>Ga0315298_1004218_pt1 | contig 21749 bp, 15 predicted proteins | sample WHS_1_MG_FD_203077 | JGI IMG/M metagenome (GOLD analysis project Ga0315298, IMG submission 203077) | Extremophilic microbial mat communities from Washburn Hot Springs, YNP, Wyoming, USA - WHS_1_MG | ecosystem: Environmental > Aquatic > Thermal springs > Hot (42-90C) | place: USA: Wyoming...
CGGCCTGGACAGAAAACATAAAGCGGGTTTTTCGAGCAAAAAGCTGATTTCGGCCTTTGTATCCCGGCTTGGACAAGCCCCATAGAGTTCAGCAGCAGTCACTTACGTAAATGGGACAAGCTCTACATAGGCAAGGGGGCTATTCCCTATGGCGACCACGCTCCATGGATGGAAACTCACGAGGACAACGGCAAGTGTGGAATGGCCGCCGTGTTGTTCAATCTTGTGGATGAAAACAAGGGCGCCGAGTTTTTCGCGCGCATGAGCCTCTGCTCACACGGCCCTGAACGCGACTGCGGTCACACAGGAAACTATTTCAACATCCTCTGGGCCATGCCCGGAGTCGCACTTTCCGGACCGCACGCGACCGGTGCATGGATGAAGGAATTCGGCGGCTGGTATTACGACCTCGCCCGCGAGTGGGATGGCACCTTCGCTCATCAGGGCCCGCCGGAGCCGGACAATGACAGTTACGAAGGCTGGGACAGCACCGGTGCCATTCTGCTGGCTTACGCGGTGCCGCTCAAAAGTCTCTGGCTCACCGGAAAGCGACCCGGCAAGGTCCCGCAGCTCAGCGCTGCCGAGGCGGAGCAGTTCATTCTCACCGGGCGTGGCTGGAACAACAAGGATCGCTACAGCTTTTACGATCAACTGAGCATTGACGACCTGCTGGCCAGGCTCGGCAGTTGGTCGCCGATCGTGCGCGAACGCGCCGGGATCGCGTTTGGCCGACGCAAAGACGTTCCAGTTCCACGCCTGATCGAGCTGCTCGAATCGTCGTCACTCGATGCCCGCCTCGGCGCCTGCCAGGCCATTGCACACCTCAAAGGCCGCGCTGCTTCCGCTGTCCCGGCGCTGCGCAAGGCGCTTCACTCTGATGACCTCTGGCTGCGCATCAAGGCCGCCGATGCGCTCGCGGCGATCGGCAAGCCGGCAATGGAAGCCGTGCCGGAGATGCTCGAGTTGCTGGCCCAGTTCGACCCGCAGAAAGACCCGCGCGGCATGCAACAGCGGTTTTTCGCCTTCGCACTGTTTGATCACGGCGGGCTGCTCAGCCACTCGCTCGAAGGTGTGGACCGTCAGCAACTTTATCATGCGGTGCGTGCGGGATTGAAGAACGAGGACGGACGCGCCCGGAGCAGTTTGGAGTCGGTTTATCGCAATCTGTCGGCTGAGGAAATCAAGCCTCTTTTCCCGGCTATTCTGCAGGCGGTGGTCGAGCCCGCCCCAAGCGGCGAAATGTTCGCAGACGGTATCCGCGTCGAGGGACTTCGTGTGTTGGCCAAGCACCACGTCGAGGAAGGGATTCGCGCCTGCGTTGACTATGTCCGAAACCAAAACCCATGGGCCAGCGAGCATCGAACTCCGGAACTCATGAAGGTCCTCCTCAGCTACGGAACCCACGCCAAAACGGTCATTCCGGAACTGGCCCGGATTGCTGACTATTTTGAAAAGGAAGAACCGGACTTTCCGAAAGAACTCGGAATCAAGAAAGCCAACTGCGTCCGCGAAACAATCCGCGCCATTGAAGCCTCGACGGACACTCCGGAGCTCATCCGTCTAAAATGAGGCACACCGGCGAGACAACCTTTGGCTCAAATCGTTACCGCGAACCAGACATGCAACACCACCTCATGAAACCAGCTCTCATCATTGCCACACTCATCACGTTCGTTTTCCCGATTCAGGCAAAGCCGCTCAAGGTCTTCGTCCTCGCAGGCCAGTCGAACATGGAGGGACCGGCGAGCATCAAGACCTTCGATTACATCGGGGACGACCCGGCGACCGCGCCGTTGCTCAAGATGATGCGGGGTGCTGACGGCAAGCCAACCGTATGCGATCACGTGTGGATTTCGTATCTCACCGGCGACGGCGAAAAAAACTTTGAAATCACCGGCAAACTGACCGCCGGCTACGGGTCCATGTGGGGCATGGACCCGAACAAGCCCGGGGACAAGATCGGCCCCGAATTCACCTTCGGCCTCACGATGTACGCGGCGCTGAATGAGCCAATCCTCATCATCAAGGCGGCGTGGGGCGGCAAAAGCCTGCACACGGATTTCCGGTCGCCCAGCGCAGGTCCGTATCAACTCAGTTCGTTTCAGCAGGAAAACTATCCCAAGCAAACAGGGCATGGCATTCCGAAGGATTTCGAGCAGTGGAAAGTCGAGAAAGCGAAGGCCACCGGGGTTTATTACCGCCTGATGATCGAGCACGTTAAAAAAGTGCTGGCAAATCCAAAGCGGGTCTGTCCCGATTACGATCCGGCACAGGGCTATGAACTGGCCGGGTTTGTCTGGCTTCAGGGATGGAACGACATGGTCGATGGCCATGTTTATCCCGACTATAACAAGCCTGACCGCTTCGCCCTGTACTCGGAATTGCTCGCCCATTTCATTCGCGACGTGCGCAAAGACCTGAATGCACCGAAGATGCCGTTCGTAATCGGCGTGATGGGTGTTGGCGGAGTCAAGAACAAGTCCTCGGAGATGCTGACCTTCCGGCAGGCAATGGCTGCGCCTGCGGCCATGGCCGAGTTCAGGAACAACGTCGTCGCAGTGCAAACTGCCCCGTTCTGGTCTGATGAACTCGGCGCTATTGCCGAAAAGTACGAGAAGGTCCAACAAATGCGCTGGTTTCTCGACTCGAAACACAAGGACTATCCCAACGCAGACGGCAAGATGACCGAGGAACAAAAGCGGGAGTATCTCAAGAAATTCGAATCTGACCTCATCAGTCCGGCCGAAGTTGCGCTCTGGAAACGTGGCGCTTCCAACGCCGGTTACCACTACCTCGGCTGCGCGAAGACATTCGCGCTGATGGGCAAGGCTTTCGCCGAAGCCAACCTCAAACTGCTCGGGGCCCAGTGACGTTGACGGCTTGACACAAGATTGCTTATGAAAACTTCCATCATTCAGACAACACAGACCCGAAGAGTTTGGATCGGAGTGTCGCGCACAGCGCTGCTGACATTGTCGGTGGTGTGGCTGCTGAACACGGTTTGGAGTGCCGAACCGGCAAGGCCGCAAAAAGAGTTGCCGTTGCCGGGGGAAATCTTTGAGGTTGCTGGCCACACGGCGTTTGTCATTCTGCCAGCCGCCGAGAACCGCTACACCAATCGGCCCATGCCATGGGTGTGGTATGCGCCCACCTTGCCTAATCTGCCGGAAGCGCGCGAACGCTGGATGTTCGAACACTTCCTTGCTGCCGGGATTGCTGTTGCCGGCATTGATGTCGGAGAATCGTATGGTAGTCCTCAGGGTCGCGCCGGTTTTTCCGCCCTCTATCACGAGCTGGTCGAGCGACGCGGTTTCAGCCGCAAGCCTTGCCTGCTTGCCCGCAGCCGGGGCGGTCTCATGCTCTACAACTGGGCGGCAGAACATCCGGAGTCGGTGGGCGCCATTGCCGGCATTTACCCTGTGTGCAATCTCCGCAGTTGGCCGGGTCTTGACAGGGCCTGCGGCGCTTACGGTCTGAGCGCGGAACAACTCGACAAAGAACTTGCACAGCACAATCCGGTTGATCGCCTTGCTCCGCTTGCCAGGGCGAGGGTGCCCATCTTCCACATCCATGGCGACAGCGATGATGTGGTGCCTTTGCCAGACAACTCCGGCTTGCTTGCCAGTCGTTATCGCGAGCTGGGTGGTTCGATGCGCCTGCGGATTCCGCCCGGCCAGGGTCATAACGTTTGGGATGGGTTTTTCCAATGCCGTGAACTTGTCGAGTTTGTCATCGCCCATGCCATCCCGGCGGCGGAGCGCGAACCCGTTGCAGCTCTGTTTCAAGAACCGCCGATCGAGGCCAGACCCGGCGCATTCTGGGACTGGATGAACGGAAACGTGGACCTCGATAGAATGACATACGAACTCGAGGAAATGAAAGCCAAGGGAATGTCCGGCGTCGAAATCTGGGACATCGGCGTCATTAATCCCAATCCCGAAGAACCGATTCCGGCAGGCCCGGCCTTCCTCAGCCCGGAATCGCTCAACGCCATTAACCACGCTGTCAATGAAGCCGACCGGCTCGGTCTCCACCTTGGAATCGTAGCTTCCAGCAGTTGGAACGCCGGCGGCAGTTGGGTTCAGCCACGGGATGCAATGAAGGGCCTTTACGCGAGCGAAATCACCGTCAGTGGTCCGACCAAACTTTCACAGCTATTGCCATTCCCTGACTGCAGCGCGCCCAAAGGCACCAATGGCCTGCCGCTCTACTACAAGGAAATTGCTGTACTGGCTTTTCCGCAGTCAGCGGATAACACCATCCGAGACACTGCCGCCGTGATCAATCTCAGTGACAAAATGGACCGCGACGGACGACTTACCTGGGATGTTCCGCCGGGGTCATGGGTGATCGCGCGGTTCATCACCAGCAACACCGGCCAGAAACTGATGGTGCCCAGCCCCAACTCGAACGGTCTGCTCATAGATCACCTCGACGGCAACGCGATCGAGATGCATTTCAGGTACATTATCGACCAAATACTGAAAGTGCGGCCGAGCCTTGATGCGCTGCGCTACATGGAAATTGACAGCGTGGAAGTGGATGATCAGACGGACTGGACCGAGTCATTTGTCGATGAATTCCAAAAAAGGCGTGGTTATGACCCCGTTCCCTATCTGCCCGTGCTCAAAGGCAAGAAATTCGCCGACCCGCAAATCACCGCCCGATTTCAACACGACTATCGCAAGACTGTCAGCGACCTGTGGATTGAAGGTCACTACCGCAGGGGCACCGAGGTCCTTAACAGGTATGGAATGCAACTGGTGGCCGAGGCGGGTCACGGCGGTTACCCACGCGCCGAACCTTTGCGCGCCTGCGGCGTCGTGGACATTCCGCGTGGCGAATTCTGGAACGGCGCGCAGTTCTGGGTGGTGAAAGAGGCGGCCTCTGCCGCACACATCTACGACCGACAGATTGTCGATGCGGAGTCGTTCACCGGTTGGCGGCATTGGCAGGACGGACCGCTGGAATACAAGCGCCTGGCCGATACCGCGTTTTGCGACGGGTTGAATCGCATCACCTTTCACACTTTTGCTCATACCCCGCCTCGGGGTGGTGTGCCCGGCCATATGTACCACGCCGGCGAACATTTCAATGTCAACACCACATGGTGGCACAAGGCCGCGCCAATGTTGTCCTATTTCTCCCGCTGCTGCTATCTGCTGCAACTGGGTCTGCCCGTCGCCGATGTCTGTTTCTACTACGGCGACGACGCGCCCAACCTTGTCGCCACACGCCGCATCGGCCCGGATTCCAAACGACTGGACGGTCCTACCTGCGCCCATTGTGGGAGGCCCAATCCGGCGCCTGCTGACGCGCTCGGCTTCGGATACGACTATGATGTCGTCAACTCCGATGTGATCGAAAACCGCATCGAGTTCAGAGACGGGCGCCTTGTTCTGCCCCATGGCGTGAGTTACGCGGTTATTGTTTTGCCAGAACGCGCAGACATTCCTTTGTCCGTGCTCAAGAAACTCGAGAAACTTGTTTTGGAAGGCGCGACACTGCTCGGGCCCAAGCCCTCGCGCGACGTGACCCTCGCCGATTATCCCCGCTGTGACCAAGAGGTTCAGGCCATCGCCGAGCGCATGTGGGGGCATGGCAAGGCCGGGGAAACCACCGATCGTCCCTACGGCAAAGGCCGGGTAGTTGCCGACCGCAAGCGTGTCCGCGAGATTCTCCAACAGCGCGGCATAGGCCCCGATTTCGCCTACACCAGCCTGGATAAACAGGCCGACCTTGATTACATACACCGCCGCACCCCGAACGGCGACATCTACTTCGTCAGCAACACAAAAATGGAAGAAGCAGTGGCTGATTGCACCTTCCGCGTCGGCCAACGCCTGCCGCAGCTCTGGCATCCAGACACCGGTAAGACCGAGCGCTGCACCGGTTACATGAGTGTTCCCGGCGGAATGAAGCTGAAGTTGCGATTGCCGCCTGCCGGCTCGGTGTTCGTTGTCTTTTCCGGAGTCGCGCCGGAAGCAGCCTCGCCACCTGCGCCGGAGCCGACCAGCAAGTTGGCCGCGATGCTGGAGTTAACAGGCCCGTGGGAAGTCCGTTTCCAAACAAACATGGGCGCACCCCCGTCGTACGTTTTCGAAAAGCTCGTCTCATGGACCACCGTCCCGGATGACCGGATCAAGTATTTCTCCGGTACCGCGACTTACCTGAAGGACTTCGATGTCCCGCGGTCCATGCTGGTTGGTGGCCGGCGGCTGGAACTTGACCTTGGACAGCTCCGCAACGTCGCCGACGCCACGTTGAACGGCAAACCGCTCGGGATTGTTTGGAAACCGCCCTACAGCTACGACGTCACCGGCCTTGTCCAAACAGGCAAGAACGAGTTGAAAATTGAAATCGTAAACCTCTGGGCCAACCGACTTGTCGGCGATTCAAAACTCCCGAGAGAAAAACGCGTCACGCGCATTACCCAAAAAGTGCCCATCGGCGGCCCCCACGAATCCGGGCTCCTCGGGCCCGTGCAATTGCGTTCATTCGAAGACGCGCGATGAGAAGAAACCTGTCAATGATGACAACTATGAACGACACCACCGTCAAACCAGCGAACGCTATTCGGCGACGTCAATTCTTGATGTCCGCCTCGATGGCGACGGTCGCACTTGGCTTGAAACCGCTGACCGCCATCGGAGCACAGAGACGAATTAACTCCGGCTCTCCACATGCCCCGGGAAAACTGTGCCTGTGGTATGACCGACCGGCGAAAACCTGGATGACTGAAGCACTGCCGATCGGCAACGGCCCAATGGGCGCAATGCTGTTTGGCGGCACTGAAATCGACCGGGTCCAGTTCAATGAAATTAGTCTTTGGTCCGGAAGCCGAGTGGCTGTCGAGCGCCTCGGCGACGAAGCCCAGGACCTTGGTGCCTATCAGGCGTTCGGCGAGATTCTCATCCGTCTGGGCCACGATTTCTCGAAGGTGACCCATTACCGCCGTGAGCTCGATATTGACCTTGCCGTTCACACGGTAACTTATGAATACAATGGCGTGCGCTACCAGCAAACAGCTTTCGCCAGCCATCCTGATCGGGTCATCGTGATCCACCTGACTGCAAGCAAGCCCGGTGTTTTGACGGGCTGGGTTCAACTTGCGGACATGCACAAGGCGAAGATCACCGCCAATGGGAACAAGCTAACCGCCGTCGGCAAACTCGACAACGGGTTTGACTATGAAGCCCAGTTGCTCGTGCTCAGGAACAACGGCACCATTAAGGTTAAACACGACAACCCCTGTGCCGGAAATCAATGGGGCATTGTCGTGCCGCCCGTAAGCCTCGCCTTCGAGCAATGCGACAGCGTAACCCTGATTCTTGGAGCGGGCACGAACTTTCTCCAGGATCACACCAGGCAATGGCTTGGCCCGCACCCCCACGCCGCTGTCACCAACCGGGTGGATTCGGCAGCAAGGCAGACCGTGGCCAAACTGATTGCGCGGCATGTGAAAGATTATCAATCCCTGTTCCGCAGGTTCTCGATTGATCTTGGTGCCACCGCGCCGGAACTGCGGGCCAAGACCACGCTGGCCCGACTGCAGGAGTATTCCAGAAGCCAGACCACCGATCCGGAGCTGGAAGCACTGTTCTGCCAGTTCGGTCGCTACTTGCTGATCAGTTGCTCGCGCCCGGGTTCTCTGCCCGCAAACCTTCAAGGGGTTTGGAACGACAACAACGAACCCCCATGGGCATGCGATTACCACTCGAATATCAACGTCGAGATGAACTACTGGCCGGCCGAACCGGCCAACCTCGCCGAATGCCATCGCCCATTCATCGACTACGTAATGAGCATCCGCGACGTCAGCGCCAAAAACACCCGGAGAAAATACGGAAACGTCAGAGGCTGGACGGTCCAGACAATGAACAACGCCTGCGGCGTGTCGTATTGGAAATGGAACCCGCCCGGCAGTGCGTGGTACGCACAGCATCTCTGGGAGCATTTCGCCTTCGGCCGCGACAAGGAGTATCTCCGCAAGATCGCTTATCCGGTGCTCAAAGAAGTCTGCCAGTTCTGGGACGATCATCTGAAACGGCGACCGGACGGCACGCTCGTTACCCCGGACGGTTGGTCCCCCGAGCACGGCCCCGAGGAAGAAGGTGTGACCTACGACCAGGAAATCATTTACGATCTGTTCACCAATACCATCGAAGCCGCTGACACGCTGGGCATCGACAGTGAGTTCCGCAATCACATCGCCGCTCTGCGAGACAAACTCCTCAAACCCAAAATTGGTCGTTGGGGCCAATTGCAGGAATGGGAAACCGACAGGGACGATCCCAAGGATGATCATCGGCATGTGTCGCATTTGTTCGCGTTGTATCCCGGGCGCCAGATCAGCCGAGCTTCAACGCCTGAATTGGCCGAGGCCGCCCGCGTTTCCTTGCAAGCCCGCGGCGACAAAAGCACAGGCTGGAGCCGCGCATGGAAAATCAACTTCTGGGCCCGACTGTGGGACGGCGACCACGCCTACATCCTCCTGCGAAACCTGCTCAACCTCGTCGGCGAAACCAAGACCATCTATGGCGAAAGTGGCGGCGGTGTGTATTCGAACCTGTTCGATTCCCACCCGCCGTTTCAGATCGACGGCAATTTCGGCGCGACTGCCGGCTTTTGCGAGATGCTCGTCCAGAGCCACACGGGCTGCATACACCTGCTGCCTGCGTTGCCCAAGGCATGGCCCACCGGCAGTGTCACCGGCCTTTGCGCGCGAGGCGGTTTCGTGGTGGACATTAGCTGGAAAGACTGTCGGCTGACCAAGGCGGTGATCCATTCAAAGTCAGGTTTGCCATGCAAGGTCGTTTGGGCCGACAAAACCTGGGAGTTTAACACCAGGGCCGGCAAATCATATCCCATCAAGGTCGAAACGGGCGTTCACAAGCGCGATTCACGCCTTTGATCGCCGCCAAAGTGTTCGATAACACCATGAACATGTTCGAGCCGACCCGTGTTCTGGTGGCTTGCGCACTGCGGCGCCCGCTTTACCATGTGTTGCGGCGCATTTACACACTCGCGCGTGTTTTATGAGTTCTACAATTAAACCGAGAGACCGGGTCTTGATGGCACTGAGCCACGAGCAGCCAGACCGCTGCCCGATGCAGATCAGCTTCACCCCCGAGTTTGCAGCCCGGTTGCGGGCGGACATGGGGTTGACCGGTCGCAACACTCATAACCCGCACGGAGGCGGCAATACCTACGAACTTGAACGCGCGCTGGGTGAGGACCTGTTGTTGACGAGCGTTGGCTGGGCCAATTGCTATTACCAATCGACCGAACCGTACATTGACGAATGGGGCGTTGGCTGGAAACCGTGCGAATACACCACCCCATTCGGTAAAGGTGTTTATACCGAGATCGCCAGTCATCCGCTCGCAGATGACAACGCCATCGCCACCTATCGGCCCCCTGACCCGAATCGGCCTGAGTTGTACGTGGATGCCGCCCACCTAATCGAGCATTACAAACAGGACTACTTTATCGTCGGTGTGACGGTGACAACAATCTTCGAGACGGCATGGGCACTGCGCGGGCTCGAACGGATGTTGATGGATTTGGTGACCGACCCCGATCTTGCGCAGGCCATCCTCGACATTCCCTACAGGTATCACCTGACGGCCGCAAAGAAACTGGTCGAAATGGGTGTGGACGCAATCTGGGTTGGCGACGACGTCGGTGCGCAGAACGGGATGCTCATCTCGGCGGCGTTGTGGCGCCGGATTTTCAAGCCGATGTGGGCCGAATTCTTCACCGAGTTGAAACGTCTAAACCCACACCTGAAGATCATCTACCATTCCGACGGCGTTATCGAGCCGATCATCACGGACATGATCGAAATCGGCCTCGATGTCCTCAACCCCGTCCAGCCGGCTTGCATGGACCCGGCGGCACTGAAAAAACGGTGGGGAGACAAACTGTGTTTCTGGGGAACAATTGACGAGCAGCACACGTTGCCGTTCGGCACGCCCGACGACGTGCGCCGGGAGGTGCTCACACGCCTCGAGACCGTTGGCAAAGGCGGCGGCCTGATCATCGGCCCGACGCATCATGTCCAGCTCGACACCCCATTGGAGAATTTCTGGGCGATGGTGGACAGCATCCAGTCGCCGCATGGCACTCGACGCGGCCCGCGCAACCGCCCAAAATGATTGTTCATATGAAAACGATGAAACCGAATAGATACTGTGCCTGCACGCTGACTTCTGCCCTGCTGATCATGGCGGTCTCATGGTCGCTTGGCAATGCGGCCCCCGCACCCACACCAACCGGTTTCTGGGTCTGGGATAAGCAAGGTCGCATCACTCACACCTGCACAGGTACGGAACCGCTGGTGATGTGCATGCAGGGACGTAAGGTGGTCATGCAGGTTCGATCCGACGCCACCAACGGGTTTTCCTACACTGCACGCTTCTTCAACGTGTTGAAAGAGGTCGAAAAGAAGAAAGCCCTGTTCGTCGCCGGGCGCGAATCGCAACCTGAGGTGCGCCTGAATGACCGGCCCTTAAAGATCGAGTTCCCAGCTACGATAACGTTCGACGGATTGCTTACCCTGACCTATCCGGCATCAGAAGGCATGGTGGTCACTCGCACCGTCTATCCCTCGATGACCAAGGCCTTGGTGGTGGAAGAATGGCAGGTGCAAAACACAACTGACAAACGCGTTGTCGTCACAGTCACGCCCGGTCGCGCGGTCAAGTCCGTGGGCGAAGACGTTGCCATCGTCTGGAGCTGCCCGGGCGTGAAAACCACCACCGTGAAAGCCGGTGGCGTGTTGTCGTTCTTCACCAGCGCGCAGGCCAGACCGGCGACCGAGCCAGACATGCCCGTGAACGTCGCGCTCGAGCGCGGCGCGCGTCGGGCTCTGGCCGAAGCGGCATGGCGCGGACCGGGACGTCTGGAAACTCCCGAGCCGGCTTTGAATGTCGCATTCGCTTTGCAGAAACTCCATGTCTTGGAAACCCCAATCGAGACGATCAAGGGCGTCATCACGCACAACGGCAGCCTGACTTATTCACCCGGCGTCTGGGCAAACGATCCAGTCGAATATTCCAGCCCCGTGTTCCCATTCTTTGGCGATGCCGAACTCAACCGCGCCAGCATGAATATGTACCGCATCTGGCTGGATTATTGCCGCCAGAATGGCATTGTACCTTTCCCGGGATCGTTTGAAGGCCCCGGCCTTAAACTCGTCCAACGCGAACGCGGCGATGACGCGATGGTGCTTTACGGCCTGTCAAAGTTTCTCCTGTTTCAAGGCGACCGCGCTGCTGCCGAGGAACTGTGGCCGCTGATCGAGTTCAGCGCCGCTTCATTGCTGCGGCACACGACGACCGATGGCATTATCGCATCGGAAACCGACGAGATGGAAGGCCGTTACCCGACCGGCAGGGCCAATCTGAGCACGTCGTCTCTCGCTTATGGTGGCTATCGGCTGGCGGCCCGGTTGGCGCGGGCTTTGGGGAAACCTGTTGCAGCGGAATTCGACCAGCGCGCCGAACCCCTCCACAGGGCCATCGAATCGTATTTCGGCGCCGAGGTCGAGGGTTTCAAGACCTATCGCTACTACCAAGGTAACACCACCTTGCGCGGATGGATTCTGCTGCCTTTGGCGATGGGCATCACAGATCGGCAGGAGGCGACGGTCGCCGCGCTGCTGTCAGACAAGCTTTGGCCACACCGATTGGCAGGGGGCGACATCCTGGCTGAGTCCGGCCGTCCAACTGAATGGGGGCGCGAGACCTACTATGCCCTGCGGGTCTTGTTCAAAGCCGGTCACACTGAGGAAGCACTTGATACCACCCGGCGCGTGGTGCGGGCCCAGGTCTTCGGCAGCAGAGGACCGTACCCCGACGAAGACGCGATAGACATGCTTTGCCCGGGTTCACTTTATCCCCGTGTTTTCACTGAAGGCATGTTCGGGATTGTGCCAACCGGCCTCGACTCCTTTGAATGCACGCCGTGGCTGCCCAAGGCATGGTCGCGCATGGCGCTCCGTGACCTGCGCGCTTTCGGTCGGTCATGGGATTTGGTGGTCGAGCGCGTGGGCGATCAGCAGAAGGTCACGGTCCGCAGCGGTGGCAAGACTTTGATAACCGGTTTGGGACCTGCGGGGAAGACTTATTCGCTGACATTCCCAAGTGGAAGGAAGTCTTCCTTGACACGCTGAGGGACCTGTATGGACAAGGTCGAACACACCGCCATGGGTCCGGCGGCGAAGCCGATACTGGCGAAGATGCCTTCATCCCAATGACCGCAAGTGTGAGACAGGAGAAGTGGGTCGTGGGTAGCGCTCGATGTGCAGCGCGCGATGGTTTCACGTTGATCGAGCTTCTTGTGGTCATTGCCATAATCGCTATCCTTGCTGGAATGCTGCTGCCTGCATTAAGCCGGGCAAAGGAGCGCGGTCGCCTGACGGTTTGCACGTCCAACCTGCGCCAGCTCGGCCTGGCCATGACATTGTACGTCGATGATGCCGACGGCCGTTTCCCCAAGGCCGATTTCAGTGACAACCTGATTGGGTTGCCGCCTGCAGTGCACACCAACTCCCTGCGCCAGGCAATCCAAGCGTATGTCACATCCTCGAATCTGTTCACATGCCCGACGTTGCGTGCACAACCAGCCCGCCTCGGCAAGTATCCGACGGATTACAATTATCTCTGTGTTCACGGCTGGGCGACCCTGCCGTTCTTTACCGGTTTCGACAACGACATCTCCGGTGTTTGTGATCACCACACCAGCGCCATCCGCCGTTCTGCAGAGAAACCAATGGTCATCTGCGACAGTTTGGGTGACCACGTCGGCGTTTCAGGTGATGCGGTTTCTGCTCCCGGCAGCACGTTGCGCGGGGCACAGAACACGGTGTTCGTGGACGGGCACGTAGGCTTCATCCGCGGGACGATGCAGCAGATCATGGGCATTTACCAGATGCCAAATCAATGAACAAAACCGTGCCATTTGCAGTCCGTCGCAGATTTTCAGATGGCCATATTGCTATCTTGCAAAATCCGCTCAGCGCGGCGCAGCCGCAACCGAAGGATCGCGGCGAGATAAGTGCGTTCGTTCCAGGCTTGGCACTCCGTCCCGCCGCGCTGAAAGGGGCGACTTCGTCGCCCAACGGGGGAGGAGATTCAAAAGCTGGATCAGCGGCCCAACAATTCGAAGGCAAAGGTCACGAAGGATCTGATGATCTGCAGTTTCAGCGCAGATCATCCAATATTATACCCCACAGGCCGCACTCTGGTGACAAAGTCGCCCCGGACGACACAACATGCTACCAATCAGACCTTCCCAGATTTTATATGCGACACAACCAAATTGAAAAAACTGTTCTGACCGCAGGCCTGTTCGTTGGTCTTTGCCTTGCTGCAAATGCCCAACCGACCACGCCCGCCATGCAAACAAAGGCGCCGACCCGGCAGGAGGTGCGCGCCGCCATCGAGCGAGGCCTTGCTTACCTTCAACGATCCCAGAATTCAAATGGCTGGTGGTCCACGCCTGATCAACCTGCGGTTACCGCGCTGGTACTGACGGCCATGAACCTGGAACCAACCGGCCGATTCCAGCGCAACCGCACATCCGAGATGAATCGGGGTTTTGATTATATCCTTTCCTGTGCGAAACCGGATGGCGCGATCCAGAAAGCCGGGTTGGCGAACTACAACACGTCTCTGTCGCTGCTGGCGCTGACCACAGCCGCTGACACAAATTTTCTACCAGTCATTCTGAAGGCGCGCGAGTTCATCGCCGGCACACAAATTGACATGGGCGTCAAAGGGACCAACGACACTCCGTTTGATGGGGGCGTAGGTTACGGCAGCAAATACGATCACTCCGACATGAACAACACGCTCATAGCTATCGAGGCAATGCGCGCTTCCGAGGCGCTCTTTCTGAAAGATGCTCCATCGGCGATTTCACAGATGCCGGACCTTGACTGGAAGGCGGTGGTGCATTTCCTCCAGAACTGCCAGAACTTGCCGGGTACGAACACTGCGGATTGGGTGTCGAGCGACCCGAAGGATCGTGGCGGATTTGTCTATTACCCTGGCTACAGCATGGCGGGCGGTGTCACCAACTCGCAGACAGGCAAAGTGGCCTTGCGCAGCTACGGCAGCATGAGCTACGGCGGATTGCTGAGCTACATCTACGCCAAGCTGAGCAAGAATGATCCACGTGTCGTCGCGGTACTGGACTGGCTCCGATCGAACTACACCATTGATGAAAACCCCGGCATGGGACCACAGGGTTATTTCTACTACCTGCATTTGATGACCAAGGCACTCACCGCTGTCGATGAGGATCGCCTCAAGCTTGCCGATGGCACGGAGGTTCCATGGCGCGATCAGGTCGCCGCGCGCTTGCTCAAGCTGCAGAAACCTGATGGTTCGTGGGCGAATCCCGAACCGCGCTGGTGGGAAGCAGATCCAGTACTCGTCACATGCTACGCCGTACTGACACTCGAAATGCTGGAATGGAGGATGCCTTGATCCCGGTCACCGGTCAGCAGTTTCATGACCGCTGTTTGCTTGATCGCTGGTTGCAGCCGGTTGATGTTGCCTCGTTGGCGAACCGCGCAAAGCGACAGGTGTTTGGCTCCGGTCCAATCAACAGCCGGCTTGTGCGCTCGAACAACAGCCGTTTTCGACCATGCGTTTGAACAAGGCGTGACGATAATGGATAAACAGGAACACAACGACAAACCACTAGCTCGCGTGAAGTTGTTGGCGGCGCTGATGTTGCCCGGCGTTGTACTGTGCGGGGCCGATTCCGGCTCCGTCACACTTACCACCAACCAGCCCGGACCGGCTCAAATCGCCACCAATTCAGTTTACGCAGCCGCAGTCAACAAGCTGAATTTTCCCGGCGTGTCGATTAATCTCAAGGAACGTTGTGTGGATGTCGAGGCGACCGTGTGCCTCCGTCGAGGACTGCTCGAGTTGGTTGCCTGCACGAAAGGAACCAAGGAGCACGAGGCCATTGTCGCGATCGAGGCCAGAGCAATGCACATTCACGCGGCACTTCTGCTGCTGGGCGCCAAACCAGGAAGTCCGGCCATGCGCAAGCAGTTTGAGGATCAACCCGATCGCTGGATAGACGTTCCACCCCGTGGCGGCCCGGTGGACGTTTACCTTGTGTTCAAGGACAAAGACGGGACGACAGTCGAGCACCCAATCAGCGAGTTCATTGCCCCCGCAAGGAAAAGGTACGATGACACCGCTTCTGCGGAGAAGGAAACAAGGTTTCCGACGCACACTTTTCTCTTTGCCGGTTCCGTCTTGTACGGCGACGGCCCGGGCCCACGCCGATACTTGAGCGACGAAAGCGGGAATGTGATCTCTCTTTCGACCTTCGGCGACGAGTTGCTTTGTTTGCCGGGCATCCACAGCCAGGACAATGAAGCGTTAATGTGGCAGGTCAACGCCGCGGGCCTGCCAGACGTTGGTTCAAAGGTCATTCTCCGTCTTCGCCCGCAAATCCTGCCCGCTGCAAAAACAGTGCCGGCTAACCAGTCCCCCTCGAATTCTGTTCCGGAAAAATTGCGGCAATGACAGGTCCAACCGACCAATCCATGGCCCTTGCCGAATCACTGTTGAAAGTGCGTTCGCATGCCTGCCACTGAAAGGGTTGCGTTCAAGCATTGTCACACTATCTTGGAAGGTCTCCGGAGAAATTGGTGATTATCGGATCGTGCGAGACCTTTACCGTAAAACCCTTCATCTACCCATACCAACGTCATCTATCCCTATAGGCGGCGAAGTCACAACAAAGCGCAAGCAAGCTTGCGCACTCGAAACGTTTCGCGATTCACCACGCGCATCGCAGACGCGCCAGCGTTTGGAGTGCGGCGGCTTGCTGCCGCTTTGTTACTGGGTCCTCAAAAACGGCCGACTTTCAACGCTCAACAGGGCAAAGCCCGCTCATGGCGACCCTGGACTGGAGGCAGGATGACAGGGGACAGGAATCAGCGAACAGGAGTCATCAGACAGGAGACAGGCGACGGAAGGATAATCCCAGAGCATTTTAAACAAGGGCCTAAGGGTCGCTCCATACCAGCCCGGGGCAACGCCAGGGTGAAACGCGGCCACCGGATGAAGCTAAAGGTTGAAAGCCCGCGCCATGCGCGGCTGAAACACGGAAAAGTTCGCTTGACGGCAGAAAGAAGGAAAAAGAGGCGAATCCGTGCCGAGTACGAAACCGACAACGAAACCTTTGTGATCTGCGTCGAGGAAACACCGAAGTTGTATTACTATATTGCGAAATCGATCATATTTGCGAAGATTTTCAGGCATCGAGTTTGGTCAATTTGTCAGTATAAGCTTCTCTGGCCTTGAGCAGTACGGTGACGACAGTGCAGCCTTTGGAGTGTTATGTTGGATAATTTGCGCGGAAATCACAGATTAGCGGGTCGTTCGAGACTTGTGCACTCGAACTGTTCGTCCGCTGATCTCACTGGCATCTCCACCAGTGGGCGACGAAGTCGCCCTTTTCAGCGCGGCGCGACGGAATGCCAAGCCTTGAACGAAGGCATTTACCTCGCCACGGTCATTCGGCCGGGGCTGCGCCACGCTGAGCGATCTGATATCCGTCCGATTTCACACAAAACATCTCGTCGATCGTTTCTCCGTACAGCCATCGTGTTTTCCGGCTGCGCACCGTTCGTTAAAGAAATGATCAGTGCAGAGTCGTCCTCAGCCAAAGCCCCGCTGATGGCCTACGTCGGCACATTCAGCTCTCCACTCCGCGATGTCCTGCCAACCCAGGTTGACCTGCCGCCCGGAAACGGTCGCGGCATTCATCTGTTTCAGGTGGACCGTGTCACTGGCGCCATGACGGCCTGTGGCGTATATGAGTCTGGAACCAGCCCAAGCTGTCTGGTTGTGAACATTGCCGGCACCCGCCTCTATTCTTCCAACGAAACGGACCGCGTCGGTGAAAGCAAGGAAGGCACTGTGAGCGCCTTCGCCGTCAACCGGGCCGACGGTCAGTTGAGCTTGCTTAACACTGTCCCATCTGGCGGAGCGGGCCCCACTTACGTGAGCATTCATCCGTCGGGCAGGTTCTTGTTCGTGGCCAACTATTTTGGAGGTTCTGTGGCAGTGCTGCCGATTTTGCCAGACGGGCGCTTGGGAACCGCCACCGACGTCAAACAGGATGCCGGCACCATTGGCCCACGAAAAGCCGCCAACGCACCCCCGGGAAGCTTCGCGTTCAGCGGCCACGACCGGACACATGCGCACATGATTCAGGCCGATCCTTCCGGTCGTTTCGTTTTGCATGTCGATTTGGGGTTGGATCGGATTTTTGTTTGGAGATTTGATGCACAAACAGGCTTGTTAACACCAAACGATCCACCAGCCGTCTCGTTGCCGCCGGGGGATGGCCCGCGGCATTTTTGCTTTCACCCAAATGGACGTTGGTGTTACTCCATCCAGGAAGAGGGCTCAAACATTGTCTTGTTTGATTATGATGCTGCAACGGGCCGGCTGCGCGCACGCCAAACAATCTCCAGCCTGCCGCATGGTTTTGCCGGAAGCAACTTCTGCTCCGAGATTCTGGTTTCCAACGACGGACGATTTGTCTATGCCGGCAACCGGTTACATGACAGCATTGCCGTATTCTCGGTCGGTAGTAACGGTGAACTGACATTCGTCGCAGAAGAATGGACCCGCGGCGACTATCCCCGGAGCTTCGGCTTTGATCCCACGGGCCGGTATCTCTATTCATGCAACCAGCGGGCCGACAACGTCACTGTGTTCCGCGTCAATCGCAAAACCGGCCAACTCCATTTCACCGGCCATTACGCCCCCGTCGGCAATCCCTCCGTTATCGTGTTCCTCGACCTCTCAAAAACAAGCGACATTCTGTTTTCGCCGCAGAATCACGCAGAAATTCGATGATGTAGTCGTCGAAAGCGTGAAACCAGATTCATCAAACCCTTCACGCGCTTCCGGAGCCTCTTGCGGTCATCCGGTTGCGGTTGCGCCACGCTGCGTCGTATGATGAACTCATTTTCAACGCCACAAGTGTTTTGGATACTTGCGCTGCAGCTCAGATTTGATTTTCGGATAGTGCTCGGTCCAAAAGCTCTGCAGGTCTTGCGTGATTTGAACCGGTCGCATGTTGGGAGCTAAAACGTGGATGACAAGAGGAACCCGGCCAAGTGCAATGCGCGGAACGGTCGTCACACCGTAAAGCTCCTGAATTCGTAATGCGATGTACGGGGGACCATCAGCGGCATACACAACCTTGGGTGTGCGCCCGTTGCTCAATTGAACGCGCTCAGGCGCGTGTTTGTCCACTAACGCTTGCTGGGCGGGCGACAGCCACGACTTCAACTCGCCTTTGACGTCGCGATTCTTGATTTCCTTGTAAGAGGTCGCCCCATGGCAGATGTGCTCGATAAGCGTTTGCCGATCTGATTCATTGAATTCCGGCAACCCAAGCTCGGGGCAGTATTTGTTCAGCAGTCTCAGTCGCAAAACCCATTGCTCGGCGCCATGATCCCACCCGGGCAATGAAAGCCGACCCGCCATGATCTCTGCCGCGAACAAACGCGCCGATTCGTCGGGCGTGGCGTCGCACTTGCGAGTTTCCACGGTCAAACCGCGAAAACAAACCGCTTCCTCGGCAATAACACGCCTGCTCGACGGATCATAGCTTGCCCGATGCACGCGCTCAATCTCGCCCCGGAAAAGCTCGGTCAACCACTCCGGTTCCACCGCAGTCGCAAGGGATAGAATCGTTTGAACCGATCCGTCCGATGATTGTATTTCTCGGACCTCGGCAGCGACAAAGAATTGACTGTGATGCACAACGCTTTCGCGGGCAAGCACGCCGCGCCTGCCGTGGACCAGTTCACAGCGGAGCGTGCCCTGATCGACCCGCTTCGCCAATCGGTCCGGAAAAGCCGTCAGAATGCACTTCTGGATTTCTGCGTCGCCCACGCGGCTCGCTTCGGTGTTGAGCCCTTCCTCCCGCGCAATCCGCATGAATTGATCGCGCAACGGCCCGACCTGGCGGGCAGCCACAGCGTCAATCCCCGCCCTTCGGCATGCACCGGCGCTGAATCCGTTGCCCGCCGCGTAACTCCATGCGCGCATCAGAATGAAAAAATCAGATTCGGCCCGCTCACCAAAGTAGTCGTCTCGAAACTCGTTCACTTCCCGCCCCGTCCTGCGAACCAGCAGATCGCGCCCTTGTGTCAGGGCAGCGATCAAACACGCCTGCGGCACACAGCCACGGTCATGAGCCGCCAACAACATGCGGGCGTACCTGGGATGCACGGGAAACGCCAGCATTCGAAGCCCCAGTGGTGTGACTTCGATCGTGCCCATGGCGGGGTCAACGATTCGGATGGCACCCAGATCGGTCAACAATTCGACAGCGTGCAACAAAGCCGGTTCAGGTGGCGGGTCCAACCATCGAAAACGACGCGGATCGCTCACTCCCGCGGCGGCCAACGTCAACACAACCTCCGCCAAATCGAGTCGTTTGATCTCCGGCGTGTCGTGTGCAGGCCGCTCCCCGTGCGACGCGGCTGTCCACAACCGAATGCATCGGCCCGGCCCCGTCCGTCCCGCACGACCAGCTCGTTGGTCGGCAGATGCTCTGCTGATTTTTTCGATCAACAGAGTATTGATACCCCTGCGCGGGTCATGTCGCAGAACCCGGGCAAGCCCGCTGTCAATCACGAGTCGGACACCGTCGATGGTTATCGATGTTTCAGCTACGTTGGTTGCAACGACCACTTTCGGGCGGTCGTATCGTGCCACGGCGGCGTCCTGGTCCGCCGGTGGCAACTCGCCGTGCAACGGCAAAAGAACATGTCCCCGGGCTTCAGGCAACCCGCGCAACGATTCAATCGTTTGCTGGATTTCGTACGCACCCGGCATGAAAACCAACACGTCTCCTTCTCCGCCGCTGCGCGCGTATTCGGCGAACGCCTGTGACGCCATCTCCCAAACCGGAGGCGAATGCTGGGTGCGGATGTTAACATATTCGACTTCCACCGGATAAACCCGGCCTTCCGATCGCAGCACAGTGCACGGCGCAAGATAGTTCTCCAACGATTTCTCCTCCAACGTTGCCGACATCACAACGATCAAAAGGTCCGGCCTGACTTGCTCCTGAAGCACCAACGCCTGCGCAAGTGTTATGTCCCCAAACAAATGCCGCTCATGAAACTCATCGAATATGACAGCCTGAACACCGGACAACGCCGGGTCCCTCACCATCTGCCGGAGCAGCACACCTTCAGTGACAAACCGAATCCGCGTTTCTGCCGATGTGCAATCGTCAAATCTTATCTGATATCCAACAACGCCCCCAAGGTTGCCTCCCATTTCCTTCGCCACCCGGGCAGCGAGCAACCGCGCAGCCAAACGACGCGGTTGCAAAGTCACAACCTGCCCCGACCCAACCAGTCCGTGCCTCAGCAACATCTGCGGAACCTGGGTGGATTTGCCCGAACCGGTCGGCGCCTGCAACACAACACGCCGAACCGACCGCAGCGCAGCCACAAGATGTTCTTCCAGCTCGTATATTGGCAAAACCCCGTTCATGCCCCGCCCCAGATTCACAAATCTCCTTGCCGTTTTCAAATCCAGACCGGCAAATTATCCTCGGTTTGAAAGCGACCGGACAAGCGCCGAAGACAATGCACGAATCCCGCAGGCGGTTCCTGCGGGCATTGGTCTTTGGAACTGCAGGCAGCCTGGCAACTGCAAAGTTGGCAGCCTCCGAAACCGCCAACTGTCAACATCCCATGCGAACCATAATCAGCGAAGGCTTTGGCAGGATAATCATCTTGAGCTTCGATCGGGGCGAAAAACTCCTCGAAGGCATTCGCAACAAACTCAAGCAGCTCGGCGTCAAGAACGCTGTATAATAATAGTGGGAAGTCGATCATATTTGGCAAGATTTTCGGACTGTGAGTTTGATCAATTTGTCGGCATCTGCTTGTCTGGCCCCGAGCAGTGCGGTCACCACGGTGCGGCCTTTGGAGGACGATATTGGAAAGACTGCGCAGGAATCGCAGATTAGAGGATGCTTCGAGACCCTTGTCTTCAAGTTGTTCGGGAACCGATCCCGATCTCACTTCCTCCGTGGGCGACGAAGTCGCCCCGTTCAGCGCGGCGCGACACAGCGGTATTCCTCCAACCAGCGCAGTTGTTGCGCCTCGCGCATTTCGTTGCGGCTACGCCGCGCTGAGCTCGTCAGCGCCATCGGGACTTTTCAGAAAGCGCGGTTCCACAGGATCGTAACAACAGACATAAAACCAAAGGACGAACTGATCGAGGTTGATGGGCCGATGGAACTGGCCGCTGTGGACGGGGTGGTCGCGGATGGAGAGCCGCGTTTTCACGTGGTTTTCCAGGATATGAACAGGGCCTACGCCGCCCATCTCGAGGAGGGCTCAGTGGTCTGTTACCTGGCCGAGATTGTCTTGGCCGAAATCAAAGGTGTCGAATTGGCCCGCATCCGCAACGAGCACGGAATAGCCCTCTTGCAGGAACAGAAGTGACCAATTACCGCGGTTCGTAGTCCCGCCTTTAGGCGGAGGCAGGCTGAAGCCTGCACTACGAGCCGTCGCGGTTCGTAGTCCCGCCTTCAGGCGGCTCAGGCTGAAGCCTGCACTAGTGCGCCTGCGAAGGCGCCCACACAGCGGGGTGGAAGTCCCCGCCAGGCCGAGCGTTCACCGGCCTGTAACCGAAGGCTACTGCGTCGTGGCAACACGA
>Ga0315298_1004219_pt1 | contig 21749 bp, 27 predicted proteins | sample WHS_1_MG_FD_203077 | JGI IMG/M metagenome (GOLD analysis project Ga0315298, IMG submission 203077) | Extremophilic microbial mat communities from Washburn Hot Springs, YNP, Wyoming, USA - WHS_1_MG | ecosystem: Environmental > Aquatic > Thermal springs > Hot (42-90C) | place: USA: Wyoming...
GAAAACACAAGAAGCATAGATAACTTACAAAAAGAGTGATTTGTAAGCCAATAGCAAGCCTATGCTTCTATTGTTCTTTAGTGAAAACTATCTTTATTTAATGTTATTCGGATATACTGATTGATAAAATAAATTTATAAACCTATTAAGTTTAAAAAAGACATGAAAGCGGAAGATATAATGAAAAAACCTTTAGTAATTAGTGAAAATGAAGACCTAAACGAAGCTGCTAAAATTATGAGTAACAAAGGTGTTGGGAGCCTGGTTGTGGAAAGCAATGGTAAATTAAAATTTTTTATTGATGAAATGGATGTTTTAAAAAACTTTCAAAAAAACAAAAAAATTTCAGAGGTTTTAAAAACTCCTTCTCTAATTGTTGCGCCTGATACTGATTTAGAAGAGGTTTTAGAAAAAATGAAGGGCAAAAAAACAAGAAGGGTTTTTGTAGTTGACAAAGGAGAAATAGTAGGGGTTATAAGTTTAATTGATTTAATAAACTATTTAGATGATGTTGAAATTGATGACTCTTTCTTCTTTGATTAAGATGCTTATAGGCCCTTTAATATTACTTCTTGGAATTCCAACAGGATGGCTTATAGCTTCCCTTGCGGAAGACGAACTTAAAGAAGGAAAAAAATGGTTTCTTGGTTTGAGTTTGGTAACTTTTATTTTGGCAGCTTGGTTTTTATTAACAAAAAATTACGAATGGATGTATAATTTTTTGTTTATGAGTATTGTTTCTTTTGTTTCTTACGAAAAAGCAATAAAGAAGTAGTTTCATAAGATAAATTTTAGAAAAAGATAAATCTAAAAATCAAGAATATAATAAAATATAAAAGATGTAAATTAGAAGTAATAAAATGCAAAACACACTTGATAAAGAAGCTGAAATACTGAAATTTTGGAAAGAGAACAAAATATATGAAAAATCAAGAAATAAAAATGAAAAAGGTAAAAAGTTCTATTTAATGGACGGGCCGCCGTATGCTACTGGACATATTCATCTTGGAACTGCTTTAAACAAAATTTTGAAAGATATTGCTATGAGATCTAGGAGACTACAGGGATATAGTGTGTTTGATAGACCAGGATATGACACTCACGGAGTACCAATAGAGTTTCAAGTTGAAAAAGAAATTGGCTCAAAATCAAAAAAAGATATTGAGAAATATGGAATTAAAAAGTTTATAGAAAAATGTAAAGAGTATGCTACTCAGCATATTGATTTTATGAATAAAGAGTTTGAAAATTTAGGAGTTTGGATGGACTGGGAAAATCCCTACTTAACCCTTGATGATGAATATGTTGAGGTTATATGGGATGCATTTAAACAAGCTGATAAAAAAGGATTGCTCTATTTAGGAAAGTATCCTGTGCATATATGCCCAAGATGTGAAACTGCTGTTGCTTACAATGAAATAGAATACAAAAAACAAAAAGACACCTCAATTTATGTAAAATTTCAATTAACAAACAAAAAGAATCATTATTTAGTAATCTGGACAACTACTCCTTGGACATTACCTGGAAATACTGGTGTAATGGTTCATCCTGAAATAGATTACCAAGAAGTTAAGGTTGATAATGAATATTGGATAATTGCAAAAGAGTTAGTTCCAAAAATAATGGATTTATGCAAAAAAAAGTTTGAATTAGGGAAAGTGTTTAAAGGAAAAGAAATGGAAGGATGGACTTATGAGAACCCTTTAAAAAATTATATAAAAGTAAAAGTAAAAAATAGTTATAGGGTTGTTTTGTCTGCAAGGTATGTAACAATAGAAGAAGGCACAGGATTAGTACATTGCGCACCTGGGCATGGAAAAGAAGACTATGAAGTTGGCAAAGCAACTGGACTTGATATGCCCTGTCCTGTTTCTACAAATGGAATTTTAACTGAAGAAGCGGGAAAATATGCTGGAAAAAAAGCAAGAGAGGTTGATGCTGAAATTATAGAGGACTTAAAAAGTTCTGGAAATCTTGTTTATGAAAGAATATATGAGCATGATTACCCTACCTGCTGGAGAGATGGACAACCTTTGTTAATGATTTCAATGCCTCAGTGGTTTTTGAAAATTTCAGAAATACAAAAAGAACTTCTAAAAGAAAATGAAAAAACAAAATGGGTCCCTGATTGGATGAAGCTAAGAATGAAAGCATGGCTAGAGGGTATTGGAGATTGGCCTGTTTCTAGACAAAGATATTGGGGAACCCCCTTGCCAATATGGTATGATCCTAAAAGCGGAGAAAAGATTGTAGTTGGTAGTATTGAAGAACTTAAAAAATTTTCAGGACAGGAAAAAATTGATGTTCATAAACCTGAAATAGACAAAATAACAATTAAAACAAAATCTGGGAGAGTACTAAAAAGAGTTCCTGAGGTTTTAGATGTTTGGTTTGATTCAGGTGTATCAAGCTGGGCAGCTCTTCATTATTTAAGAAAAAAAGATATTTTCAAAAAATATTGGCCAGCAGATTTAAACATTGAAGGAAGAGACCAGGTAAGAGGATGGTGGAATTCTCAGATGATTTTATCTCAAATTGTTTTTGACAAAAAACCATTTGATAGCATTGCGGTACATGGAATGGTTTTGGATTTGGGAAAGGTAAAAATGTCAAAATCTAAAGGAAACTTCATAGCTCCAGAGGATATAATCAAAAAATATGGGAGAGATTGCATGAGATATTATTTTGCAAAATTCTCAAGGGGAGAAGATTTCTCTTTTGATGAAAGAGAAATGGTTGAAATACAAAAAGTCATGGGCTTTTTTGGAAATATAAACTCATTTATTGAACAACTTCAAACAAAAAAATCTGAATTAAAAATAGAGGACAAGTGGATTTTGTCTAAATATCACTCTTTGATAAAAAAAGTTAAAAAAAGTTATGAGGAGTATAAGTTTTACGAAGCTATTTCGAGTATAGAAGATTTTGTTATAATTGATTTAAGCAGAACATATATACAAATGATAAGAGATAGAGCAGATGAAACAAAGGAAATGTTAAACGAAATTAGAAAAGGATTAATTAAATTAATTGCGCCGGTTACTCCATTTTTTGCTGAAAGTGTATGGCAAGAGCTAAGGAAAAAGAAAGTTGTAGATGAAGAAAGTGTACATTTAAGTTCTTGGCCAAGTGTTGATGAGAAAATGATTGACCCTAAATTAGAAAAGGATTTTGAAGAAATGCTAAAAATTATTGAAAGAGGTATGGCTGCGAGGGATGTTGCTAAAATCGGATTAAGATGGCCTCTTGCTTCTGCTGTTGTTAGTATTCCAAATCCTTTAAAGAAAGAATTACATGAACTAATAAAAAAACAACTAAATATAAAAAGGATAGATTTTGTAGAGGGAAAACTAAGTGTAGAGTTAGATACTAGATTAACAAAAGAACTTGAAGCAGAAGGATACGCTCGAGAAATAGCAAGAATTATTCAAGCCGAAAGGAAAAAAGCAGGATTAAAGAAAGGACAATTAATAAAAATAAAAATATTCTTGGATTCTGAATTAAAAAATAATCTAAAGCCTTATCTTTCTTTTTTGAAAGAGCGTGTTAATGCCTCTGAGCTTGTTTTTTCAGACGAAGAAATGGAAGAAAAATCATTTGTATTTACTGTTAAAGAGAAAAAAGTAGGCATTGCTTTTTGTACTTAAAAAAGGGTACTTTCTGTCAAAAGATTTAAATACTATTGCACATTAAAAGAGAAGAAGGTGATTTAAAAAAATATGATCATCAAAGAAGAATTTTTGAGCAGAATAAGAAAAATATTTGACTTAAACTTATACGAAGCGAAGGTTTGGACGGCATTATTATCGAGAGGAATCTCTACAGCTGGCGAATTAAGCAATATTTCCGATGTGCCAAGAAGCAGAACTTATGATATCTTAGAGTCTCTTGAAAAGAAAGGTTTTATTGTAATGAAAGTTGGCAAACCAATTAAATTTGTTGCTCTAAAACCAGAAGAAGTGGTGGAAAGGGTTAAGAAGAATTTAATTATACAAGCCCAAGAAAAAAGTAAGCGACTTGAAAAATTAAGGAACGATGAGGTATTAGGAGAACTTAATAGCCTATATACAAATGGAATAAAATTTGTTGAAGCAAGTGATTTGTCTGGAAGCATAAGAGGAAGACAAAATGTATATAATCATTTGGATATGATGATACGCTCAGCAGAAGATAGCTTAGTTCTTGTTACCACTGCTGATGGCTTAAATAGAAAATTTGAAGTTCTTTTGCCTTCTCTTGAAAAAGCAAAGAAAAGAGGAGTTAAAATTAAAATTGCGGCTCCAATAACTCCGGAAAACATAAAGGTTGCAAAAGAACTTTCTAAAGTAGGGGAAGTTAGACATTTAGAAGGTTTTAATGGCAGATTTGCAATTGCCGATGCAGAGCAAATTTTGTTTATGCTACTTGATGACAAGACTGTTCATCCTAACTATGACGTAGCTGTTTGGTTATCAACAGAATATTTGACAAAAACCTTTCAAGATATGTTTGAATCTTCTTGGAAGAATTTAACACCTTTGAGTAAATTAAATCTTTAAGTAAATTTTTTCTATATTTTTAAGTAGTAGATTAGAAGGAATTAAGTGTTAGTAGTTAAAAATAAATTCTAAATAAATTAATTAAATCATATCCAACTTTTTCCAACTAAAAAGAAAAGTTATTGCACCCTAAAAGGTATATTTTTTATTTTTGAATAGTACAAAGAAATTTTATTTCAAAATTTGAAGAATATAAAATAATTGATTTATTTAGGCTTGCTTGCCGTTTCAGATAAAAAATTAAAATTGTAATTTATTAAAGATGCATCTTTCTTCCATCATATTTAAAATCTTGTTTTGCTATATAAAAATATGATATTTGCTGATGTGCACTGCCATTTGGATCTATGTAAAAACATTCCTGAAATAATTGCAAGGGCTAGAGCAAATAATATAAAAGCAATGATTAGTAATGGTCTAAATCCGAAATCAAATAGAGAAGTTTTAGAGTTGGCTGGGAAGCATAAAGAAGTTAGGGCTGCATTGGGAATTTATCCAATTGATGCACTGTCTTTAAATGATTTTGAAATAGAAAAAGAGTTAAAATTTATCATGACTCAAAGAAAAAATGTCTTGGCTATTGGTGAAGTTGGAATGGATTTTAAAAATGGAAAAGAACAAGCTGATAGACAAACTTATATTTTTAAAAAAATAATTTCCTTTGCGCGAGAAATTGAAAAACCCCTAATAATTCATTCGAGAAAAGCTGAAGAAGAGAGCATTAAAATTTTGGAAGATGCGGGAGCAAAAAAGGTAATCATGCATTGTTTTAGTGGAAAGAAAAAAGCAGTTGAAAAAATATGCGCAAATGGTTGGTTTTTAACAATTCCAACTAGTGTAGTTTATAATAAGCAGTTTATGGACATGGCAAAAGAGGTTCCTTTGGATCATCTTTTGTGTGAAACTGACTCTCCATTTTTACATCCTTTTAAAGAAAAAAACAATGAACCCTTTTTAGTAATAGAAAGTTATAAGATGATTGCAAAATTAAAAGAAATTCCTTTAGAAGATGTTTCTCGTATGATTGCATTAAACTACAAAAAAATTTTTGGGGAGGAGTTAGAGTAAAGATTAAATACCTCGCTAACTTAAAAAATATATGTTTAATCAAAAAAAAGGGATGGTTGGATACGTAATTGTTGCTGCTTCTTTAGTACTTTGGTTAGTTGTTATTTTAGTTTGGTATAATACCCAACCTACTTCAGAGCTTGACTTAACAGAAAACAAAAATTTATTTGTTGCTTTGTGGTGGACAATAGTTTGTGCGTTGTGTGCTTTTATTGGATTAAGAATGGAAAAGATTAAAGCTACTCAATAGATTTTAAGCCTGGTTGTAAAAATTTAAATAGAAACTTTGTTTTTTATTAAAATGATAAAAGATAAGAAAAGTTTAATTTTAAAAATTATTTTGGGTATTTTAATAATTTTAATTATTGCTGTGCTGCTTGATATAAAAAACTTAGTAAATAATCTTAATGAAGAAGAAAGTAATGAAGTTAGTTTAAACGCTTCTTGTTTTAGTGACCAAGATTGTGTGCCTGCATCTTGCTGCCATGCAACAAGTTGTGTTCCTATGAGCCAGGCGCCTTCTTGTAAAGGAGTTTTTTGTACTATGGAATGCAAGCCAAATACTCTTGATTGCGGGCAAGGAAAATGTGCTTGTGTTAATAATAAATGCACAGCACTTTTAAGTAAGTAAAAATGGGAAATAAAAAGAGGTTAATTACTTTTTTTCTTTTGGGGATGCTTGTTTTAGCTATGGCTGTTGTTTTTTCAAGCGGTTTTTCTAAAAATGAGTTTAAAAAAGAAAAAGTTGATAAAAAAGTATTCGAAAAATTAAATCAAAATGAAAAAACAAAGGTGATAGTTACTTTAAAAGAAAGAAATAAAAGTGGTTTAATTAAGTTACATAGTTTAGAAGACAGAAAAAAGCAAGAAATACTTTCAAAAGCATTACGCAAATACAAAGATATGGCTGTTTTAGAAATAAATAAAGAAGAACTTAGTTTTTTAGAAAGCCTTTCTGAAGTTGAAGAAATTAGAGAGCCTGTTTATTTTAAAGCATTTTTAAGTGATTCCGTAAATGTAATTAATGCAAGCAAGGTTTGGCCTTTAAAAGAAAAAGGAATTAATTTAACAGGTATAGGAGAAACTATTTGCGTTATAGACACTGGAATAAATTATACGCATCCTGATTTATTTGGGAAAAATAAAGCGTGCAATATAGACTGTTATAATAAAAGTTGTATTGAAAATTGCTCTTTGTGGGATGATAACGGACATGGAACGCATGTTACTGGGATTTTGGCTGCATCAGGAGGAATTACAGGAGTTGCACCAAATGTTAATTTTATTGGTTTAAAAGTCCTTAATTCTGGTGAATTCAGCTCTGAAAACGGCTATGTTGATTTGATAAATGCAATTGATTGGTGTGTTGAAAATAGAGTTAGGTACAATATTTCTGTAATAAGTATGAGCTTGGGGACTGAGTGCTTTAATAGTACTCGTGGCTGGACCGGGTATTGTTATAATACTTACTGCGATGGTGAATACTCTGCATTTTCATCTACAATAAACAATGCTGTTAGCAAAAACATAAGTGTTGTAGCAGCTTCCGGAAATGACGGAAACGAAACATATATTTCATTTCCGGCTTGCATTTCAAATGTAACTGCTGTTGCGGCAACTAATAAAAATGATAGTATCGCTTATTATACTAATTTTAATAGTATAACTGATTTTTTTGCTCCTGGAACAAACATAAATTCAACATATGACACAAATAAGTATGCTATCTACTCTGGAACAAGTATGGCTACTCCGCATGTTGCAGCAGCATTTTCTCTCGTTAGGCAATTTTATTTATTACAAAAAGGGATAATACTTACTCCAAAACAAATTCAAGATATATTAAAACAAAATGGCAAACACATAACAACATCTACCGGAATTAATATAAGTAGAATAAATGTATATAATGCTATTATTTCTTTAGACGAATTTTCTCCGAATGTTAGTTTAATATATCCTTTAAATAATTTCCAAGTTTCAGTTATACTAAATCACACATTTAAATGCGATGCAACTGATTTATCTCTAAAAAATGTTACTTTTTATTTGTGGAATTCTTCTTCTATTGTGAATTATAGCTCTAAAAATGTTTCTGGAGGAAGTAATTTTTATGAAATTAATATAAGCAGCGATAAACTAAATGAAGGAGAGTATTATTGGAATTGCTATTACACTGATGAAAATAATAATATTGGTTTTGCTTCGAGTAATTTTAGCTTAACAATTCACTCTATTATAGTTTCTTTAGTGTCTCCCTCAAATAATTTATCCACAAGAGAAAACCAAACATTTGAATGTAATTTTTCATCAAAAAATAATTTGAAAAATGTCACATTTTATTTATGGAATGAAACTTCTTTAGAATATTTAGAAAATAAAAGTGTCGGAGGAAATAGCAATTCTAGTTCTTTTAGCTACAATTTCACAAAAGAAGGAAATTATAAGTGGAATTGTTTTGCTGTTGATGAACAAAACATAGGTGCTTTTGCTTCTTCAAATTTCAACATAAAATATGATTTAACTCCTCCTTCTATTGCGGTTTATTCTCCTGTAAATAATAGTTGGTATAATTTTGGTAATTTTAGTTTGGAGCTAAATGAAGAGGGAAATTGTTATTACACTTTGGATAAGGGTTTAACAAATATCAGCATGTCTTCTTTGGATAATAAAAAATTCAATGCTAGCAATTATAGTTTATTGCAAGATAAGAGTTATAGTGTAAAGTACTATTGTAATGATAGTGCCGGAAACTTAAATAATAGTGAAGAAATAACATTTTATGTTGATTTGACAAGTCCTGTAATAGAACTTTTATCTCCAGCAGAGGGATATTCTGAAACAGCTTCTTCTACTACAGTTAATTTTGTTTATAATGTAAGTGATAATTTAAACATTAGTAGTTGCAGTTTAATTATAAATAATGTAATATCTTCAACAAATAATAATATAAATCAATCAAAAGAAGAGAATTTTACAAAAATTATTGGCGCGGGCAGTTATGATTGGAGTATAAATTGCACAGATAGTGCTGGAAATATTGGAAACTCTAACAGCAGAAGGATAACAATTAATGCGCCAATTAGCGGTTCAAGCAGCGGAGGAGGTGGCGGAAGTGGAACTAGAGCAAGCACAACCCTTAAAATTTATGATACTAAACAAAATGAATTACAATTAGGATATTCTACTGAATTAAAAAAAGGGGAAAAAATTAAATTTAATGATGAATTTTCAAAAGAGCATCATTTGACTTTGTTAAACATAGAAAATGGGCTTGTAAATATTAGTGTTGAAAGTTCTCCTGTATTTTTATCTTTAAAAGCAGGTGAAGAGGTAAAATTAAATTTAACTTCTCCGGAATATTATAATCTCTATATTAAAATAGAAAATATCACAAAAGATAAAGCCAAAATATTTATTCAATTAATAAAAGAAGAAATAGCTCAAAAGAGAAATGATTCTTTTGAAAACAAAACAGAAATAAAAAAAGACGAAGCAGAAAAAAATACTGAAAATAAAGAAAAAAAAGATTTTCTGGTAAAAGTATATGAAATAGTTATAGTTTTGGCTTTAATTTTTATTATTTCTTTTATAGTTTATTTTTTAAGTTTAAAATCAAAAAAGGCTAAAGCAAGAAAAAAGAAAGGTGAGTGATTTAAAAAATTCTATAAAAATGCGGGGGCGAGGATTCGAACCTCGGAAGGCACTAAGCCACAGGATTTCTTAATTCCTGTTTATTAACTCATTCTTACGAAGGAGCGACTTCTTAAGTCCTGCCCTTTTAACCACTCAGGCACCCCCGCATAAAAAAATGTAGAATATAAGTATTAAAAATCTTTTTGTTTGCAAGAATAGTTAATCTCCATCTATTTGTTTTAGTATAAAATCTACATTCCTGGTAACATTAGCTAAGATTTCCGCCATGCTTGCACGAGGGTTTTTTTCTTTATATTCTGCTGCATGAGCTGCGCCTGCAATAACTGCAATTTTTAATTTTTCATTTGAAACCATCATAAAACACAATTTTGGAAGTTTAAAAGGATTATTATATTAAAGTCTTATGTTAAGTAAAGTAAGACACAAATTGCGGACGTTCTATTATTTCATCTTTTTTGTTACCGCAAGAAAGACAATAAAGATCGTGCGACAAAACATCTGCAATTTGAACTATTCTTGGGTAAATAATCTTCTTTCTGTTACCTTTAGGATATTCATAAATTTCAAAAGGGATTTGTAATGAAGCTTTTAATTTTTCTTCTAAGAACAATTTAGAATCAGGGTCTAATTTTCCGTCAATATGTAATACTAAACTTTCTATTTCTCTATGGTGAGATAATTTTTCTTTTTTTAAGTATTCTGACACCAAAAAAGGAGCTGCACGCACTAAGTGGCTTGGCTTTGGATTTAGCTCTTTTCCGTTTTTCCATAATGCAAACAAATAGCTTCTATCTGCATGGCCTAAAAGGCTATCTAAAGAAATATGGCTTCTGTGAGATTTTGAGTTAGTTATTCTTTGATCTTTGCTGTCGTTGGGATCATAAGAAAAAACAGCAACAATTACTTCTTCTCCTCGATAAGTATTGCAATTTGATTCATCCAAACCTACGTAAAGAGTTTTAAATCTTCCTTTTTTAAATAAATGTGCCATTTTATTTATGTAAGGATGGTTTTTAAAGTATACAACAGCTTTAAATAATTAATTATAATTAAATTATAATAAAATGAGTATAACAAAAATGGAAAAAACATTAGAAAATTTAAAAAATGAATTGAAGCTGAGGGGATTTTCTCCAGTGACTATTAGAAATTATGCTTTTTTTGTTGAAAAATTCTTAAATAAAACTAAAAAACCCGCAGAAGAATTAAATGAAGAAGATGTAAAAGCTTATTTAGCTGAGCTATTTGATACTAAGTCAAAAAATACTATAATGCTTGCTTTGGCATCTTTGAAATTTTTTTATCAGGAAATACTAAAAAAAGATTTTGCGCAAATTAAAATACCGAAAAAAGAAAAAAGGCTACCAGAAGTTTTAACTAAAGAAGAGGTTAAAAGATTAATTGAATCGACTGATAATGAAAAAACAAGATTAATTGTTTCTATGTTATATTCTTCTGGTTTAAGAGTTTCAGAGATAGTTAATTTAAAAGTAAATGACTTAAACTTAGATGAAAGAATTGGTTGGGTAAGAAAAGGAAAAGGCTCGAAAGACAGAATTTTTACAATTTCAGAATCTTTAGCAAATAATTTGAAGGAATTTTTAAAAGAAAAAAACAATATTTACGTTTTTTCTAAGGACAAACCTCTAACAACGAGAAATATACAAAAAATAATTGCTTCTTTAAGAGTTAAGGCAGGCATTAACAAAAAAATTACTCCTCACACATTGAGGCATAGTTTTGCAACTCACTTGCTCGAAAATGGCGTTGACATTAGAAAAATACAGTTTCTTTTAGGACATAGTTCGTTAAATACTACTCAAATTTATGCTCATGTTTCTCAGGAAGAAATAAAGAAAATTAAAAACCCTCTTGATTTACTTTAATTGAAATTTCAAAGTAGTTACTTATATTTATATATTTCAGTAGATTATTAAAATTGGTTGGTCGGGCAATTCGGTTGCCCTGGAAAGGGTGCGTTTATACCGGCCTCTACTGTGTGTTCAGCTATTAATCGGAGGACTGGACTATAACTCCTCCGACGAAACCTGCACTCAGACATGCCTCTGTATGACGCGCTAGAGATAACCATTACAGCAGGTCGATAGGTTAAGTTTGATTTCGACGTCTGTTGATGGCACTCTATCACCGAGTCCAGAACCAACCTTTTCATAATGAAAAAAAACAAATCTAAAAAAAGAGGTAAAGGTGGAAGAAAAGCTAGCAAAAAACCAAAGATTTCAAAAATAAAGAAAATTAAAAAATGGCTAGCTTCTAGAAGAGAAAAGAAAAAGAAGTATTACTACAAGAAAAAAGCGCGAAAAGGTTAATTGCTTAACCAAAAAACTTAACAATTTCTTTTTTATTTTTTTATTTTTAAATTATGCAACGTAGACTTTTCTAAAGAACAATTTAAAAACTGAACAATCCTATATTTAGAGTTGCATCTCAATAATTTTAGATAGTAAATTAAAATTTTAAATTGGATAAATTTGTTTTTTTATTAGAGTATTATCCAAAAATAAGGTTCATTCGATAAATAAGATAAAATTTAAGACTTTATGCTTTTCGTAAAAATTCTGGAAATTATTTAACGATAAGACTTTTGTCTTTTTGCTCTTGGAGCTGAATCGTTTGGCTTTGCTGCTTCTTTTCTTCTTGCATCAGGTACAATCATATTTCTGTCATAATTAATGTACGCTTTCTTTAAAACTTGAGAACCAGTTATTTCTAAAAGTGCCTTAGCAAGAGCTAAACGCGCAGCTTCTATTTGCGATTCTTTGCCTCCGCCTTTTGAGGTTATAACAAAATCATATTTTAATTGACCGCCGATTTCTTTTTCGTAAATGCGCAGTGGCTCTAAAAGAGCTAAACGGTGAAATAAATTAAGCTCGGAAATTGGAAGAGAATTATAAAATAATTTTCCGGAACCTTCTACTAAACGCAATTTTGCAATCGCTGTTTTTCTCTTGCCTGAAATTATTTTGTTAGAACTTAAGATCATTTTATGAAATCTCCTTTAATACTTCTTTTAGTGAAATAGAAGAGGTATTAATAGGTTTTTTAAGAGACAACATTTTTGATTTTTCATAGTCTTGAGGAAGATTGGAATAACAAATTATTCTTTTTAAAGCACTTCTTCCTCGCTCTTGCTTGTATGGCAACATGCCTCTAATAGTTCTTTTCATAAATTTAGCAGCATCCTTTTTTGGAAAAAATGGGCCTTTTAAAGACGAGCCTCCTTTATTTACTAAATTTTTGTATTCTTCTAAAATTGTTCCTTTGTTGCCTAAAAACAATGCATCTTGACAATTAACTATAATTACTTTTTTTCCTAAAAGTGCTTGTTTTGCTGCAAAACTTGCTACTCTTCCAGCAATGCATTGTGAAGCATCAATAACTATTTCTGTCATGGTAAAATTGTAACCCCTTGTGCTTTTGGATTGCTTAATATCTCGTTATAGATTGAATCTACCTCTGACTTTGTTTGCTTTAGTTTTGATTTTGCTTGTACTGAAAATCCTAAAGCGCATAATCTTACTTTTTTAGTGAGATTACCTGAACTTAAAACCTTTCCTAAAACAACAATTGTGTCTCCTGTTTTTGCTAATTTGTCAATATCTCCTAAATTTACCGAGGCATAATTTCTCGTTGGTCCTGACAAAACTTCTGCTACCCTCTTCCATTTTTCATATTTTAAGGCTAAACGAATTGTCTCTTTAAGTGAGGGATTTGTTTTTTTCTGCGCTCTAAATTTTACTTTTGTTTTGCTTAACATATAATAAGGCAGAAACAAGGTTTTTTAAACTTATTGCTTAAGAAAGTTTTATATACTAAAGTAAGTATAAGTATGCATTAATAAAAAATTAGAAAAATGCGAAAAAAAATTAGAGTCAATATTACAATTGACAAAGAAAATTTAGAAAAAGCAAAAACAAAGTTAAGGCTATTTGGCGGAAAATTAAGTACACTTTTTGATGCTTATTTAGAAGATTTTGTAGGCAGTATAAGCAAAGAATCTATAAGCAATCAAAAAGAAATATTGGAAAGAATTGAATTTTTAGAAAATAAAATAAGAACCATTGAAAAGAAATTAGAAAAATTAGAGTGACTCTATGGTATTTTTTATTACAATGTATGGCTGAGCTCCTTCAATAATTTTTTCATTAATAAACAAAGTAGGAGTACCTCTTACTCCTTTTTCAACGCCCTCTTTCAAACTTTGTTGAATAACCTCTTTATATCTTCCTGAATTTAAACAATCTTCAAATTTCTCTTGATTTATGCTAAAATTTTTAGCTAAAAATTTAATATTTTGAAAACTTAAATTTTGTGAGTTAAGAAGCAAATCGTGCATTTTAAAATATGCCTTCTCTCCTAATTGCTCTCTTATGCAATAAGATGCTTCAGAAGCAATTTCGGAATTTTTATGAACTGGAAAATCTCTAAAAATTAATTTTGCTTTTCCTGTTTCAATATACTCTTTTAGTATTTTGGGATAAGACTGTGTAAAATATTTTTTGGAGAAGGGACATTCATAATCTAAAAATTCTGTAATAGTTATATTTGCATCTTTATTGCCTAAAACAGGCGGCTCTGTTATTAAAGAAAGAGTTATCTCTTCTTTTGTTGCATTATAAGAAAAATTTTGATCTAGCGAATTTTTAACTGCCATTCCTGTAAAAGTTCTTTCTGTAAAAAAGTTAAAAGTATTAAATAAAGTTAAGAAAAAAGTAAGAGTTACTAAAAAAATTAAAAGATAAAAAATAGACAAATTAATCTTAACAAATTTTTGTTTTTCTTCCATTGTAAAGAGGCATTATAATTTGAGCTGTAAAAGAAGATTATAAACATTGTTAATCTAGTGTCAGTAATAAAAATGCGGGGACGAGGATTCGAACCTCGGAAGGCACTAAGCCACAGCCACCTCAAGGCTGCCCTTTTGACCGCTCAGGCATCCCCGCAAGATGTTTCTAAAAATATTTTTTTGTTTATATAATTATCTTTTTTAACAGCTTAAAATTATACTTTCATATTGATTTTTTGCTCCAAAGGATATGTCTGTTGTTTTTATATTATTAAAAAGTGGCTCAAAATCTTCAAACTACTCTGTTGCGTAGTACTCTGCTGTTAAATCTAAGTTACAATAAATTTTTTGAAACTACCTATATAAGCTGCTTCTAATAAAAACAGTGCAATGAAAAAATAATTAGAATTCTTATTTAAAAAACTTTAAAATTTAAAAAATTTTTTAGGGTGTAACTAATGTTCTAAAAATTTATTTCAAAGATTTTTCAAGTTCTGCTAAATTTTCTTCCAGGGCATTTAAAGCTTTAACAAAAATTTCTTTTGCATCCATTTGGCCAAAAGATTCAATAATCATTAATAACTCATCTGAGTCTGTTACAGCCTCTTTGTTTATTTTTTGGATTGAGTCAATTTCCTTGTCAGTTAAGTCGCATCTCCAAGTATTTCCTTTTTTTTGTTTTACAAAACCTTTTGAATTTTGAATTATTTTTTCTATTTCTGGATTGGACTTTACATCAACTAAGTGCCTATAAAAACAAATTCCAGGAAGATATTTTGCATGTTCTATACCTTTTCCTAAAATAGCTGTTGCAACTAACTCAAGTTTTTTGTCTTTTTCTAAAAGTGTGATAGGTATTTTAGGATAAACTATCTCTGCTGGACCCTCTAAATCCGAAGCATAAACAGTACACGGCCCAACTTTAGAAAGTTTAAATTCTATTTTTGTTTTATCATTCATAGACTTTTCTGTTTTTAGAGGAATTAGACCTAGTCTATGCGCAAGAACTTCGTTATACAAAGCAGAGTCATTCTTAAATATTTCAACTTCGTCTATTGCTAAAACTGGAATTTCTGAAACAGAGCGTCGAATTGCATTTGCAAATGATTCATCTGCTGGAATTCTCACAATAAATTTTTGAGCTGTTTTTTGTATAACTTCCATTTTAAAATTAAGAGAGAGAGTCTTTTAAATCTTTATACTCTCCTTCCTCTCTTACCTCCCTTCTTCTTTGGACCTCCTCTTGGATATCTTGTAGTGTCCAAAACATTAAGAATCTTTAAACCTGATTTGTCTAAGCTTTTAACTGCTGAATGGGCGCCAGGGCCTAGACCCATACTGCCTGTTTTTGCTCTAACTCTTATATAAAGAGAGGTAATGCCTAAATCCTTTGCTGTTTCTGCTGCTCTCTTTGCAGCAAACATTGCGACTGTTGGATCTGCTTTTAAACGACTTTGTTTTGTTATCATGCCTCCACTAAATCTTGACAAAGTGTTTCCTGCTAAATCAGTTATATGAATAATCGTATTGTTTTGAGAACTAAAAATGTAAGCAATTCCCACTTTTCCGTCTTGCTTTTCTTCTTTCTCTTCTTTTTCTTCTGCAATAATTTCTTTGGATGGCTCTTCTTTTGGTGTTTCTAATTCTTGAACAGATTGCTCCTCTGAATTTTTTTCTTCTTTTTTACTCATTTTGGACTACCTCCTTATCTTTTTCTTCCACAGGTGGATTTTGCTCGGGTGAGTTTTTGTCTGCAGAAGGATTTTTTTGTTTTTTGTTTTGTTTTATAGAAATATTTTTTTCTTCATCTATTGAAACTAAATAACTTGGAAGATTAACAATTCTTCCATTAATGCAGACTTTTTTGTGAGTTACTAATTGCCTTGCTTGACGCATGGTATTTGCAAGTCCTTTGCTTACTAAAATACTTTGCAACCTACGCTTTAAAATGTCTTCTACATTAAGGGCTAAGACATCTGAGATAGAATTTACTTTTAAGTGTAGGTTTTTTAATTTTGCAAAAAATACCTCTTGCTCTTTTAAAGGAGATTTTGCAAGCTTCATCGCTCTATGTCTAAAGTAACGAACTTTTGCAAGAGCTTTCCAAATTTCTTTTTTGTTTTTCAGCCCATATCTTTCTAATAAAACATTTTCTTCGGCTATTCTTGTTTTTTCATAGAGTTTCTTTGGCCGGGTATATCTTTTGTGTTTTCTTATCATTATTTAGCTCCTTTCTTTTTTATATTCATTGAAACGCCTTTAGATCTAAAGTGAGAACGGGTTCTTTGTCCTCTTACTGGAAGTTTCAAAGCATGTCTTATTCCACGATAAGACTTGATGTTTCTTAGTCTCTTAATATCAAATTCGCGCTTCATGTCTAAGTCTGAGCTGTAATAATGCTCTGTTTTTCCTGTTTCTGGATCTGCCCTACGATTTTTTAAATAACTTGGAACATCTAAAGATTGTATAAAGTTTTCAATTTTTTTAATTTCGTCTTTAGATAACTCTGAAATCTTTTTTGTTTTTGGATAGTTTAGTTTATGACAAATTGCGTTTGAGACTGACCAAGAGATACCTTTTATGTAAGTTAAGCCTGTATAAAGATTTTTTGAACCAGGAATGTCATATCCGTAAATACGCACAAGAGATTCTAAAAATGTGTCTGTTTGCTTTTGAGGTTTTTCAACAGGTGCTTTTGCTTGTGCTTTTTGTTTTTCTGGTTTTTTGTCTTTTTCTGTCATTTTATTTTACAAATAAATTGAATCTTTGCTTTTCTAAAAGCTCTTCTAAGATTCGTTTTTCAATTGCTTTTTTTGGATCAGGTATGTTTTTTAATCTTTCTCTCAGGTCGTCAAATGATTCAAATGGTTTTTGGCTTCTTGAATCAATTATTTCCTGAGTGTGCTTTCTTCCAAAACCTTGAAGCAACTCGATTTGATGCAATCGTGTGTTAATTGCTTGAGCATTATTGAAGAAGTCTACAAATCTCTTCTCCTGCTCCGCAACTAACTTTTCAACAAATTCTTGTAGTTGGATCTTCGCAGTTTCTGTAAGCTTCTCTTTGGAAAGCCTACCTTCTATGTAATATATCTTATCTCTCTTTTCTGGACCTATATAAACCTTTTCTTTTGGAGCAAGAGTAACTCCTCTACGCGGAACTAGCTCAAGTAAAGCAAGTGTTTTTTCACCGATAGCTTGCGCTATTGGAGTGGTTCTCTTTCCCATGGGGTACCCATAGGGTAAAAAATCTAATATTATTGCAAATTCTTCTTTTTCTGCCATGTTTAGTTTTTGTTGATTATAGAAAGAATTGCTTTGGATTCTTCCTCGTTTAGACCGATTTCAGGAGAAATTTTGTTTAAATCTTCAATGTCTTGAGGCAAAAAATCCACTACTTTAACAATAAACTCTTCATTTAGTTTAGGATTATTCAAGGCTTTTATTTCTGAAATTAATTTTTCTGCTTCTTCTTTTGAAATTTTACAAAATGTTTTAAGATAATCGCGCATTTGGGGAGTTACTTCGCTATCTTTTGTATAGTGCTTTACAGCTGCAAGTGTGAGAGGTGTTTTTGATAGAATCATTTTGCCTGAATATTGATTTTTTTTAAATGAATGGGATGAATAAAGTATCTTTTTGGCTTTCCTAAATCAGATATTTCTACTTCATATGCTTTTCCTCGTAAGGCAATTACTTTGCCTGTTTTTCCCTGAATTCTCTTTGAATAAGCAAGAGGAAAACTAAGTTCTTGAGCTACAGCTACAAAATCCCCTGGTTGAAAAGTTTGCAAATATCTAGTTAGGGAAAACTTGCCCTTTTGTCTTGGTGTTTTATGCAGTACCATATTTTATGAGACACTTATGAGTTTAAAAAGCTTTTGCGGAGCGAAATAAGCCGGTTTCTTATGAAGATGTATAGGTCTGTCTTACAAGTCTTATCAAAGAGAGTTATAATATTGATATATTTTTTAAATTGAAGAAAAATGGTATTTATTTTTTTAGAGTTGGTTTTTCAGAAGTTACTGAGCCTTGATATAAATCTCCTGCGTCACGAGCTTGTTTCATATTGTCTACAATTGCTTTAAACATTTTTTCTCCCCAAACACTATACCCGCATCTTTCGCAACAATCTATTACAGAATGCTCATCAATCTCTGCTTTACAATAAATGCATTTTTTTGCCATTTTGCCTCTTTTTTAGTCATTTCGGCAAGTGGGTATTTAAATATTCGTATAATAAAAAAATATAATCAACAAAAAACATTTATTTTTCCCAATCTGTTAAACTTTTTTGAAAAAAAGAATATGATGCATAGTTAAACAAAATTGCTGAAAAAATGTCTATTGAATAATGGCCTCTTGCGACAAGAAGAAAAGCAATTACTAAAATAAGGCTAATAAGAGAAAATATCTTAAAAATTCCTTTGGAAAATAAAAAGCATAAGAAAGAAGAGCCTACATGACCTGAGGGAAAAACTCCTGATTCGTAATTAGTGAATGCATGAAATGGCCCATTTGTTGGCATTGATCTTGGATTTCCGAGGGGGGTTAAAACTATAAACAAAGAGCGCATTAAATACCCTACTCCAAAAAGAAAAATAAAAAAAGGTATTTTTTTGTATTGTTTATAATAAATTATTGAAAAAATCAAAATAAAAACTGACAAAAGTGCAAAAATGTCGTAGAAAAAACTTAATTTTGGCAAAAAAGGAAGATGCTCAAAAAAGAAATCTTTTAAAATAGGAAATTTTCCGTATAGATCTTCTTCTTTAAAAAGATAAAAACTAGAAGAGTAGTTTAATCTCCAACCAACTAAAAAAACTATTAATGAAATAACTAAATGTGTTTTATTTATTTCTTTAATTTCTTTCCAATGCTCATAAAAAAAACTTCTATTTTTTAAAAACATTTTAATCCCAATATTTTATTCCTTCTTTTTTTCTTAAATGCTCTTTGCCGAACATTCTTAAAATGTTAAAATACGAGTACTTTAAAAGCATTTTGAATAACCCTTTGGATTCGTATCTTCTAACAGAAATTAAAATCTTTCCTGGTTCATAAAGAATTCCAAATTTATATCCTTGCTTAACTGCTTTTTTTGCTATCGCGGAATCTTCTCCAAACTCATAAGGCGGAAAACCTCCAAGTTTTTTAAAAGTTCTTGTTTTAAAAAGTAAATAAGATTGCATTAATGGAAATTTTGTTTTTTCACTGATTTTAAAAGATAAATTAACAAAATTGTGAATTAAAATATAAAAAAATTTTTTAATTTTTTTAATATTGAAAAAAAGAATTGGTTTTTGCAAAATAGTTGCTAAATCAAGGTTTCTTTTTTTAAATTCATTGATTGTTTTTTCTAAAAAAAATTCATTTGGAAGAAGGCAGTCTGAGTCTATAAATAATATATATAGGGTCTTACAATTTTTAGAACCGTTGTTTCTCCCAACATCAGGATATCCTCCTTTTACTATTTTGCATTTGTATTTTTTAGCAATTTCTTTTGTTTTGTCAGTTGAATTTGCATCTGCAACAACTATTTCATAATTTTTATAAGTCTGCATTTTAATGGAATCTAGCAAGAGAGGAAGATATTTTTCTTCATTTTTCGTTGGAATAACAATCCTTAATTCTTTCATTTTAGAGAAAAGTTTTTTAATTTTTTAAATGTACTTACCAAAAAATTATTCGTATCTTAATGTTTCGCTAATTTTTGTTTTTGAGGCTTTATAAGCGGGGATAATGCCTGAAAGCAGACCTATGAAAAACGCGAATAAAAGAGAACCAATTATTAAATAAATAGGATATGCGGCTTGAATTAGAGAAGAATTTAATTGAGTATTTATAATCTCTACTAGAATTGTAGTAACTAAAAATCCAAGCAAAACTCCAATTAAACCTCCAAACAAACCAAGCAAACCTGATTCTATTAAGAAAATTAAAAGAATATCTTTATTTTGTGCTCCGATTGATTTCATAATTCCAATTTCTTTTGTTCTTTCTAAAACAGAAGTGAACATTGTATTAGAAATAACCACTCCTCCTACTAAAAGAGATAGAGCTGCGATTCCTCCTAAAAATGCAGTGATTATATTCAAAATTATACTAAAACTGGAAAGTAATTCCTCAGGTGTCAAAACTGAAAAATCTTGAGTGTCTTCTGTTACGCCTCTAAAAGTTCTAAGTTTCTTTTCTACTCTTTTTGCTACTTCATTTATGTTTTCATTAGGATTTATTTGCACAATAATTTGATTTATTGAATCTTTATTAAACAAAGAAACAAAGTCATCTCGGGGCATGTAAATTATACGATCATCCATTGAACTTCCAAGTGATTGTAAAATGGCCTTAACTTTAAATTCAGCTCCATTAATGAGTAACCTATCTTTTACTTTAACTGGCTTAGAAAAAAAGTTGTTGTGTTTGTATTGGCTCCCGATAATTAACCAACCTGAATCGCCTTCTTTGAATTCTTTGCCTTCTTCTATTTTATAAGAAGAAATTTCTTTAAAAACATCCATCCTGTCCAGAGGAACAGAAGTGACCACTGCAAACCTTTTTTCTTTATTAAATTCTACTTCTGCATTTGCGCTTGAAAAATAAGACAATCCTTTTACTCCTTGTACTTTTTCAATTACTTTTACGTCCTCCTCTGAAAAAGTAACTATTGCTTGTGAAATTGCACCTCCATATTGGTCTTTTGGCAAAATAAAAAACTTGTCTGTACCTAAAAGACGAAATTGCTCTTTAATTGCTCCTTGCAAACCAAGAGATAAACTCACTAAAACAAACAATGTTGCAATTGAAATTATTATTCCTAAAGCTGTAAGAAATGAGCGCAGTTTTCTTTTTTTTAAATTTCTAAAAGCTAAAATAAAGAAATCCTTAATCATTTTCTTAAAGCCTCCACAGGGTTCATTTTTGATGCTCTAAATGAAGGAATTGTTCCTGATAAAATACCTAGAAGCAAGGAAAAAACAACGGCAAAAATTGAGAGAGGTAAATTAAAATTAATTGAAAATAAGTTTGCTCCTAAAAAAGAGTTAGCTGCTTTTGAAATTACAAATGCTAATAAAAGTCCAATAAAAGTTCCTAATAGTCCACCGAACAAACCAAGCAAACCTGATTCTATTAAGAAAATTAAGAAGATATCCTTATTTTGTGCTCCAATTGATTTCATAATTCCGATTTCTTTTGTTCTTTCTAAAACAGAAGTGAACATTGTATTAGCTACACCTATTGTTCCAATCAAAAGGGAAATGCCTGCTATACTTGCTACAATTAAATTAATTATCCTTAAAATCGTTTGAACTGTGCTTATTGCTTGCAGAGGGGTTTGAACAGAAAAATCTTCTTCTCCAACCTTTAAGCCTCTGTCTTTTCTTAATCTTTTTGTTATCTCGCTTGCTATTTCCTCAATTTTATCTGGATTGTTGACTTGAACAAGAATTAAGTCGCTTTCATCTTCAATGTTTAAAATTTTTTTCATCTCGCTTTCTGGCAAAAGAACTACTCCGTTTAATTGAGTAGAACTAGATGGTTTTAATATGCCGACTACTTTAAATTCACTATCCTGAATTTTTATTTTGTCACCTGCGTGAATTTCTTTGTTAAAAATTAAACTTTTTTTAAAATCACTTCCTAGAACAACTGCGTTTTTGTCTCCGGAGCTAATTAGTC
>Ga0315298_1004220_pt1 | contig 21739 bp, 27 predicted proteins | sample WHS_1_MG_FD_203077 | JGI IMG/M metagenome (GOLD analysis project Ga0315298, IMG submission 203077) | Extremophilic microbial mat communities from Washburn Hot Springs, YNP, Wyoming, USA - WHS_1_MG | ecosystem: Environmental > Aquatic > Thermal springs > Hot (42-90C) | place: USA: Wyoming...
GATATCTTCGATATTCCCGTCCTTAAGGAGGCACCAGTTCTGATAAAGGCTGATAATTTAGTGGAGGTGGCTCTATGAGAGTTTTTGATGCCGTAATCCTGCTGATTGCTGTCATAGCTGGATTGCTGGTATCAATGGTCAGCTTTGATATAGCTTTGTCTGTTTTCATCGGAATCATAGGGGCTTGGCTTGTTTACATCGGGATATCAAAGAGGGAAAAGCCTTTAACGGGAGTTTTCTCAAAACCGGCTATTTGCATGTGGTGGGGAGGATTTCTCCTTTCGATATCTGTTGCACTGCCTATCAGAAACCTTCAACCCCAGATACCGCTCTCTGTCTTCATAGCTGGTATAACAATAACTCTCATTCTTGCCTCTAAGCTGGAGAAAAAGTAAAAAAATTTAAAGCTGTCAAAAATTATATTAAAGCTCCTTCACTGCCTCAAAAAGCTTCTCCATGCTTGCTATTGCTTTCTCATCCGGCAAGGCCTTTGCATCCACAGCAGGCTCCAAAACCCTGAATCCAGCCTTCTGCAGGGCATCAACTACCTGTCTGGAGGTGGGGGCCCATGCATGAGCATTTATAACCGCAGCCACCCTGCCCTTTCCGAAATCCTTGGACTGAAGCAGATTTAGCAGGTTGTGAATATAGGGAAAGACTCCGCCTTCATAAGTTGGATAGACCACAAAGAGCAGATATGCATCCAGAAGCTCAGCCAGTATGTATGAGGGATGAGTTTCCGACACGTCGAAGGTGTTAACCGAGAAGCCTATTTCCCTGAGCTTCCCAGCTACCAGCTCTGCAATTCTCTTAGTCCTTCCATACATCGATCCATAAACCAGCAAAGCCCTGTGTTTGTCCGGCTCTGGTGTGGCCCATTTCCTATAAAGCTCCAGAATCCTTCCGATATTACTGCGGTAAATTGGGCCATGGGAAGGAGCTATTATCTTTATCTCCATGCCCTTGACCTTCTCAAGGGCATCCAAGACGTTCTTGCCGTACTTGGCTACGATGTTAGCGTAATACCTCTTGGCTTCAGTCAGGTAGTACTCCAAGTCTACTTCATCGTCAAAAACATTCTCCAATGCACCATAAGCGCCAAAGGCATCGCAGGAAAAGAGAACTCCGGAGCCCTCAAGATAGGTAAACATGGTCTCAGGCCAGTGAAGCCAGGGGGCATAGATGAACCTAAGCCTCCTACCTCCTAGATCTAGGGTATCCCCATCCTTAACTGCAAAAATCCGGTCTGCTGGCACCTTATATAGGGAGTGAATAAATCTGCTGGCAGAAACTGAGGTAACAACTTTGATGTGGCTGAACTTCTGCAGGATATATGGGGTGGCTCCATGATGATCCGGCTCCAAGTGGTTCATCACCAAGTACTTGACCTTGGAGAAATCGCCGACAACCTCCTCAACTCCGTTGATGTAATCCTGCAGAAACTCCTCCGGAGCAGCATCTATGAGGGCAACAGCATCATTTCCAACAACAGCATATGAGTTGTAGGATATCCCATTGGGTAAAGGCCACAGAGCCTCAAAAAGCTTCTTATTCCTGTCATTAACGCTTATCCAGTAGACACCATCTACAACAGTCTTGGAGCTCATAACACCCTAAGTAATGAATATCTTAAAAAGCTTATTGTTCTTCTGATCCCAATGGTTTGCAATCTCCTTTTGCAGTTTCGTAAATACGCCTTTGTTGTTTGAGATCCCAACCTAATTTGGAATCTAAACTTGAATTCCAAGCTGATGCAGAAGAGTTAAAAAAGATAAATCTACAATAATTGAAAAGTCAAATATTGAATAGATTTTCAATCGGGTTATGGCGATTAAATGCGATCCAGCACCAGCTCCGAGAAGCTCAGGATCCACTTCAGGGCTGAAAGCCTCTCCTCCTCGGATCCCTCATTCAGATCTCTAAGTGCTTTCTCGAGTTCTGATTCAAGTTCAGGATGCCTTTTTCTTATCTCATCAGAGAGAATCTTCAGAAGCCAGCCAGATCCATGTTCCTCCAGTTGATTACTTAGCATAGCGGGCTGAGCTCAGCTAATTATAAAAACTTTGCGGAGTTCTGTGAAATAATAGAATTATCGCATAGAAGTCTCATTGCGATGATAGGTTTGTTCCAAAAAAAGTACCATAGAAAAATTTTTATTCTACCAAATTTACTTAATGGAACTTCCAAAAATTCCCCAAGGGCTAAGTCTGAAAAAGCTCTTGCTAATTGGGAGTAACAGGATAAAGCCTAGTGAGAGAGACAAAAAGTATATGAGAGCTATCGAAGTCCTGAGGAAGTGGTGTGGCAAAGACCCTTTTAGCAGGGGGATAATGGGTTTTTCCGAGGAGATCATAGAAAAAATAGGAAAGGAGGTTCTGAATCAGGCGATTATAGATCTTGAGGAAAGAGGTCTTGGTCTCAGCCCAGTATTACTGAGAGAGTCCCTCAAATCTAGGGGTCTTAACATAAATCTTGGCTTTGCTGAGCTCCTTTTCTCATGTATGAAACAGGCTGGTCTGTGTATAACTGTCAGAGCAGTTTTCCCTTCAAGCAGTATGGAATCAAAGATTCTCACTTTCCTTAGGATAAAAGGATCAACAAAGTTCTCCGATATATTCAAGAAATTTGGTTGTCCAGAAAGTGCTGTCCTGAACCTTCTGAAGAGAGGATTTGTGGAAGTATACTATAAAGGAAAACCGCTGAAGCTTGATGGAGTCAGCAAATTTGAAGGGCTTTCAGAGAGAGAAATAAAAGGAATACCTGATGTCTTCTTAGCAAGAGTGAAGGAGTTTGACGGCGGGTTCTCTTATAGGATAATAATACCTCTTTCAGCAAAGGTGAGCCTGAAATGGAGCTATTAAGTGAGATAGAAGAAAAAGCATCCAATCTCAGAGAATTTTCAGGCCAAATATTAAAGATGTGGGAGAGTGGAAAGCCAGTAAAAGACATAGAGCTTGAAAAAATTAGAGGATTACTGATCGATCCGGAGGCGATGGAACTCATCATAGAGGATATAAGCAAAACTATAGAGGAATATGACTACACTGGGATTTACTGTATTGTAGGTGAGGCAGGAAGTGGGAAGTCTCAAATAGCTTTATTTGCCCTAAAAGAGCTGAAGAAAACAAGACCGGATGTAGAGCCGCATTATATCAGGATAGAAAGTCGAGATGACATCGATAAAATTGGCAATCTGCTTGAAAATTTGAGAGGAAGAAATGTGATTTTTATAGACGAGATGGATTCTCTTCTGGGTAGTCTAAGCGAAGAAGAAAGGAAAAAAGTCGTTGAAAAGCTCGGAAGTATACTTATTCTTCACGCTGAGGAGCCAAAAGATAATAAAAGGATTGCAGTTATTCTTCTTCTGAACAGAAGAAGTTATAATGCAATAGAAAAGTATGATCAGAGATTATGGAGAAGGATTAAGAAATTTAGACTTGGCATTCCAACAGACTACGAAAGATTACCTCCTGAGAAACTTTTGCCCCTAATGAAGGGGATTCTTGCACTCATATACTCAGCTGAAAAGGATATTTTTCCAAAGGATCATGCATCAGATGTCCTTGCAATGCTCCTCGAGTGGGGAAGGTTCTTCAGAGAGAGGGTAACTGGGTTCGACTCCGTGGGAACCTGTGTAAAAAGTCTTCTTAGTGAATATATGGTTATTCTGAGGAATTTAAGGAAAGATTTCATGCCTCTTGATAAAACAGAAGAAGGAGATAAAATTGAGGAGGTGCTTAAAGGGCTTATTAGCAGGTATATAGGAAAGATGAGGTTTGAGGTTGAGAAAAAGCAGTATATAGCAGAAATTATGAAAATGGAGGGTCCTGGACCGGATCTATGCTATGATATCTATCCAGGCGTGATAGCATCAGGAAGGCCTGTGAAGAAGGTTAATATTGAGATAAAGTGCGGATATTATAGCAGTCTTAAGGCAAGAAAGGATCAGCTGATAAAATATGGACAATCAGGTCCCCTACTAATAATATGGATCTCCAAGGAGGAGCCGGAGCATATAGAGGATCTGATAAATGAGATCGAGAAAGAGATACAAAATCCAATTGACTACATATCAATACCCTATGAGCTGATGAGACCAGCGATATATCTGAGCGATCCTTTTGGATTTCTTGTAGATCTGAGGATAAAGGAGGATCTGGAGGCAAAGATACAGAACTCCCTCAGGTATATAGAGATTTCATCAGGAGTTCCGGAGAAAGCAATGCCTAAGGTAGAGGATCTTCCCAAGAAATGCAAGGAAATAGCAGAGAAGCTGGTACAAAAGCTGAAGCCTGACGAAAAAGATGGAAAACAAATAAAGGTGGGAATTACCAAAAGTCGCTTGAGCGAAATAGCAGGTGCTATGGGAATTCAGATAGATGAAAAAGAATCGGAGTCTATTGCTATGGAAATGCTCTCTGAGCTGGAGAGGCAAGGATTTTTCGGCAGAGAGACTGCAGGGTCTAAAATATTCCGTAGCAGACTTCAGGCATGGAAAACAAGAAGGGATGAGGGGATAGAGCTTGCCGCTAAAGTTTTTGTCAGCAGGCTGAAAATGACCTCCTGAAATTGTAAAACATTAAAGCAGAAATTTCACAAGGGATAAGCTCCTTTATCCTCCACGAGAGGTCTAAGGCTCTTGGAATTTCGGCATTCATCAAAGAATTCTGAAGAAAAGCGATATTAAATAGTCAGTTCATATTTATTATCTTCTTTTACCCAAAGAAATATAAAGAAGAGCTTCAAGCGAAAAGCTATGGACAGGAAGTATGTTATCCTGATCATTGTTCTGCTGGCGATTTTGTGCTGGCAGCTCATCCAGTACAACAAACTGCTTGCTGAATACAATAGCATGAAGAAGAGCTTGTCAGAGATAAGCAGCTCCCAGAACTGTAGCCTTCTTAAGGAGGAGTATGAAAGCCTTCTCTCAAAATACAACAGCCTTAATGAGAGATGCAGCCAAGCTGAAAGGAGAATAGAGCCCTACTTCTGTCCTGAGGATCACTGCTCAAGTGTTGTGATAAGATGGATCTCGAGAGCAAACAAGAGCATAGATCTAGCAATTTACTCATTCACCCTGGACTCGGTAGGTGATGCTCTAATAAAGGCAAGGGAAAGAGGGGTTAAAATAAGGGTGATATTCGAGAGAGATCAGGTGAACCAGTGGTCTGAGTACAGCAGGCTGAAATCAGCCGGAATACCAGTTATGCTCGATGAAAACCCAGCATATATGCACAACAAGTTCATGGTGATAGATGGAAAGGTTGTGCTAACGGGAAGCTACAATTACTCAAAGCAGGCGGACACTCAAAATGATGAGAACCTCGTAGTAATTGTCGATGAGACAACAGCTAAAGCATATGAGGATGAGTTTAACGAGATGTGGGGAGGAAAATTCGGATCCTGAACGGGGAAGAAAGCACCTATAACTGTTCTCTAAATAGCTGATGGGAGCTTTAAAAAGTAGCCAGGATTTTGATCATATATTTATAAGTGCAGATTAAGCAGTAAAAATATCCATGCAGTTCTGAAGAGAGAAATGGAACTTTTCGGCCAGGATGAGGGATATCGGAAGTAATCAAATAATGGATCAACATTTTAAAGAGTTTCTTTAAAATGGACATAAGTCAACCTGTCCAAACCATCGCCCTTCTCAGGATATCGATTAGCTCCTCAAGAGGGAGTCCAGAGATACCCTGAACCTCCCTTAAATCCCCCGTCTCTATGTATACCTCAACGGCCTCCCTTATCTTCTGAGGAAGGCTTCTTATGTAGTTCCAGTCTGCTCTGCTCCTTCTCAACTCCCTAAGCTCCGAATCTATCGACTCCCACTCCTTCAAAATATCATCAAGCCTTCTCGATTCCGAACTCCCTTGCAACAGTCCTCACCTCCAAGAGAGAGAAGGAGTGGCTTGAGTCCCTCTCGTACTCATTGATCAGATCCGAAAAACTTGTTTCGCCTGCTAAACCCCTGACGAATATGTGAGCAAGTAATCTAAGCGAGTTCAGGACAACAGCAGGGTGAAATCTATCCTCAAAAAGCCTATAAGCCCTTATAATACCTCTGTTCTCTGTAAGAACAGCCAAACCGAATCTTCTCGCTAGAACAACACATGTAGCCTCTGGAGGATCTATTCTAGGAATTCTGGGATCTTTTCTTAGGTCTAGGATGAGTCTCATTGCCTCCTCCTCCAGCTCTCTAGAGTGAGGATATGCTGTAAGCCAGCCATCAGTTACGAGATCCCTCACCATCTTTAAGGGCTTCTCCGTGATGATCTCTCTCAATGTTATCTCCGGAATAAATCCCATTGAGAAAAGCTCCTTGAGCAGATTTCTTCTCCTCCAGCGGGCCCAGTCTATGACAAAGCAGGCATCCAAGATGCAGGCAGATGGAAAGCTCACCAGAGGATCCCAGCCCTTATCCTTATCTCATTGAACTCATCTTCTGTCATTCCAGCTATCTTGGCGGATATCCATAAATCCCCCGTCTCTATGTATACCTCAACGGCCTCCCTTATCTTCTGAGGAAGGCTTCTTATGTAGTTCCAGTCTGCTCTGCTCCTTCTCAACTCCCTAAGCTCCGAATCTATCGACTCCCACTCCTTCAGAAGGTCGTACATCACTAATTAAAGAGCTCAGCTTTAAAAACCACTATTCCATAATGCTGATTAAAAAGATCAGGAATCTGTATTTCATTTTTGAAACAAAAATCAAAAACGAAACATTTTTATCTAGCAGCATGAGGAAGGGATGATGAACATGAGGACAATGGACATTGCTGGTGGTGCAATCTTCGGTGTTTTAGCCGTGATAATAAGAATTTCCGGGATAAAAATCCCTTTTCCACCAATTCCCTATCTTGTCTTCGAGTTCTCCGAGGTTCCAGTAGTTCTGAGCCTCCTTATATTTGGCCCGCTTGCAGGCATTATTTCAGCGCTGTGCTGCTGGGCAATTCTGAATGCTATCGGCGAATTTGTCCCAATAGGTCCTGCCATGTTCCTTGCTGCATCTCTCTCAACTATATGTGGGATATATGCCGGGATAAGAGTTGCTGGAAGGATAAGGCTCTCCATTAAAGCTGCCCTCCTCTCAGGATATGTGGCTGGATTTGCCCTCAGATCTGCCACAATGACGCTGTTAAACTACATTGTCGTGGTTATTCTGATGCCGAAGTTTCTAGAGTTTGCGGCAACAAGTCTCTCAGCTTTCCTGCACCTTTCGGGATCGGCCAATATAATAGTGCTTATTCTGATCTTTACTGCAATATTCAACATAATCCAAGTGACGATAATATACATGCTATCGTTAGCAATTGTCAGGATAGTGAATCTAGCGTTTCCAAAAATCTGGATAACTACTCAAGCGAAATGAGCCTTCAGAAAGGAAGGCATTAGAAGGGTTAATCGCCTCTTCCCTCCTTAACCAGTTCTACTGCTGTCTTCCTGCTTATTATCATGAAGGGTATCTCCCCCTTTCTTCTCTTCTCCTCAAGATATCTTATTTCCTCCTCTGCTGGTCTATCCTTCTCCATCACTTTTTCCACCTCAATTTCCATCTCAAGAAGCCTCTCTATAAGGGATTTTAGCTGGTATATAAAGCTACTTCTCCGCACAACGGCCGATAATGCGACGGTTTTATTTAAGCAAATGTAACTTCTTAAATTTATTCAAGATCCTCATTGCTGTTATTTCGGGCTCTCTACCCTTATTCTGTTGAAGTATTTGAGCTCTCATTGAAGTTCTCAACATTCTTAAATCTTAATGCTTCTTCGAAGCGTATGCGAGGAGATAGTTGGGCTTATTCGGATCTGTTCCATGTTCTCTCTTTGAGATCTGGAATTCCATCCTCGTCAGAATCTCTGTTCATGTAGTAGACAACTTAACGAGGATACAAGAATCAAAACAAGAACTGAGATAAGCAAAACAAGGGATTTTCTCAGGCCAATCACCTTCATTCTTCTCGCAAAAACTCTGATGAGGGAAATATAAAGAGATTTTTGTTCATATGCGAGTATGCAAAAATGCATCCTTGAGCTGGGAAAGTGTATCGGACACGGAGGAAGTAAAATTTATAGCAAGTTATCAAGTGTTTTAATGTCTATTTTCAGTTCCCGTTTTATGCTCTCCTCCTCCTTTTTAAAGTCCTCATCTACAGTAATGAGCTCAAATATTTCCTCCTCCTGATCTATCAGGGTCTTTATATAGGCTAGATGGAGAAGATCGAGGGTTTTAAGCTTGAATTTGGATGATAGCTCTATGGCTGTTGCAAGTGGCAGGTAAAAATCGCCCAGAGGGAGAACTCTTCCATGATCATATACTCTCTTATACTCTAATCTAAATCTTTTTACTATGTACAGAATGGCTGCTGGTATCATTAATTCTTCCTTTACTCCAATTTTTCTGAATGCCTCATACAATATATTTCTCTTCCTAGACAATATACTGGCAAGCTCAACTAACACAAGCTCTGAGATCTTCTTGTCCCCTTTTTTCTCTAGGACTTCTAGTGCCGACTTCTGTCTAGGATCGAGATAATCAAGAGCTGCCACAATGATGCTGATGTCCACGTAGCTCATCTTTCCCTCTCCTTCAGAAGCTGCTGAGTTGCCCCGCTTAGGTCTATCGGTATTCTGCCTTCCATCCTCTCAAGCTCGAACAGCTTGTCAACTGCTCTGAACACCTCAGACAAATGAGCTATTTCAACGCCAAGCTTGATAAGCTCTCTTATTGCCTCGCTTCTCGACTGAAAAATTCCGTACTCAACAAGCTGATCTATCTGCTTCAACTCCTCCTCTCTCAACCTCACGGGAATTATCTTAGTGACCATACGTATACTAATACGTATTAGTATATAAACCTTCCTGTGTTCCAAGTTGTAGAATTGCTACTAGGAGAGCATGGGAAAGAACAAAAGATCTGTCAACAACAATATTGTAAGGCTTATTAAGAGAGCTTATCAAGGTTCGTTGTCGTCAGTTTTCGCTTAAAGAAATTCTATTGACCTTTGATTCTTAGAATTTTAATAAATACCGAATTATAAATAAAACTTGAAATAATTAACATCCTCATCGTTCCTTCTCAACAACAGCAGCAGTTCCATAGACTGTTATAAGTATAAATCCCTCTAAAATCTCTGAAGTCTCAAAATCAACGCCTATAACTGCATTTGCTCCCATCTTGACAGCATTCTCCTTCAGTCTCTCTATTGCCTCATCCCTAGCCTTGTTGAACTCCTCCAGATATGCTTGGCTTGATCCTCCCACTAATGCCTCTATTCCCGCAACAATTCTTCCCAATGCACCTCTGGTCCTCACGCTTTGCCCGTATACCAAGCCCTTTACCTCCTTCACCGAATATCCGGGTATTCCTGGAGTTGTGACAACGAATACATCCATTTTTCCCATCCCCTTCTGGCAGATCTTTCTTCATCTTTAGTCTTTAATAATTTTCGCAAGGAGGAATCTCTCTTCCTTATACTCAAGAAAAGCTGCTAATCCCCCAAAACTGGCTGATTGCTAAATTTGACAGTTTTTATCGCTTATATTCTCATTCCTACCAAGCCCTCCGGCATTCCCTTGACCCTCGCTATTTTAAAAGGATATATCAAGTTTGGATGGTTTATCACCGCATTCCTCACCGCATTATCCGTAAAACATAGCACCAGCAACCTCTTCCCCGCATACTTTTTCCACTCCACAAGCTCTGCATACAGGCTCTCATTTTTCCTCTTCCAGAATTCCTCCTCATCCTTTGTTGGCTCTAGAAATTCGAGCTCATACCATGCAGGCATCACATCCCTTATATGGTCAGTGTTATGCTCAGGGCATACCACAGCAATTTCATAGCGATCCGTGTTAAAGTCTCCCAGATGGAATGGGATCTCAAAATCACACCTCTCAAAGGTGCTGAAGAAACACCTAGCCACGTATATATCACACATCAATATCACTTCCCATATCATCAAGCAATTTCTGATACCAATGAAAGCAATAATATATAAGGCTGCTTCTCCGCAAAATTATTCGGCCAACAAAGTAGATTAAAGAGACTGCAAAGAGGTCCTAAAGTATTGTAAAGGGCAGAGAAAAGATTATACCAAAGCTACAAGAAATTGGATTATGGCAGCTTGAGGGAGTTTGAGCATAAAAAGCCTATTAAATGAACAAAACTAAAAAATATAGGGGGATCAGACCTTTTTGTAGCAGAACCACCAGTCATAGCACTCTATTTCCTTCTTTTTAGCGAGCTCCAGCCTCTGTTTTGCTGTCTCAACATTGCTTGCAGGGCTTACTATTACCTTATCCCCTATCAGCTCGTTGTTTGGCCAGTTTGCAGGAATTGCAACTCCATGCTTATCTGATACCTGCAGAGCCTTCAGAGCCCTCAGGATCTCGTCCATGTTCCTCCCCACTTCCTGCGGGTAGTAGAGTATCAGCCTTATGATCCCGTTGGGATCAACTATGAAGACCGCTCTCACGGTATTGGTCCCCTTGTTTGGATGTATCAATCCCAGCTTTCCTGCAACTCTACCAACATCATCTGCAATTATTGGGAACTCTATCTTGATGCCCAGCTTCTCCTCTATCCACTCAGTCCATTTTATGTGGCTGAACACCTGATCTATGCTTAGTCCTATGAGCTCAGCATTGAGCTTTCTGAACTCATCATACCTCTTCTGGAAGGCAACAAACTCCGTTGTACATACTGGAGTGAAATCAGCAGGATGGCTGAACAGGACGAACCATTTGCCCTTGTAGTGATCTGGTAGCTTTATCACTCCATGTGTGGTCTTCACCTCGATTTCAGGAAACTTCTCACCTAACAACGGCATTCTTTCCTCCACCATGATACCACCTCTGATTAAGAGAGTTGGAACTTTAAAAAGATTTCGTTAGTAAAGCTAACCAAAATGTTAGGAAAACTATAAAATGTAAATGAGCCATTCTCTGCAAGAATCGAACCCATCGAATTGGAGCAATAGTAACACAGGCTGATTTAATGTCGATAAAAAGAAATTTTAGCTAGAACTCCGAGTCTTAAAGAAAGCGAAAATAGATTGCTTTGAAGTTTTTAAATCTACAGGTAGTAGCATCTCTGAGAAGGTGACATGAATCTTCTCATTGGCTTAAAGCTTACTCCTGAACAACTTTGACATCAAGATTCCTGAAGTGATTATCAAATGTGTAAATCTCCTCTATACCAGTCTCCCTCATCTTTAAGTATGCCAAAGCATCATTTACACTTACTTTCTTTTCTCTTGCAATTAGAAGGGCTTTTAGGTAGTCCTCATAAAGGACAGGCAAGACTTTTATATTTCCAGCAAGTATTAAGCTTTCAACAAAGTTTAGGGCAGTTGAAAGGTTTACTTTTGCCTCCAGAATATTTGCAACCTCGCTAATATGAACAACTGTTGTAATCACTTTCTCTCCATTCTCGATTCTGAGCAGTATCTGCTTTGACCTCTTTTTTCTCTCAAGTATCTCTTTCTTTACCTCCTTTTTTGGCTTTACAACAGCATAAAGGAACACGTTAGCATCTATAAACCTCATATCAACTCCTCAAGAAGCTCTTTCTCAATATCCTCCTCTATATCTGCCTCTATTATGTCAAAGAACTGTGAAAAATTTGGTTTTCTCCTAGGAAGAATCTCTATTCTGTCCTCAAGCTCTATTAGAATTATCTCATCGCCCCACCTCTCCCTCCACTTTTTAGGTAGAACTATCCTTCCCTGATTATCAACCCTCTTTACTTCCACTATCATTGATAATCACCACAAAAATTGTTTTCTGCCACTTTATAAATCTTTAGCCTACTGATCCCTCGGGTGGTTTGATTTACCAATAGTATGTAAAGAAAATTTTTGGTTTAGAGAAATTGCTAGGGATTGACAAAGCTCCCAGCGAAAAGAATTGCCTTTGTTCCGGGATCAACAAGGAAGAATGCAAATGGCCTGTCTATCTTCAGGGGGACAGCAGGAGATGGCATTGCAGTCACCTTAATTATTACGGCTGTTGCAGCTGCAGCCTCAGTTCCATAAAGATCCACCCTCACTCTGGCTCTGTGAAGCACCTTGTCGACACACAGGTATTCAGCCAGCTTTTTGTCCTCAACCATAGGGCTGAGATCAGCTTCTCCTTGGATGAAAGCCTTCCTTATTCCCATTGACATCAGAATGCTGTTGAGATCCAGAAGGCCGCTGTCGACATCAAACTTCGGAAGGTATAGGTCAACTTCGCTTTCATTTGAGCTGAACAGCTTGTCAAATATCTCAAGCAGTTTCTCCCTTCCTGTTTTTCCCAGAAATCCCTTTAGATCATTTTTAGGCATGAGGACAACGAACTTGACATCAGTTCCCTTGTAGCTGAGAGCTAGAGCAATGTAATCCCCTGCATCCAGATATCTCACCCTAACCCTTCCTCTGAGGTAATCTGCTGTTTTTGTTCCGTTAGGTGAGTGGAAATCCCCCTTCTCAATTCTATCAAATGGAATTGTCCAGTTGGCCTTGAAGTAGACTGTGTTTACCAGAACTATCACAGCTCTGGGATCAAGCCTGCCAATTATCCTATCTATGAGATTGTTTGTTTTGTTGGAAACCCATCCGTTTATCCTTGGCACAGCATCAGCTGGGCTGCTGAACCCGAGAACCTCAGCAAGGTAATATCTTCTGATGGACTCCAGATAGCTCTTGCTGACAGGAAATCCCTCCTTTATCCAGATGCTGTCTGCTATCTCTGCTTTTGCCCCTTCTCTAACATCAGTGAACCTTTCAGTGCTTATGTTGAACCAGCTTCTTGCATCATCCAGTGATGAGATCCTAAGAGCTTTCATCAGCTCGCCTTTTGTATCGCCTGCAGAGCCCTCAGTCAACATAAGAAGGGCCATATAGACGCTGTAAGGGGAAACAGCAGTATTTTTCTCCCCAAGTCCGACGCGGGAGGTGAAGTCCATTGAGAACTCTGTGTAGGAATCTAGAGGACTTGCCATCACAGCACTTGGCTTTCTTTGGTAGAGCATCAGGCCACCCACGATGATAACTAGGAGAAGGACTGCTAAAAACTTGATCAAATTCCTTAAGTTAAATTTTCCACCCTGAAAATTTTCTTTGTGTTACTTATAATAGTTTTCATTTCCTTCAATCAATTTGAACCTTAAGTTCTGATGGATCTTAAGAAGTTTATCACGAAATTTATTAAGATTTGCAGATTAATATCAGCATGGTTAGTAAGACCATAAGAATGGGTAAGAACGGAACTGTTGTCATACCCAAGGAGATCAGAGATCTCTTAGGCATAAAGGAGGGAACAGTTCTGAGAGTTGAAATTGCGGACAATGCAGTTATAATAAGGCCCTTAAGGCCGAGAAGAGTCAAAATAGGGGAAAGAATTCAGAAAATAGTTGAGGAGATGAAGAGAGAGGAGCTTGAGCTTGAAGGCTGAAAAGCTCTGTAAGCTACCAGTAGCTCAGGATTCCGCTTCTCAAAACTGGATCAGCTATCTTATACCCTTCCTTAACCTTCTCCAAGAAGCCGGAGTCCACTAAATTCCTCAGAATAGAGGATAGAGTATTGTTAGGTATCCTTCCTATCCTTGCCTCTACTCCCCTCTTTATCTGGGCCCACCTCGCATGCTCCAGCGTGGCTATAATCCTGAGAACTTCTTTGTATCTGCTTTCAGCCGGCCCATATATCCTCAGAGCATGCTCGAGCTCGCTTATCGCAAGCTTGGATGCTCTTCTCGCTATCCTATCTATAGGCTCCCTTCTGCTAATCATTGAGAAGCCGAAGTAGGTGAGCCATCCAATTACTCCATCGAACCTTCTCCTCGCCTCTTCTAGAACAGGACCCTCCACGTTTATTCCAGCCTGTTCGAAACCCTTTCTCAGGAATTCCATCGCTTCCTCATCGTTTAACCTCCTCATCCTTACCTCCTTAAAGGGTCTCCCGTATAGGGGTGCCTCAGGATCATCCACCCTCAGAAATCTGTATAGAAGGCCCACTTGAGAGCCCGATAAAACTATCTTGAGGTTTAAATGATCATAAGCATATGCTATTATTGAGTCAAACCTGTGTTTTGATCTCCTCAGCTCCTGTGCCTCATCTATAACGAGGATCTTCCCCTCCAATGCATGGAGGACATCTACAAGGGAGTTAATATCCCTCTTCTTGAGTTTTATTCCTATCTCCGATATGCTTATCCCCTCAACCCTGCTTAATATCCTCTTGGCCCATGATTTCCTGTTTAACTCTGCCTCCAGCAGATCTAGAAAAGAGTCCATGCTGACCATCCCGGAGGGGAGGAGTCTGCAGTCTAGGAATATGTTATCAAGCTTCTCCTCATTCAGGTATGTCAATATGAGGGATGTCTTTCCATATCTTCTGAGGCCCGTCACTACCACAAGTTTCCCTCTCTTGAGGCCATCTGAGAGTTCCTTAAGCTCATTCTCCATGTTAAACAGATCCTCTCTTCTGGTCTTGGGCTCAGGATCGAAGTACATAGTTACCCCTCTAACTAACTTAGGGGGGTAACTTATTTTAAAAGCTATCTGATGAACCAGCCAAGAGGCCATTAGTAGCAGGATTAGCATACAAAAGATTATAATCCCTTAAAGATCTTACTGAGATCCCTATTCTTGTCTTGAGGGCTCTACAAAACAATCCTAAAATTGGGGCTTCCGAGACTTAACGATACTTTATACCGTTAGTAATCTTAGCGTTTCAGCTGAACAATCTGCGGAACAACAGAATTACTCGGTGAATGAGAGATTCTGTAGGAACTTCACAGGCAGGTTCTTAAGCTCCTCAATCTTCTTCTTCATCTCCTCCTCTATTTTCAAAAATAAAGCCTCTCCTCCAATGTGCTCGGCAGCAGCTATTACATAGCAGTCTGCTATGGAGAAGCCAAGCTTCTTTTTTAGCTCTCCAGCCCTTAAAGCCATCTCAAAATCGGGCACAACAGGCTTTGCTCTAGAAACCAGCCAAAGAATAAGCGAAAAAGCCTCCTTATTCGGATTGTCAACCCCTCCCAAGGAGTAGACCCTTGAAGCTGTGTAAAGCACCTCGCTGATTGTCTGATGTGTTACATACAATTTTACAGCTCCCTCTACAGCAGCATCGAAAAGTCTATCCGCTAAAATCTTATAGGGGGAGCTCTTTATTATACGCTCAACCACCACGCTTGTGTCAATCACGTATTTCCTTGAGGATCGCACTTATCTTCCTCCTCTCAAGCTCATTCTCCTCCTTTAAGATCTGATCAACAATTTTAGGATCTATTTCTACTTCTCTCGGCCTGAATGGCTTCAGCACAATTTCTCCCTCCCTAGCTTCAGCTATAACCTCCCCCTCATCTATCCCGGCAGCTTCCCGAATGGATTTCGGAAGTATCAAAACCCCCTTCTTCCTCATCCGAAGCACAACTCTCACTTCAGTTCACCAACAATGCTAAGTTAAACTTATATTAAAAGTTAACCTTTTCAGTACTTATCAACCGGATGAAAGCAAGCTGAGGATTGTATACAGGAGCTTAAATAACTTCTCTAAATGAAATAAAGACTTTTTAGGCAATGCATCGCAAAACGAATTCCGGGAGGCGATTGAGTTCCACCTAATCAAATCCCTGAACAAAGGTCATTCTAGGAACTATCCAGATCTGAGCATGGTCAAGGACATCATAGACAGCTATATGAGGGAAAAAGGAATTAAAGACGAAAATATAGCAATTAAAGAGCTTATAGAGAAGGGATATAGGTACTGGAGCTTGGAGAAGATATATCAGAATGTATCGGAGAGGGAGATATGGGATATCAGGTACAAGCTGTTGAAAGTTGAGGGCAGATATCTTTACTACAGGTTGCGACTAAAGGAGACTATTGATGAGATGAAAAGGCTTGTCCTCATGCTCAGCAGTGTCATGTCGGAACTGGAGCTCTGCTACAGGCTTATGAAGGAGAGAGATCCGAGCGCAAAGCTGGATGAAGACAAGCTGAGGGAGGAGAAGAAGTCAGTTGAGAATTATGTGCACAGGTATATAGCGAGCTTAAGGGAGGATGTTGAGAGAGCTGCTGTCGATAACGAGCTGGACATCTTAGCAGAGATGGAGGATCTCATGAGGAGATATAGAAAGGAGTTTCGATCAACACAGTAGAACATAAAAACTATGCTAATAGGATATAAAAGTTATAGAAATAGATAAGCCACCTAAAACAAATAGCCTTGCGAAATTAAGGAGGCCTGAGCACTTCAACCTCCCTTAAGGACATATCCTTGGCTATTATGATCCCTCCGGCTCTCTTCACCTCCCTTATATAGTCTATGTCCTCCTTTCTTATCAGAAATCCCTTTATGAGTATCGGAATACCTGGAGGATATGAGACTATGTTCTCAGCAGATACTAAGCCCTGCGCAAGATCTAGAGGAACCCTTCTTGAAACAAGCTTTTTTGGCATCCTTCTCACTAAATATGGCTCTATTTTCGGTGAATCACATCTCAAAGGTGGAAGCAATAGGCTCTTTCTGTTCATTGAGTGCCTGTCCTTCAGGGAATCCTCAATGGCATTAACAGTTGGCTCTACAGATTCCTCCTTTAGCTGAAAGGTTGCAAGGAACAGTATTGAGTTGTAATCTGCTTTTTCAGGGACTATTCTGTAATTAGCCTGAAGCATATTGTCCAGCTGGAATCCAGTTATATCGAAGTTCGTCAGGACAATCTGAGTTTTTGTCAAATCCATGCCCGAAATATGATCTTTCCACTTCTCCAGCATCTCATCATCCATTATTCTCAGGCCTCTTATTCCTCTAAGCTTCTCTCTAAAGATCTCAGATATCCTTATTATCCTCTCAACCTCCTCTCTTCCTCTTCTCTCCAGATGGCTCCTAGCTGCATCAAGGGATGCAAGAAGGTGATAAGAGGGGCTTGTGGTCGCATATCCCCTGTAAGCATCAAGCATTAAATCGGAGTCTATCACCCTCTCCTTCCAGTGTATCATCCCAGTCTGTTGAAGGGATCCTCCCTGCTTATGCGTGCTCTGTATGCTCACATCAGCCCCTGCGTCCATTGCTGTCTCGGGAAGCTTTTCACTGAACTTGAAGTGAGCTCCCCAAGCTTCATCCACTATAACGATTATGCTGCTATCGAAGTTGTTCACAACTCTGACTATATCCCTAAGCCTACAGGAAAGGCCCTCATATGTGGGATTTGAGAGGAGAACTGCAGTTGCCTCAGGATTCCTTTCCAAAGCCTCCTTTACATCATCAGGAGTTGGAGGTATGAGGGAATCTATTTCTGGATCGTAGTACGACTTTATAAACCTAAACCTTATTCCGAAGTCCTCGCAGGCATTCTGGACGCTTATATGGATGTTCCTTGTGACGAGGATGAGGGGATTTCCGTACATCAGGGATAGATATCTCATCACGACATAGACGCTACCAGTGGATCCATTTACACTGAAAAGGGTTCTATCAGCATTATATAGCTTGGCAGCTCTCTCCATAGCCTCCTCGAATATCCCTGTTATCTCTATCGGATTTCCGTGCAAGGAGAATGATGCGGAGACATCACTGCCGTATATATCAGTTACTTTCTTCGCTTCCTGAAGAACAGAGGGGGTGCACCACCTTATGTACTTCCCCACCTCATTGTTCAGAAGATCCACTAAATCCATAAGCTCATGAGAAGGGGGAGTTTTTAAAAAGAGATTGTGATACCAGCTGTGAAAAAGATCCTCATAATAACTGAGAAGCCAAGCGTTGCTGAAAGAATAGCTAGAGTGCTGAGCGGAGGAAAGATGAAGGAGGAAGTTAAGGGAAAGGTGAAAATCTACAGATTTTACAGAGGGGATCTTCACACAGTTGTGCCAGCATCTGGCCACATCTTCCAGCTGGACTATCCCGATGGAAAATGGACGTATCCCATAATAGTTGAGCCTGAAAATCTTATTTACAAGCCAATAGCCGGAAAGAAGGCCTACATAGACGCAATAAAGAGAGAGGCGGAGGATGCAGATCTCATAGTGATAGCAACTGATTTGGACACAGAGGGCTCGGCAATAGGTCTTGAGATACTGGAAGCTCTGAATATAAAAGGAGAGGTCAAGAGGATGGAGTTCAGCTCCCTCTCAGAAGCAGAGATAAAGAAGTCATATGAAAATTTAAAAAATATGGATTATACTAGAGCATATGCCGGCTTTGCCAGAAGAGTGCTGGATCTAGAATGGGGAGCAAATATCACAAGAGCTCTCACTCTCTCAGCTAGAAACCACAGATGGGTGAAGCTTTTGAGCTCAGGGAGAGTTCAGGGGCCAACGCTTAGGATGATAGTTGAGAGGGAGAGGGAGATAAGAAGCTTTGTCCCGGAGAAGTTCTACGTCATAAAGGGGATATTTGAGGCAGGAGAGAGGAAATTTGAGGCCTTTCTCAGGGGTAAGATAAAGGATCCTGGAAAAATAGAAGAGATAAAAACCCTTGTAGGCTCGGAGTCTAGGGCTAATGTGAGAGAGAGGAAGGTCTCGTTGAGACCTCCGCCTCCGTTCGATGGGACCACGATGCAGATAGAAGTGAGCTCCATAACAGGATTGACTCCAAGGCAGATAGCTGATAGAACAAGGGGGATAGCACAGCAACTATATGAAGCAGGTCTGATAAGCTATATAGGGACTGAAAGCCAGAAATATCCAAAGTCTTGGAGAAAGGAGGATTTTCTGGACATGGTGAAGATAATAGCATCCTACAGCCCTCTGAGCAGGGATGCGATGTGGGTTCTGGAGAACATGAGGGAAAAAGCCGTTGAAGGAAGAAAAGATGATCCAGCACATCCATGCATTCATATAGTCGGGGCTCCGGAAAAAGGATTCCCTACAGAGAACCACAGGAAGGTGTATGAGATAATAGCAAGGAGGGTTCTGGCAACTCTATCTCCGGACGGGGAGGATATGAGAACTATAATCTCTGTCAGAATCGGGGAAAACGTCTTCATAGCTAGAGGAGTTGTAAGGTTATCTGATGGATGGAGAAGGGTTTATCCCTTCATGAAATCCGAGGAGAAACCCCTTCCAAGGATAGAAAATGGGCAGGAAGTGAAGCTTATTGATATAAAGGTGGAGGAAAAGGAGACAAAGCCTCCAAAGAGATACACCCCTAGAAGCTTGATAAAAGCCATGGAGAAGCTTGGACTGGGGACAAAGAACACAAGAGCTGTCATTCTGGACCTTTTAAAGGAGAGAGGTTATGTGGAGGGAAAGACCTTCAGGCCAACCAAGATAGGGGAGAGGGTTGTCGATGTCCTATCCGATTTGGTGCCGGAGATAGTTGATCCTAATATGACAGCAAAGTTAGATGAGGCGATGAGAAGGATAGAGATGGGTGAGCTAAACCACAAGGACTTCCTCAGGAAGACTTTGAATGAGCTGTCTGGCTACATGATCAAGTTCAAGGAGCTAGAAAAAGCAATAGGAGAGAGTATATCCTCAGCAATAGAGGCTAAATCTGTCGGAACATGCCCCAAATGCGGAGGAGCTCTTGTTTTGAGAAGGAGCAGATTTGGCCCTTTTGTAATCTGCATTAATGGAGATGTAAAATACGACTTAATGCCGAAAGAGAGAGTTATCGAGGGCTCCTGTGAGTGCGGCCTTCCGCTAGTTGCTGGAAGCATAAGGACAAAGAGCGGGAAGCACATAAAATATGAGAGATGCTTGGGCAACTGTGATAGATCCCCTCTCAGATGCTCCAATTGTGGCTCAACAGCAATACCAAAGAGAGGAAAATACGGCGTATATGTGAAATGCAGCTCATGCGGTTCTGTCAACTTTTTCAAGATCTCCCGGGCGAAGAGAGGATGAAGCTCAGGACAAACTATCATATCCACACTCAGTGGAGCGATGGGGATAACTCGGTGGAGGAGGTTGTGAGGACAGCAGAGAAAGTTTTCGATGAGATAGCTATAACAGATCACCTCGTCATAAAGCCGGATGGTTCACAAGAGCCTTATTCAATACCTGCAGGTAGGATAAAGAGCTACTTGAAGGAAATAGAGAAAGTTGAAGCGCAGGTAAGGGTGCTCAAGGGCCTTGAGGTGGACTACTTTCCTGAATCTGAGAGAATTATAGAGAATTTGCTGAAGGAGCTGGACCTTGATTTAGTCATAGGAAGCGTTCATTTTGTCGACATGGCTCCAATAGATCTTTCGGAGGAGTTCTGGATTGGAAAGAGCCAGAGAGAAGTGGATGAAATATACAAAAAATATTATGAGCTTGTGGAAATGGCATCGTCATCGGGCTTGTTTGATGTTATCGGCCACCTTGACCTGCCGAAGAAGTTCGGGAGAAGAAGTGATATATTCCCCGAAAACCTAGATGTAGAAGTTGTGGAGATAAACACCAGCGGATTAAGGTATCCTGCTAGGGAGATCTATCCAGCAGAGGCGATCTGCAGGAAGCTTGTCCAGAAAAAGGTCAGGTTCACAATAGGAACCGATGCTCACTCTTTAAACCATCTTTCTTATTGTATTAAGGAAGCTGAAGAGCTTCTAGAGAGAATATCTGGGGAGAGAGTGGTCTTCAGGCATAGAGCTGCAGTTCCCATCTGACCATAGGTTATTAAATAGGATCTCTATCACCGAGGAAGATGCCCTATCTGAAGGAGCTCACGCCTATATACCTTTCAGTGCTCTCAATGAGACTGAGCTTTGGGCTTGTGGTCTTCGCTCTCCCTCTATACATAGGTGAGAAATATCTCTCAGTTGGCATAATTGCTGCTGCATATCCTGTTGCTGAGCTTCTTCTCGTCTTCCCCTTCGGAGTCCTATCTGACAGATATGGAAGGAAGGTTTTTCTGCTTATCGGGCTCCTCTTATCTGCTATCGATCTTCCTCTCTTCTCCCTCACAAGGAACACCATTCTGCTGACATTGATACATGGAATTCAGGGGATAGCAGCTGCATCTGTTATGGCAAGCTCTCTGGCAGCAGTATCCGATGTAGCAAAGGAGAGCAGAAGGGGGAGGGAGATGGGAATATACGATCTTGTGAACATGGCAGGCTATATAATAGGTTTCCCCCTCTCCGGATTGGTAATAGATGCAACAAAGGATATGAGATCCCCCTTCTTTGTTGCGTCCCTTATAGCTGCTCTTGGATTGATTATAACAGCTTTTCTTCTCCCAAGAGACATTGGAAGATCCACAATGGATCTTAAAACCAGACTTAAGATCGCATTCAAGGGGATAACGGGGGGAAGAGAGGCCGTTCTGCTGACAGTTATGTGGTTCACCATAATGATGTTCATAAGCTTCTTTCTCACATTTGGACCCCTCATCATCAGAGGCATGGGAGGGCATCACAGCTTCTTCAGAATTGGATCCTATTTGTCAGCTTTAATAGCAATCCTAGCCATAACCCAGCCCCTTTACGGATATATATCTGATTTAATAGGGAGAACAAAGGCTCTTCTCACCGGTTCTATCTCCATATTTCTCCTTCTGATCACAATTTATGCATGGCATGCAGGATTTGTGAAATATCACATTGCAATTCCATTGATAGCGATCTTGGGCCTTGGATCACTCATGTTCTCCCCTGCCGGGCTTGCATTCCTTGCTGATATATCCAAGGAGGGAGCTAGAGGCTCTTTCATGGGATTCTACAGCTTCATAATGAACTTGGGGAATGTCCTAGGGCCTATAATGGGAGGAGCCTTTATGAGCGCATTTGGTCCAAGGGATGGGATATCAGCCATGATACTGCTGGGAG
>Ga0315298_1004221_pt1 | contig 21738 bp, 24 predicted proteins | sample WHS_1_MG_FD_203077 | JGI IMG/M metagenome (GOLD analysis project Ga0315298, IMG submission 203077) | Extremophilic microbial mat communities from Washburn Hot Springs, YNP, Wyoming, USA - WHS_1_MG | ecosystem: Environmental > Aquatic > Thermal springs > Hot (42-90C) | place: USA: Wyoming...
GGTGGCATCGGGCCTCTGGATGGCAATCAGGATGAGGTTGCCGATGGAATAGTCATGGAATTTGGACATCGTTAAAAGAAATTGGCGGAAGTTTTCGCTGTTCTGGACGCCCTCCACGCCCTCTTTTAGCTGCTTCAGCACGGCGTCAATCTTCCGCTCTTTAACCTCCGGCTCCAACGCCAGGCTGTATTCGGGCAGTGGCTCACGTAGCCAGCCGGTGAGATAGCGATATTGATAGGGTACCGGCTCACCGCCTTTAACAGTGACCTGGGGAAGAAGCTCCGGTTTCTCTCGTTCTAGTTTGAGTGTTTCTATCACCAGCGACCTTATCAGCCCCAGCATCAATCCCATAAACATGATTGCCATACCGAAACCGATAGCGTCATTCATCTGCTGCTGTGTCCGATAGTCCATTACCACACTGCCTCCATCATCAGGTCATCGAACTTCTTCGCATGGGTCATCTCCACCACCTTCGCCGCTACCCTGGTCATCGCCTCACTGTGGGCCTCCTCCAGGTCTGCGGCGCCGGAGGTGTGGTGGGCAATCTCGTGGATGACGGTATCCACGGTTGTCCTGCCTCTTTCCAGCTGGTCGGCGGCGATATATATCTCCATGGTGGTGCGGCTGTACATGCCGGCCGTCCTCACCCGGTCGCTGGCTGGAGGGATGATGGCGGCATGGACGCCGGCTACCTTCGTCATACAGACCTCAGCGGCAATCGCCCGGGCCAGCCGGAGATGCGCCCGCTGCTTCCGTGAGAGCCTTTCGTCAGGTATAACCTGCACCTCCCTCAACCTCTCCTGAGAGGCTTTGACCAGCTCCTTATCGGTGAGTATTACCTGAGCGAGCGTGTCCTGGACCAGCCAGTTGACGGAGTGGGGCTCATAGCCCAGGTGTCTGACCGTGCCGTCCCAGCGGTCGGAGGTGCGGATAACGGCGTTCTCGCCGAAGTTCTTGACCCAGGCCTCTTTCCATACCGAAGCGTTCTCTTTGACAAAGTCGGCGTAGAGCTTCCCTGTCACCGGCTCGCTGCCCATCGCCCAGCGCTCCAGGCTGATGTTGTGGCTCTCGTCGGTCTCAAAGAGCGGCGGGAAATGCACCATGCGGAGAAATATTTCCAGTAATTCCACTCTGGTGACACAGGACCACAGCCGGCCTATATCTACCCAGAGGTCCGATTCATTCTTCGGAGCATGCCTATCAGGGGACAGAAACGCTGGGAACCTCTGAAATTATAGCCCTTGTAATTACGAATCACTTGCCTGATTTAGTCGCTCTGGCGGCTACTGCCAATCAGGACAGGCCAAATCAAGACTCGATACAGAGCGATGCGCTGAGGAGGTGAGGCATGAGCACAACAAGTTGATAACTGGAAAACAAGCAATACTTTTTGAAGGGAGGACTTTCATGAGGAAAAAGCAGAATAACGGTACCAATTCCAAAACTGAAGAGACCGTGGCTGAAGCAGGACAGGAAGTGGAACAGCCTGCGCCTGACGAGGAGCCCATTGACGAAGGCGCCGAGATAAACCGGCTACTTGATGAGGGTTACAGCGTCAAGCAGATTGTGGCCCTGGGCTTCAAGAGGCGCACCGCCTACCACTATGCCAGGCTGAGGACCAAACCGGAAAACCCACCGGCTGGCGATGACGGCGCAGCCGCTACCACTGCCCCCGTCACCGCCGGCAAACACGAGCTGATGAAGCTCGGCTCCAAGGACACGATTCCGCCGGAAGCCATTGTAGATGCCCTTATCTTCCCACGGGACGGCCAAACCATCGCCGTCTGGAAAGATGGCTATGCGAGCTGCCTGTGGCAGGTAATCGGCATCGCCAGGCTGTTGCAGGTGCTCTCGGCGGGTCAGGCGGATATCGTCACCAGCCAGCTTCAGCTCTGGCGGGAGGCCAAGGAGGGCAGCCGGGACATCGCCCAGGAGGCAGCCCACCAGGCAGCCCTGGAGGTGGCGCAGCATATCGAGCAGAGACTGCCCAAGACGCAGGCCACTTCCGGTGAGACCACGATTGCCGACAGGATGCTGGGACCAATGGCCGACATGGCGGGGAAGTATCTTGCCAGCTTCTTCGAGAAGATGTTCGGCATGGGCATGCCCGGCCAGCCGGGGCAGGGGACCTCGTATAGCGTCCCATCAGGCTGGGAGTATCAGGATGAAGGAGGTCAGAGAAATGATTAACCCGGGGATGTTCGGGGTTAACCCGGAGCAGCTCAAGGCAGCCCAGGAAGTGGGCAGACACCTCAAACTTGAGGTCAGGAAGTGCCCGCGGGAAGGGCGTGTGGAAATCAGGTATGTCGCCATTGACCCGAATGACGCCCAGGCGGCGCAGGTCATCGGCAGCTGCGTGGAAGGCATGGCGGCGCAGCTTGCCCAGCTCCACGACATCATGTTCGGGATGAAGGGCAAGATTATCAACCAGCCGTGAACCAGGACAGAAGGAGGGAACCATAATGAATGAGATGACGGAAGACTTCGAGGCATTCATGCAATCAAGTATCCTTAAAGCCATTACCGTCACGGCGGCGGCAATCATGGTGCAGACGCTGCAAGGCGTGGTAAGCGAGGCGAGGCAAAGGCTGAAAGAGGTGCTGGGGCATGAGCCGACCCAGGCGGACTGGGACGACCTTGTCGGCTTTGTCAGCCAGCTTTCCTCCGGCAACTTAGCCATCAATAGGGACGAGGATAGGGAGGAGATTCGCCGGCTGGTAATGGGGGGATAACGATGCTGCCAATCAGACCAACCAGGGGCGGTTTCCTGAGACCTTTTGGCTGCGGCTGGTTCATCCGTGAGTTCTTATTGGGGCATGCCCCTGAAGGCTCAATCAAGATAGACCCTGAGGTAGGCGCGTGCCAGGAAGATATTTTTTACCATTACAAACTCGCCTTGCATCGCGCCTATGCCGAGGATGCCACCGCCTGGGAGAATGACGACCGGGTGAGGGCAGGCAAAGGGCCTTACACCGAATTGGAATATGCCGAGCGGGTTGACTGGCACTTAAGACGTATCCCTTACAAGCTGGTAAAGGCTCGTTATCACTCATTTGTCAGATATTTTCACTGGCTGAAACAGCTCGGCTGGGTCGAGGTAACCGGGGAAGAGGAGCGGTCATCGGTCCAGGAGAACGTGGAAGGGTCCCGCTCTGAAGCCGGATTGGAATCCTACGAAGCGCCACCGCGGAAATATTACCGGCTCACACAGAAAGGAATCGAAGCCCCTGATTACCAGTGGTCAAACCCGCTTATAGCCTGCCATCCGGAGATTGCCGGCATACCGTCCCTGGACTATTTCCGAGAAAAAAGGAGGGAGCGCCATTACGTAAAGAGGGCACCTACCAGAGGTCGAAGGCAGTACGAAACCTGAGGTCGGAAATCTCTTTCCTTTTCACTGAGCGCTAGATGGTTTCCTAATCAAAAACAAGACCGGTATTGACAGCACTTCCATTATCACTGCAAAGGCAAAGATATAAATAACAGAAAAATCATACAGAAATCCCATGGCAGCACTGCCAACGAACAGTGATAACCCGTAAAGCGTGTTGAAAATACCGTAGGCGCTCCCTCTTCTTTCCATAGGGACGAGGTCAGCAATGGCTGCCCGCATAATGGTTTCATGGATTCCCATCACTGCACCCCATAACGCTATGGCTGCTAATATTAATCCGTATGAGTGCGAAAAACCGAGAAATGGGATGGGTAGAGTTAAAATCGGGATTGCTACCAGTACCATCAAACCCTGTTTGTCATAAGTCTTACCGATGATTAAGGCTACGATAGCATCGACTGCCATAGCAACAGCATAAAGGATTGGTATTTGGGCATCAGAAATAATCGCTTGAGTCTTGACATGATAGGCGATGAGTTGGAAGCTAGCAAAGCCTGTTCCGGCAAGAAGAACAAAAATACCGTAAAGCCAGAATACCCGGCCTAGTCTGGCTTTAATGTTTTGCTTGCTGGCTTCGGTTCTGGCCTCAAGCCTTTCCGGGATAGGAGCTTTTCGATTTGCCACAATCAGGGCAACCATGCATAGGACAACGGGTATCCAGAGAATGTTGAAACCTAGCTGGTAACCCCCACTCTCTATCATGGCAAACGACAGAACGAGCGGTCCAATAATTGCTCCGACCTGGTCCATCGCCTCATGAATCGCGAATCCCCAGCCTCTCCCAATGTCTTTCCCAGCATAAGAAATAATAGTGTCCCGTGCCGGGCTTCTGATAGCTTTACCAACGCGCTCTAGAATAAGCAGAACGGCAGCCATCGGCCAGTTACCGGTAAAAGCCAGCAGAGGGATAGCTCCTATAAGACCATAGCCAATGAAAGTCAATGCCCAGTAAGCTTTCGTGCGGTCGGCGAAGTATCCTGAAAAGAGCCTCAACCCATATCCAAGAAACTCGCCTGCACCAGTTACCAGACCGACCGCGGCGGCACTTGCTCCGAGCGTAGCCAGATAAGGCCCACTAATACTCCTTCCGCCCTCGTAGGCAATATCACCGAACATACTGACAATGCCCAAGAGGATGACTATCTGGAACGCCGTGCTGCGATAACTTATTGCCTTCGATTGTTCCGTATTTGCCGGACCGTTACTTTGCTTCATATTCCCTTCTCATCTCCTCCGAGTCCTGCCAATCTATCTCGATTGTGAGAGATTTTCCGCTCCGATGGGTCTTATATTTCAATTCCAGCGCTGCCGACTCAGGCAGAGCTCCTATCGGGCCTTCTCCAATGTCTAGGGTACTATTCTCAAGTTTATTGACCACTTCCTTTAGCCTAGCTATGAGTTGGTCCCTTGAATAAGTCTCCCGTGTCGTTTGCCTCGTGTCTCTAATCTTTTCCTTTAGCCTGAACCCGGAGATATTTATTTTACTGCTTTTTGTGGTAGCTTCTTCGCGTGAAAATACTTCCTGGCTAAATATATCAAGCTTGTCCTTACACTCCTGTAATGTCTCGCGAACTTTTTCTCTGAGCTCTGCTTTGAAGAAGTCTCGCCTGGTTATGGTGTCAAACCATTCTTTTAATCCCTGCAGACGTTTTTCAATTTCCTCGACCTCTGCGAAGTAGAATTTCTTGGCTTTAGTCTCCCTTTCTATCTCTTGAAAGAAGGCACCACATTCCCCCAGTATCTCTTCATACTCCTGGTTTCTCAGGCGATTGAACTCTCCGATTATCTCCTTTTCCTGGGCTTCTTCCAATGAGGCCATCTCAAGCAGCTTACACTCCCCGCCAAACTGTTGAATTTGCTCTTTAAGATGACAAACAATCTCTTTTAGCTCAGGCAGATTCGGCAGGATATAAACCGATTGCTGGAGAGCCAGGGCCCCTAATTCTTTAGTCCTTTTCCAGATGGTAACCCTGGCTGTGGAAGGACTGGTAGGTACTTTATAAGTAATTATGAACCAGCTCCGTTTTTCTCTGGCAACCATCGATTCTCGTCTTGGCATAACAGATGTTATCATAACAGCTGTTGCTTAGAAAATCAAGCCTTCCCTTTAGCAATTGAACACAAATCAAAGAATATGCTTCATTTCCTTAATGTGCCCATTTTTAGTAATTTGCTCCGGCGGAGGGGGCACCATTTACGAGCTAGTTTTTCAGATATGACGAAAGGACTTTTTGTTGGATGATGAAGCTGTAAAACGCAAAGCACCTTAACAACTGAATACCGACAAAGCCGACCTGACGCTTGCCCTGAAAGGGGGTTTAAGCGATGGCAATAGCGACAGCATCACCAGCACCATCACCGCAGGGGTATTGTGGCAAGTGCCACAAGGTTTGGTTGCTGGAAACGGAGCAAGGCGTTTGCCGATGGTGCGGACAGCCGTCAAGTTGCCAGACCACACGGTCAACCGCCTTGCGTAGCTTCAAGTCTAACGGAAGAAACAGGCGAAAGCAAGTCCCTATCAAGGGTAACGGCTACGACCACCTAGAGGGCGAGTGGCTTACCTATTATAGAGTGGCTTCCCAATTCAGCCACAAGGCAAGGACACAGGACAGGGATGATTTACTCCACGATATTATCTTGACCCTTGCCAATGTGGAGCGGAATAACGGACACAAGCCTTTTACCGAGCTTGCGATGTATCGGATTGCCTCAAGGTGTGTTGCCGACTACTGGAGAAGGCAATACCGCCATACCAACGGGTTAGACTGCCGATGGTGCGGTCAAGCCCAAAGGCAAAAGTGCCGTGAGGAATGGCTGTATTCCGAGTGCCCGAAGGCTATCAAGCTGGAAAGCCTGAATAAGCCCATCATAGACAGTGAGGGCAATACTACCGAGCTGGGGGAGCTGATAGCCGATGATAAGGCGATAGACCTTGCCGAGTGGCTGGACATCAAGACCTTTTTACTCGGTTGCCCGCAAAGGCTAATCGCCATAGCCGAAAAGAAACAAGACGGCAAGGCACTGGATTGGAGAGAGCATAAGTATCTCCAAAGGTTCAGGCAAAAAGAACAGTCAAAGCTGTTTTAGATGTCCAATTCTAGCCCCAAATTGCGATGTATATAGTGGGAGTGCCGATAATGCCAGCGGATTGCGGGTTATCGGTATCTCACTAATAAGGCACTCGGTAGCCTTGCCCACTACCGAGACTGCTAAAGGGGGTGTTCAGATAGAACAATTGAATATTGAGGGCAAGCGTTCAGGAGACTGCTAAATGCAATTGCATTTTCGACCTGTTTGGGGACATTGAATTCCACAAAGATTCTGGCGTCCTGGGTAACCCGCACCTGTGTGCCCAGTGCTTCCAGGACATAACGCCGGTCGGCGAACTCTTTGGAGTTAAGCCTCTTTTCCATGTTGGCCCGAAGCTGCCTCAGCCCGGTCAGGTGCGTGGCAGACTCCTGGAGCTTACGCAGCTCACGGCTTACTTCTTCTTTCCGCTCGGCAATCTGGCTTCTCTCAATCTGAAGCCTCTCTAGGGCACGCCTGAAGGCTTCGTCGGAGATTTCGCCGTAGCGGTTCTTGTCGAGAAGAAGCTGGGCCTCAGCATTGGTGTTGGCATTCTCCCTCCGCTCCAGGCTGCGAAGCTCGTTCTGAAGGTTGGTAATACTTTGCGTGATGGCACCCTCAGAGCGGTCGAGCTCGTTGCCCAGCACGGCATCATCGGAAAGGAGCTTCCTTACCATTGCCTCAACCGCTGCCTCCAGCCAGCGCCCATTGATATAGGGACGGGGATGATTCCGGTGGTTGTAGCCATTATAGGGATACTCATAGGCCCAGATGTTGTCCCTGATGTGCCGGCCATGATAACGGCGGCCATCAAGCTCATAGTAAATCAGGCTCTTGAGCAGGAAGTTGTGCTTGCCGTTGCGTTTAGCGTTAGCTTTGTTCTGGGCCATACGGGCCATAATCAGGTCGTATTCCTCTTTGGTGATTATCGGGTTTTCCACCACAATGTTATTGAGTGGGATACCTTCGTGTTTCTGGGATGAGGTCTTGCCGTAGCTGGGGGCGCCGTTTCTTTTGCCGAGGCGGAGTTTAGGCTCAACGGCTTCCCGCCGGAGCGCCCGGTACTCACCGTAGTTGATGGTATCCACCAGGATGAGCCAGATGGTGGGGTCCGGCCACCACTCAAGACCCTTAGGACTGGGAATACTGCGCCTGTGAAGCTCTCGTCGGATGCCGTGAATGGTTTCTCCCTCAAGAAACATCCTCACCATCAGCCGACGGTTCTCCCAGCTGGCAGTGGGGATAAGCCTGGTCTGGGATTCGTCCCAACGGTAACCATAGGGAGCCTGGGCAGTGGTGGGCAGTCCTCTTAAGGTTGCCCGCTTGCGGAGTCCATCCTTTGACCCTTCGTCGGCCCGCTCCACCTGCATCGCCTTGGCGATGGTTATCACCATGGCCATCGCCTCGCCGATTAGCCCGCCCTGTAGGGGAGAGTTTTTGGCAAGAATTTGAGCTTCCCCCTCCCGGAAGGTATCCAGAATCTGTGCCATCTGCCCCATGCGGCAGGCAAAGCGGTCGAGGTGGAGCAGCCCCACCGCCCCAACTTCTCGGTTCCGCACCCAGCCGAGGAGCTTTTGCATGTCAGGACAAGCCAGGATGTTCTTGGATGTCCAGTGGGTGGTGATAATCTTGTCGTCTGGCACTGTCCAGCCCTGGGCTTCCAGCCACGGCTTAACATCGGCTACCTGGCTGTCAAGCGAGGGCTCTTGCCTATCCTCAGTGCTTACCCTGGCAAATACGGCTGCGTCTTTGTCATTCATCAGTCATCACTGCCTCCTTTGATGATATTTCCCCAGAGGACGTCCCACTGGGGAGTGCGCTCGCCGAAGTGGATTTCGAAGATGGGGTAATCGAGTCCCATATACCGCTTTGCTTCATCCAGGCGAGCATTAACCCACTCACCGTATCGACCGCCGGTGAGGACGCCGTCAAGTGCTTCCAGTTTCTCCCTATCCCCGTTTTCTAGGGCTATCTGGTAATCAACGAGGATATGGTTGGGGTGTGCCGGGTCGCTCAGTATTTCCCGGGCTTTTTGTACAAAGGCAATGCCGTCTTCGGTGCACTCAGCCCATGCCAGGGCGGCGACCTGCCTTTCTACCATATCAGTGTCTACCGGCAATCTGCCCTTCTGGGCAAGTTTAACCACGCTCCTGCCCAGCCGGTCAAGGCAGTATCCGGCGTGCACTACATCATGAGCGTCAAGATACTCCCGGGCTATGTCTCTGCCGGTGTCACTCTTTGCTTTCTCCGCCATATCGGGATACCTGGCGCAACCGCCCATGTAATCAATATTGAGAGATTCAGCCCAGCTTGCCATGAGCCAGTCGGGCATCCTGTGTAGCAAACGTGCTGTCTTCTTTGTCTGCTGGTAAGACAAAGGGCATACCTCCAGCATGGCAGCCAGCACTCCCCGCATCCAGGCTAAGTCCATTTCCCTCTCACTATCAGAAATCGGTAAATCATCTTTCATCGTAACAATCCTACCCTGGCGTCAATCGGAGGAACAGCCCGCAGTATGGACAGAATCCGTCAAGTCCGCGGTCAAGGTTCCATGATATTTGCCCGGCGCATCGCGGGCAGACCACCGGCCTGATTTGTTCTACTGGTTTCACCACTGTAGGTTCAGGTGGCTTTACCTCTTTGGCTGGAGCAGTCGCCTCGGCTTGCATGACTCGAAAACCGCCCGGCCGCTTGGAGGCCCGTTTCTCTTCCTGCCACCAGTTTTGGAAAGCGGGTTCAACATACTGCATGAAGAACTGTAGCAGCTTAGCTTCTGGGACTTCACCGGTGGTATCCATTAGAATAAGCCGGTCACTGGCAGCCATTGAAACCCCTTTGTCAGAGATTCGCATTGCTGCGGGTAGTGTAATTCCCCTTGACTGGCCTGTAGCAAAAGGTTTCCGTCTATCCGATAGCATGGCTCACATCCTCACATAGCTGGAATATAGACATAGTCTATATTACCATTATGATTATGAGTTTGTCAAGTGTTAATGAACCAAACGATATTTGGTAACTTGCCGATTAGGGATTGCTTGATTTAGAATATCGGCGAGGAGATTATCCTAATGAGTTCAGGTCGGCAAGCTACATTCATACAATAATCATGTGGGACGAAGGTGTTTAACAATGGTGGAGGATAAAGCCGTAGGCCGCCGTATTAAAATTGATGGAATGGCTTATGCCCCTACTAATGAACAAGGTGTAGTCTTTCTATTCGGCAGGCTTGCGGTAAGACTTGGATTTGATATTGAGCAAATTCAGACTAGATTCCCAGATCGCTTAGCGCGACGCGATGGAAAAAGATACCGCATAGAATTCGAGTATTATGCCAGTGACTATGAAGGACATCCCTCGCGAGGAGCTGATATTATTATCTGCTGGGACAACGACTGGAAGGTTGCACCCAAAAAATACAGGCATTTAGAGATTATAGCCTTGCGAGACTTTGTAGAAGCCCCATTTCATGTCTTTGCCGTTAGCGCTGCCAAGGAGAGGTGGGTATACCTTGATGGTAAGGAGATAGAATGGGGCGTCCCGAGATACGCACAGGTTGGCGATTTGGTTATCATGTATCGCCGGTTCCCAGCCTCTGAAATAAAAGACCTTTGGAAAATAGCTGGGCCTTTCTATGAAGACAAAGAATGGGGCTTTGGAGCAGGTATGGAAATAATAACGCGCCTTAAAAATCCTATTACTTTTAACGCTCTAAAGAAAGATGTGACAACACGCAACTTGGGGGTTGTTCGTAAGCGATTTCAAGGCAAGACAGATATAACCGATGATTGGGGGCATTTGTACACAAAGATAGTTCATCTTAATCCTGAAGCAAAGGCAGGACTCCGTGATTATCACATAGATTGATGATAGTTTTATGGCAGCAGGAGGTGGGGCAATGATGCCGACAAATGTGCTACTCTTTCCTCATAGCCCGAGAGAGTTTGAGAACGCAAGTGAGCTAGTGGAATGGCTCAGGAGCACTCTCAGGGAGACAGGTGAATACCTAATTGCCACCATCACACCAGGGTACAGACGTGTTACCGTAGGAAGCCTAGTTCTCTTTCACAAGGATAAGCATATTGTAGGTGAAGCTGTAGCAACTGGTGCCTGTCGTCCATATATAGGGACAGCCGTAAGCCCGGTAACCGGCGTGCCTTACGAAGGTATCATTACATTTGAACCCTCTTCAGTGAGATGTTACGCAAACCCAATTACCCTGGATGATGCTTCACGGCTAACCGGCAAGACTCTTATCCCTCGGGGTGTACGCCAGTTAGAAACCGAAGAATGCGAAAGGCTGTTCTCAAAGCTAGCGTGTCCAGTTTGTGGGAAGGAGCCGTGCATCAGGGAATCTTTCCTCAACAAAGCTATGGACTTATATAGAAATGCCTGCGAAGAAGGCGTGGTTATGTGTCCCCAATGTGGTAGTGAAGGCCATATAGAAAAAACTACTCCTTGTCCGCGGTGTCGAGAGCAGGGTTATCCTCCTCCTGGTGCAGTATGCCCAGTATGTAAGAATCGTGGATATATAGGGTTGGGCATAGAGAAATGTCCACTTTGTAGGGGGAACGGCGAGGTAAGCCCAACTGAAGCAGCCAGTTATCGAACCAAATTGGCTACCTAGCTATTCCCCTAGAAAAATAGGCAAATAAAAAGGGGCAGTCAGGATTATCTCCCGACTGCCCCTCCTTGGACATAAAAAAAGGCAAAGGTATCCCTATATCAAACAGGACACCTTTGCCTGTAACTGTGTTAGGCAACCATCGTGAAAGAGGCAAGACTTACCCTACATCAAACGAGGCTTTTTCTAACCTGCTAGACCGCCCCGCTCTCTGAAAAAGGTAAGGCTACCCCTATATCAAACCGAGCAATTATCACCTTGTTTTTATCCTCTACCCCCGTTAAGTGCTTACCAATAGCCCGCAACTCGCTGGCACTATTGATAGTGTGGACTAGCCCACCTTGTGCCCGTGAGCTAGTCCACTAGCCACTTTGTAGGGGTATCCCCAAAGCAAGGTGAACCTTGCCCGTGAGTAGTAGCCTATTATTCAATTGTCCAGAGCCTTGCCTAACCCGCACCCCGCTGGCATTAGTCAAAACCCTAGAGAAGGATTTTATCCCTTCCACTATATATATCGTTAAATCGCCCCGTTTTATGACACTTCCACCAGCTTTTTTTGAGCCTTTTTTCGCTCTCGCCAGTAGTAGTGTGCTTCGCTATCGGTTAGCCGATAGCCAGCACACTTTTTGTAAGCAAGCTGGACAAAGCGTCTAGGATAGCTCTCCAGAATGAGTCTAGCGTCTAGCCGAGAAATGAAATCGGCGTTATCATCCGCAATCAATTCGTGTAGCTCGGTGCTGTCGCCGTTCCCATCCTCTACCAGCTTGTCAAGGCGTTCCATTTTAACGGCTTTTGGGCAATCAGGATAAAGATACCAGTCTTTACACTTCTCCCTTTGTGCTTTACCACATCGGCTACAATCTATGCCGTTAGCCCGCCTGAACCACTTTCGCCAGTAATCGGCTACCTCATAGCAAGCTACCCTCACTAACCCCGCTTCCGATAGCGGCTTGCCGATAACCTCATACTTTGCCTTGACCCTAGCCATCGCCAGTATCAGGTCGTGAAGGAAGTCCTCTCTATCCTCTGGCTTGACCCTGTGAGTAAAGCCTTTGGCTACCTGATAATAGGTAAGCCAATCACCATCTAGTTTATCGTAGCCGTTGCCGTGATGACCGTTGCCGTTGCCTTGATAGCCATTATCGCCTATGGTATAGTCAACATAGTCTAGCATTGTGGACACGCTCCCTTTGTTAGATTTGCCCTAGCTAGTGTCAGCTAGTCTAGGGCATTTTATTTAGCCACAAGGCAAGGCTCTGGACTTCCGTATTCAGTTTTTAAGGTGCTTTTTGTTTTTCCAGCTTCATTATTGAACAAAAGACTCTCAAGTTCAGCAAGATAACCTAGCGTGTATATGGCTAATCCCCCGGGGCTGGGCAGATTGTCAATGAAAACAAAAATGCCCTCTACCTTTGAAGATAGAGGGCATAAGCACTTCCTATGCAGAGGTAAGTTTTGGGTGAGAACCCTCATTCAGGGGTGGCTTAAAAGTCATTCAAGTTCGGCAACCGGCCCGATGACCAATTGCAACGGAGATTGAGCGTGGCTTTCCATACTCAAATTTTTATCTTAATCTCAGTTGAATAGTGTCATATACAGATTGGCTTCAGTTTATTTCCCGCAATAACAGAAATTCTCCAGCCCCAGCACTCTAGCGGCCCCGGATATCGTTACCCCGTAAAAGATTACCGGTTTATTAATCATGAAATCACCAATTGTATCATTGGCGATAGTGCTCCCGGTTACCAGGGCAATATCGCACCAGTCCAGATGCTCCCCGGTCTTTTGCGGACCCTGGATAACCACACCGAATTTCTCCGAATTGATATTGCCGTAGTCCATATCAGTTACTTTGATTTCAAAGCTCTTGGCTAGAGACTCGACCATCCGTGGTTGTAGACCTACCATCGCTATCTTGGGATGGCCATATTTCTTCATCAGGTATTCGGCTAATTTGGAGCTGCATTCTCTGGGTTCGTTATCCTTGCAATGCATGGTTTTATCAATTAGGCCAAGATACCGCATTACAGCATTCAAGGTGGATATAAAAATAGCCCGGCGGAAATTGTTTTTTAATTCCATTTGGGCGATGTCAATCAATTTACTTGTATAGTTACCATACATATCTGTGTAAGCCTGCCCAAAAGTACCCCTGAACTCGGCTTGCATCATCCGTTCACGGCCAGTAATCAAAGGATAGTCCTTGTCCTCCGGATTACCAATAGCCTCATCAGGGGTAAGGGGTCTGGCTTTAATGATGACTTCATCCGATTCCAGGCGGTTCTTCCGGATTAAGTCTATCATCGTCTTCTTTAATGATTCATAAATTTCCATAAGCATGGCCTTCCTTCCGTTTTCCGCCATAATACTAGCTGATGCTGGTTTTATCATTAGAGTCGTTCCTATTTTCAAATACCCTGATTCTTCTCATCCTTAAGATAACGTAAACCTCCTGACCTGTATCTACATCCATTTCTTTGTAAATATGATAGGGTATTTCCGCTACCAGCTTATTGTTACTCACTTCAAGGCGGATTCTCACTGTGTCGCTGCGCGGTATAATCTCAGTTACTGTGGCTTTGAAGCTGTTCACCCCCGGCCCACGTGGCTTATTTTCGGAAACATAGACGTGCCGGGGCAAAATGGCTATTTTATGAATGACGTTGCCGTCATGGGGGACAATCAATTTCAATCCTCCGCAACCGACCTCCATTACGCCCTGCTCCGTGCTTTTGCAATAATCGCAGTCCAGGATATTGGGCGCTCCGATAAAATCGGAGACCCTTTCATTACGGGGGAAGAACAACAGCTTTTCTGGATCGTCCACCTGCTCAATCCTTCCATCCAGAATGACGGCCATTCTGTCCGCCATGTTGACGGCTTCCATCAAGTCATGGGTGACATATATGGTCGTAATCTCCAAGCGGCGCTGAATCTGCTTGAGCTCAGTTCTTAAATACTTCGCCGTCTGGGCATCCAGGCTGGATAGTGGCTCATCCAGCAGCAATACTTCGGGCGATGCCGCCAGAGCCCTGGCCAGAGCTACTCGCTGTTTTTCCCCTCCACTAAGATGAGCCGGATACCGGGATGCCAGGTGTTTGATGTTCACCAGCTCAAGTAACTCGCTTACCCTTTCCTGTATTTTCTCCTGTGGCCACTTTTGAACCTTCATACTGTAAGCGATATTGGTGGCGACATCGAGATGGGGGAACAATGCCAGATTCTGGAACAGGTAGCCGACCCCTCTTTTGCTTGCCGGGGTCCTGTCTACCGGAATCCCATCGAATAGTATGTTTCCCCGGTACTCGACGTGACCGGCGACGGCGTTAAGCAGCGTGGTCTTGCCGGAGCCGTTGGGTCCCAGGAGAACCAGGAACTCTTTGTCTTTTATTTCCAGGTCGACGCTACGGCAAGCGTAGTTTTCAACACTTTTAAGGGTTATACACGGCATGCTGACTCCATTTGGCCGTTATTCTGTTTTCCAGATAGGCGAAAAAGTTCTCGAAAATCAGGCACATTATCGCCAGGACGATGAGACACACAATAATGATATCAATGCGTATCAGGCTCTCCGCTCTCATGAGCAATGCTCCGATGCCGGTCGGGATAGCTACCATCTCTGCGGCTATAATCACTCTCCAGGCCATGCCTGCTTCTAGTCTTAGACCGGTGAAAATGTTGGGCAGGGCCAGCGGCATAACAACTGTGGTAAGCACCTTCATATCCGAGGCTCCCAGGCTCCTGGCCGCTTTGACATAGTCTTTATCCACACTCTTAATGCCGGTAACCGTGTTATACAGGACCGGGAAGAAGGAGCAGATAAAGATTAAAGTAATAGGTAACATCTCATTGATACCTATCCACAGCATCAGCAGAGGAATCCAGCCGAGGGTGGGTATAGGATAGAAAAGACTGATGAGGGGACTCAACGCCCTATCAGCGACCCTGTTCCATCCCATGATTGTACCGATTACGATACCGGCGATTGACCCAGCCACAAACCCAATCAGAACCCTGATGAGGCTGCTGAGGAAATTCTCACCCAGCACGCCGCTGACGCTGAGATGATAGAATTCCGCCATTACTTCGGAAAAAGGGGGTAACAGTTTCCCCGGTAGAACATTAACCCTGGCGATTGTTTCCCATAATGCCAGGAATACGACTACCGGCAATAGCCCCCAACCAGGCCTTAGTCTTTTTAAAATTTTCATTATTTAAGAAACCTTAAATCCAGAATATCCTCTGCCTTAAAGCTACTCTTGATGTAGCCCAGCGATGCCATGTAATCTATCGTCTGCTGAACGATTGCCGGGTCAATTTTAGTAGTGTATTCCAATCTTCCCATTGACCTCAACATCATCTCAGGAGTGATTTCCAGTTGCTTTACCGTCTCGGTTACTTCGGTGGGGAATACCTGGCCTGCAGTCGACTGGAGCTGACCGGCTACAATCTTGGAAGCCTCGGCAGGATTCTCCACAGCCAAATTTGTAGCTTTTTGCGATACATTGACCAATTTCTTAACTGTTTCAGGCTGGCTAACCATCAGTTCCTCTTTGACTATCAACACGCTTCCCTGCATCTCTGGCCAAACATCCCTGGCAGTTAACAGCATTTTGAAGCCGCAGTCTTCCACCATGGTAGCCCACTGCTCGGGCATAAAAACTGCATCCAGTTTTCCCGTTTTTACAGCCAGTATTTGCTTGGGTGGATTCATCTGTTGTACATTTTTCAATGCGATTTCCCGGTTCAGCCCGTATTTATCTATCATCTTCTGCAGGAGGACATCTGCAGCCGAACCTGTTTGGACACATCCAATGCGAATACCACGCTTTCCCAAGTCTTCAACGTTTTTTATTTTATCCGGATTGACCGCCAGGCCATACCCGTATTTATGTGTGCCAGCCACTATTTTCAATGGTATTCCAGCATTAGCATAAGCGCTTATAGCAGGTGCTAGGCAAATATAAGCTGCCTGAATATCACCCCGGGCTAAAGCCGCCGCCAGAGCTGTCCCGGTCACATAGCTTTCATAAGCGGAGAGCTTCAGTCCGGCCTCCTCAAAATAGCCTTTATCCTGAGCGATATAGGCGCAGGCGGCGTGGTCGTTAAATTCCACGGCGACGCCGATAGGTTTACTGGCCTCTTGATTCCGAGCACACCCGCCAATACTAAGAGAAACCAGTGCGGACAATACCATAAGAACAAAGAGCTTTCTCATTGCAAGATTCCTTTCTAATCATTCCTATTTACCAAAGGGACATAAGGGAAACGAACACTTTTCGCAATTGAGACATAGCCCCCCATGACCGAGCTCAATAATGTCTTCTCGCCTAAGTATCTCTCCGCACAATGCCCGAGGCAGAACGAGGTCAAAGATAGTCGCCGGATTATGGCTCACCGCCGCCGGTGCTCCTAATATGGGCATGTCATCTAATATTGCGTAAAGGAACATGGCGCCCGGCATGACCGGGGCACCATACGATATAATGTCCGCCCCGCTCTTCCTTACCCCTTCAACAGTGACGTCATCCGGGTCAACTGATAATCCACCACAGACAACGATAACCTCGCTGCCTTTACTTTGCGCTTCCCGAATGGCCTGCGCTATTATGTCTGCGTTATCAGGGACAATAACCTGGTGGTTTACCGTTGAGCCCAAAGCCTCACATTTCTTCCTGATAACCTCGCCGAATTTATCTTTCGTTATCCCTTTATATATTTCGTTTCCGGTAATAACAATACCCACCTTCTTCTTTTGAATCGGTTTAATCTCTACGATTTTGCCTTCTCCCTGGCAAATTTTTTTGACCTCACCCAGCTTGGCCTCGGTTGTAAACAGGGGGACAATCTTGGTTCCCGCCACTATCATTCCTGGATGACAAACGGTATTGTTATGCAACGTCGCTATCAGGATTTCCTCCAGGGAATTGATTTTCTTTAGCAGGTCAATGTTAATCTTCAGCAAACCATGTGCTTTAGCCTTCAGATTGACTCTTCCTTCTCTGGGCTGACTGAATTCAATCCCGGCACCGCCTATGGCACTAGCTATGCGTAAAGCCGCTTCCTCCTCATGAACTTCTCCTTCCCCCAATTCAATAATATAGACATGCTCTTTCCCGATACTCAGTAGCTCTGGGAGGTCTTCCTTTTGGATAACGTGCCCCCTTCGGAAAACAGGCCCCTTGAATTTGCCCGGGACCACCTTGGTTACGTCATGTCCCAGAACCAGTCCTACCGCCTCGTCCAGCTTAACTTTTCGTAACATCTTATTTCTCCATGTGTACCATAAACAGAAACAGGTGTTGAAGGGGGAAGCAATCAAGAGAATTGAAAAACAAAAATAGCGCCTCCATTTTAATAGAGAGCGCTATCCTCACAGAAAAACGACCTGCATTTGTTCTCCTTTCCAATCGCGGGAAGCAGCGCCGTTTCCGGCGATGCCGTCGAGATTTTTCATCTACCGGCTGTCTCCCGTGTCCTTCAGTAGAAGGATTTAGGTGAAACAGCTCCAGAGAAACTGAATTATTTTAGTTCGTTTGTTATATCGTTGTCAATATTACGCAAAACTCATAACGCTTTTTGTCCCACTGCCAACGTACACCAATTACACAGATGATTTCGCTTATTATCCCTCCCTGGGGATTACCCAAAATTTAGCTTTTATGTAGATAATATTCAGATAACTGTGGACTCGATGATGACTATCTCTGGTTCGAGACTACCGAAAGTGTCACGGGCCACTTAAAACCGGCACCCGGGGACAGTCCCTACCTGGCCGGTTTTGGGTGTCCGCTAACACCGAAATACACCGTGAATTCGTCGGTCCTATCGGTAAAAGTACCTTGTGATTTACGGGAAAGATGAAATAGGATATGAGGGAAGAACGAGACAAGGAGATTAGAAATGATTAAAACAAAGTGGAAACCAGAGCACGAATTAGAGCATTCCTTAAGAAATTTTACAAGGGTTTCGATATTTAGTTGCGGTTTCTGCGCCAGCCTGTGTGATACGGGCGGTACGATTGGTATGAGAGCAATGGAGGCCTTCCTGCGTCAGCGTGAGAAAAGCGTGATTCTGGCGAAAGTGGTCGTCTCTTGTTGCTCGGAAGAGATAATGAGGCAAGCTGTATGGAGACATCGGCGCTCCTTATCAGCCAGTGATGTCTTGATTCTCCTCTCATGTTCCGCCGGAGTAAAAAGTGCATATCTGGTAGGAGTTGGCACAGCCATAATCGGGGCTCTAGACACAATTGGTAATACTCCCATTACTAGCCGGACAGGAGTGCTGGCAGAAAACATCTGTACGACTTGCGGGCAGTGTGTTCTGAGCTACACAGGAGGTATCTGTCCGGTATCGGGATGTCCTCTTCATCTAAAATATGGTCCGTGTGAACGGTATGGTGAGAGCGACGGAACATGTGTGGTTGATGCTCTTAGACATTGTGTGTGGAAAGAGATAGACAAGGTTGCTGATTGGAGAGAACATGCCATCAATGAAGTATTTGTGTAACCAGTGCCAGGAGTTGTTTGAGTTTTTGGATTCTCATAGTGCGGAAGATATGAAATGTCCGCGGTGTACCAGTAGAGACATCAAAGGGTTGACGACTTCTAGTATCGAAACTGGCCCGCCTCCATGGCAGTATGTATGTCAGCAATGCGGCGGTAGGTTCCAAGTAAAGGCGCCACGCGGTCCTTCCGAGGAAAAGAAGATAAGATGTCCCAGTTGCGAAAGCAGGAATGTTAAGTGGCTGACCACCGGTAGTGAGCCATGCCCGCCGGGTGGCTGATAATCTCACTTTAGGGCCGTGAGCCTTATTAAATCCCTGTCTCAATGGTTTTTGCATTTTTACTGGGAAGCGCCAGCTCAACCGCAGCCTCGGCATGAAGCCGAGTGGTATCAAATAAAGGAATCTGCACATCACCGGGGTGGATAAGCAGCGGTAGTTCGGTACATCCGAGAATTATTCCCTCAGCACCTCGCACTCTCAGACCTTCAACAATCCTTAAACACGCTTGACGCTGAGCGCACTCTATCTCTTCAAAGTCAAGGCTGTAAAGCACTATGCGTGCAGAATGAAGACCCCCGAGTCTGGTAGCAATCATCTCATTGATAAGACGGTAGTACTCCAGAGTTGAGTTCCAACTCATGCCACCAATCAGTCCAATCACCTTCATAAAGCTTGCCTCACCCCATCCTTTGCTGCTTTCCACCGAAAAGGCATCCTTTTTCTTTAAGTAGCTTATCTACCCTTTTTAAGTAGCTTGTCTACCCTTCGCAATAATTCTTGGGGTTCAACTGGCTTCTCAACATAATCTTCCGCCTCAAGCTCCATGCCCTTTGCAACGGAGACATCGGCCTCGCCCCTCCTCTGTGAAAAGCTGGTGAGCATCATTATCGGAATTTGGCTCAGGGCGGGATCAGCTTTAAATTCTTTCGCCGTGTCAAAGCCATCCTCAAACGGCATGATTACATCCAAAATAATCAGGTCTGGCTGCTCAGCTCTGGCAATGGCAAGACCAAAAACGCCATCGCTGGCAGTAAGCACCTTGTAGTCTTGCCGCGACTCTATAACCGTCTTCGTGGCCGCCACAAAGTCAGGGTCATCATCAACCAGGAGAATCTTGTAGACAAACTCGCCAGCGGGCATTATACCCCCTCTTGTCGAGTTTTCACTTCTACATCCAGTTCTGCGTCTTTAATGACCTCGGGTACAAGGTCGTCCCACCCCAGAGGCATAATATGGACTCCCTGGCAGAGCGGCTTGATCTGCCGGATAACCCGTGCACTGATTTCCACCGCCTTCTTCTTGCGGTCCTCCTTAGCGGTTTCCTCCATCTCCTGGATTATGCTTTCGGGCACGCTGATCCCGGCTACGTTGGCATTCATGAACCTGGCCATGGCGGCGCTCTTGAGTATCACGATTCCAGCGATAATGGGTACCTTAAACCGCTGCACCTGATTCACAAAGTGCTCAAACTTCTCTGCCTCGTAAACAGCCTGGGTCTGGAAGAATCTGGCTCCAGCTTCAATCTTCTTTTTCATCTTGATAATCTGAGGCTGCAAGGGCTCCGCCGCCGGCGTCACTACCGCCCCCAGAAAAAAGTTTGGCTCACTCTCCAGCTCATGGCCCGCCATGTCATGACCCTGGTTCAGCGTGCTGGCCGCTTTGAGCAGTTGCACGGAATCAAGGTCATAAACCGGTTTCGCTTCGGTGTGGTCGCCTAGGATTGGATGGTCGCCGGTAAGACAAAGTACGTTCTCTATACCTAACGCCGAGGCACTCAACAGGTCTGACTGGAGCGCCAGCCGGTTGCGGTCACGGCAGGTAAGCTGGTAGACCGGCTCAAGACCTCGCTCGACCAGTCGGGCGGAAACAGCCAGTGTGGGGTCGGATGTCAATAATAGACACCAAACCTCTCATGCTACTACCAGCCCGGCATAGTATTTCCGGGCATACTCTACCGGCGACAGGTAGCCCAGCTTGGCCTGCCGCCGCTGCCGGTTGTAGAATATCTCAATGTATTCAGTGATGTCTTCCATCGCTTCCCGCCGGGTACGATAGTGGCGGTGATGAATCAGCTCCTGCTTTATAATCCCCCAGAAGCTCTCCATCGGCGCGTTATCATAACAGTCCCCACGCCTACTCATGGACACCTCTAACCCAAACTGCCTTAACAGGCACTGATATTCCTGGCTGCAGTACTGACTGCCGCGGTCGGAGTGGTGCAACAGCCCTTTCTCCGGCCTCCTGGTGGTTATTGCCTGCAGCAGAGACTGGTTGACCAGGTTCCGCGTCAGCCTCTCTCCCATGGCATAGCCCACAATCTCACTGGTGAAGAGGTCCTTGTGCCCGGCCAGGTATAACCAGCCTTCATCGGTAGGTACATAGGTTATATCGCTCACCCACACGGCATTCGGTTTATATACCTGAAACTGCTGCTGGAGCAGGTTCTCCGCTACCGGCAGCTTGTGCCTGGAATCAGTAGTTACCTTGAATTTCCGCTTCTGCTTGCAGCGGAGACCCAGCTTCCTCTTGATACGCTTGAGACGGCAGATGCCCACCCTTATCCCTTCCTCGGCTAGCTCACGCTGCAGTCTCTCCGCCCCGTAGGTCTGCCGGGTCCGTCTGTGGGCCGCCTTAATCGCTACCTCCAGCCGCGTCTCTTCCCTGGCCCGCTCGGAGGGCGGCCGGTGAGTCCAGGCATAGAAACCGCTGGCCGAGACCTTCAGCATCCGGCTCAGGAGCGAGATAGAATATCGGAGCCGCATCTTGGTCATCGCCGCGTACCGGGCAGCGACTCCCTGGCAAAGTACGCGGCTGCTTTTTTTAGGATTTCGTTCTCCAGCTTCAGGGTAGCATTCTCTTTCTTTACCCTGGCCAGTTCCATCTCCACCTCGGTCAAAGGCCGATAATTCTTGCCCACCTCTCCGAGTCTTCCAGCTCCGGCGGCCTTCACCCAGTTTCTCAGTGTCGATGACGGTAATGATAGCTGCCGGGCAGCCTCCCCCGTTGACAACCCGTCCTCCATCACCAGTTTCACCGCTTCCTGCCGAAATTCCTTAGTGTACCTTCCCTGTGGTATGCCTTTCACTCTGACACCTCCGTCTCTCTATTTTACCTGACTTTGGTGTCTATTAAATCCATCCTACACCA
>Ga0315298_1004222_pt1 | contig 21736 bp, 10 predicted proteins | sample WHS_1_MG_FD_203077 | JGI IMG/M metagenome (GOLD analysis project Ga0315298, IMG submission 203077) | Extremophilic microbial mat communities from Washburn Hot Springs, YNP, Wyoming, USA - WHS_1_MG | ecosystem: Environmental > Aquatic > Thermal springs > Hot (42-90C) | place: USA: Wyoming...
CGTTTTGAGTTTGGTTTGTGTTGCCTCTAACTCTAGCGGAGAATCCATGGATATTCAACTGGTAAGGTAGCAACTTAAGTTAACATAAATCACTTATAGTGATGCAATAAAGGTATATCGCAGGGGCGTCCTATGGCTTGCTTGACGAAGCAACTTTCAGGTTTGATGCAGAAACGAGTCCGGCGAGCATCCTTCAGTTTTCTACCTCGCTATGCCTTCTGCGCCCTTTGTTTCCCCTTCAATCACCTGATTCCTCACGCGCGGAGATTGTGACGATGGAAGAAGGCAATGAATTTACTTATTATATAGCGAGCGCGAAAGAGCTGCGAGAGGGAAAACGCTTTCCTGAAGCGCGAGATGCGCTAAAGCAAGCGTACATGTTTGCCAGCAATCCAGACGAAATCGAGCGGGCAGACGGAGAAAAACGCGAGCTTGACAAGGCTTGTTCCCAGAGGTTCAGCGAGCTGGAAAAGATCCTCCAGTCTTTGCTCAAAAAGGAGCCCCTGCACCTGACCGATGACGATGTGAGGAAGGGTGATGAAACCTTTGCGGAGCTGAGCGAACTAGAAACAGCGGAAACTGTATTGCGCGTGAAAGCCTTGCACGAGCAGTGGAGCGCTCTGAAGCGGAGAAGGGAAGTCAAGCAACTTGCCGAACGGACCAAGGCTGAATTTGCGGAACACTGGAAAAAGCCCTTTCTCCTCCTCCCGATATATGACGGAGCATATCAGAAAGCCCTGCAGTTAGCCAGCGAGTACCCTGAGGAGCCAGCCTTCCAAGAGCTATTGGCGGAGGCTCTCAAGCGGCGGGAAGAAGCATACAAAGAAGAGGGTGTGCTCACTACAGCGGCTGAAGGAGGCCAATACGATAGGTTGGATCAGGAATTTCAGAAGCTGAGTGAGAAAGCAGAAAAGGAGGGCCCATGGTATGAGTGGGTCCTCGAGGATGGCAAACGCAGGCTGAAACAAAAACGCCTTGAACCCTTTAATCTTGCCCGTAAACACTTCCATGAATTGGCTCGGCTGAGCCAGGAGCAGAAAGCAGATGAGTACCTCCAACAGGCAGAAAGTTTATTGCGTGAGTCTCCAGACACCGCCGCTACGTGGGTTCAGAAGGCACTGGAACTCAAGTATATTGGGGCGGATAAGAAACGAGAGATAGAGGAATACGATAAAAACACGGTTCAGCCTGCTATTGCCCAGAGGAGCCGGGCAAAAGGATTGTTGCAGGAGGCAAGGGCAAAGCAGAGGCAGCCTGAGGAAGCCTGGAATTTAGTGGGAGAAGCCATTGCCTCAGATCCCCATCTGCCTCCGCATGATGTAGAAAGTACGCGTGCAGAGATACTGCCTTATCTGAAGAGGCACCTGGAAAAGAGTTTGCGCAGCGCGAAGGAAGCTTGGCAATCAGGTGGGTTTGAGACAGCGAAGGAGGCAGCGAGTCGGGTTCGCGAGGTTGCAGAGGAATCTCCCGCGCTGCATTCCCTCTATCAACAGGCGGAACAACTCATTGCGGACTGTATCCAAGAGGAAAATGAACTCGCCTATGTGAGACAGGAGGCTCAGCGGATCGAGTCTCTGGCTAGCCAAAACCTGCAGGCGGCAGAAAACGCCCTGGCTGCACTAGAGCAAAGGGTAGCGAACAAACCCGAACGATTCCAAGCACTCTTGAAACCCGCCCAAGACAAAGTGAGAGCACTGGAAGATTTGAGCAGCCTTGCCTTGCGCCTAGAGCAGCAATTCGACAATATGGATCCGGCGATGGTCTCGGACTGGCAGGATTACCAAGCCATCAGAAGGATAAAGGAGCAGTTACAGCGCCTAGCAGGCGCATGCCACACGGAGAGCATACGCCGGGGCAAACCAGAGCAATTGGAAGCCTTGCACAGGCGCATCCTGTCACGGCTGGAGTTTTACAAGGGACGCGAGGCTTGGCAGGCCGAGCTCTACCAACGGGCGATAGAGCATTTGCGTCGAGTAGCGGAAGATGACCAACCGCTAGCGCAGAGATTGCTGGAGCAGGCAGGGGATGTAACCGGCGCCCAAGGGGCTTTAGAGTGGGCACAGCAGATTATGCAACAAGCCCCGCCGCAATATGAGCACGCCTTGCAAGTTTTGGAGCCCTGGCGCGAGAAGCCCTCCCCCTTACAGGCAAAGGTCGAACGCCTTTACCGCGAAGTCGAAACCCAATGGGAAACAGCCCTCACCACGCGGCTGGATCAATTGCTTCAAGACCAAGAAAACCCTCTTCTCCGCGAAATTGAGCGCCTGATCCGTATTTTGGATGAGCGACTCCATTCTCCCCGGGCACCGGAATACAAGGCGAAGTATCTCCCTTCGATTTACGCGCAATTAGCGCAGGGCAGTACAAATTTCGAGAGGAAACTGGAGTATTTGGACAAGGCGCTGGAGCATGCCGTTGGCGAGGAACGGCAGAAATTGCTTTGGGAACAGCGTAAATCGAAGAAAAAATGGGCTTTCCACCAAGCGGAAGAAGCCGTTCGTCAAGGAGACTTTGCGAAAGCCCGACAGGTGCTCGTAGAACTGGTCAGCGAATACTTTGACGACGTGGAAGCGCTTACCCGCCTGGTAGAAGTGTGCCTGTTGACTGATGAAACTCGCTTGGCAGAGAGTTATCTCCGCCAAGGGCAGCGGACGGTCGAGAAAGCGAAGCGCGATCAACAACCTACCCAGGCCGGGCTGGAGAGCATGGAAGAGCTGCTCGAGTTGGACTTTCGGTTGGAGGCTCTGGAAGAGAAAGTGCGTGCGGCGGCAGAGATCCGTACAGCCCTTGACAGAGCACGGGAAGCGTTGCAGCCGCAAAGACATATCGCGGAATATCGGCAAGCACGTGATCAGAGGGCAACTTTGCAGGATAATCTAAAGAGGCGCGCAACACAGTTGTACGAACGGATCAGGCAGGATCAGGACCTGCTAGCCTGTTCTGAAAAAATCCAGGCAGGGGTGAAAAAGTACTGGGATGAACAACTCTGCCAGTGGCTGTTTGCGCAAGCAGAATCGTTGGAGCGCACACTGGAGAATCTGGAGAAAGAGTTGATCAATGCGCTCCAAACTGAGCTAGAGAAAATCCCTGTCCCAGACTTGGCGCAATTGGATTTCCATGTCCAAGCCTTGCCGGCTGAGGTCATGAGGCGCTGGGAGATGGGGATGAAACTGCTCTATCTTTTCCCCCCACTGAAACAGGGGTATACGACGCTGCGTGAAGTGCAGAGCACGCTGAACCGCCTGAGGGTGGATGTGAACCGCCTGGTAGGGGATACAACGGGGCTAGTGGTTGATGAAGCGGGGAATCTGCTGCCACCTTTTGCTGCGTTGGAAAAACAGATTTCGTGGATGGAAAATGCGCTCGACTGGTTAGCCTCTGTACGCGATTTGCTGAGCGATTACAACCGGGCTGCAGGAAGGTCGGATGCCGCAGAGGTTAGCGAAGTCACAGGGGTCTATGAGACAGGCAAGCAGTTTCTAGAGAATCTGTATCAGTTGAGAAATTGCATCACGGCTGCCCGGCGGGCATTGCACGCAGCAATTACTGCTGGAAGTGGCCCTAACCACTGGGGGCAAGTGAACTGGCGAGAAGTGGTCCATTGTCTTCTCCTCTCTCCTCACACGCCACTGCCACCCACAGCGGAACGTGCGAAAGAACTGGCGGGAGCAGCCAATGAGGAAGAAAAGCGACGTATCTATTGGGGTGATCTAGAAAGCCCAGAAATGGAAACCAGGTGGAGGCGTTGGCAAGAGGCAGCACAAGTACTGCAACAAGTTTCCTTCTCCGAGCATGCAGCCCAAGCTCCATGGGATGGGATCAACACCTGCATCCGAAATGCCGGCATTGAAGAGAAGTGGGAAACCATAAAAACGCCTTTGGCGGATATCCGCCCTCCCTATAGCGAACACCGCGCTGTAACGGACGTGTTGACAGAGATGAACGAATGGCTAAATCGGCGCAACCGCCTGGTTCTCCTTGTGGCAGAGTGGTACGGGCTGTTCCGCGCGGAGGAATTTGGCAATGTTTTGAAGAAAATGAAGCAAATTGAGGATGAGGACCGTAACGATGAGTTTGGCTTCCGTCAGCATCTGGCCATAGCGGATCCAATGACAGGCGCTATGTTAGGGTGGAACAAGTTAAACGACGAATTAAAGAAGCGGCAAGAGCAACAAAAGACCCTGGAAAGCTGGTGGGCGACGGTACGCTCATCCGCATTGGAGCCATGGAAGACGAACAAGCGGGGTGAGGTCATCGAACTTGTGAAAAATGGCGCGTTTGATGCAGCGTATGCCCTTGCCTGGGATGCGCTGTACGGTGCTTTGGGCAATGGCAGGACCAATGCCCTGGGTGGCGGGCTGGCCCTTCAGCCTCTCAAAGAGTACCTGCAGCAGTGCCCCGTACAAGCAGGGAAAGCATTGAGTCAGCAGGTATCCCAGAGGCTAAAAGAAGTGGAGCAACGTCTCCATGACACCGAGGAAGCCATACGGGATCTGGAATTTTGGTTAACGGAAGCAGATCAGATGGCGACTCCCCTGGTGCCGCGTGAACCGTTCTCGAGGCCTCTGAAGGTACTCCAAAGAGAATATGAAGCATACCGTGACGAACTGGAAATGAACCTGGATATCTTACGCGCAATGCCAACCAGATTCCCATGGCAGAAAAGGAAAAAAGATCAATTACGGCAGCATTGTCTCAATTTGCTGAGGGAGTGTAGCCAAGAGATCTACGCTCCTGCTCTGGAGAAGTACTGGAACCAGATCCTGGAGGCATAGGGATGCGGGTAGCCATCCTTGCAGACATCCATGGAAACGCAGCTGCACTGCGGGCAGTGCTCCAAGACGCCAAGAAGCGCCGGGTAGACGCTTTCTGGGTACTGGGCGATGTGTTTGGTTACGGGCCTTCAGCAACCGCTTGCTTGAACTTGCTTGAGGACCAGAAAGTACAAATATGGCTGATGGGGAACCATGACTGGGTTGTCTTTCAGTTATTGGGGGGGGCAAATGTGGATGACGCATCTTTGTGCGCCATGATGCCCGGCTTGGACGAGCGCAAGGTCGCCTTTTGGCATGCAAGGCAACTGGAGGCATCGCTTCCCCCAGCGCGCTGGGAAAATCTCAAGAGGGCACCGTTCTGGGTTGAGGTCGAGGGCCAGCCGGGGATCTACCTGGCGCACGGGGCTGTGCTGGAATGGGATCCGTATTCACCGCGCAACGTACAGGGCAAGAATTCATACATTGGCATAGGCGATTCCTGTGGGGGAGATGTGACACTCGATCGACTGAGTGCACTCTATCAGGAAGGGAAAGTGGCTTCTCCAGCACGTCTTGTCATTGTGGGCCATGGCCATATCCCATTGTGGATGGAAGCATCCCGTTCCGCGTCACCAAGAACCTTTCAGTATTTATATTATCGCCAATGCCCCCTCAAACCAATTTTGTTAAACAAGGAAAAAGAACAGCCGGTTATTATCTCTCCCGGGAGCGTGGGGCAGCCCAGAGACCGAGATCCCCGCGCTGCCTATGCGATCCTCGATTGGGAGCGACGCAAAGTATGGTTCCGCCGCGTCGCATACGATGTTGAGGAGACCATCGCGGCTATGGTCCCCCAGCCCAGTGGGATAAATTGGCAGGGGGGCTGTGAGCGATTGAAACAGGGGTGGTAGGAGGAAAGAGATGTTGCGATACCTCATGCGGACAAAGGCGGTGCGCATTAGCCTTTTTCTGTTGTTCCTTTTTCTCGCTGCGGCGATGGGCAAAAGCCCCATCGGCTATCTAGGAAGGGTTCGCGCCGATGAAGAACCCTTGAATTGCACGGGGGTGGACCTCGTCATTCTGGTGGATCAGTCTGGTTCGATGGGGGGGAGCGAGAAGCACCCTGATCCCAATGACCCGCTGGGGCTGCGTTTCAAGGGCATGCTTCCTGTCATCCAGTACCTAGCTTGCCATTACAAGGCTTGTCGGGGAGCAGGGATTTACCATCGCGTGGCAGTGGTGTATTTTGGATCTTGGGCAGAAACCATCCTGGAACCGACGCGGATTGATCCGCCTAGCGATGAAGAATGGGAGAAACTCCTCAGCCAAAAGATCTCCCCGCTCCTTGCCCCAGAGGCTTTTCCCCGCCACCTGGCAGACACGCATTTCAAAGAGGCTTTTAACCAAGCGAGGATGCTATTCAATCAGATGCCTTCTGATGGTGAAAAGCGGCTCAAGGTGATCATTCTGCTGACCGATGGCGAACCGTACGTAGAGCGCAAGGTGGGGGACAAAACGGAGGTCATCCCGGTGGACGAGTACATGCCGCAACTGGTTGACCAAATAAAGAGGCAATTCCCCCCTTCGCAATATCATATCTTTGTGATTGGCGTGAATGACAAGGAAGAATACTGGTCAGAGGTCAGAGGGTACTGGGAAGAAATCGCTTCTTCGGTTAGCAAAGTGCAAGGGGCGCGGCTGATCGCCAGTAACGACATTATGGCTTCCTATCTCAATGACGTGCTGGTTGCATTGCTCGGCGGAGGCGAAGAGGTAACTGATACGGTCAAAGTCAAGCCTTATCTGAAGCAATTGATCTTTTACGTGCACAAACCTAGGCCTGAGGCGCGGGTTACGTTCAAAAGGCGCGACGGCAAACCATTAGGGATAGAGACGAAAGTCCAGGGGGAGAAGGAACCCATTGAAGTCATTACGATCAATTTTCCAGAACCAGGGTGGATTGATGTGGTCCGTCCGAAAGACGTTACAGTGCAAGCGCGTGTATTTAAGCAATCCATTCAGGTGGAATCCCGCTGCGAGTTTCCTGACCTGGTTCCCACCGCTATTCCCATGGGTTTTTCCTGTGCGATCCTGGGGGATGGCGGGCCGCTTCCGCCGTATGATGATCCGAAGTACTACTTGACGATCGAAGCGACCCTCAACAGTGCGGAAAGTTCCTACCGCCATGTGCTGAATTTGCAACCGGATGGTACGTATGCCGCGTACTTGCTGCCGCCCGAAGTAGGGAGTTACGCTGTTACGCTGACCGGGCGGACCAAAGACCCTGCAGGTGAGGAGTTCGCATTGTTCACGAGCCCTCCTGTTGGCACGGCGCGGTTAAAGATTGTATCCACTTCTCCTGCCCTGACTGTGCGCGAAGGGGCGGTGGCGTTTGTGCCATTTCCCCTTGCAGTGGAGCTACGCGATGCCGCAGGCGCTCCGGTCCCGGTGCCCTTGGCAGCCAAGCCCTACGTGAAGATGGAAACCGTCTTCACGGGCGAGAAGCAGATTGTTGTCCCCTTGACGGTAGCGGCAGGAGGGCAGTTCGCCGGGACAGCTACTTTCTATCAACCTGGGACCTACCGCGTCCGGTTTCAGGGGGACGTGGAAGACCCGGCAACGGGAGAAACATCCAGACCATTTGATGCCGAGTTGGGTTCTCTGGAGGTAGCGCCTCAAAAAATAGTATGGGAGGGCTTTTCCGGTTCATGGGGGCAATATGCGAAAAACGATATCGCCTTTGCTCTCTCGGAAAAGGGCCGCCTGGACCCGGCGGTAACTTTCACCGCTACTGCGCGAGCGGAAGCGAAGGGGAAGAAATGGGATATTGCCTTGACCTCGCCGGAAAAGGGCTTGTGGAGGGGGCAATTTAGCCCGCAAGAGGACGGCGACCATGTGTTGCGCGTTTCCGTCTGGGCTGATGTGCCGGGGGTAGGACGTGTGCCGGTGGTTGAGGATGCCAAAGTGGTCAGTTTCCCCGTAAAGCCGATGACCCTGGTGCGGTACGAAGTGGTTGCTCCCAAAGACAAGAGCCGCTATCCATGGCGGGACATCCTATGGCGGATCCATCCTCTTACGATACGGTTGCAGTTGGAGGACAAGGACGGCAAACCGATGGCGGTTTCGGATGCGATGGCAGACCCCGCCATTGCGCCCTTTATCGCCGAAATTGTACCGCCTGGTGGCCAGGCGTCTGTTTCATTGCCGATGGTCAAAGGAGACGTAGCCAGCAGTCTGGTGGCAACCTTTGACCGCTATGGCACCTTCCACTGGTATCAGTACAAGGATCTCGGTGTCTACGAAGTGCGAGTCAAGCCCAATCCTAAGGCTGCGCTCAAAGCGGATCATGTGTATGAATTGCCAGAGGGGCTGTCCTTCACGGTGATGGTTACCCGCCATCCCCTATGGTGGGTTGCACCGTTAGTGGCATGCCTTGCAGTAGCCAGCGTGTTGGCTCTCACCGGGTATGAGGTTTACCTGCGGCTATGGACAGCAGAGGGAACACTCACTTTGGAAAAGGAGGGGAGGATTCTTTGGAGTTGTCGCCTCAATGACTGTGGCAAGCATACCGTGGTCTTTAAACAGCGCGGTGGGCTGCCGCCTCAGGTCAAGAAGATTAAGGTGCAGCAGGCCAAGGGGCAACCGAACCTTCGGATACAGGTCAAACTGCCGTCTGCTGAAATCAACCGTGAGATTGCCAGTGGTCAGCGTGTCCCGTTGGGAGGTGGACTGTTCTTGGTTTATTCACGGGCGAGAGGAGGTGTGATAACAGAAATAAAGGAATGGTAAGGGCGTTCTCAAGGTTAACAAAATAAGAGGAGGTGTGACATGTATCGACCAGCGCTGGTGATTGGTTTAGGCGGCACAGGCGTGCTCACCCTACGCCATCTCAAGGCGAGAATGCTCGCTTCCCCTGAAGGGAAAGTGCCTCCTCAGGTGAAACTCATTGCCATTGATACAGTCAGCGAACAACAGCAAGCCGTGCAATTGGAAAAAGAAAGCAAATTGGCGGCTTTGCGCACCGAACTGGAGCCAGGCGAATACTTTTGGGTGGGGGGCGATGTGTACGAGTTTGCGCGCGAAGTCGCCGAAGGGAAGCATCCTCATGTTGGTTCTTGGTTTCAAGCGCGCACCTACCTGGATAGCCTGCCGAGGGCTTCCTTTATACTGGAGCGCGGAGCAGGGCAGTTGCGGCAGTTTGGCCGCCTGGCAGTCTTCCATGATGTCGCCGCTCCAGCCAGATCCAGCATCAAGAATTTGATAGACCGCGCCATTGCCGAAATTCGCACAACCGGGTATAAGGCAAGCATTGATGTCTTCCTCGTGGCTTCGGTGGCGGGGGGCACAGGCGCGGGGATGTTTGTAGACATGGCTTACTTGGTAAGGAAGATCGCCGAGACAGAGCAAACCATGGGCGTCCGCTTGCGCGGCTTTCTAGTCCTTTCTGAAGCTTTCAGCGCTATCCCCGGGGGAGTCAAGCCTTCGATGCGCGCTAGGGCTTTTGCCTGCATGCGCGAAAACCGCCGTTTCATGGTGGACTTTCAGTATGAACATGGCTATCCAATGTACTATCATGAGGAAGGCGGAGATGCGATTTGGCGCAGCGAGATACGCACAAAACTGTTTGACTTTCTGTACCACGTAGATGGCCAGAGCCAACGGAATCCTCTAACCCATGTGCTGCCGGAATATGGCGTGCCTGCAGCGATCGCCGATGTCATTGCTGCTATGCTGGAAAAGCCCGCCGAGGGCGGAGAAGACGTCTACGATCGGCATATCCAGAATGTCATCACCCAAGCGGCACAAATTCGGGGCAAGGAATTTTCGGAAAGGAATGTCTCCTTTGACTCGGCAGTGGGCATCTATTCCCTGATTATGCCCATGCACCGCATTGTGGATTACCTGACCCACCGGCTGGTTCTCGAGTCCATGGAGCATTTCCTGGCGCCGGAGCGCAAGGATGAAGACGGCTTTCCCATGCGGCTTTCTTTCGACCAGAACGCTGAGAACCCCGGGGTACGCGGGCGGAACGCAGTGCCTTCCTTCTTTGAGGCGGCGCAGGTGCAGTCGTTGGAGAAGATAGAACGAACTGTAGAAGGAACTCCCTTCTTGCGGGAGTTATCCCGCATTGTGCTCAACTTCAAGCCCGAGGATCCGTTCATCGTTCAAGAATTGGCGGCGCGGGACGCCAAAGCCTGGGAGATGCACCTGGACCCGCCGGGGACTTCGACCGATGTCATGGCGATGAGAGAGCGTGTCAGAAGGGAACTAGACAGCCGCCTAGAAGACGAGGTTCCTGCCAGCCAGAAGAACGAGAGCGATTTCAGTGCCCTTGAACGCATCAAAAACGGTGTGGAGAGTTATAAAGGCTTCCACCTGGGGCGCGAGGATGTGCGCTCAGGGCGGCGCGTGGGGGGAAAGTATCGCGCTGCACTGGACGAATATGCCCGCTTCCAACTGGATCGTTTCCGAGCGATGCTCGCCATCCAAAGCGAAAACATTCTGAATGGCGGCATCAACCCAGACGACCCGCCCTCGGTGCACCGCGGCGGAAAACTGGGCTATTACCTCGATTTCCTCGGGGGCATTGAGGAGTTTTTGGGCAGATTTATGGAAGCCATGCGCATGTTGGCTGAGGCGCGTGACGCCCAAGGGGAGAAACAGGGTGCGCAGAGCGCCGCGAATACCGCCCGGCATGAGTTGGAGGCAAAGCCCAAAGGGTTGTTTGCCGGACGACGGCGGAAGGCTTATATTGATGCCGAGCAGCGGTGGATCAACGTCGAGAAGACCCTGATTATCGAGGAAATGGTGCGCAACTTGGTTGACCAGATGCTCAAATACACCCGTCAACTGCGGGAAAACGCCGAACGCTGGGCGGCGACGCTGGCAATTGGCCACGACAGCCTCTACGGGCGCTTCCTGCGCGGGATGAAGCAGGTCAAAGAAGCGGTCGAAGCAGAAAAGGCGCTGCCGATGAGGGAGATCATTTGGGACGAGGCATATCTGGAGCAATTGTATAGCAAGTACACGAAAGAGTTGCGCCCAGGGGTGGATGATTACCTCTCCAGGCTATTTTGGCGCTATGAAGAGCGCATCACCGGCGTCAAAGAAGAGTTTGGCCTGCGCTTGTATGTTGAACCAGAGCGGATGGGGTTGGAGAACCAAGAGCGCAACTTCGCTTTGCTCCAGCGCCCGGCGAAAGAAGTCTTCCAGGGGGCTTGGCAACAGGAGTCCATCCTCAAGTATCTGATGTCCAAGGGCTATCCTGATCCGAACCACCTGGCAAGGCGTCTGGCAGAGAAGGGCGATATCCTCCTCTTGGCAGGAGGCAAAGAAGTCGTGCCCGCAAACTATCTCCACGTGGCGTATGGCGCAGACCCATTGGAGGAGCAGTACCTGAATCAGGTGCAAAAGCAGTTGGAGAACCTGACCCAGGCGAAGGGGAAATTGAGCGATAAGGTGAAGTCGGATGACCGCTTTGTGCTCAGCCTGGTGCACACCCTGGATTTGATCCCGCTGGAGGAGATTGAGTCTTACAAGAGGGCGGAACCAGATTATTGGTCGCAGGCAGACGAAGTGGCTGATACGCGTGGCCTCAGGAGACGGCTTGGACGCGAGACTTTGCATATCTTCCCCGCGGAGGTCAATGCGGCGCGTTTTGAGAGCCGCATGGCGAGCGAACTGCAGATTAAACCCTACGCTTTGCACAATGACATCGTGCTGCAATTGGAGAACATGGCACGGTTCCGCCTCTTCGTGCGTAGCTGGGCTTTTGACATCATCCATCGGGATCGCCAGGAGACCCCGCAGGGCTATGAGAACTTTTGGTGCGTGGACCTTCCTGAGGAAGACACAGGCAGCGTGCGTGGACCAGAACTACCATTAAAGATTTATTTGACAATACCGACTACCGGCGAGCCTGACATCGTGCAAGCCATGATGAACTGGCATTACCGGCGCCGGGATGTCAGGCCAGACTTCTATGTAAACATTGATGAAGGGGTTCTGGCACGGATTGAACGCACCATCAAGAGAGCGCGCGATACCGTGGTCGCTCGCCGCATACAGGAGGGGCTAAATCTGCCGGAGCATGTGCGCCATCAATTGGAAGCACTTGCCTCCACATACCAAGAAGAGTTCCGGAAACTGTGGGCAGAAAGGGAGTATCTGCGTGCCAAGCAAAGCGATTTGAAACGCGCGGTGGAAACAGAGAAGGGCCTTGGGCGGGATACCGCGGTTGTCTTCTACCTCGCCCTGGCTGATGACGTGCAGAGCCTGGAAATCCGCATGGATGACATCCTGAAACTTTCGCGGTGATGGCACAGGAATGCCTCTTGCCTCCGTCCAATCCTGGGCGGAGGCAAGAGGGGGCGAATGGAGGCCTGTCTATGAAGAGGATACGCGCCCTAGTGCTATTTTTTGCTATTTTCTTTCTTTTCTGGGCTGCGGCGACCTGGGCTATTCATTCGGCAAGGGCGCAGATGCGGCAACCGATTGAACCGTTTGATCTGGTGATCCTCCTGGACGTTTCTGGCAGCCTGCCCAAGACAGATCCCAATTCCTTGGGGCTGCAGGTAGCGCGCTTTGCCATCGAGTACTTGCAGTTGGCTCTGGATGAGCATACGGATAGCAGGATAGCCGTGGTGCCTTTCGCGGCTGACGCGGATGATACAGTAAAACTGCAAAAAATCCTCAACGTCAAGTGGGAACTTTTGCCTCAGCCGGAGACCTTCCGTGGGGGTACCCACTTTGTCCGGGCATTGAACGCTGCTGCAACTATTCTGAAGCAGCAGAGCACCCCAGAGCGCCGGCGCATCGTCCTCCTGATCACCGACGGTGAACCAGATCCACCTTCTACGGTTGCTGCCCGTTGGGAGCATTTACGCTCAAGTGTGGCACCGGTTATTAGTCAGCATGCTATCTTGTTTGATCTCTATGTGGTAGGTGCGGGTACAAACGAGTATGAAGATTTTTGGGATGAATACCTCTACTGGGCGGTGAAAGATGCACGAGGCTTATCGCATGTCTATGAGGCTATGGCAGAGCTAGTAGGACTGAGCGTTGATAGCCACCGGACAATGCGCACCGGCGAGGTGACAGTAGACTTAACCGGAAAGCGGTTGGTTGCCTTCTTTGCGGAGGGGGTGTCCCGAGAGGTGACGGGCACGGTGACGCTCACCAACCGGCGAACCGGGGAGAGTGAGCAAATCCCGTTAGGTGGGCGGGAGCCGTTCTATCTGTTGCGTGCCTTGGAGGGGCGATGGGAAATCCGCTTCTCAGGCGGCAAAGGGGAGGTGTTCTGTGGTGGCATGCTGTTGCCTCCGGTGGAGACGCCCACCCCTTCCCCAACCCCTATGCCAACGAGCACCCCCACCCTATTTCCCGCACCAACCGCGATCCCTACCCTGCCAATCACGCAAGTGACCGAATTGTTGCAAATAGGCGATCCTGTTCTATCCCCAGCCCGACCGCGGAGCGGGCAACCGGTGCACCTGTACGTGCCGGTGACGGCAGCGATCACCCTGACTAACCTCACTGTTGTGGCGCAGGTATCCGATGGGATGCAAGTCATCACGACGGTTGTGCTCTCCCCGCAAGCGGGCGGTTTTGGGGGAGAACTGGGCGCTTTGACTTGTCCGCCTGGACAACTAGTTTCTTATCGTTACACGGTTCTCATTACTGCTCAAGCTCGCTTGCCCGAGGGACAGCTACTGACTAGCCAACGGACAAGCAGCCTATCAGTAAGCAGTAGCTGGTGGATGGGGCTTCGGCGAAACTGGCTCTATCTTTTGCTGCTGGGTGCCATTTGTTACGCGGTTTCAAAGCGCCATAATATTGCCCGGTACAAGCCTCTTTTGCAATTTCGTATCACTCTGTGCTATGCAGAGATACTTGCGAAGTATCTGCACTGGCTGGAGGCAGGTCCAGAAGAACGAGAGAGAATTAGACGCAGGACCATTAACAGGATAGGCTTATGGGTGGGCAGGCTGCTAGAGAGGAGGATGGAAAAAGAGCCATCGCAATTGGTCGGTGAACTTACGCGCAATATTGACACATTGTCCAAACTCTTCGTCCGCCTCGGAGAGGAACAAGCCCGGGAGTTTGTGCATCAGAAAAAATCTGACCCATTGATAATGGCGGTAAATGTCATCCGTGACCTCGACTTATATCGGGTAGAGCCAAGGCCTGAAGGGGTGCTAACAGAGACGATGAAGACGATCGTTTCCATCGCAGAGTATGGCGGAATATATGAGCCTGTTGCGGCGATTGCGCTGGTCAATGTACTGAGAGCAATGCCTAAATACGAGACATATATTCTCGATACCCTGTTTACCGTTTACGATCTCTCTTATACCGTTTTGTACTGGACCCAATGGGCCTAGTTTCTAGTTAGGAGTACAAATATGGGCAAAGATCTGAAGGATGACAAACTGAGATCGCGACTACGCACCCATTACCAGGTGAGGCAGGCATTGCGTCGATGCAAGTCAGATGAAGAAATTATCTATGTTTTGCAGAAATTTGCGAATAGCCTACGCACTGCTGAGGAAGATCAAGACGCGGAAAACCTCGCCACATTTTGCAAGGGTTTGGCTAAGGTATTAGAAGAAACAAATATGCGAGGGCCCACTCTTCCTCCGTCTGTGCGAAGCCTATGTGATAAAAATCAGCTGAATGTATTAGGTAGCTTTCATAGATTTCGCCTAGTATCGGAGGCTGTCAACCTACTCGATTCGTCAAGGCTTGATAGCGGTAAAAGCAAACAATGGATCGGAGAGTTGCAGAAAAATGCGGGTTACCCTTATTGGAATTGGGGTCTGGCTCTGCTGCTGCAGAGACGCCTGGCAGCTCAAGCCAAGCAGGAAGCACATCTCACGCTGCTACCGGCGGACGAGCGCATCCAACACCAGCATCGGGGATCCGAGGAATGGTACGATGCGTGGATTAGTTGGAAGAACGGGAAGAAAACCATTCCTGATGTCTACCTTTGGACATTTAAACTGCAGGTTGACGATAGGCCACCAACTAATTCGAAGCAGTTCTCGGAACCATTTCAGTTCAAGCGTAATCAAAATATTCGAGTTTCAATCAGGATCGCGGATACAAGCGGCGTCAACTTGATCGAGGCAAACGAAGCGCTTCTAGAGAAAGATGAAGATGGATTGGTGCGTCGCCGGCCTAGGCTGTTGCGAGCGAATGAACCCATGCCGTTCCGCATTTCCCTCTCAATGGAACAGACACGCGGCGGCATGGACAACCGAACCCGAATCCTCAGCGACTACCTTGAGACACGTAGTTGCCCACTAGGCATCACTGAGCAAAACTATCTAGTTATCAAAGCCGTTTTTCGAGATGCTACGGGGGTATGTGAGACAGAAGCGCTGCTGATTACGTTAAAGGGTTAGAAAGGGGGGACTAATGCCAGTGGCTGCAGTTACAGAAAGGATTATCTTGCCTTTTTTCGCTCGGCCTCCGTACCCTGATGTTTTTGCCATCGCGAGAATGCTTGAGGTGTTCGGACCGCACAAATCGCTCATTCAAGAGTTCTGTGGTATTCTGCAAGGGACAGCGATTTCGGGGCCTCTTTTCGAGGTTTCGCATGTGAATAATGCGCTGCCGGGATGCAAAAACCATGCTGGCTTTAAAAACAAGGTGGAAGAATTGCTACGCTCTCTTCCGTCGGTGTGTGACAATGCCTGTGTGTTGAAGGCACAACCGGAGCGCCTCTTGTTCGCGCTGCTAGCGCACTGCTGGCATCCTTCTGAAAAGCGGTACTGTGCTGTAGACAAGGGCGACCTGCAACGCGATCTCTGCTGGCACGGCCAGACACCGGATTTAGATAAAATAGCAAAAGTACTTGAAGACCAATCGTTCATTGTCAAAAGTGGTGATAGCTGGCAACCCCGAGTGTTATTCCATCTCGTCATGCCGGAGGATTGGATCCGGCGCAAGAGGGAGCAGTATACTGAACCGAGTCGATGACCACTGCGGATTAGACCGGCTTTTTTCCGATGAAGTTCTTTATACTAAGCCTGAATGGCTTCACTGCTAGGGACAGCAAACAAGGAGATGAGCGTTGGAAGAGCAAGTATTCGTCGGTCGAGAAAACGAGCTCAATAAAATCAAAGGATTAGGTGAACCACAGAGCAAAGGATTGCATTTTATCGGAGCGCCCAAAATTGGTAAGACTGCCTTGCTGAACAGGGCTTCCTATGAGTTACGAGAACGTGCTGCAAGCGGCGCGCCGTTCCTATGTCCGGTATCCATTCCGTGGAGTCCTGGTGTGACATTTGCCCTATGGTTCGATACCTGGCTGCAGATTAGACAATTTTTCGACCACCTTATGATGGCAGCTTCTATTAGCGGGGAGGAGTACGATGCAGTTCAGAGGGCGATTAACGAACATAAAAAAGCGGAAGGGGAAAATAGGCTGCGTTTCTTGAAGGAACTAAAGGCCTTGGTAAAGGAACTATACATCGTCTTCTTGTTGGACAACTTTGCTCAAGCACTTCATACATCCTACCAAGTTTGCGAAGGGCTAGTCGTGCCACAAGAGTTGATAGGATTTGCGAAGGATGAACCTGAATGGATCAAACTGGTTGTTACCAGCAGGCGTTATGAGCATGACGCGTTGTATCAAGTTCGCGGCGTGCTTGAGGAAGGCGAATGGTTGCTATTGCTTAGCAGGGAGGAGGCATATGAACTTGCAGGGCGTTTGCTAGGCACAGAACCAGACAACCCTTTGCTTGAACCGATAGTGGAATGGGCGGGCTATCATCCGTACTATATCTACACACTTGTCGCCCGGGTCTCAAGGCCTGCTACCCGTGCTGATATTCATGTCGCTATTAAAAAATGGCGCGAGGACAGGGAATTGCAAGAGCATCTGAGGGAGTTGTGGGAATACCTTGACCTGAGGTATCATCTCGGCGCTGTCTTTGTGTTACAAAGTGTGCCCAAAGCGGGGATACCCCGTAAAGCCAAGCAGTTAAAGCGCTCTGACCTAGAAGGAGGCATCGAATACCTCTATAATCGTTCTGTATTGGCGATTGAGACCAAGGAGGATGGTATGGAGTGGGTTCGCGTTCCTGCTCGCCTCTTCCGGGATTTTGCCCGACACTGGATAGCTATACCCCCAGAACAAGAGTGGTATATATTTACGTGGGATTGGTTATTCAAGGTTGTGACCACTTGCTTGTTTGGGTCAACTTTGGCTGCATTTTTGCTCCGTCACGCGCGTGTATTCGGTGTGGAGTTGGGCAGTCCCATCTGTATATTGGGGATACCGTTAGTCGCAGCTTTGCTATACATAATTATTACTTTCGTATGCTGTCGTCGCCGCAATTCCTGAGGTATCTATAAAGGTGAGGGTCTATGAGGGAACAACCACTGTTTTGGGAAGAACTTCCTGAGATAATTGTTTCTTTTATGGGCGTCCCGGTTGCATTTGCCGTTCAGAAACTGACGGAAAGGTCTATGGGTTCCCAGTCCTGGTTCTACGATATGCTTTTTCTACTATGGTTCTACGTGTTATACTTGATAACGAGCCTTGTGAGCTTTGAGGGGGTGGCAAGAAGAATTCAAGAGGGCGCACTTCCGCCGGGGGAATGGGATTCTTGTGCGTCTTTGCTATTTTTTCTGTTTCTTATCACGTCTTTTATATCTGTTTTTAGTATTATCAAATTTGGTTGCACTGGAACTAGCAGAGTTGAATGTGCGCGGTTGTGCTTGTTGTGCGTTTTGGTTTTTTTAGCATATAGCGTACTCCGTCCTCGCATGTATAACATTTTGAGCGAAATTGCCGAGAGGCATCCAGCACTGAGATGCATGTATTGCCTGTTTCTGTTCGGATTTGTGTTATATGCTGTTATTATACCGTACGTGTTGCTATTCTAAGCCAGCGGATATAGACGATGTGCGGCATTGTTGGCTTTATTGGGTTCATGCTCGTAATCGGGGGGTGGGCGCTTTACCGGGCGCGGGATGACCCGGTGCAGATGCTCGCGCAGGCGTGTCGTGCGCTGGGCGTGTTTCTGCCCCTGGGGAGTTTTCTCTTCCTTCCCTGGGTCATTTTCGCGCCGGGGCAGTACCTGGTCAACGCGTTGAGTGGAGTGCTGCCCGGTTATGTGCTGGAACTAGTCCCTAGGCTGTTGGGCTTGCTGGGACTCAAGGAGATTGAGCGGGTATTGTCCTGGATCGAATCGCTGGGAGGTGCTCCGGCGTGGATGCTTGTCATCGTGCCAACCTTTGGTTGGCTCCTGCGCCTGACATTGCTCCTCATTCCCTTGCTCGCTGGGTTGGGCTTGCTTTGGCTGCTCCTCACGTCTTTTCTAACGCCCGGCGCGGAAGTGAGGCGCATCGTGGGCTTGGTGCAGGCTCTCCTGGCTGGCTTGGTGGCATTGCTCTTGCTGTTTGAGATGCCAGCCATTGATAGCCTCCATGCTAGGGGGAATGTGTACCTGCGCACTCTCGTCGTGCTTGCCGGCGCACGGTTGACCCCCTTTGTCTGGCTGGCTTGGTTCGGGTTGATGCTCCTGGCGGTGGGGGGCGGTATCGAAGCCTTGCATGCGCAGCCCGCGCCGCCCGCGCCGCGATATCTGCGGCGTCCTGCTCCTGTGCACAGAAAGAGCGCTCCTCCCATAACTGGTGCAGTAATGGTGGCTATTGGGGCGGTTGCCATATTGGGCAGCGTTTTCTTCGCCCCTTGGATCCATTTTATCCACAGGGATGCATCCCTGACAAGGATTGTCCAAGGTGTGTCTGACCCTCTGATACAAAATAGCATAAAAGCCTTGAATCGGCTCGTGACGCTTCCAGCATCTCCGCCCATCCGCAATCTTGCAGATACAAGGAAAAACCTCACCGGCTGGGCGCTATGGCGTGCTGCGCCTGTGATGCCGGGCTTGTTGCGCTGGAGCATAGCGTTGGCTGCTGTACTCGCCTGTGCCGGTCTGGCATGGGCGGCGCTTGCCTGGTTTGGCGCAGCGGGAGGTGAATGGCTGACCTGGGTATCGCTTGCCTATGCCATGATGGCTGGAGTGTTGTTTCTAGCATTGGTGGGACATGTGCCTACTCTGGAAACCTTTGGCGTGCAAGATGATTTCGGCGTCGTTTGGGCTTGCCTGTTGACCAGCACTCAAATGGGACCTGGTATCTGGCTTGCCCTTTTCGGGCTGGTGATGATTGCGATCGGCGGGGGGATGGATTTCGTTGCATCCAAAGGAGGGAGCCCATGATGAGGCGGTGCTTACCAGTGGTGGGGATGTTGCTTTACGTGCTTTTGGCGATTGCGCTCTTCTGGCCACTGCGCAGTGCGGTAGAAGCACAAGGACCGGTGCCAGAACCCTCTGTGGCGCAGCAGGTGGTCTTTTACACTAACCAGGAACGGGCTAAGGTGGGGTTGCCGCCCCTGAAGCAAGACCCGCTGCTCGACCAGGCGGCAACCATGCATGCGAAAGCGATGGCTGAGAAGGATTTCTTCGCCCATGAAGATGCGCACACTCACACTACGCCTGGTGACCGGGTCTCAGCCGTGGGGTACACCTGGACAGTGGTGGCTGAGAACCTGTTCGCTGGAGAAGTTTCCCCTGCAGAGGTGGTGCAGAAATGGATGGGAAGCCCTGAACACCGGGATAATATCCTCCGCACCACTGTCCGTGAAATTGGCGTTGGGGACGTCCTGGATGAGGCGGATACGTACCCCACCGCGGAGACTCCCTACCGCCATTACTGGGTGCAGGTCTTTGGCGTGCGGCGCAATGTTTATCCTCTCATCATTCAACAGGAAGCCTTTTCCACGACGACGACCACTGTCAGCCTGTATATCTACGGCCAAGGCTGGGCAGAGCAGATGCGCCTGCAGAACGATGGCGGCTCTTGGAGCGAATGGGAGCCCTATTCGCCTCAGAAGGTCTGGACGTTAAGAGAAGAGGAAGGTTTCAGGACCGTTACCGTGGAGTTGCGCAAAGGCAGCGAGGTTCGCTCTGCCAGCGATTCCATCTATCTGGCGTTGGGAAAGGGGGCGGCAGTCCCTGCCCCTGTGCGTGTTCCTCTTACCCCCACCCTGTCTGTAGATTCGTTGGACATTGTACGTACGCTAAATCCTCCTGTTCCCGTTCCCGGGAGTGAAGCACGAGTTACACTGAAGATCAGCGGCAAGAGTTTGCCTGCATGCACTGGGATCCCGCTCAAGGCAGCAGATGTCCTGTTGGTATACGACGTGTCCAGCAGCGCCGGCTCAGGCCCTGGTTCCAATTGGGAACAGACGGTGCGCTTTACCGAGCAGTTGTTTCAGTGGTTAGCCTCCCCTGTATTCAAAGATCACCTCACGATAGCGTATTCGCGGGCGGGGATTATCTCCTCTCAAACAGTGGTTACTGGTGCTGTACCCTTGCTCCTGCAAGATCTCACTACGGATTACGATGGCTTGGCTCGTGTTTTGCGCACGGTTCAACCGGCAGGAGATACGGATATTGCGGCTGGCGTGTATCTGGCCCAGGAGGTGCTAGGCAAAGAGGCTAAACCCGATAGTCCCAAGGCAATTGTCTTGATGCTCCACGACAACGTGCCATTGACGCCCGCTGCACTGGATGCGTTGCGGAAAGCACAAGCGCAAGGGATAGATACATATGTAGTGGTCAATTCGCTGAATATCTCTCCTGAGAACCGCATTTTGCCAGCATTGCTTGGGGAAGCGGTGCCATCCAAGAACCTCTTCATCGATCCGGGGGCCAAAGACCTGCAGCGGCTTTTCATTGCGGTGGCGGCAGGGGATGTCGCCGCTGCGGCAAGAAATGTGCGCATCATAGAGGAGTGGGCTCCTGCGGAGATGGTTGAACTATCCAATGTGACTGGCCCAGGAGGCCGTGTAGAGGGGAACCAAATACTATGGGACATCCCACGGATCGCGAAGGGAGAAACCATTGAATTGAGTTACCAGCTCCGCCTGTCTAAGGCTATTTCCGAGACCGCCGAGATAAGCAGCCATTGGGCATATATTGACTGCAGCGGCCAGCTGCGCAGCAACATCGTGGGCGAAAAGGCTCTCACAGCACCTGAGCCGACGCCCACACGGGTGAAAGTGGCGGTGGCAACTTTGGCTCCTGCAGCCACGGCTACGCCCACGGCTACCCCGACTTATGTGCCGCTCACGTCCATTCCGCCTATGCCGATTACGCAGGTACAGGCGCTTACGGTTACTCTCTGCCCTGGCGATACCTATCCGGAGCAGTTGCAGGTTTTTATTCCTCCCGCTCCGCGCAAGGCTGATGTGCTTTTCCTCTTTGACGTCACAAGCAGCATGGCTGGGGTGCTCAACGCTGCCGCGCAGAACGCCGATTTGATTCTCCAGGATTTGGCGCGGCTGATTCCCGATGTACAGTGGGCAGTTGTGTCGGTAAGCGATTATCCTGTTGCTCCGTATGGCAGGTCCAGCGATCATCCCTGTCTGCTACATCAGGCAGTGACGGCTGATGCCAACTTGGTGCGGCAGGTGTTGCAAGCGCTTCCTGGTACCTTGGAAGATGGAGGGGATGCTCCAGAGGCTTATGGGCGTGCTCTTTCTGAGATTGCTTCTGACCCGCGCATTGGCTGGCGCACAGGAGCGCGGCACATCATCATTTTCTTTGGTGATTCCGTACCCCATGATGAGGATATTGGGACCGGCATTGACCCAGGACGCGATGAGCAGTTTGGCACCGCCGATGACCTGGACTTTGAAGCGGTGTTGAAGGAATTGGCAGTGCAGGAGATCACCTTGCTCTATGTCCTGAGTGGCAACTACGAATGGCTGCCCAATTGGCAAGCGTGGACTGCGCAGGCTGGAGCGGGGAGTCAGGCGGTTACGTTGCAAGAGGCTTCTCAGGTGCCGGGTATTGTGATGACTCTGATCTCTCAGGTGGGGCAGGGCATTGGGCTCTTGCGGCTTGAACCGGATCCCGCGTACAGTGCATGGGTGTCCACACAACCATCCTATTACACTA
>Ga0315298_1004223_pt1 | contig 21732 bp, 28 predicted proteins | sample WHS_1_MG_FD_203077 | JGI IMG/M metagenome (GOLD analysis project Ga0315298, IMG submission 203077) | Extremophilic microbial mat communities from Washburn Hot Springs, YNP, Wyoming, USA - WHS_1_MG | ecosystem: Environmental > Aquatic > Thermal springs > Hot (42-90C) | place: USA: Wyoming...
AAGCTTTTGGCTATGCTTATCCAGGCTCTAAAACTTTCAGCGAAACCGCATTAATTCCGCTTGCCGATGTCATGCAGCTTTATGAGCGAGACCCAACATGCAAGGCAAGCGTTGACCTTTTGGCTGCAGCCACCGTTGGCATGGGCTTCTACACAACCGTTAATGAGGAATATGAAAAGGCTGAAGAAGCTAAAGAAGTCGTTGACAAGTTTAACGAAGACGTTAATTTGGACAGGCTTTTGAATGATATGGCCCGTGTTTTAATCGCATGTGGAAACGATTTTTGGCTGAAAATCACGCCTGAAAACCTTAAGGAACTGCATAGGCTTCCAATAGACGCTGTTGAAAAAATTGAGAGAAGCTATGTTCAAGATGATTTGAAAGTTCCTTACAAAGTTGAGAGCTACAAGCTAAAAAATGCTTATTGCGGAGAATCCCTTAAGCCAGAAGCCATCATCCATTGGCGAATAAACTGCGTGGGGCAGTCAGCCTTCGGCATAGGCATATTACAAGTTCTCTTGCACACATTAACCGTCAACTCGGATAAACGTCCCAGCTACGCTTGGATGAAAAGCAAACTGGAAAAAGTAATGCCGAAAATCTTCGAGAAATACGCTGGTCCAGACGTTTTAGCGCATTTGCCAAACGCAAGCGAAGAAACCATACGCAAGTTTGAAAAAGCCATAAAAGAAAGACCAGAAGAAGGCTCATGGCTATTTTACACAGGAAAACAAGAAGCAAACGTTTTCCCAGTCACAATAGACCCCCGCAGCCGATTTGAATACTACATAGACCACATCATAAACCAGTTCTACCTCGGATGCGAAACACCCCTACCAAGACTTTTCAGCACGCCAGGATTTACAGAAGCCTCCGCAAACGCAGCCCTAGACCTCCAAGACATGCTCATAAAACCCATACAACGCTACATTAAGCGTCAAGTTGAAAGAGACATTTTTGATACTGTTTTAGCCCAAGCCGGATTCGACCCAACAAAAGCTCAGGTTCGCTTAAACTGGGGCAGCCCAGAAGTCCCCGAAGTCGTTATGGCAGACATGCTTAAGGCTGCAGAATTAGGGCTTATACGCCCAGAAGAGTTCCGCAAAAACGCAGCCAAATTCGGGTGGGAATTATGGGAACAAGAAACACAGCCCAAAACTCAAGCTTAGCTAAATCATCACAAAAGGCTAAGAGGAGGTGAAAAAGGCAGAAGATGAATGGACTAAACATAGGATTAGGAGTTGCCGCAGCCCTAATCTACGCCTTCCTTGGATATTCAGCACAAGACAAACCATTCAACTGGAAAAAGTTTCTACGAACAGTTGCAGTTGGCGCATTCTCAGCCTTAGGCTTAGACATGGCTGGCTTAACACTTGATGTCTATACAGCCCTTGTGGGACCCACAGCCATCACAGTGTGGTTGCAAAAACTCATAGACACAGCGAAGATGTAATAGCTTTTTCCGCCATTTCCTTTGACATTTTTATTTCGTAATCCCTAAGCATCTTCACCAAAGGATGTTCAACATTAATCCTGTAAAGCTTGGCTTTCCCTATCCTTCTAGAAACCTTAACCATCCCATATGCCTCTAAATCTGAGAAATGCTTGTAAAATATTTGTTTACTCATCCCCAAAGCTTCTATAACCTCCTCTTTAGTGAAATCAAACAATAGATTGTCTAAGAAGAAATCAATTATCCTAAGCTTCGGCGAACTTCCCAAAGTCTTGATAAGAATCGATTCATATTTTTTACTCAGAGTAAAATTCCTCAACTTCTCTTTAGAATACTCAAATACGTATCCGCAATATTTATTCTTATTTCTGTTCATAAATCTCTAAATGTTAATATACATAATTAGCAATTTAATTGAAGTGGGTGAGAATTAGTGCCATTTAAAATTCGCGTAGTGGTGATTGGTTTCCAACCAGACCACGACCCCGTAACGGGTGAGGAATATACTCAGGTTAATTTAGGCGTTAAAATACCTATGCCAAGCCCCCCAAGAGAGGCTGTCTTTCCTCCACCACCAAAACCTATGGTTTGGAAACACATCATACATCTGTTCGTGCCGACAAGTAAATGGGTTCAGCAATATTCCATGTGGCAAGAATACGACTTAGAAATAAAGGATAATGGGGAGTTAGAGCTTAAGTTAGTAAAAGAAACTTAGGGGGTGTGCATTTGCTGAGTTACACGCAAGAAGCGCGCGCACATACGCAAGCGGAGTCCTTCTTACAATATTTTCAAAGGCTGATGTCTTATACAAAACCTCCAATATTCGAGACGCCTGAAACGTCGTATATGCGGGAGTCACAGCAGGAATATGTTCACATGGATATACCTGCAAGCTTGCAAAGATACGAGCGTATAAGAAGAGAATTAGGTATGTTATTTAACCGATTGAAAACGTTTCTCGAAAAGGGACTTATCGATGAACCTTCCATTAAGGAAATTTTGGAGCAGAAAATCATTTTTGAAGAAAGAAGAGCTGAGTTGGAGGAGAAGTATCACGGCAAAGTGGTAGTTGTTTGTAATGGTGAGGTCTTTGTTGGCGAAACAATAGATGACGCTGTTGCAAAGGCTAAGGCGAAACATGGTAATAGGCCATACTACTCCGAGGCGCTTGGCATCACGGATTTTCCCTCGGTGCTTTTCTAAATGTCTTTCTTTTTTAGATCTGGCGCGTTATATTCAAAAATTAAAATAACTGGAGTAGTTACTAAAGAATATGAAGCCCTTGTTGATACGGGCGCTGCCAAAACAGGAATACCAATAAATGAATGTCAAAAACTGGGATTAAGGGCTTCTGGAATTGAGTGGACTGAGGGATTATTTGGAGGAGATTACTTACCTCTTTTTGAATCTAAAATAGAATTCGCTGGTAAGGTTTTAGATAAGAGTATCGTAGGGCTTCCGATTCATATTCCGATTATTGGCAGAGATTTAATCCGACATTTAAAAATGACATTGGATTGGAGAATGTTAGTTGCTAATGTAGAAGATCCTTGATAAACACATTCATAATTTTCATCTGTTTAAATGTTCAGTTAATTCAGCGCCTTACCTTATTTATAAGAGTGTGTAATAACTATTTTCTCGTGCTTTCCTAAAAATTAAGGTTTTTTCGTTCCGATTTTTCAGGAAAATTGCTTTTATTTGCCCATTTCTGGTTCATAACTTAGATTAATGGGCCAGACCGTAAGGAGTCGATGTCTTGGCAAGTGTAACCGTTGATGATGTTCGGGATGTGATTAACGTTAGCCAAGGGGATATTCCAGACTCTAAAATTGTTAAGATGATTAAGCGGGCTGAGGTTACGCTTGAGCTTGAAACGGGCAAAGAAATTAATTATGAAGATTGCACAGACGCTGAGAAAGAGGCCATCACGGTTTTAGCTGCTATTTACGCTATTTGCTATTTGACTGGTGGGTCTGCTGTTGGCTTAAGCTTCAGCGTGGGCGACCAAAACGTTAGCGTGCTGAGCAAAGCTCCGCCGTTAGATGTGCTTCAATCTGAGCTTGAGCGAATCTTAAGCAACTTAAAAGGCTGCTATGTTGGGAGAGTATAAGCCTTTGGGAACAGTTCCAGAAGCCTACTATGAATTTGTCATGCATTATTCTCCTTACTTTTATGTGATAGCCACAGCAATGGCTCAGGACCCGCCAGCAGGACAAAAGAATGTAACCGTTAGGGATGGCTCAAAATTTAGGGTCGGATATCCTGTTGAGATTAAGGATGATGCCCATAGTGAATGGAATAAGGTTGCAGCTATAAACGGTAATGTTTTGACAATGGAAACTAATCTGCAATACACTTATTACGTTAACAAAAATGGAAGGGTGGAAGGCCCAGACCCAGCTTATGGAAGAGGCGCCTTTCCAGCAGCCTTCGCAATAGATTTTCTCTATGAGGCTTACAGTGATAAACAGTTTAAAAGTTGCAAAACAGAAATCTTGAACAAAATCGTGGAGCTTGCAGACTTTGTCTTAACGCAGCAATGCACGGACCAGCAGAAAAAGGCTTATGGCGGTTTCAAAAACAGTGAAAACGGAACAGAATACTGGAGCATTGACGCTGGAAGATGTATTCCTCCGCTTTTGAAAGCTTACAAGCTGACAAACAATGCGGATTATCTTAACGCTGCTAAACTTGCCAGCGCCACTTTCCTTCACAACATGCAGCACAAACCAAGCGAGGAAGGAATCCACGATAAGTATTATGGCGGTTTCGCCCGCTATGTTACAATTAACAATGACTGGTCTCAGCCCATGAACATAGAAGACCTTTACGATTTTATCGGTTTGAAAATGCTCTGCGATTATGATTCAGCCAACAAGAGCATGTATGAAGCAATGATGGCTGATGCTGCTGCGTTTCTGCGTGAAGGCTTCGAGCAGCTTTACTTGTGGTTTGACCCTAAACCTTTCGGAGACGGCAAATGGCATCGTGTAGGCTTAAGCGAAACTGAAGTTTACGATGACCCAATCAGCTTCGCACTGCTTGGACTTTACACCTATGAAGGCTGGAGCCTCACATGCCAAAGAGTCTACAATTTTGTCCAGACAATAAGGGCTTCAGCTCAGTATCCAGCTTATCATCCAGCCATTTGCTGGCCAGGTTATATTGATGTTGTTACAAGGTTTCCCGCTTGCCCTTACTATGATGCGGTTACAAGCGGAATCCTCTGGCGTATTAGGGCTGCCCATGACAAGCCAAGCCTCGCCTTCTCTATGCAAGTCATCCAGAAATATCAAGAAGAGTTCATGTATTGGGGTCCAAAGTTTGAGGATTATTCTCCGATAACTGAGCAGAAAGCTATGGCTAACGTAAGCTGGCTTGCACAGTTGTTCCTAAACTATGAGGAGCCATTTACACCTTTCACACGCATTTTGCGGAGTAAAGGCGAGAATATACTGCTTTATCCAATAAGGGCTGCTGCAGACAAGGTTGAATACGGCGAACCTTTAGACGTTAAAGCCATTGTCAGCCCGACAAGGGTTGAAGAGGTTTTCATTGAACCAGGCTATGTGATTAACGACTACATAACGGTTTACACTTTTGCGCCTTTAAGGCAGCATGACAAGATCCGTCGTAAAGGCGAGGACTACGAGGTTTTAGGCGTTCAAGCCTTCGACTTCCAGGGGGAAACAGCCTATTTCAAGGCGAATTGTAGGAGGCTGATAGGCGGATGAGCGAAGTTGAAGACTCTGTTGAAACTGTTATCCGTCTTCTCAGCAAGAACATGCGAGTTCTAAAGGAAGACGGCGCCTTAGCCAGTGTTTACGTCAGCAAGGAATGGTATGACCGCGAGCTTTTCAAAAACTACGACGGACAAATAACCGTAGGGCTTGCGGAGAGCAGAGACACTAAAATAGAGATGAGCGGTAGGGTTCGCAGGCGCCTTGGCACTTTAAGGGTTAACGTGTGGGCTACAGACAGGCCAGCCACTTCGGATTCTGGAAGGCTTATGCGTCAAAAGATGGTGGAAGAAGTCAACCGCATTGTAAGGCAGAACCGCAGCAGGCCTAATGTGATAGAGTATAATTTTGCTGGTTTAGGCTATCCTGAGGGCTACCCGCATAAGGCTTTTCAAACTGGAGCATCAAGTGAACTGATTCCTGAAGCTGCTGGCTGGACAGAGCTTACAAATCTTGAGTATCAAAAGATTTGGTATAGTGATGATCAGCGGTATTCTAAAAGCCACAACGTTAACGGTGAATATGCCCTTATGCTTTTCCGCTTTAAAATTGAAAGTCGAAGGCAGGCTGTTAAAAAAATTGTTTTAACGTTTGAAGGTTATGGAACTGCTCCAGCGGGCAATGGTGTTACGATTAAAGTTTGGAATCATGTAGCTCAAGCGTGGCAAAACGCCCAGCAAGGAACTGGCGGAGCCGATGAAACGTTAACCATTACGCTAACTGTGAATATTGTTAACTTTGTGGATGTTAATGGTTATGTTTGGCTTTTGGCGAGGACATCAAACCCGAGTAACGGTGTTACAGCAGCCGTAATATATTGCGATTATGCGGGCTGCACAGTCACGGTTAACGGCATAACATACTTGGATATAATCAGTTTTCGAGACGTTGACCGTGTAGATGTTAAACCCTTCATTTATCGCACGGAGTTTACGCTTAGGAGTTGGATGTTTGAGGATATTGGAGGTGCCTTCTAAAATCACAGTCATGGAAAACATGACATAAAAGGAGTGTGAAAAGAGAAAATGCCTGAAACCTATGGAGCCCATGAATGCCGTGTGTATTTCGTAACGGAAACAGTCTATGGCGAGACGCCAACGAATCCCGTTATGCTGGGAATAAACACGCAAGGAGTAGAGCCAAGCCTTGACCCTGGACTTGTAAAGGTTAGAGGTGTAGGCAGCAGAGACCTGCAAAGCCTAAACCGTGGTTTGCGAAAAGTCATATTGAAAATTCCCAATGCCTTAAGCAGCGAATCGCCCATAAGCTTCATTCAGCATGTTCAAACCCTAAATAGCTTAAGCGTTCAAGTGATCTACTACAAAGGCTTATTTACTAACCCTACAGATGTAATCAGCTTCCTGTATAAGGGCTGCAGAATCGACAAGCTAACAGTGGAATGCAATATTGAAGACGTGGTAAAGTCAACGGCTGAACTGATTGGGCAAGACGTAACTATTGGAACAAGCAAAATTTCAGGAGCCACTTACGGAGACTATGTAGGAGTTGTTCCCTACAATCAAAGTTTTGTTCAGCGAGGCGCAGCAGACGGCTCAAACCCAACAGACATTACACGGGTGACAGATTGGAAATTCACAATCGAAAACAACCTTAAACCTGTGCCTGTAATCCGCAGCACCTATGGACACTTGCTCAAGTATCTGCCGGCCCGCCACAGAAACCTTTCAGGCGAATTAACCTTCGAGTTTGAAGACAAAAGCGAGTTTGACGATATCATAAACGATGCAGAGTTCAGCCTAAAATTCGGGCTTGGCGGAACAAACAGTGCTCTATTCAAATATTGCAAGTGGGAAGAAGTTAGCACGCCGACAAAGATTGAGGACCTTGTGAGTTTGAAGGCGAAGTTTGTTGCCAGAGATGTTTGGATAAGCTGAGGTGGTTAAGGTTGGCTGTTGAAGTTAGTATTTTGGAAAATTTTGGACGTGAAGCCGAACTGCGCAAGAAATGGATGCATATGTGGGAGAGGCTTGGCGTTCGCATTCTAAAGATGCCTAAGTGGATGCAGGAAATCGTGCTTGAAGACATTAACACAGCCATACGAAACCGAATAGCGATTATGGAGATGATTCAAAATGCGAAAAGAAACCATTGAAATTGGAGACGAGTTTGGCGAGGAATATAAGGGACGCTACGTTTTCCAAGAGATTAGCTGGGCTAAGCGTAGCAGAATAATTCAGAAGCATACGAAATACAGCCAAGTGACTGGGCAGGTTCAAAGCAGCGATTATGTGGCTATCCAAGCTGAAACCATAATAGCAAGCCTTAAGGAGCAGCCACCACACAAGCCTATAACACTCGAGAAGCTGCTTGCAGAAGAGAATGGTATCCCAATAGGCTTAGGCGAGTTGTTCAGCAGAATAGCCAACAGGCTTAACAGCCTAAGTGTTGAGGAGGCACGTTTTTTGTCAGAGCACTCCGCAGAGGAAAACCGCACCCAGCCATCACAGAGTATAGGCTTTGCAAAGAGTTCGGTTGGACAATCACGGAACTGCGAAGGCAGCCAGCCAAAACAATCCAGCAGTTCCTCATAATCCTAAATGAAGTGGACAAGCAGACGGCTGAGGAAATGGAAAAGGCGAAGCGGGAGGCAAGGCTGCGGTAATGGCTTTAGAAATAAAATGCGATGTCAAAGGCATTGAAGAGTTTCAACAGGCTATGCGTAATTTTGATTCTGGCATTCAAAGGCATGTGCATAGGCTTTTGGCAAGCTGGGCTGCAGACGTGAAAGCCTTAGCAAAACAACTTGTTCCAGTTAGAACGGGTCATCTACGGCAAAGCATCTACGCAGAAGTCAGGGAATGGGTTGTCCGCATAGGCGCTGAAGCAACCTACGCATTGTTTGTGGAGCTTGGCACACGTTACATGCAAGCCAGACCATACATTTACCCAGCAATACAAGCGCATCTTCCCGAGCTTGAAAGCATAATCCGAGACGCCATTGAACAGGCTAAAGTGGAGGCTGGATTCCGTTGAGTTTTAACGAGTTAGCCATAACCATAACAGTTGAAAACTTTGCGAGTGCAGAGTTTAACCGTGTGGCTTCTGACGCTTCCTCAATGGGTTCTGCGGTCGGCGCAAGTGCAAGCGGGTTTGAAGCTTTGAAAACAAGTGCTGAAGCCACAACCGTTAGCCTAAGAACTGTTGCCACAGCCTTTGGAAGCATAGCACACATGGGCACGGCAATAATCAGCATCGCAGGAGATATGGGCATTGTTGATAAGGAAACAGCAAAATGGGCAAGGACTTTGATGGCTGTCTTCACCCTCATAAGTGCCTACATCCGTTTACAACATTACATGACTGTTTTAACTACTGGACACACGGCAGCCGTAGCCATAAACACGACAGCACAGTCAGCTAATGCTTCAAGCAGCATTGCTGTAGCAGCAGCCCACAAGATTAAGGCTGCAGCCACATGGCTGGCTGTTTCGGCTCAGAACGCCCTTAACATAAGCCACGCCACCTTTCTCGCCCTCACAGGAGTCGGAATCGGAGTTATCATTGCTGCAGCTGCTGCCATGGCTTATTTCGCCAGTCAAATGAACGTTGCAACGGATTCAGTTAAGGAGTATAACGAAGCGGTTGCTGAAACGCCTGCACGAACCCGAACCATTGTGAGAGCTGGAGAAGAGGAGCTTTACCGTAAAGGTGTTGAACCATGAGCGTTGAAATCCCAAAAATGACCATAGCCTTCGGAAGTTATGGTATTCCGCAAGCTGATGTTATAGAGTGTCGTGTGCATTTAGGCTGCACAAAAGAGGTTAGCAGCTTCGATTTGCAACTGCAGAATTGGAATGGCAAATACAGCCCAAGCGGTTCTATTCCGCTGGCTGTTGGCATGGATGGAAGCATAAGTATTGGAAGAGGCTCTAATGTTCCGCAGATTATCACTTGCCGCATTGAAAGCATCAAACATGAATCCACACCCGCAGAACATTACACAAGAGTTAGCGGGCGATGCTGGGGTGAACGTCTCTTCCGCCGTGTTTTCACTGGCACATTTGCGAACATGAAGGGTGAAGAAATAGTCAAACACTTGCTTGATTATTATGCGGGCTTAAGCCATGTTAGAGGCGGAACAGAGCTTGTCGAAAACACCGATACAACCTATACATGGCTGGAATACGAGAACACGCCTGTTTGGGACATCCTCAAATACATTGCTGAAAGTAGTGACAAGCAGGGCGTAATAGGCTTTGATTTCCGTGTTGCTCCAGACGGAAAATTCGAGTTTTTCCCAAGAAACAGCAAAACAAGCGCTGTAAGCTTAATCGATAAAATTGAGGTTAGCGAATACCGTAAAGATATTCACCGCATAAGAAACAAAATCTTTGTTTTAGGAGCAAACGAGAAAAAGATTCCAACAGACACTAATGAAGATGGCTTCACAGAGTCATTGACAAACTGGAGTTTATACTATACTGACCAAGGCTTAACCCTAAGTTCAGACCATGTGAGCGGAGATGGACAAGCCAAGTATAGCGACTCATATTCTGTTGAAGTTTTTCCCGCTTCAACAACTCAAAAAGCAAAAACTGGCATGTATCGAATCATAGACACAATTAAATGCAGAGGACCAGACGGTTTCAAGCAGCTTCGCTTTTGGCTAAAATGGGAACGTGACGGAGACGGAGACCCTACAACAGTTAAGGTTCGCCTTGAAACCAATGTGAGTAGCTACTATTATAAGGAGATTGTTGGGCTTGTAGGCAAAAAGGGTGAATGGAAAAAGATAGTTCTAAACCTTGAAGAGTATTGGGCGTCAGTTGGCAGTCCAGACTGGAATAACATTAACCGTATAGGCTTCATAATCGAGTTTCCATCAGACTGTTATCCACGCCTTTATGTTGACCACATAGTCTTTGAAGATTGCAGATTTTCAGCCAAACAGGAAGATACGGCAAGCCAAAACGCCTACGGTTTAAGAGAGTTAACCGAAACAGACGAGGAGCTTTTCAGCGACAACGAATGCCTTTTAAGGGCTAAGGCTTTACTCGCCCACCTAAAAGACCCTGTTGAATACATCACCATAAAAAGCACAGTCATAGATTATGCGAATACTCCACTTTTGCCGGGAGACAAAATCCATGTAACACTTCCAAACGAGAATGTGAACGCTGACTATCGCATAATAAGCGTTGAATACTATGTGGATGCTAAAACCCAGACGCTTGAAATAACATTGGAGCTTGGAAAAGAAATTCCGTTATTGGCAGACTACTTGTATGGTTTAAGGTCAACTACGGTAACAGTTGAAAAGCTTGCGAGAACAAAGCTTGGTAAAGGCTCTATTCCGCCAATTGTAAGAGCGCCAACAGGACATGACCATTCAGGCGAAACCATAAGACCAAACGCGGTGAACTGCAACACAGTCAACGCAGCAGCAAAGATAACTGGAAACGCTTTCAGTGATTTGTTCCCAGAAACAAGCGACACAGGAGCCGTAGGCACAACAAGCAAATATTGGAATTGCATAGCGGGCAACAGCGTCTGGTATAAAGCCCTTGGGCAATTCGACGCCCTTGACGATTTAGCTCTAATCAAACGCATCAAGGGCAATGGAAAAGTCGATGAGAAAGGCATACCGTTAGCTGATCCTGAAAGCCTTCCACCAGAAGTTACAGAAAACGGCTTGATTAACGCGGGAGCTTTGACGGGTCTTCTCATAGGGGCTGTAAAGCAGCTTGCCGCCAAAGTTGAGGCTCTTGAGAAAAGGCTGGAAAAGGGTGAAACTGTGTGAAAAGCGAGATTTTGAAACAGATTAGGCAACTTCAAATCGGGGATTTGGTTAGGGTTGAGTGGAATGATGCCTCGGTTGGCAAAAGCCTGAGCGGAGGTGTTCAAGCCATAGACGTTCCCGTTTTCAGCCTTGGAGTTTTTATTGGCGTGTTGGGCGAGAAGAACAAGCACATCATTTTGGGACAGAACCATTTCCGTTATGCCAACGGCTTATATGACATTGATTATACGGCTATTCCAGTTTCTTGGGCTGTTAAAATAACCGTTATCGCTAAGAACCATGTTTCGATGGAGGAGGCAAACCAGCTTCTAAGCAGCTTTCTCATGGGCAGCAGAAGACCTATGCACCACAGCAAACAGCAGAGAGTGATCAACCATGGTTCATAGGACATGGAAGCCTGAAGAAGAGGAACAGCTTATTGAAGAGTTTAAGAAGGCAGGCTGCAGCCGAGAGGCTATTCCACGATTAGCAAAGGAGTTTAATCGTAGCCAAGAAGCCATATTGAAAAAGCTTGAGCGTCTCGGTTTAAATGTCGTCGGCGCAAAATTTGAATTGACGACGACTTTTGAAATTCCCAAGGTTTTGCCCAGCCTTGAAGAGGTTTTGCTTCTTTTGGCTGGAGCTTTGAAAAAGGCTGCTGAGCCTGGGCTTGGCAGAACAGAGTTACAGCGCTTGGAAACTATTGCAACGCTTTATAAGGCGTATGAAAGTGGGCTTGAGAAATACGTGAATTATCGCCAGATTGAGGCTAAGCTTTTGGAGTTGGAGAAAAAGTATGCAGAGCTTGCTGAAAAAGCCAAGGGCGATGCGTCCAAACCAAATATTGCCTAAATGGTTCAGCCTTCAACAAAGCGTGAAAATAGTTGATGACGCTGAAGTGGCCAAAGCCAAAAAGCTAAGCAGTGACCCTGCAGAGTTTTTCCGCCAAATCGTGGGATTTGAACCCACACCCTACCAAAAAGAGTTCATTAAGCTTTTTCTTGAAAACCAGTTTTTAGCTGCCCGATGGTGTAGGCAGTCAGGCAAATCGTGGATTGTTTCAGCCCTGCTTTTATGGTATGCGGTTACGCATCCAGACAGTTACATAGGCGTTGTTGCGCCAAGCTGGAGACAAGCCAAACTTGTAATCCGCAGAATAGCCTATTTTGTCAAAAACCTTCCGCCAGGAATGGCTTTTAAACCGTTGAAAACGGCTATACGCTTCACAAACGGCTCGGTTATAGAGGCTTTTCCATGCAACCCAGACACTATTAGAGGACCAACGCTGGACGTGATTTACGCCGATGAGTTTAGCTTCATGCCCGACGATGAGGAAATGTATGATGCCATACTGTTCACCATAAGCACTAAAAGCCATGGCAAGTTTGTTTGCACATCTACGCCTTGGAGCACTGACAGCATCTTTTACAAAATTTTCTTTCATAAGGGCTTTGAGGATTTCGCAAAGCACCATGTTACATGGGAGCAAGCCCTTGAGCCGAACGGACCATTAAAACGGAGCATTCTTGAGAAAATTCGTAAACAGTTTGCTGATGATCCTTGGCGTTGGAAGCGTGAAATGGAGGCGGAGTGGGCTGAAGACGAAAATGTTTGGCTACCGCAAAGCCTCATCAGTAAGTGCATTGATGGAAGCCTTGAGCTTTACGATTTTGAAAGCAGCCAGAGAGGCAAATTTTTGGCGGGCTTAGATTTAGGCAAACTACAAGATTACAGCGTTTTAATAGTGGTTGAGGATGTTGATGGTAAGCTTTTGCTACGCCACTGGAAGGTTTTCCCGCTTGGAACAAAATACGCCACAGTCATAGGCTATGTTAAAACTCTTTGCGATAGATGGAAAAACGTTGAACGCATACGCGTGGACATAACAGGTGTAGGCGAATATGTTGTAGAGGACATGCAGAACGCTGGTATAAACGCTGAAATTGAAGGCGTAACCTTTACTGTGCCCCGCAAACAGGAGATGGCTTCGCTTTTGAAACAGCGGATGCTTGAAGGCGCATACAATTTCCCATTCGTGGAAATGAGGCTTTCACCCACAGTGCTTTTGTCTTATGTGGCGGAGCTTAACGTTGAAAGGTTTGAACTGCGTAAAGACGGGTCAATAGCCTTCAGCCACCCTCAAGGGCAGCATGACGACACTTTTTGGGCTACAGCCCTCGCCATATACTGCACCGTAAAAATGACGCCTGAACCATATTTGGCGGTGATTCCCCGCATAGCAAGAGGAAAGCTGCAAAAACTACGGAATAGGCTCCGCAAACACCAAGTAACGGGCGTTACAAGATGAGACACAGAGAGTTTTTCCGCATAAGCCAAATAAAACGCAGATACGACCATAAAACAGGCAAATTCATAATCAACATAGGCTATGAAACTGCTGCTCCAGAGCCCACAGACCGCGTTGTCGGAGTGGCTGAAGCCTTCGGATTAGGCTTAGACAAATGGGAAAAATTCATAATTTACGATAACGTTGAGCTTCGGATAGGGCCGACGGACATTGTTTACATTACGGGCGATAGTGGTTCTGGCAAAAGTGTTCTGCTTAAGGCTTTGGAAAAAGACATACGCCAAGATTTGGAGTTAAGCTGCATAAACATTAATGACATTAAACCTGAACCAAACAAACCCCTGATTGAAACGGTTGGCAAAACGCTTGAGGAAGCCTTAGAGCTTCTCAGCAGAGTAGGCCTAAACGATGCCTTCCTTTTCCTTCGCACTTATGAACAGCTAAGCGATGGACAAAAATATCGATATAAAATTGCTAAGATGATTGAAAGCAATGCACAGTTCTGGATTATGGATGAGTTTGCAGCCACCCTTGACAGGGACACAGCCAAAATCGTAGCCTACAACCTTCAAAAACTTGCAAGACAACAGAGCAAAGCGGTTTTGGCAGCAACAACCCACACAGATCTCTTTGAAGATTTGCATCCTTCAGTTCACATCCATAAGCGATTCGGCAAAGAAATAACCGTAAATTATTACCCAAATATGCCAGCAAAAGAGTGCAGCCTCGTTAAGGAAATGCGCATAGAAGAAGGCACAACCGAAGATTGGCGCAAACTTGCAAGTTTCCATTATCGTAGCCACAAAATAGCTGGACCGCGAAAAATCTTCTGCTTAAAACGAGGCGAGGAACTATGCGGAGTAATCGTCTACGCCCATCCGCCGCCAACATGCTTTGGGCGCAGACTTGTCCTGCCAAAAATGACGATGAAAGAGCTTAATGAAAAATTGAGCATTATTAGCCGTGTTGTTGTTCATCCAAAATATAGAACAATAGGCTTAGGCGTCAAACTTGTGAAAGAAACCTTGCCTTTAGCCGGGACTCTATACGTGGAAATGCCGGCAGTCATGGCAAAATACAACCCCTTCGCAGAAAAAGCTGGAATGCAAAAAATAGCTAAACAACCACCACCGAAAGAAGCAATAAAAATAGTTGAAATTCTATACCAACTCGGATTCAATGTTCAATTGTTAAGCAGTGAAAAATATGTTTTAAGCAAACTATATGTTCTTAGCGAGAGAGAAATACGATCCATTAAAGCCGCGTTCATTAAGCATAGCCATGCACGGTTTATGAAATACTTTTTCTGCCACATGCCCTTCGGAAAAAAGCAAAAATATACCGAAGAAGTAATGAAAGCGAATCTCGAAAGGCTTGCGCACCTAATCAAAGTGAACAGCTTTTTAATGCAAACAAAGGTTTACCTATTCTGGAAAAACTACGCAATTAGCGGACGCAAGATCCGTCAAGACAATGCACGCCTCACTTGAAAACCAATTGTTCTATTACTAAGAGATTTATAAATAAGCCAGTAAATAGAAGGAGTAATGTGATGTCGTATGGAAAGAGTTTCGACAGGTATTAACGGTCTAGATGAAATGCTTGGTGGAGGCTATCCACGGAATAGAATAATTTTAGTGCGGGGTGGTCCTGGTTCAGGTAAAACAATTTTTTCAATTCAGTTCATAGTTGACGGCGCCAAAAAAGGAGAGCGTGGAATCTATATAACTCTTGAGGAGCCCTTAGACTTGGTTAAAACGAATATTGCTTCGTTTAAGTGGAACATAGAAGGTCTCGAGAAAAAAGGACTGATTAAGATGATTGATTCAAGTCAAATCGTTTACCGTCAGTCTATTCCAATCAAAGGGGATAGCGACACTAAGCTGAAGATAAGTGATGTTGCCGACAGTATACGTTCAACTGTTGAAAACTTTAGAGCTGAAAGATTGGCGGTGGATCCTATAACAAGCGCTGTGATCCATCAACGCTTTCCCACTGATAAACGGTTTGAAATATTAGAATTAGTTAAAACACTGAGAAGACTAAAATGTTCTTCATTAATAACCTCAGAATTTTCGTCTCCCTCTATGGAAGGAGAGTTTTATGTTGAAGAATACTTGGCTGATGGCGTAATAATTCTTTCAAAATCTTTGCAAAACTTCAAGGTTATTAAAACAATTCTGATTGAGAAGATGAGAGGAGTAAAACATGATGACCAGCCAAGAAAATATGGCATAACAGATGAGGGTTTTGTTGTGTATCCTACAGAAGCAGTCACGCCTTAATAATTTCATCGGCGATGCTTTCAAAAAGTGCAACTATTGACTTGTCTTGATGTGTTTGCTTATCGATGAACGCAAACAGCTGTATTCTCGAGTCCCTTAAACTTCCAATCTTACCTAACAATAAATTAAAGATAGGGTATGCCCCAAAAACGTGAATTAAAAGGGATAAATCCATTAAAATAATTGAAGGATTAGGTAAGCTGGGAACCTTTTTTGTTAATTCTGATATTGTGGTTCCTATTATTGTTATGTCCATCGGAAGAACAGTAAACTCTGTTCGAATAAGTTTAGCGCTTGATGAGAAAAGGAAAATTTTGACATTACTTGGGCTGATCCATCTTATTTTTTGCAATTCCTCATAAGGAACAACGTCTTGAAACACAAAAAGATAAACATGAAAATTTTTGCTAATACTTTCTCGGATCTTCTGTTTAATCCACGTAATTTTATACGATTGAGTGATATTACCCGAAAAATCAACCAATTTTACTCCTCCATTTGAGTATTCTGTATATGATGGAGGAGTATGACGCAAGGATATTTCATCCTCAATCTTCTGAGTAAGTATAGCAAATTTTTGATCAACGACTCCGGTTAAAAGTATTATCTTAGATAAAATTGCAAAAACGTTCGTAACAAACCACTCTGTGGGTAATAAAAAGTTTGTCACGGACAAAAGGAGCCATCCGAAAATGAATTTGTCAGCAATCTTCCCAAACACTACTCTGTAGTGGAAGGATAGAACAGCTAATCCTCCATACAGCACAATCGATGCAAAAATTTTTCCCATATCCACTTGCACATGCCCCAATACGAAAAACATTATCAAAACAGACGATGTGATCAGTAAAAAGCTGACATATGAAATTAAAAGCTTTTTCCGCCGACCTATAAACCACATGCCAAAAACAAAACTAAATTGAGCGCCAAAAATCAATACGCCAATTACAATATTGGATATGAAAAAAGTCCTTGTTAATATTTCAAACCCGTATAGAATGAAACCCGCAGACCAAAGATAGTAAAAAGGGTGTCTTTCCAGTTTACCGAAAAAAATACAAGAAAGTATATAAACGCCAATCAAAACCGTGATCAAGGAATTTAACGTTAAAAAGAGTGAGTCGAGGGGAATGTAATTGTTAAGGACCCTCACACCCTCCTCTCATCAATTGCTTTAACTTCTCGAATTCCTCCTCAGCCATACCTATTCTTTCAACTTTCGCAACTCCTGCAATCTTCTGCTCCAGATACCTTGCAAATGTTCCTTTCGGCACTAATCGCACCTTAATTGGGTTATATGCAAAAAAGTCTACAAGATCCCGGTAATCTTTGTCATTTTCGTAAAGATATGAATGGATTGCTTTTTCGATTTTTTCGGCAAGCATCTTACCAGTTTGCTCAATGTATATCGCCAGATACTCCATTCCGTTTTCAACTTCAATTCGGCATGTAAATTCCACGAAGGGCGTTTTTGCCTCCTTTAATGCTGCCAAAAGCTCGTCTTCGCTTAACCTTGTAAAGTTGTGGATGGCGATGGTTTTTTCCAGTCTTGAGTGAAATTTAAAAACATAATGTTCTGTTCCTATTATGTCATCACTTTTTGCGATGCATTTAAAAGAATCGCGGGTTCTATATCGTGTCAGCTCCCCATCAAGAGAGGTGTAGATTACTTCGTAAACTTCACCGAGTCTCACTTCGTTTAGCCTTAAAGGTTCCACAGTTTCAACCGAACCCTTTTTTACAGGAAGAAACTCGAAAAAACCTCTGCGCCAGTCTAAAATGAAACCTAAAGGATACTGGATTGAGGGGATGCCCGCGGTAAAGCCTATTTCAGTAGAGCCGTAAGCCGACTTTGGAGGGACGCCACAAAACTCTTCTATCTCTTTCTTATAGATTTCCGCTATTCCTGAATCAAAGACTGAAAGCCCCTTAAGTTTAACGGGTTTACTAATGGCAGGTATGATTTGAGAAATAAGCGTAGAAGCAAGCATTACTGCCCCGTCGATATCCTTGTAATTATCAATGAAGTATTGAGTTTTTTCTTTATATGAGAGATTAATGTTTGGCACGATATTGATTAAGCCATAACCGCCCTTTGTCATGGAAATATGCAATCCGCCTATAAAAGGGCGAGGTGCCATGTTAACAAAAAGTGTGTCGCCATACTCGAGGGTAATTTTCTCTCCATCGTGAAAAAGGCTCATCAGAAAAGGTAAACCTGTCTCCCTAAACATTTTTGGGAAAGATTCCTTATGTAGCATAAACCATTTTTCGCTACCACTTGTGCCGCTCGTCCTAACCTTGAGATATTCATTTACGGGATGCAGAAAGGCATCCATAGTGGGATTGTTAAAAAACGGCTCATAGAAATGGTAATCTGTAATGGGGAGCTCCTCAAACTTAACTCCCTTGCGTAAACCCAGCTTTTTCCCAATGGCTGTTCGCTCTATCTTCTTAAGTTTTGCCTCTAACATTTTATTCTGCTTTTCAAGGACACTTTCAAGGGGAATCTGGAATGAATCAAAAGCCCTTTTCTTTAAAGATTTAAGCAACATTTTGCCTATAGAAGGAGTCCCTATTATTTTAGTGAGAATGCTCACCTGACAACCCTGCCACGTTTCTGTTTTCATTTATTTTACATAAAAATTTTTGGTATTCTAATTCAGAACAAAAATCTTTTATTCACAATAATGGTGAAAAATTTGAGAGTGAGAGGGTGAAAAGAATTGCAAGATTTAGATTTTACCATAAAATTTGAAGCGACTAGGGGAAAATCCAAAAGAAACAACCTTTTGAAGCAGAACATAAAGGAAATCCATCAAAGAATCATTAATTCCTTCCTTGATGTAATCATAATGGGCGAACTGCTACAAAATGATTCCCTCAGCGGCTATGACGTTATCCGTATCTTCTACAAGAAATTTGGAATTCTACTCAGTCCAGGCACAATATACTCCGTTTTATACTCCATGGAAAGAAACGGCTTAATAGAAGGCAAAGAGAATTCGCACAAACGGGTATACAACTTGACTGAAATAGGTGAAAAAACCATAAAAAACATGTTAAATAGCATTGAAGAAATTCAAAAATTCATCAGATTTGCACTGAGTTAGAGAGCTTCCGTAAGATCTGGTTCCTAACGATTTCAGAGAAGGGCAATAATTTAGAAATATCCTTAAACAGCCTCGCTTTTTGTTTTCTCTTTGAACCATGCCATTTCCGCGCGGAAAAGTGAAAAATAGTTTTGAAGCCTCTAATTTTTTCATAAGAAAAATTTGCATAGCAGCACAGAAATGTAAAATCCGTATTTTTTAGGCTTTGTTTTTCACTTGAAGGCGATTCTAAGCCAAATTTAGAAAAATGTGCCCATTTTTCTTTTGAGGTGAAATAAATGGACGAGAAAATAGGAAAATTAAGTTTGGAGATAAGTGATTGGATGAAATTGGCTGAAAAATTAACGGCTGAAGGAGACAGCATATGGAGCCTGTTAACAGTTAACGGCGTGGTAATAAGCATTAGAAGACTGCGCCCAAAAAATGGAGGCAGCTAAAATGTCGTTAAAATATAAGGGTTTTTGGAACGGCGTAAACGAAAAGCCAAATGGTGAATGGATAGAAATCTTCGCCAGCGACTGCCCCTACTTTTCCAGAACGGAGAGGATTGACTTCTATGCCCAAACAGAAAACACGCGGTAAATTCTGGCCCCGCGTCAGAGCCTTAATCTGGGAGAAAGCCCAAGAACTCTACCAAATGGAAAACGCCAAAACCATGAAAGAAGACTTTAAAGGCACAACAGCCACCAGAAAAGAGCTAAGAGAAGGCAGATACTTCCAAACAGCCAAACTAATAATATTACGCGAATTATGGCTTCAGAAAAAAGGCTTACCCTCAATGGAAGAAGAAACCATTACAGAAAATTCTATACTGCCATTTAAAAACCAGAAACCACAAAATAATAAACATAAAGGAGGGCGAAAAGAAAAATGCCTAAACCTGGAATGACAGGCATATGCCTAAAAACAGAAGTAGCCCAGCTTCTGCGTGCAAAAGCAAAAGAAGCCAACATGGGAATAAACGACTACCTAACATTTCTTTTAATGGAAAAACCCTTAGATAGGCCTGCGGAGCCGGAGATCCTGGGTTCAAATCCCAGCGGGCCCGCCAAAAACAAACCGCTTCAAGCAAAAAAGTCTTTTAAGAGCTGCTTTATTCGTTGGCTTATGGGCCTTTGCAGTCTTGATTTGGATGCTTAAAAATTAGCCTAGCACATGCAGGCAAAAGTTTAGCTGTGGTGGAGACCCGCTATTGTTTAGTTAAAATTTTGATCACCCATTCATAAACCTTTATTGCGCCATTATTTTATGTATAGCGAGGGAAAATTTTGGAAAATCCTTTATTCCCCCTTGAGATTGGCCGTTTTTTCTTTTTGCCCGGCAGAAAACTTGGCGGTTTGTTTGTTGTGGCTGGTGCTGAGCGCGGTGTCCTTCAGAGAGCTTTGGATCTTTGCGCTAAACATAACGCAAGATTGAAATATCTAAGTTTGTCCGTGACTAGAAACACAGAAGAGGCTAAGACCTTCCTAATTTTCCTGGACATGACAGACTGTAATGTTCCATTAGAAGGGCTTGGAGAAGAAATTAAGGGGCTTAATGCTGTGAAAGGCATAAAGGTGATTCAGCAACAGGCAGAAGGCTTCATTGCCGACAATGTGTCCAATATGCTTTTGGCAGGCGGAGAAAGGGCAATAATCCTTCGAAAAACGCTCTGTGAAAGTTTTATATGTGGCATTAGAGAGCGTTTCGGTTCTGCTGGTGAAGTCTTCCTATATTATAACGGGTTAGAAATGGGCATGAATGCAGCCAAAGTTCACGTTGAAATGGGCAAGAAAATCGGATTAACCGCCCCTTCACAAATATGCAAATGCATGGGTGCAACCATATTTGCCGCCATAGGATTCGGGCAAATGGAAATAGAAAAGTTGACGTTAAACCCGCCATATGCCCTCACACAAGTGTACAACAGTTTTGAATGTCAATTAGCACCAGAAACCCAGACAAAGCCCTACAGCCACTTTATTCGCGGCATAATAGCAGGCTACTTGATAACAGTTTTGGGCGTAAAAATGAAAGTTGAAGAGATAAAATGCGTTGCAAAAGGCGATCCAAACTGTATTTTTGAAGCTAAACCAGAAAATTGATTGTTTTCTCTCTAAAAAGTGAAATTAGCTACTTTATTGATATTTTTATTTTAAAGATAATTTAATCAAAATTTTGATAATGATTCATAAAATCGCAAATTTTAATCTTTATCAAAAATCTGTAAACTTGAAATTAAAGAGCAAAACAGTTTTTGCCTGTAGAAACTGATAAATGTATAGGATTCTAGTTTAAGAAAGGTGAGGTAAAATGGTGATAATTTCAAGGGAGCAGTTAGCCAAGATTATAGACTCTACGCTTGTTAGGGCTACAGCTACAAAAAGCGACGTTGAAAAGCTGTGTAAAGAAGCAATTAAATATGGCTTTGGATGTGTGGTTGTTAACCCTACCTATGTAAAGATTGCTTCACATTTGCTTGAAAGATCCAACGTCAAGGTTTGCTCCACTGTTGGTTTTCCCTTCGGTGTTGCGCTGCCAGAGATAAAGGCTCTAGAGGCTGTTAAAGCTGTTGAAGACGGCGCAAGCGAGTTAGATATGGTCATTAACTTAGGCGCTTTAAAATCTCACGACTATGAGCTTGTTAAAAGGGATATAACCTCAGTGGTTGATGTTAAACGTTTGTCTGAAGATGTAATTGTTAAAGTGATTATTGAGACATCTCAATTGACAACTGAAGAAAAGATAACCGCGTGCAGGCTTGCTAAAGAAGCTGGCGCAGACTTTGTTAAAACTTCAACTGGCTTGTTGGGTAAAGGCGCCACGGTTGAAGATGTTAAGCTGATGCGCCAGGTGGTTGGGAGTGGCATGGGTGTTAAGGCTTCGGGGGGCATAAGAACCTACGCGGATGCAGTAGCCATGATCGAGGCTGGCGCCAACAGAGTTGGAACAAGCACAGCAGCTGCGATAATTGAGGGCGCCCCTTGAAAACGCTACATTTTCTCCGGAGCAACTATGCCTATAAGGTTTAAGGCGTTTCTCAAAACTATTCTAACAGCGTCAACTAAGGCAAGCCGTGCATCGCTGAGTTCCAGCGGTTCAGCTTTT
>Ga0315298_1004229_pt1 | contig 21706 bp, 21 predicted proteins | sample WHS_1_MG_FD_203077 | JGI IMG/M metagenome (GOLD analysis project Ga0315298, IMG submission 203077) | Extremophilic microbial mat communities from Washburn Hot Springs, YNP, Wyoming, USA - WHS_1_MG | ecosystem: Environmental > Aquatic > Thermal springs > Hot (42-90C) | place: USA: Wyoming...
CCTCCAAAGGCGATTGCGAAAATGCTACTATTATTTTTTTGAGCCCCTCCCAATTGATTTCACCATTCCACATACCCTATTTCCACGTCCTCCCCCATTGCTGCCCTCTCTATTTACGGAATTTCTGGTTTTTGTTCGCTTGGTTTGACAAAAATTTTTTAATATGGTATAAATTTTTATAAGGTGATGGAGTTCACCTTAAACCGCCTTTGAGGCTGATAACTCCTACCAAGATAAAACCCTGGTGGGAGGAGCCTTCCTTCAATGTAAAGAAATCCCTCCAGGAAAAAATTTTGGAGGGATTTTTTTGTGGCCAATCCAGTGACCCTAATCCCCCGGGGGAAAAACCTACATTTATTTTCCGCTTTAGAGGAGGTATATCTTGGCTAACCGGATCATCTTTAATGTTTTTCAAGTCCTCGTAGTAATGGTCTTTGCCCCTTTGATAAAGGGGATCTTAAATCGAATCAAAGAGAATATTCAGTCAAAGCGTGGCCCGAGCATTATCCAACCATACCGTGATATCTGGAAGCTTTTTCACAAGGATGAGGTGATTTCAGAACAAAGTTCATGGATATTTCAGGCCACTCCTTATGTGGTTTTTGTCACTCCTATCTTTGTGACCCTCCTCATTCCAGTGCTCACCAGGTACCCCCTCTTCTTCGCGTTCATGGGAGATATGTTAGGGGGCGGATTCATCCTGGCGTTAGGAGGTTTTTTTGCTACCCTTGCCGCAGTCGATACGGCAAATCCCTATGGTCCCATGGGAGCCAGTCGTACCCGGATGGTGGGTTTTTTAGCCGAGCCAGTCTTTATGATCGTTTTCTTCACTGTCTCTTTCGTAGCAGGCTCGACCATCCCCTACATTGTTCATAAGCATTGGGTAACGCCACTGGCCAATTTTTTCGAGCCCTCCCACGTGCTTTTGATGCTCGCTTTCCTCATGCTCATCATAGCCGAAGGGGGGCGTATTCCTGTGGATAACCCCTCCGGCCATTTTGAATTGGCCATGATCGATGAATCTAAAGGTCTTGAGTATTCGGGAAAGGCCGCGGCTCTAATGAAGTGGGGGGGAGCAATGAAGTTTTTCGTCTTATTGTGCATCTTTCTGAATGTTCTGTTGACTCCCTGGGGTCTGGCTGAGGGAGAGACTGTGGGTGAGGTGGTTTTGGCAATCCCTCTCGTTTTGGTAAAGATGTTGCTTTTTATCCTGGTTCTGGCCGTCATCGAGTGCTCTCTCGCAAAGTTAAGACTCTTCCGCATCACCGAGTTTCTGGGGGCGGCCTTCATCACCTCGGTGGCCGCTATGGTTACTCACCTCTTGGAGACATAGGAGGCAAGATCATGTCTGACCCTAATACAACCCTTTCAACTTTAATAAAATTGAATGATTTGGCCGGAGGGTTGTTTCTCCTCACCGCCTTTGGGCTGGTGGCCATGCGCCAGGTATTGGCTTCCTTAAATCTATTCATCTTACAGTCTCTTCTGCTGGCAGCGTCGGCCTTTTTCGTGGGCTACCAGCACGGCTCGGTCCATCTTTATACCGTGGCTGTAATCACGCTGGTCACCAAGTCTCTCCTCATCCCGTGGCTCCTGCGTCGAACGATTGGCGAGGAAATCTACGCCCGGCGGGAAATCCTGCAAGTATTAAATATTCCTACATCTCTTCTCATCGCCGTAGGCATTGCGATTTTTGCATTTTTTCTTTCGAGCCCTCTTTTAAGCGCATCCGGCAAACCCTTTGTGAAGTTCAACCTGCCTATCGGCATTGCTGGCCTCTTTCTCGGAGCTTACGCCGTGATGGTACGGCGGGAGGCAGTGCCTCAGGTGATTGGGATTCTCTCCATGGAGAATGGGGCCTTTTTTTCTACCGTGGCCATTTCTCCAGATTTGCCTCTTATTGCCGAGCTGGCGGCTGCTTTTGATGTATTGATCATTGCTTTCGTGATGGGTCTTTTAACCAGAAGAATCCACCAACGAGTAGGTACAACTGCCGTTGGCCAAATGGCTTCTTTGAAGGAGGAATAGACATCCATGGAATTGATCTACATTCTGATGATCCCCGTACTGGTAGCCGGCCTTTCATTGATCCCCATCGGAAAAATGTTTGCCCCGGTTATAACGATCATGGGGACCTTAATGATATTAATTTTTTCTATTCGCGTTTCCTTTCGGGCTGTCAGTGGAACGGAAGTGGTTGCGCTGAAAAACTGGATCTCCAGTGACAGTTTGGGCGCCCTGATTTTATTGCTGGTGTCCTTTGTAGGTTTCACCGCTGCGATTTTCTCCTGGGGATACCTTGAAAGAACAGCAGTGGTAAATAATCCAGGGAAGATACGCCGGTACTATATTCTTTATAACTTATTTCTGCTCTCCATGTTAGTAGTTCCCATACTGTCCCATGTTGCTATTGTATGGATCGCCGTTGAACTCACCACTCTTCTATCCGTCTTTCTCGTGAGCTTTGAAAGCACTCCAGAAGCCTTGGAAGCAGCCTGGAAATATGGAGTTCTGACCTGCCTGGGAGCAGCTTTTGCGCTTATGGGCGTTTTGATCCTTTATTGGGGAATGAGCATTTCCGGGAAAGGGCCTTTCACTTGGCAGGGACTAGTCACGGCCTCATCGAGCATTTCGCCGATGCTTCTTAAGACCTCTTTCCTTTTCATCTTGATTGGTTTCGGAACAAAGGCCGGACTCGTTCCTTTGCATACCTGGCTTCCTGACGCACATAGCCAGGCTCCATCGCCAGTCTGCGCGCTTCTCTCGGGTATAGAAACGACCACCGTTCTCTACGCCATTTTGAGACTTTTACCCATTCTGCGTGCGGCCCCATCAATCCAAGTCGAGGCTTGGTTCATGGTCTTTGGCCTTCTATCGGTTGGTACCGCGGCGTTTCTGCTAATCCAGGTCAAAGACTACAAGAGACTCTTCGCCTTCTCTACGGTTGAACATATGGGGATCATCCTCGTTGCTGCTGGCCTTGGTAGTTCTGCCGCTCAATACAGTGCCACGTTTCAGATGATAAGCCATGCCGTCACCAAATCCTTCTGTTTCTTTGCGGCCGGGAGCACGCTCCTCTCTGTTGGAACCAGGAATATCACTGCAATCCGCGGTCTAATCCGCAAATCGCCGGTAGTTGCTGTCGCCCTTATGATAGGCGGGCTGGCTATCGCTGGCGCTCCGCCGTTCGCGGTCTTCTTAAGTGAGTTTTCTATTTTGAAAGCAGGCATGGCCAGCGGCCATTATCTGGTAACCTCTCTTTTGACGCTCTTCATTGTCATCGCCTTTTGCGGCATCCTGTTTCATATCAATCGTATGGTATTTGGAAAGCCGACTGACCTTGCTGGAGGAACTACCATGGCCACAACAAACATCGTTGCGATGGGTTTGGCTATTATCCCGGTAATTTTGCTTGGCCTCTATTTGCCTGATCCCCTTTGTGAGCTTTTACGCTTTGCAGCCGCATCTTTAGGGAGGTAATCACTCATGGAAAGACCTTTAGATAGCGCGGTTAAGCTCGAAAATCTGCCTGAAGAAATTGCCGGGCGCTGGCCTGATCAGGTCCAGGTGTATCTTGATCCGCAAAACGGCCTTTGTCTAATGGAATGCGAGGCAAGTGTCCTGATGGAAGTTTGTTCCTATCTTTTTTCTAAACAGGGCTTTAGTTTTGCGAGTTTGGTCGTGGAAGAGGAGCATGCTGAATTTTCCCTCAGGTATATATTCTATTTGGAGAACGGCCAAGTCCATATTCTGCATCAAATATCCAAAACGAAGGCGAGAGTCCCAAGCATCAGTCATCTCGTGCATGCCGCTGACTGGCATGAAAGAGAAGCAGAAGACCTTTTCGGCCTAGTCTTTGAAGGTCACCCTCGCCTGGGTGACTTCGTACTCCATGAAGAATGGTCAGAAGGAGTCAATCCGATGCGGGCTGGTTTTGATCCGTCCAAGCCTTACGTTCACCGCGAAGTAAATCCATATTGGCGTCCCGTGAGGATCGTACAGGCCCCAGGCGCCTTTATGATGCCCATTGGACCAATTTATTCGGACTTTGCCGAATCTGCCCATTTTCTCCTTGAGACAGTAGGTGAGGACGTTATCCGAACCATTCCTCGCTTCTTCTACAAATACCGGGGAGTCGAAAAAATTGCCGAGGGACGGAGGGCGGACGAAGTTCTTTTGCTGGCTGAACGCTTCTCCGGAATATCAGCCTTTGCCCATTCTCTGGCTTTCTGCCAAGCGGTGGAAGAGATTTCAAAAGTTGAAGTTCCTCCCAGGGCTAAAGCTTTACGCATCTTTTTCGCCGAGTTGGAGCGTTTGCGCCACCATGTGAGTTCTATAGCAAGTATCTGCGGTTCAACGGCCCTGGCTGTGGCCACTAGTCAAGCCAGCATTATCGAAGAAGAACTTCTCCGCCTTTGCTGCGCGGTAACCGGCCACCGCTACCTGTTCGGGCTTAATACTCCTGGTGGTGTAACAATGGATTTCAACAACGAGGTCCTCCAAAATCTTGCGGATACGGTGCAAGGTCTCTTTAAGAAATTGGATGACCTGAAACAGATGCTTCGCCTCTCAAGCAGTTTTCTGGATCGACTGGAGGAAGTGGGGATCGTTTCTCTAGAAAGTGCGGCCTCTTATGGGTTAGTTGGTCCTATTGCCCGAGCCTCCGGCATCAACAGGGATCTACGCAGGGTGTTACCATACTCTGGGTATGAAAAAGTGGAATTCATCATACCTTGTGAACAAGAGGGAGACGGCTATGCCCGTCTCCGCGTTCTATTCAGCGAAGCCGAGCAGTCCGTAAACATCATTCGTCAGGTAGCTTCATCTCTCTCCTCAGGCCCAACTATCTCCCCTCCATTTGAGGTGACTCCTGGAGCCGCTCTTGGCTGGGCGGAGGCGCCCAAGGGTGCAACTTTTCACTGGGTGAGAACTGGAGAAGACGGGCGGGTGGTCCGGTATCGGGTAACGCCGCCTTCCTTTACCAACTGGCACGGATTTCATCTAGCAGCAGAAAATTTTGCTTTCCAGGATTTTCCGATTATCATGGCTACTTTCGGCCTATCCAATGCAGAGAGTGATCGATAGGAGGAAGATGATATGAGCAATTGGGTCTTAAAGGGACTTCAAACGGGAATCAAGACAACTTCCTATCCAGGGAGAGAGGAAGTAGCTTCAGGAGTCTCGCCGGGATTGCCAGTAGGAAAAAAAGAACCAGGGGGCGAAGCTATTTCGCTAATTTCTCGTTGCCCAACCCATGCAATCAGGCAGATGGGACAGCAAATCCTTGTGGACTATCGGCGTTGTATAAACTGTTTTCGTTGCGTGCGCGGCGTTCAGGAGGCTCTTGATTGGAATTCAGGATATGAATGGGCCGCTTACATGAGGACAAACGATGGTACTACTCCCTGGTTGGAAAAAGTCTTCGGTCGTTCACTTCACATTCTCTTTGTAGATGGTGGGGCCTGCGGTGCCTGCATAAGCGAGCTTGAACAGCTAAACAAACCTTTCTATAATATTCACCGTCTTGGTTTCTTTATCACGCCAACTCCCAGGAAAGCTGATATCCTTTTGATAGCGGGTCCGATTACTGATCATATGCGACTTCCTATTCAGAAGGCCTTTGATGGTATGCCGACGCCCAAGCGAGTTATGGCGATCGGCTCATGTGCCCTTTCTGGCGGTATTTTCGGCCCAAGCTTTGCCTCTGAAGAGGGTGTTCAGAAGTTGATCCCAGTAGACGTCGGGGTACCCGGATGCCCACCGCCACCACTGGCCATTATTCACGGCTTGCTTCTAGCGGTTTCCCGGAAATCCCCCGCATCCCTCATATCTTTCGGATCAGTTGATGGGAGGAAAAACTCATGATGGAAACAGGAAACTTTTTTGTTCTCTTTCTATCCCTGTGCGGGATAGGTGTCATTCTATCTGCACTGTTGCCTGAAAGAAAGAATCCGCTGATTCTGGCGTGGGTGACGTCCCTGGCTGCGATCATGATTCTGTTGGCCAGCGGAAAGGTTCTTCTTTCCGATCAGGTCTGGCAAACCGAATTGTGGATGTTACCCTTCTTGGGAAGATTGGTGCTTAAGATGGATCATCTTTCCGCCCTGTTTATTTTTGTAACCGGATTGGTATTTTTCCCGGTTTCGATCTTTAGTGCCGGATATATGCCAAAGTATGTGGGCCACTACAACCTGAAAACTTTCAGCGTCTTCTACCATCTCCTCTTTGGAACCACAGTCCTGGTTCTGGTCTCCGGAGATATTTTCTCCTTCCTGCTGGCCTGGGAAGCAACCTCCATCTTCTGCTATTTGTTGGTCAACTTTGAACATGAAAGCGAAGAGACGACTCGCTCGGGGTTCTTGATGCTGGCCATGAGTGAAGCTGGGACACTGGTGGCGGCATTGGCCTTCCTTATTCTGGCTAATGCGTCGAGCAGCATCGATTTTGCATCCTTGAAATCCGCTTCGATCCATTTAGGAGTCTTGGCTCGGTGGTGGGTTTTCTTACTGTCCTTCTTTGGCTTTGGGGTCAAAGCGGGTCTCGTGCCGAGCAACACGTGGCTGCCCCGTGCCCATCCCATCGCTACCGGGAATGTATCTGCCCTTTTATCTGGAATCATTTTGAACCTAGGCATTTACGGAATTGTCCGGTTAAATGTTGATCTACTCCCTGCGAATCAGCTTGGTCAGGGGCTGATCGTCCTCATCGTGGGAAGCGTTTCGGCACTAGTAGGAATTCTCTACGCGACAACGGAAAACGATATGAAGAAGATGTTGGCCCATAGTTCCATTGAAAATATGGGTATCGTTACCGCTGGGCTGGGTGCGGGATTTGTTTTCATGGCTTCCGAACATCCAGTTTTGGCTGGCATTGCTTTTATCACGGCCTTCTACCACCTCACGAATCATTCCTTGTACAAGTCACTTCTTTTTCTCGGGGCTGGAGCCATTGATTCAAGTGTAGGGAACCGGAATATGGATCGTTTGGGAGGACTGATTAGACAAATGCCCTGGACAGCTTTTTTCTTCCTGGCCGGGACGCTTTCCATCGTTGCCCTCCCTCCTTTCAACGGTTTTGTGAGTGAGTGGCTGACCCTGCAGACGATGCTACAAAGCTCGGCGCTTTCCTCCGCAGCCGTCAAGATTGTTTTCGCCCTTTGTGGAGCAGGGCTGGCTTTAACGGCGGCTCTGGCGGTGACCTGTTTTGTTAAGGCTTTTTCCATGAGTTTCCTAGGGATAACCCGGTCCAGCATGGCAAGAAAATCAAGAGAAATCAGTCGGTCCATGCTGATCCCGATGGCCATTCTGGCAATCTTTTGTTTACTTCTGGGCGTCCTTCCAACCTATACGATTCCTATTCTAGATAAGACTGTATCATCCTTGGTGCAAGAAAGTGTGATTGATGAATTGGTCCCGCCCTTCTTTACTCTGAGTAAGGGAGATGGGAAATTCGGCGAAGCCTTTGTTTCCGAGTTTCACGACCTCGGCGCCCAGACGGGGAAAGATTTTCTTCCCGGTCGAGGATTAGTGGTATTGCATCGTGGTTCGGAGAAGAACCCTGTAATTTTCGCCATGTCCAGTTCCTACACGCTTGTTATGTTACTTCTCCTTCTTGGTGGGACATTCGTTGTCGTCCGCATGCTGACCAAAGAAAGGAAGGTGATGCGCCAACCGGCCTGGGATGGAGGACTCCGTCGTCTATTGCCGGAGATGGCCTACACGGCCACGGGTTTCTCCAACCCCGTGCGGGTGGTTTTCAACGCCATTTTCCGTCCCTCAACAGTCGAGGACACGAAAGAGATGGTGGCGAAGCATTTTCGAACGGCCATCAAGAACGGACGGAAGGAAGTACATATTGTGGACCGTACAATGTTCCATCCTGTCGTGGAGTTTATGCAATCAACCTCCATGTTTCTTGGAAAGATGCACTCTGGAAGTGTGAACGTTTACACAGCCTATGTGCTTATTACTCTAATAGTTGCATTATTCGTTCAACTGCTGCTTTAAGAGAATATGAGATGAACGGCCCGAAGAAGTGCACAAAGGCCAGGACTTCTTAATTCGCTCGTTTCGTTCACAGCTTACTCCAGGGAGGCAACTCCAGAGAAAATCATCAGAAGACAGGAGGAGAAAATGTATAAGAAGATCCTAGTAGGGTTTGATTGTTCAGACTAGCGAAAAAGGCGTTAAGAGCAGCTGTTGACCTTGCTAAACATTACGGGGCTGAGCTTTATTCCATCTCGGTAGAGGAAAAACTTCCGCACTATGCGGCCACCGTGGGAGAGGTTCTGGAGGCGAAAGCAGAGAAAAACGACTATTTCGCAAAAGTGGTCGAAGAGGCCAGAGAGATGGTCGTCATGGAAGACGTCACACTTCATACGGAAGTGGTGGCGGGCCATAAAGTGGAGACCATTGTCGATTACGTCAAAGAGCACCATTTTGATCTGGTAATGATTGGTTTTACGGGCCATTCAAAAGTCTATGACTGGGTTTGGGGAAGTACTTCCCAAAATATTACCCGCCTAGTTCCATGTACGGTCATGGTTGTTAAATGAAATAATCCTCTATAACACGAACGGGGCGGCTAAAAAGCGATCAATTTCCAAGTTGAATGAAAGTATTGGGCAGTTGCATTGATTCCATTGGTCTTTTCGATCTTATATAAAGTGAGGAATTTTGTGGAAGAAGAAAAAGAAGAAAAACCTTTAGAAAAAGTATCCGAAGAAAAGAAGACGAAGGAAATAAACCTCAATGATCTGTTTCCTGGAAAGAGTTATGATCTCAATCGGCTCTTTCCTGATGAAGAGACCCGGAGGCTCCTTTATGAGGTGAAGAGGAATAAGAAGGACATCGAACGTTTTATAAAGAATCTCGATAAAGAAGAGGATTGATATGGTCGTGGCTTTGTCAATTTCAGGAGTTTCCCTATGAATATTCGCAGGCTGGTGTTGGACGTCGATAAGGCGAGGGAGCGGCCATCGCTGTTAGAAATTGCTCAAACCATCCAGGGCGGTGTAGGTGTGGAGGTTCTAAACCTTACCGTGGATGGAATTGACATCGAAACGGTGGGAATGGACATCACGGTGGAAGGCGAGCACCTTGATTATGATGAAATTCTTAAAGCCATCGAATCAACAGGCACTGCTGTTCACAGTATCGGCCAAGTCGTCGCTGGCAATCGCATCATTGAGCGTGTTCCATGGATCCGATGAAGATATTGACATGGCTATCTCAAACAGAACACCGTCTTGACCTTGTGGTAGGACTTTGTAATAGGATTCTTACAGCGCTGATCCTTGTGTCAGCAGACTCCTAAATGGTAGTGGATCCGTAAGTTTCAGCTTGGCCCTCCTTGTAGCCGCAGTCGCCTCGTTGATAGTTGGTTTTGCATTTTTTGTTGCGAGCTACGCTGATCTTCGAACCGAATTAGTATGCGCTGAACGTCAGCTCAACCTTATTTGCCACGGACATTTTGCCTCAACGCAACTTGGCCGTTTTGTCTTACATGATGCATGGCAGGGTGCGCTTATCATAAGTATTTGCAGCTTCTTTGGAGTCATACTACCTTTAACGATTAGCGTTATGCTGCCGAGACCAACCTGGCCAGGAGTCGCTGTCGGTATTGGTACTCTTGCTCTAATGGGGATCTTCCTCGCAAAAGCCGTCTATGGAAGCCCAACATGCTGGGCATTGGTCTTAGCTATTGCGGGTGCTCTACTTTCCCTGATTGCCGTCAAACTTGAGATTATGTGAGCTATCAGTCGGGAAAGCAAGTATAATTAAGTGTTTCCCGTAAGTTTTCCATTTCAAAGATGACAGCATGGAGTTTTGAGCCACATGTAAACTGCCCTGGATTGATGGAGAGCGTATTTCCAATTTGGTCAAAGTAATTGCCGGAAACTTCGGGGGATTCATGAATGTGCCGTGTAGGGTTAAGAGCGGTTGGTTTGTCTCAATGAATCTCTTAAAGGACTGACTTTCCGCTGATTACCCATCTCCAATCCTATCCAATTGCAGCCCAAATGGAGGGGAATGCATTACACAGATTGTCCTTTAATAATTGCAGGAACGAGAGACTGCTTCGAGATCCCGCCTAATCGTGCCACGCTGCCTCAAGTAGATGTAAGGATCAATTAGTTTAAGTTCATTTTCTGGGTCAGGTGATAGGATGAAGGACGTATCTGGTTTGTGAAGGCCAAGAAGCCTCCTGATTGTCCATCTTTTCAAAGTCTTTTAGCCAGAAAGGGGTCGGTGGGGCGAATGGGTACCCGATCAATTCATATCCATCTTTGAGGGAATATTTCTTTCCAGAGAAATCGATCACTCCTTCTACCGTATCTTCAAATAAGTTGTAATATCCCAAATTCCAACTTCCGGGAATGAGAAGGATCTGTTTGACGGTAGTAGTTTCTATCAACTTCTGAAATCCAACACAAGGTGTTCCAGATGAGTCAAACCATACCCTGGAATATCAATCTTGATCATAATCCACTCCCCTTTCGCTTCTTCTCCGCACGGTGATTCACCCACAAAAGAGTTAACAGAACGGGGTCGACGAGGCGTTTTTCGTTCGCCATTTGTATACGCCTAACAATTTCTTCCTCTATAAAACATTTCCCTACGTCTGAAAATTGTGTGAGTAGGGTTCCGATTTCTTCTCTGAAATACCAGTCCGCAATTTCGAGAGTTTCAATTAGCCGACGGACCGCTAATACCTTTTCCTTTGTTCCCCCAACTTTTGCAGCCATCCTTGACACTGCCACCAAGATTGCTGGGTTAGTCTCATTAAGCAACTGACGAAACTGCTGCCACTCATCCGCTGAAATTCCGATTTCCGATAGAAGTCCAGCCGCACTTCCTCTGCGACGGAGACTGGATGGTGTTTCTGCCTCTTTGTTAGGACTTGGAGTAAGTACGGCATGTATCAGCTCTAATCTGGAAGGTGCACCGATTTTCCTAAGAGCCTCTTCTGCTGCAGGTCGGCAGACATCATCTTCCAAGGCAATCACGAGGTAAGGAATCGATTCCGGTCTTCTGAATTCGCCAAGAGCTTCAAAGGCACCGGGCAAGCAGCGCTTCTGCGTGATCTCAAGCAAGATCTGATAGACTTCTTCGGAAGGCCACTTGGATAAATATCGAGCAGCTGTACTCTCCACAGCTTCTTCTCCTAACCGAACATTTGGATCAACAATTTCCTTATGTCGTCTCAAATACTCTACCAGCACCTCTTTTGCTCCCAAGGCAGCGAGCGCCTCAACAGCACGCTGGCGGGGTTGGTAGATGGCGCTCGGTCTGCCTTCGAGCAGGAATTGACGCAACGATCCAATCGCCTTGTGCCCATATGCGATTAACTCTGAAACCGCTCGGTCACCTTCCTTGAGTGAATTAAGCATTTCTATGTGTCTTGAGATCTCGACGTTCGTTAGCATAATTTTCCCAATTTATATGTGCTTAGCGTACGAAAGCCTTGTGGCCAGCATAGATGGCCCTATCTCCAAGTTCTTCTTCAATTCGCAATAACTGGTTATATTTTTCGACGCGCTCACCGCGACAGGGTGCTCCTGTCTTAAGATGGCCGGTACCCATTGCCACTGTGAAGTCGGCGATGAAGCTGTCCACTGTTTCGCCGCTGCGGTGAGAGACCATAGCCCCCCACCCTGCTTTACGGGCCATTTCTATTGCCGCCACGGTCTCGGTGAGCGTCCCAACCTGGTTAAGCTTGATGAGCACTGCATTCGCAACGTTCTCAGCGATACCACGCTCAATGCGACTAACATTTGTGACGAAGAGGTCATCTCCCACCAGTTCAATCTTGTTTCCTAACTTTTTATTAAGCAGTTTCCAACCATCCCAATCGTCTTCAGCCAAACCGTCTTCCAGTACGATGATCGGGTATTTTTTGATCCATTGAGCATACATTTCGACCATCTCGGCCGAAGTCACTTTGCTGCCCTCTGTCCGAAGCTGGTAGTATCCCTCTTCATAGAAACTACTGGAGGCCGGGTCAATGGCAAGGACTATCTGCTCCCCGGGCCGATAGCCTGCTTTTTCAACGGATCTAAGAATCAATTCCACAGCATCAGAGTTTTTCCTCAGTGCCGGGGCAAAACCACCTTCATCCCCCACGCCTGTTGAGTAGCTTCCTTCCTTCAGTACGTTTTTGAGGGTGTGATAAATTTCACTCCCCCATCGCAATGCCTCCCGGAAAGTGGGTGCGCCGACAGGAGCGATCATGAATTCTTGCAAATCCGCCCCCTGCCAGTTGGCATGGATACCGCCATTCAGGATGTTGAACATGGGCACAGGCAGGACTCTGGCTGCTACTCCTCCAAGGTAGCGGTAAAGTGGGAGTTTGACCGCATTTGCCGCTGCACGGGCGACAGCAAGGCTCACCCCCAACATTGCGTTGGCGCCCAGTTTACTTTTATTGGGGGTGCCATCCAATTGCAACATAATATGGTCAATCTCGGATTGATGCAATGCATTGAGTCCGATCACCACTTTGGCAATCTCATTATTGATATGTTCAATGGCTTTCAAAACCCCCTTGCCATTGTAACGCCTTTTATCCCCGTCCCGAAGCTCAAGGGCTTCATGGGTTCCTGTCGATGCGCCTGATGGGACAGCCGCCTGACCGTAGGCCTCCCCCTCCAACCAGATTTCCACTTCGACTGTGGGATTCCCTCGAGAGTCCAAGATTTCCCTTGCATGAACAGATTTAATCGTTGTAGCCATTTCTTCCTCCTTAGCGTTGCCTAAGTTGATGCCTTCCTTCGTTCCTGTATCCTTCCTAACATCCCTTGATGGTCTTTATCGCTGACTCATGGTCCCCCCATCCTCCCATTCCGGTCTTCCCTCTTTCAAGTTCCTTATAATTTGTAGGGAATATCGAAAACTGACCTAAATTAGATATCGGTTGATAAAAATTTCAGAATTTAAATATACCAATACTCTTTATTATCAGAGAAGAATTAAATTTTAACCAAAAAATTACTTACTTCCCTAAGTTATTCTATAAGGTATCCTCATTAAAAAGAATGAACCCACTCCCTGGGCTAAAGCCCGGGGTTTTAAACCTGTAGCATGTCTGACATGACTTTCTACCATGCCAGACATGCCGGAAAAGGCCTACGCTTCGCTCCGAAAGGATGCCATTCATCCCCAGGCGTAAAAGACTGAGGTTTTCTGGCATGGCTAATAAAATACAAATTTTATATACCATTTAAGAATAAAAAAGCAATAGAAGATTAAATTTGAATGGGCATAGGTAGATATTATTTTGGGTTCATTTTCGATATTCCCTACAAGTACAACAATTCTCATAACATCCTTGTAGTTACCCGGATTGCGCTGCTCTGTAACGAAATCCGGTAATGTGGTGACTTCCGGGTGTTCAACTCTGCGGTCTGCGAATATAATCGTTAGTCTCGGTTCGTCTCCGGAAACCAGCCACGTCGGCACAGCCATGATCAGATTTACGCCGACCTAAAGCACATCAACTTCCAAAATATGATTCAGCAAAGACGATTTCCCAGAACTTACCTGGCCAAAGAGGGCGATTCGAAGCGCTGAGTTTCCAAACGATCCAGAATCAAGGCCAGCTTGGGACGAAACTCCACCAGGCACTCCATGCAGATGACTGCAGATCTGCCTCATTACCCGCCCATTGGAGTCTTTCAAGTCGGACACCAAGATCTTGTCCCAGCCCTTCAACCAGGTATTCATCGAGCTTGTGGACAAACGTATTGAGTTCAACGGCAAGACCATTGAGGTCGACTATTGCGTATTCAGGGTCTTCTCCGTAGTTCTTCATATACATAGGGCCAATCTCGGTAAGCGCGATATCGATAAACGTCAAGTGCACACAAATAGGGTGAAGGGCACTGATATGCGGGTCCGGTTAGCGAATGCCTTGACCCTCAATCACACGCAGTATCTGACCCCAGAAGCGAGCAATGTAGTCCCGAATCACCTTGCCTTGAGTTGACATCACTTCGACCCAGTAATAGATAAAAGCTAACTCTGACGATGTGGCGGTCAGGATCCCTTCAATCTCGAACAGGAACTTATCCGCGTATTGAAGATTTGTAAGAAGATGCTGCTTCTGGGATTCGTTAAAAGATTCAACTCTCATTTTCTGCCTATAAATGTTCTTCCATTCTGTCGTGCCTCTTCGTGCACCTTGGACCAAACGCCGACCCGACGACCTTAAACCGACATTACCAAGTTTCATTTTCCTTCTTGTCCTTTCTCAATTTCCGATGACAGAAGGGGCAAGGCTTTCCTTCTTGGATAAGAACATTTTTCATTACCTCAATCAATTCTCTGTCTTCTAAAATCTGTTTCACAATATGGGGATGGAGTTTCCGGTCAAACTTGCGGTAAGGAAAGCTACTTTTTCCGCTCATCTCTATACTCCTCAAAAAAAGACGTTATCAAGACTCTATGCGGCTTTTTATTTCTGCTTTGAACTTCATTCAAGATAGGTTCCTTTATTCTTCTTGTTTTGAAATTCTCTGGCCTGATACATGAAAGCCTCCAGACGAGTTAACGTATTGGTCTGCTCCTGACCGTCATAAGCCATATTGAGGATGGGGATATTATTATTCTTTTCTCGATATCGCTTCAAAATGGTGCTCACGATCGTTCCAGGCATACAGGTAAAGGGCATGATATTGACAATCCCACTTACACCTCTTTTTGCAAAATCAATAGTCTTCCCAATAGAAAGAATTGCCTCTCCTTCGAATGAATAGTCAAGATAGGGTCTGGCTTTCTTAAAGAGCGCCCTCGTTTTAGGTTCCCCCAAATTTCGGAGATTACTCTTAAAAATCCTTTCAAGACGATGTTCATCCTTTTTCTGATAGTAGTCAGTAAGAAAAACCCTTAAGAGATTCGAAAAGGACTTTTTCCTGAGGTTCCTCTCCTTTGAAATGGTGTTCACATAAAAGATCCACTCCGTCAGGGGGGCGATCCAGGCCTCTCCTCCAAACTGCTCAATCTTTCGAATCACATTCTCATTGGCGAAACGATTGAGTCGAACAAAGATTTCACCCACAATCCCAATTAAAGGTTTTTCTCCAACCCCATCCACTTCAATCTGATTAAAGTCCTTCAAGCTCTCTTTCAGGGCCTCTTCCAGGTCTCCTCCTTCTCGGATGGCTTTACAAACCCTATCCAATGAAGTCTGATAAACTTCATCGGTCTCCCCCTTTCTTTTCTCATAGGGTCGTGTCTCCAAGACTTTCTTCATCAAGAGATCGACGGCCACGATTCCTTGCCACCCCAGTCGAGTGAATTGAGAACCCATGATCCCTAAATCGCTATAGAGAGTCTCATCCTGATTGGGGGAGTAGATGGGAACATGTTTAAAACCAAGCTGATCCAGAACGAGACGGTGGAACCGATGATACTGCCCAAATCGACAGGGACCGTTACCAGAAGGCATAAAGAAGGCAGCCCGCTCGTGATCGAAATTTGGGTCTTTCAGAAGTTTCACCATATCCCCTGTGGTCAGGATACAGGGATAACACTCTTTTCCAGAGGTGAACTTTCTTCCCCAATAGAGGGTCTCCTCATCGGATTCAGGAAAGACCTCTGCCTCTACCCCACAGGCTTGAAAAGCCGCGGCCACGGCAAAGGAATGATCGCACATATAAGGAATATAGATCTTTTTGGTTCGATCGGTTTTGGGCCTTGTCTTTTCGACAAAGGGAACCCTTTTGAGCCTCACATTTTTTAAACTATCTAAGAAGGCTTCACACCGAGTGATGGCCCCGGCATCGGCACTATGTTCATCGATTTCCAGCTGAAGATAGGGCTTCTCCTTGGAGAGCTCTCTGAAGAAGTGGCTAATGAATGAATCTGGACCACATCCAAAGTTGGTGATGTAAACTGTATAGAGCCTTGGATCATCATTAATAATCATTCCAGCAGAAAGGATCTTCTGACCGTATCTCCAGTACATCTCGCGAATTTCAGAGGTTGGTTTCACGGAATCTAAAGGCAAAAAATCCATGGGAATAGGGAGGACTCCAATATCTCTCAGTTTTTTCGGAATATCGAGATTGACTCCGGAGTCACAGGAGTTATAAGGTCTTCCTACAATGACCATAGCCTTTTCATCGGGTCTAATTTTGTTCAGAATCTCCTTTCCTCGATTCAGTAAGGATTGGTAAAATCGTGCCTGAAACCTCTCCGCCTTCTCCAATGCCCTCCCCACCTGTTTTGCATTCCTCCGAAGAGCCCTTCCGAAACGAATTAATTCTCTCTCCAAGGTCTCTCTTCCGAACCCAAAATGGAAGATGGGTTGAAGAACCTCGACTCCATTCTTCCTAAAATCGATGGAGGAATGAACGGCATAGGGAAGGGCTTGGGCATAGGGACAGGCGGTATTGGTGGGCATCTCCGGGTGAGAGGATTTGAGATTGATAATACTTGGAAGAAAGACCCTCTTGACCCCCTTCTCTAAGAGATTCAGAATGTGGCCATGACTGACCTTGATAGGGAAACAGGTCTCAGAAACAACATTCTCAACCCCCTTTCGGATCAACTCCTTGTTGGTGGGGTCAGAAAGAACGACCCGATATCCCAATTCCGTGAAAAAGGCCTTCCAGAAAGGAAAGAGCTCATGAAGATAGAGAATCCGAGGGATTCCAATCTCTGGAGCATCGGGAGGAAGAGTCTCCTCCCCTTCATATGGAGCAAAGAGCATTCTTTCTCTCTCATGAAAAAGATCAGGGAGATTGGATCCTTTTGTCCTTTTAATGACATCGTATTTCTCACATCGGCTCCCATAGAATAGGGGCTTCTCTCCTTCTACACTGACCTTTCGAATTAAACAGTAGTTTGCGCATCCTTTGCATTCAAATGAGGTCTGTTCGTATCGCCTTCGGCTGAGGTCAAACCCCTTGAAACTCGAACGCTCCCAGGTCCGTTCTTCCATGGCCAAGATGGCTACCCCGATGGCTCCGGTCACATCATGATCAGGAGGGACAATGATGGGTTTACCCAGCACCCTTTCGAAGGCAGCGACCACTCCTTTGTTAAAAGCGGTTCCCCCCTGGAAAAAGATTCGATCTCCGATTCGGCGGTCTCCCACCACTCGATTGAGATAGTTCTGCACAATCGAGTAACTGAGACCGGCTACCAGATCATCCTTCTCAGCCCCTCTCTGCTGGTGATGGACCAAGTCTGATTCAATAAAGACCGTGCATCGCTCTCCCATCCGCACCGGTTCTTTTGCAGAGAGGGCAAGAGCTCCAAACTCCTCTTTGATCGAGATATCCAGCTTCTCTGCCTGTTCCTCAAGAAAAGAACCTGTCCCCGCCGCACAGACTTTATTCATCTCGAAATCGACGACGACCCCATTGTCAACGCTGATATATTTCGAATCCTGTCCTCCAATCTCAAATATCGTATCCACCTTTGGATCAATATGAATGGCGGCAGTGGCTTGAGCTGTAATTTCGTTTCTGACTAAATCTGCCCCCACGAAATCGGCGGTGAGGTACCTTCCGGAGCCTGTCGTCCCAACACCTTTGATCTCTATTCGATCCCCAATCTCTTCCCCGATCTCTTGAAGGCCTTTCCGAATCGCCTCGATCGGACGTCCAGCGGTCATGAGATACCGCTTTGAGAGAACCCTTTTATTCTTATCAATGACGACCAAGTTTGTACTGATGGAGCCTACATCCAAACCAAGATAGGCCTCGATCTTCTCACCCGAAGCTGGATCCTCTTTGGGTGTTTCAGGATGGTATCCAGGATTGGAATGCCTATGAGGAGATCTAAGATGATGGGGAGAAAGAGAGAGGGGAGGGAGGGGTTTCTCTTTCTCTTGATACCTGGCAAGATAATCCTTTAGATGGGTCAGGTCTAATCGTTTAAGGGTCTTGCTTTCCTTATTCTCTTTTGAGACCAGGACTGCTCCGATCGCCCCCATGGAGGCAAAATATTTGGGAATGATGAGATCGCCTTCAGAAAGTTCAAGGACATCCATGAAGGCCTTCCTCATTCCTACATTGGCTGCCACTCCCCCTTGAAAGATAACGGGTTTGACAAAGGTCTTTCCCTTTCCAATATTGCTCTTAAAATTTCTTGCCAGAGCATAACAGAGCCCCGCAACGATGTCATAGTCCGGAGTGGCAATCTGCTGGAGATGGATCATATCCGTTTTAGCGAAGACACTACACCGGCCTGCAATTCGTGGCGGGTTTTTCGACTTCAGCGCGATCTGGCCGAACTCCTCAATACTCAGACCCAGTCGGCTGGCCTGTTGATCGAGAAAGGAGCCCGTGCCAGCCGCGCAGAGGGTATTCATTGAGAAGTCTGCAATCTTAGAGTGCCCTCCCACATCTTCCAGGAGGATAAGCTTTGAATCTTCCCCTCCCATGTCGATAATTGTCCTGACCTCTGGATAGAAGTGCTGGACAGCCCTGGTTTGAGCAATAATCTCGTTGACGAAATTTCCTTTCAGAAGTTCAGAGAGAAGTTTTCCTCCAATCCCGGTGAAGGAGATCGAATGGATACGTTCTGGTGGAACCCACTCAAGGATGTCCTCCAAGATCTTTCGGACCATCTGGAGAGGTTGGCCTTTGATTCGAGTATAGTGCTCCTCTATTACTTCTCGGGAATCATCCATGAGGATGGTATTGACACTTACCGAACCAACATCAATACCCAGATAATATCTTTTAATCACATCAACCACTCACCTTTCAGTATTTTTTGAGATCCCTTTATATGACCAAAGTATGTTCCGCACCTACACTCTTCCCGCCTCTTTTCCATCAAGGCCGTGATTCTTCTCAAGCTTTCCGTATAAAGAATACTTCTTTCCCTCTATCGGCACCTCCGGATAATCAGGAATCAATTTTCTAATCTCCTTCCACTCCCACAGGTCCCATCGCCATACCCCGCAATCCTCATACGGGCACTTGCTCTTCCAGCCTAAAGAATCCAGATAAAACGTCCTCTCACAATTGAGACACCAATAAATCTTCTTGCGCCTTTCCTCCATCTTGACCTGCCTCCCTTTCAATGGTCCATTCCACTTTGTTCAAGTTCCCGAAGGGCGATTTCCCTCATTCTCAAAGGGTAGCCTCCTGTAACCTCAGCCAGGTTCTTAATTCTGACCTCAGTCCAACCCAACGGATGTTCCTTCGATAGCTGTATAATGAAGTGGACCACATCGGATGTGGTGAGGTATTGAAGCATGATAAGGATCGATAGGTTCATCTGCACTCGGAATAGGAAAAGATCGTTCAATGACAAGAAACTCTCCACAGTCGATACGAACTGAAATCGTTTTTCCCACGCGAGATACCGGAGGGAATCACGCTTTTGAGTATAAAGTTTCGAGATATTGTTTAACACGAGGATGTGCTTTCTACGATCATCTAAGGCGAGGGTAGCGATTCGAAATCGACTGGATCTATATTCCGTATGTCTGCGTCCAAATTCCTGCATTGGAAACAACTTGGATAAAAGATGATTGCGTATTTCCCCAGGGGTTCGGGAAAAATCCATGAAAATGAATCGCCATCGGTCTTTGGTCGTTTTCGCAATATGTCGGATCAGATTCGTCCGGCCTATCCCATGTTTGCCCAAGATAATCACGTTATTGCCTTCGGTCAAAACCTCTTTGATCTGCACTATATCGTTTTCCCGACCTACGAAACACATATTCCATCTTCGCCTCGCACATCCTTGGTCAAAAAATAGACAAGGGTCTCAGCGTCCATTAAACTCTTATCATCAAGTGGGACATCAAATTCTACGGTCACCCCTTTACGTGCGATTTCCTGCTTGGAGACAAATAGGTGCCTATCGTACATCTGTTTTTGAACTATTTGGGCTGACTTCATAGTATCCGGTAAAATACAGGACACGTTGACACCAAAGCTGTACACGTCAGGTCTACTCGGTTTGTCCTCTGCGGCATAAAGGAACCCGAAATTGGTTGATACAAGTATGGCAGTTGTCAAAAGGCACGTTGGAATGCTTTTCCACCGAATCTTCCGTGTAATCCAACGCTCTGAAGATCGGAGCACATTAAATGGAAGTTCACCGTAAATGATTAGCGGTTCCAAAAGATCAATCAGTGTTTGGGACGTGTGGCGCCAAATCTCCGGCCATCCCATTGCATCAACAGGTAGCTGATCGTAGGCGTGGCCAGCCACCCTGCGATATTTCCGAAGCGCGATGCTAAAGTGTTTCATGCCAGTCGTTGCAGGGAAAAACAGCGTTGTACAAGATTGTTTGTCATCCACTACGAACTCGATAGAAAACCAGCCCAAAAGGAGAGCAGCTCCCAACTGCACATAGAGCACCTGACGAAAAGGGATTGACTGAACGGTTGGCTCGATTCCCTCCCTGTGTTGATTTTCGGAGATAACAAAGCGGTCGCTGGTAACTGCCACAGCATGAGAAGATGGTGTTCCTTGAAGACCGAAGGAACCTTTCTTCTCCTGATAGATTGGAGAGTAAAGAAGGTAGAGTAGCTTTTCCTCACGGCGAAGAGCCTTTTCCATAAGCTCTGCATGGACCCCCAGAAGGTCAATCGGCTTGTCAACATTAAAGACATATGGTTCTTTGCCACTTGATTGGCTTGGTTCCCACATGGTTGTCTCCAAGTTTGTCAGAGGCAAAACGATTTTTTAAGAACTTAGAACGCAGATGATATGTGTCATTCAATGATCCGAACGTAAATCCACCTCCTTCAACCTCAAATACATTAATGGCATATGTGTCTTGCCTCAATCGCCAAAACCGCTCATTCCCCAAGCCCAAAACGACTAACAAAATGAAATGATACGATTAACGACCGTATGACTCACCAACACAATGGTCTGTCCTTTATGCAGGGCAGCCATTTCGTTTACAACCCCGAGGGCGCAGCTGCGCGGGTTTTCAAGTTTTTCATCGCCTGGGATCTGTGCGGTATGAGGAGCGTTATACCAACTATTCATAATATCCGGCCAGCGTTCTCTTGCCTCATCAGGTATGAATCTTTGCCACTCCATCGGACGTCCTTATAGCCCGCGACAGCGGATTGGAGTATATGGCTACAGGCTTCCATTCATCAGCGATATGTTTCTCTGCAGCCTTGGCCTGGAGCAACCCGGTCCCATTTAACGGTATATCCAAGCGGCTATGAAATCGCTCTACACGATTCCATTCAGTCTCTCCATGGCGCACCAATATAATTCGTATCATTTGTGGCCTCCCTCATTAGCGGCCAAGAGATCAAATTTGGATCGAAAAGCCTTGAGTCCTGAAGTGATCCCCAACTGTCTTGCGATAAATTTCCATGTGCTCATGTGCCTTTTCCGTGATGGGCCTTCTTCTATTTGCGAGAGTATCCAGTGAAGTCCGAGAGAAATCAGTGAAATACCTCCACTCTCTATTGTCTCAATAGCCTGTCCGCAAAGCATTGCTGCGTTTTCCACATTACCAACTACAACATTGACAAGGGCCTCTACAAGGTAAGCAGTGCTACGTGTCACCCAATCTGATGAAACCTCCCTGGCTTTTTCGGCAAACAATAGGGCTGTGCCGTTCTCTTTTGACAGTAGGACATCAGCACTCATGAGGATAAGATGCCACGGGCAAAGATCATCTTTAGAAAGGCGTGATTCAAGATCCAGCCGCTCACCCTGAAGAATGCGCGCTGCAAGGAGCTTGTGGACAATATCATTATGAGG
>Ga0315298_1004231_pt1 | contig 21705 bp, 24 predicted proteins | sample WHS_1_MG_FD_203077 | JGI IMG/M metagenome (GOLD analysis project Ga0315298, IMG submission 203077) | Extremophilic microbial mat communities from Washburn Hot Springs, YNP, Wyoming, USA - WHS_1_MG | ecosystem: Environmental > Aquatic > Thermal springs > Hot (42-90C) | place: USA: Wyoming...
AAACGTGAAACGTGAAGAGCGAAAGGGCTGGGGCGGGAAGGAGACGCGCAAAATCCTTCCCGCTCCTCCTGGGGGACAGGTGGGCGCTCCGAATCTCCGGCGGTCAGGCGGCGGGCTCTTCAGTGGGGGCGCCTCCCCGGGCCCGGGTGACGGCCTTGCGGGTTCCCTCCACCGCTTCAGTCAGTTGCTTGCGGCTCTCTTCCAGGACGACCTGCCCCTGGGCCTGGATTTCTTCGGCCCGGCGGCGGAGGTCGGCGGCGACCGCCTCGGCTTTAGCGCGGGCCTCCTCCAGCGCCTGCTCTGCCCGCAGGCGGGCCCTCTCGGCCTCCTCTTTGGCCTTTTCGGCCACCTCCACGCCCTTTCTGCGAATCTGGGCGCGGGTCTCCTCACCGGACTGGGGGGCGAAGAGCAGCGCCACTGCTGCCCCTACCAGTCCACCGACCACGAATCCGGTCAGGAACGCCACCACATTGCTGCCGTTGTCTTTTGCCATGGAAGTCCTCCTCTCCCTATGCAGGTATCGTCAGTAAACTTCGTCATGGGTTCCGATAGTCAGCAGGAGAATTTCTTCCTCCCCTGACTCTGGATTCTGGACGAACTCAAAAAGGATGCGATTGTCATAATCTACTGTGCAGGCCCATGAGCCAGCCAGTTCGCCTTTCAGTTTGTGGCTATGCAATGTGGGGTGAAATGGGTCCTCGGCCAGTTGTTGGAGAGTGCGTTCAATTCTGGCCCGAAGTTCTGGCTGGCGACGGATGGCTCGTTTCAAGGCCCGTACAAAAGTCGCGCTCCAGACAAGGGTTCTCAATCTGCCAACTCCTTCATCAAATCCGCCACCGTACCCCGACGTACCTCACCCCGCTGGTAAGCCTCACGAGCCTCGGCAATCTCCGCTGCCAGTTTTTTGCGACGATATTGAATCAAGCGATGACGGATGATTTCCACCAGTAAAGCCTGGTCATCAGGCGGCAGTGCCTCTACTGCCTCAATCACTTCCTGGAAATGCGAAGATCTTGTCGGATTTTCACGGATCATGATGCACCTCTAAAGAACCCGCGGTTTCTTTAAATCCTCAATCCTCCAGGTTGCGCCCAGAGCGCACCTGAGAGCGCCCCACAACCAGTTCCACCCAATCCCGCAGATCTTTAAACCGCTTGCCCGTTTTCCAGTAGTAAAGAGGGCACTTACTCCACAACTCCCAGGACAAGGACGGGGATGTCAATATCCGCTACCCCCCGGTGCTCCAGGTCCCATACGAATTGTTCAAAATACGAAACCCCCGTGGACATTTCGTCGGCAAACCGCTTAATGGGTACAACCTCGTAGGCCCTTCCCGTCCAGGAGTCGCGGCTGAGAAATGGATACACTTTTCCACTCTTCAGGGATCTGGGCGACTTTCTCCCGGCCCGTTGGTTGATAGACGGGCCTGCCCAGCGGACGATACCGGAGCGTGCCATTGAAGTAGGCCAGAAGGCGCTGACGAGCAATATCTGCGCAGTTTCAGGCCCAGCGCGTAACTGCCTACCCAAGAGTCGTTTCGTAAAAAACCACGAAGGACACGAAGGCCACACAAAGGACACGGAGGACGATTTTTACCCTTTGTGTCCTTCGTGAGTACTTTGTGACCTTTGTGGTAGGTAATTACCCCAGCGCCTTGAATATGGGGTAGTACAGAATATCCAGCGGGAAAACCTCACCGTCTTCCACGAAATTTCCCACCTGCCAGCAGATGCTGCCGTCCTCCCGAAGGACACGGTACAGTTGCGCGATAACCTCTGCCTGAGCCTGCAGATACTGCTCAATAGCGACCCGGTTTTCGTACTCTTTGCCGAGATTATACGGGGGCGATGTGATAATCAACGTCACCGAACGGTCTGGAATTTGGGCCAGAAACTCGCTGACGTCGCCGTGAAAGAGTACAATCTCGGCGTCCAGCCGGAACCGGTCCTCTATCGGTTTCGGTGGTTGCAGAAGAAGTTCCATAGCCAACCTTTGCCTGTATCACCCGGACTGACCGCCGATGAACCCCGCGATTTCCTTCAGCACTCGCCGCACCCCGGCCATGAAACTGGCGGCCTGGATGGTCGGGGCGACGACGTGATGGCTGACGAACTGCGTCGTCCCCCGAACGGTCGCCAGGGTGTCGTTGATGGTCTCTAACATCGGGCGGATTTCGTCCCGGAGGAGCGACACCAGCGCCTGTATCTGAATGGTCAGGACGATGAGCAGGATGCCAATCAGGAGGGTCTCAAAGGCAACCAGGATGATGGCGGCATCCCGCAGCAGGGAGACAACCGCCGCCCCCGGGCTGGGCTGGACCGGGGAGCGATAGGCGTCCACCGCCAGCACCACCAGCAGGGCGATCATGCCCAGCATCAGCACGCCCACGATGACCAGACTCAGAATCAGGTTGCGCTTCAGGCGCGCTTCCGCTGGCGTGGGGACCGTTTCTGGAACTTCACCGCTGGATGCCATATTTCCCCCTTGTCAATGCACGGGACCTGACCCAAGTAACATTGCCAGATACCGGCTGGCCATTTCCAGCCGGTACAGGGCATCCTTATCGGAGATCATTTCTGCACCCCGGCCCAGGTAATCGCCCAACGTCCAGAGGGCTCAGCACCCTTTTCCCACCACCAGGCAGGAATGCCATGGGTATCTCGCTGCCGGACCAGCCTTGCCTCGGCCACGATTTCCCGCACCCGTCTGAGTTTCTCCTCCAGAAACCCCTGCGGGTCGTAAAAGATAATGGCATCTACGGCCAGGTCCAGGTGGAGAGGCGTGATGTCGGCGGTGAATTCCTCCACCGTCCTTGCCAGAACGGAAATGGCACAGGGTTTATCCCGCCAGTTCTGGATAGGTTCATAGACCAGACGGTTCCGCTCCAGGGGATGAGCGGGCAGGTCCAGCGCGATCAGCAGGACATCCAGGTCGCTATCTTCCCTTTCCTCTCCTCTGGCCCGGGAGCCAAAGAAGGCGAGAGCGACCAGGTTCGTCCCCAGCGCCTGCCGGTATCGCTGGACCAGCACCTGCGCCGTTTCCTGAAGAATTCTCTGCATATTTCAATCCCCCCGCATACCCACAAAGTGAGGCGATGCGGAGAATCTGGCAATTTCAAAAAGATGATACCATGCTTTCCCACGGCGCGCAAATGACGCCGCCCCCCAGGACCACCTCGCCGTCGTAGAGCACCAGGTACTGGCCCGGGGTGATGTCCCGCTGGGGGACGGCGAACCGGACGTGGAGACGGCCCCCCGGCAGCGGCGTGGCGAGGACCGGGGCCTCCTTATGCCGGTAGCGAATCTGAGCGGTGGCCTCAAAGGGCCCGGGCGGCTCCTCGCCGGAGATGTAGTGCATCCGGGCCGCGATGCACTCCGACTGGCCCAACTCCTCTGCCCGTCCGACGATGACGGCGTTCCGCTGCGGGTCCAGCGCCAGGACGTAGAGGGGATGCGGCGCGGCGATGCCGATGCCTTTCCGCTGCCCGACTGTGTAGTGGATCAGCCCCCGGTGCTCTCCCAGCACCCGACCCGCCGTATCCAGAATCGGGCCGGGGCGGACCGCCTCCGGAGCGTGTTCCGCGACAAACCGCCGGTAGTCCCCGTCGGCCAGAAAGCAGATGTCCTGGCTCTCCGGCTGGTCGGCGACGGGCAGGCCCCGGGCCCGCGCCATTTCCCGCACCTGCGACTTGGTCAGGTCCCCCAGAGGGAAGAGGACGCGCGCCACTTGCTCCTGCGTCAGGATGTGCAGGACGTAGGACTGGTCTTTGGTGCGGTCCCGGCCCCGCAGCAACTGGTAGCGGTCCCCCACCCGGCGGACGCGGGCGTAGTGACCCGTCGCCAGGAAGTCCGCGCCCCGCTCCATAGCCCACTGCATCAGCAGGCCGAAGCGAATCTCCCGGTTGCAGGGGATGCAGGGGTTGGGAGTACGGGCGGCGACGTATTCGGCGACGAAGGTCTCCACGACGGCGCGGCGGAAGGGCTCCCGCATGTCCACCTCATAAAACGGGATGCCCAGTTGCGCGGCGACGCTCCGGGCGCGCTCCACCGCCTCCGGTGTACAGCAGAGGTTGTCCCGGCATCCGGCGGCGGGTTCGGCCCACAGCCGCAACATCACCCCGGTCACCCGGTACCCCTGCTCCACCAGCAGCGCCGCCGCCACGCTGCTATCCACCCCTCCGCTCATCGCGACCACAACGTTCACCCAATATCCTCCGTTTATACGCTTCGCGCTGGACCTGAAGGTACGGGAGAAAATCCAGGTACTGACGCACAACGCGGGAGTACATCTCTCCCCGATCAAACTCCTCCGTCTGGTAGACAACCTGATTGAGACGAACGGCCTCGTACTTCAGGACGATGTCGTCGGTATCCAGAAAGACCAGGTCTACATTGCAGAATCCCGCCCGGGCCAGGTCGGTGAGCATATCCAGCCGACGGGCGCGCGCGGCGGGCGAGCGAGGGACCACCGCCAGGTCCAGGTCGCTCTCCCGATGCATTCGCCCCTCCGCGGCCGAGCCAAAAAGGTAGACGGCCCGGACCTCCGGATACTTCTGGAACACCCGCGCCAGCGCGTCCAGGTCCTCCTGGCTCTCCAGCCGCCGCGCGCCAACCATAGGGTACCCCCTTTCAGTCTTCCCGCAGACGGGCCACCACTCGCGGCAGGGCCTCCAGAACAGCGTCCACATCCTCTTCGGTGTTGTACCGGCCCAGAGAGAGGCGGAGCGCCCCCACAGCCCAATCCGGCGACAGCCCCATGGCCTCCAGGACCGGGGACGGGCGGGCCTCCCCCTCCGAACAGGCCGCCCCCGAACTGGCCGCGATTCCCTCCATATCCAGGCCGATGACCACCGACGCCCCCTCCACTCCCCGAATGGCGAAACTGGCCAGGTGGCAGAGCCGTCGGGTGGGGTGCCCCGTCAACTGAACATCCGGGATGGCGGAGAGGACGCCCTCTATCAGGCGGTCCCGCAGGCGGGCCAGGCGGGCCGTCTCCTCCTCCCGCGCCGCCTCCGCCAGTTCCAGCGCGGTCGCCATGCCGACGATGCCCGCCACGTTGACCGTCCCCGGACGGCGGCCCCCCTCGTGCCCCCCGCCGGTGATGGCGGGCACCAGCGCCAGCCCCCGCCGGACGTAGAGAAGCCCCACCCCTTTGGGGCCGTAGAACTTGTGGGCCGAGAGGGCCAGCAGGTCCACCCCCAGTTCCTCCACGTTCAGCGGCATCCGCCCGGCGGCCTGAACCGCGTCGGTGTGGAAGGGGATGCCGTGCTCCCGGCAGACGGCGGCGATTTCCGGAATGGGCTGGACGGTGCCCACCTCGTTGCTGGCGGTCATCACGCTGACCAGGACGGTGTCGGGCCGGATGGCCCGCCGGACCTCCTCCGGGTCTACCAGCCCGTGCCCGTCCACCGGGACGATGGTCACCTCAAAACCGAAGAGGCGGTGGAGTTGCTCCACGGTGGTTTCCACCGCGTGGTGCTCTATCGGCGTGGTGATGATGTGGTTGCCGCGGCCGCTCCGGCGGGCCGCCCAGGCGACGCCCCGCAGGGCCAGATTGTCCGCCTCCGTCCCCGACGCGGTGAAGACAATCTCCGACGGGCGGCACCCCAGGATTCGGGCCACCCGTTCCCGCGCCCCCTCCAGCGCCGCCGCCGCGGCCTGCCCCCAGGTGTGGACGGACGAGGTGTTGCCGAAGACGTCGCTCCAGTAGGGAGCCATAGCCTCCACCACCCGAGGATCCACAGGGGTGGTGGCGGAGTAGTCCATGTAGATGGCCCGTTTCATCGGTATCCCTCCTGTCCCAGTGCCCGTCGGACGTCGTTCAGGTCGGGGGCGACGGTGAGGGGCTGGCCCGTCGCCTTCATTACACTGGCGACGTCCTTCAGGCCGGAGCCGGTGGCCAGGACGACGACCTGCTCGTCCGCCCCCACCAGTCCCCTTCCCACCGCTTTGACCAGACCGGCGTAGGCGGCCGCGGCCGCCGGTTCTGCGAAGACTCCACATCCCCGGGCCAGCGCGGGGATGGCGGCCAGAATCTCCTCGTCGCTCACGCGGAGAAAGGCCCCGCCCGTTTCCCGAACCGCCCGCAGCGCTTTGATGCGGTCGCGTGGGAGACCGGCGACGATGCTATCCGCCACCGAGTGAGCCTCCACAGGCACCATTTCCCAGCCCTCCAGCCCCCGCTCCCAGGCATCCACCAGTGGAGATGAGCCCTCGGCCTGGACGCCGATCAGACGCGGCATACGGTCTATCCAGCCCAGCGCGGCCAGGTCCCGCAGTCCTTTATGGATGCCGCCGATGATACACCCGTCCCCCACGGGGATGAGGATGACGTCCGGGGGCCGGAACGGGGCCGAACTGTCGGTCTGCGCGGCCAGTTGCTCGCAGATTTCGCAGGCGGCGGTCTTCTTCCCTTCGGACATATACGGGTTGTAGGCGGTGTTGCGGTTGTACCAGCCGAAGGCCGCCGACGCTTCCAGGCAGAGGTCAAAGGCCTGGTCGTAGGTGCCGTCCACCAGCAGGACGGTGGCCCCGAAGGCCAGGAGTTGGGCCACTTTGGCCTGGGGGGCGGTGCGGGGGACGAAGATGACGTTGCGCTGCCCGACGGCCGCGCAGAGCCCTGCCAGTGCGGCGGCGGCGTTGCCCGTGCTGGCGGTCGTCACCACCTCCGCCCCGCGCTCGGCGGCCTTGACGACGGCAATCGCCGAGGCGCGGTCCTTGAAGGACGCGGTGGGCTGGCGGCTATCGTCCTTCACCCAGAGGTGCTTCAGCCCCAGTTCCCGGGCCAGGCGGGGGGCCGGATACAGCGGCGTCCAGCCCACGCTTCCCAGTACCGTCCCCTCCGCCAGGCGCCGGACCACCTCCGGGTTCACCGGCAGGAGGGGCATGTAGCGCCAGATGGAACGCTCGGGGCTGGCGGCCAGCGCGTGGGGCGAGACCTCCCGCCGGATGCGGTCGTAGTCGTAGACCGCATCCAGAATCCCGTCGTTCCCGTGATGGGGGCAGACGTAATCCACTTCGTCGGGGCCGTATTCGGCGCCACAGATGGTGCAGCGAAGGGAAAGCAGAAAACTCATGGAAGCCTCCGGTTCATCCTGGGGTGACTGTTCAGCCTCACCTCTCCCCCAGCGGCTTCGCCGCTACCGCCGCAGGCCTCGGCCCGAAGGGCCTTCGGCCCGAGGGCGGCGGGGGTGGGGTGAGGAAGCCTGAAAGGTTTCAACCTGTGTACCTTCTCACCTGTCGCATCGGCGTGCCGACCATACGGAAGGCCCGCCGTTCGGCCTCGTAGCGGATGCGCTCCTCGTCCAGGGTGACCAGTTGGCCGTCCCAGAGCAGCGGCCGTCCGTCGCAGAGGACGTAGCGGACGTCGGCGGGGTGGCTGGCGTAGACCACGTTCGCCGCCAGGTCGTGGCGCGGGGCCCAGTGGACGCCGCGGGTGTCCATGAGGATCAGGTCGGCGGGGGCGCCGGGCCGCAGGACGCCCCCTGTAGGGGCAGGGCTTGCCCCTGCCCCTGATGGGGCAACCGCAAGGGCCACGCCCCGAGGGGTTGCCCCTACATCATCATCCGCGAACCCCAGCGCGCGGGCCGCCTCCTGCGTCGCCAGCCGCAGGAGCAGGTCGTGCGGGAACGCCGCCGGGTCGCCGACCCGGTTTTTGTGCACCAACCCCGCAATGCGCAGGACCTCTAACATGTTCAGGTCGTTGTTGGACGCGGGCCCGTCTGTCCCCAGGGCTACCCGGACCCCCGCCGCCAGGAACCGGTCCAGCGGGGCCATGCCCATGGCCAGTTTCATGTAGGTCTTGGGCGTGTGGGCCACCCAGACGCCCTTCTCCGCCAGGATGTGCAGGTCCTCATCGGTGACGGCGATGCAGTGAGCGGCGATGGTGGGATGGTCAAAGACGCCCAGGTGGGCCAGATGGGCCACGGGCGTCCGGCCGTGGGCCTTCAGCGAATTCTGGACCTGTTCCTCCGACTCGGCCACGTGCAGGTGAATCCCCACTCCCAGCCGCTCCGCCTCCTCCACGACGCGCCGCAGGAACTCCGGCGGGCACATGTACGGGGAATGGGGCCCCAGCGCGCAGCGGATGCGGCCGTCGGCCGCGCCGTGCCACTCCCGGATGAAGGCGATGGTATCCTCCAGCGTGGCGCTGCCGACCTCGTGTTCGGCGCCGATGCCGAACTGGCACCAGGCCAGGTGGGCCTTCATCCCCGCCTCGGCGACCGCTCGGGCCACCTGATGCATCCAGAAGTAGTGGTCGGCGAAGCCCACAATCCCGCAGCGGATCATCTCGCAGCAGGCCAGCGCCGCGCCCCAGTAGACGTCCTCTTCCTCCAGCGCCGATTCGGCCACCCAGATTTTCTCGTTCAGCCAGCGGTCAAAGGGCAGGTCCTCCGCCCAGCCCCGCTCCAGCGTCATCGCCGCGTGGGTGTGGGCGTTGAAGAAGGCCGGCAGGGCCAGGTACTCCCGACCGTCTACCGTCTGGTCGGGGACGAAATCCGGCGGGGCGGCCCCGACGGCCCGAATTCGCCCGTCCTCTATGGCAATATCCACATCGGGGAGCCGGTCGTGCTCCCCGTCCAGCGGGATGGCGGTGACCTGGCGGATGAGCAGGCGCATGGCGATTTCTCCTCCAGGGGAAGGTGAGTATAATTATACACCGGACAGGGTAGGGATAAAAGCGCGAAAGACACGAAAGACGCGAAAGACGCGAAAGGCGGGAAGATGGCGAAAAGACGGGAGATCCGGAATTTGTACTACATCTCTCCGATTGAGAACCTCCAGAGCATTTTGCGCGAGGGCATCCTTTCCCACGCCGAAGTTCAGCGGCGGGGGATTCCGTTTACCCCGATTTACAACGCCAGCATCGTGGAGACTCGCCAGCAGAGAACGGCTCCTGACGGGAAGAGCCTGTGGCATTTTGCCAACCTGTACTTTCAACCGCGAAATGCGATGCTCTATCGGGTGGTCAGTGAGAGAAAAGCGAAAGGCATCGTCGTTCTGGCCCTCAAACCTCAGGTCCTGGAAATCGCTTCTTTCATCTCCGTTGGCAACGCGGCCAGCCCATTGTCCGTCATCCTGCCCAAAGACGAGGGACTGAGAGCCCTGCAGGAAAAGGAAATCTGGGAGTGCCTTCAACGGGAGTGGTGGGCCCAGGAGGATGGCTCCAAACGGCTGATGATGTCCGAGTGCCTGATCCCGGAGCGAGTTCCTCCGGATTACATCCAGACCATTTACGTGGCGGATCGGGGAGACGCGGAGAAAGTACGGGAGATTCTCGGGCCGATGGCGGAACGCATCCCGGTGGTTCCGGAACCTCCGATGTTCTTCCGCCCGCGACAGCAGTGGAAAGTGACCGATACCCTGTTCCTGGTGGATGGAGATATGTTCTTCTCCCATATGCAGACGCTGACCGTGAGCGTGAACACGGTCGGGGTGATGGGCAAGGGGATGGCGTCTCGCGCGAAGTACCAGTTTCCCGATGTGTACGTCAAATACCAGGAAGTGTGCCGGCGGAAAATCCTGGTGATGGGGAGACCGTACCTCTACAAGCGGGAAGCCTCTCTGGAACAGGAACTGGCCGAGGGGCCGCTGCCGGAAGCCAATGAAACCCGTTGGTTCCTGCTTTTCCCCACCAAACGGCACTGGCGGGAGCGGTCGGACATCAACGGCATAGAAGAAGGGCTTCGCTGGGTCCGGGAGCACTACAAAACCGAGGGTATCCGCTCTCTGGCAGTGCCAGCCCTGGGATGTGGACTGGGAGGTCTGGATTGGCGCGATGTAGGGCCCCTGATGTGCCGCTATCTGGCCGACCTGGAGATTCCGGTCGCCATTTACCTTCCCCAGGAGAAGAAGGTACCTCCTGAGTACCTGACACCTGAGTTCCTGTTGGGGCGGAAAGATGAGCGCTGACAGATTGCTGCTGAACGGCCGCATCTACACGATGGAACCGGACCGCCCTCAGGCCACCGCGCTGGCGGTCTGCGGGGAGCGCATCCGGGCCGTGGGCGGGGACGAGTTACGCGCGCTGGCCGGGCCGGGGACGGAGGTGGTGGACCTGGAGGGACGGACGGTGATGCCGGGCCTGACCGACAGTCATCTCCACCTGGCCTGGTTCGCCCTGGGGCTCCAGCAGGTGGACCTGACCGGGACGGCCTCGCGGGAGGAGATGCAGGCACGGGTCGCCGCGCGGGCCGCCGTCGCTCCGGCAGGGGAGTGGATTCTGGGCCGGGGGTGGAACCAGGAGGAATGGCCCGACCGCCGGTTCCCCACCGCCGCCGACCTGGACGAGGTCGCCCCGCATCATCCCGTCGTCCTGACGGCCAAAAGCGGGCACGCGCTGGTGACCAACACCCGCGCGATGGAGGGAGCCGGCATCACCGCCGAGACCCCCGACCCGCCCGGCGGGCGCATCGTCCGGGACGACGCGGGCCGCCCCACCGGCCTTTTCCTGGAGGAGGCGATGCGTCTGATCCAGGACGCCGTCCCCCGCCCCGACGCGGCGGCTCTGGCGCGGATTCTTCCGCCCGCGCTGGAGCACCTGGCCCGCCTGGGCCTGACGGCCGTCCACGACATGGGCGATGCCGTCTCCTTTGAGGCGTACCAGCGCCTTCGGGAGAACGGGGCCCCGCCCTCCCTGCGCATTGTCTTCTACCTGCCGCTGGAGGGACTGGAGCACGCGCTGGCCCTCCGCCTCCGCTCCGGCCTGGGAGACAACTTCCTGCGCATCGGGGGCGTCAAAGTCTTCGCCGACGGCGCGCTGGGCCCCCGCACGGCGGCGATGCTGGAGCCGTACATCGGCGAGCCCGAAAACCGGGGTATCCTGACCCTGGAACCGGAGACGTTGCGGGAGGTGGTCCGGCGGGCGGCGGAGGGCGGGCTGGCGCTGGCGGTCCACGCCATCGGCGACCGGGCCAACCGGCTGGTACTGGATGCCCTGGAGGCCCTGCCGCCGGAGAACCGGGCGCGCCTGCGCCACCGCATAGAGCACGTCCAGTTGCTCCACCCCGACGACGTGGGCCGGCTGGCCGCGCTGGGGGTGGTCGCCTCTATGCAGCCCATCCACGCCGTGCAGGACGCGCCGATGGCCGACCGGTACTGGGGTCCCGCCCGCTGCGCCACCGCTTACGCCTGGCGCCGTCTGCTGGACGCCGGCACCGTCCTGGCCTTCGGCTCCGATTGTCCGGTGGAAAGCCCCAACCCCTTCCTGGGCATCCACGCGGCGGTGACCCGCTCCCGCCCGGACGGGTACGGCGGGCCGGTGGGCTGGATTCCAACCCAGCGGATCACAGTGGAGGAGGCGGTCCGGGCCTACACCTGGGGTGCGGCCTACGCGGCGGGGCTGGAGGACCGTCTGGGTACCCTGACCCCCGGCAAACTGGCCGACCTGGTCGTACTGGACCGGGACATCTTCTCCGCCGACCCGTCCCTCATCCCCCAGACCCAGGTGCTGGGGACGATGGTCGGTGGCCGGTGGGTATATCGGAGGTGAACTTGCGGACCCGTTTTCCCGTTCCCAACCTTCACGTCTTCACTTTTCACGTTTCCCTCCTCCTGTGCCTGCTGGTGACTGCGGCCCTTCCCGTGGCGGCATCGTCGTCACCCCCGGCGGATTCTCCACCGTACGGGCCCGACCTGCGGGAGCGCATCTGTGCTCCCGACCCCACCTACAACCTGAAAGAGGGGGAAATCCTGGTGCCTGTTTTCGTCTACCACTTCGTGGGACGGGAGACCCTGGAGCGAAATGGTCACTCCGTCTCCCGGTTCAACGTGACGGCGGCGGACTTTGAGGCCCAACTGGCACTGCTGCAGGCGCTGGGATACCATCCGGTGACCGTGGGCGAAATCGCGGCGGCGCTGGACGGAAAGGCGACCCTCCCCGAGCGCCCCGTCGCCCTGACCTTTGATGACGGCTGGCGGGAGCAGTACGACGTGGCCTTCCCCATTCTGCAGCGCTATGGGATGCGGGCCACGTTCTTCATCAGTACCTCGTTTATCGGCTACCCGCGCTTTATGACCTGGGAGGAACTGGCGGAAATGCGGGACGCCGGGATGGAAATCGCCAGCCACGGCCGCAAACACATCAACCTGGCCGACGCCGACGACCCGGATGCCTGGCGGGAAATTGCCCGGTCCAGGGAGACGCTGGAGGAGAAACTGGGGGTATCCGCCGTCAGTTTCGCCTATCCCTTCGGCGGGTATCGGAGGGGGCTCCCCGCCATGCTGGAGCGGGCGGGCTATCAGATCGCGGTGGGTCTGGGGTCGTCTCCCGTCGTGCGGCCCGGGGGCCGCTACTATCTCCGGCGGATTGAGGTACGCGGGCAGGATACTCTGATGGCTTTCCTGAACCGACTTCCCTGGCGGGGGATGGGAACTCCACTATGTGTGCCGGAACCCCGGGAACGGATACGAGAAGAACAATGACTGCCTGGATTCCTCGCCGGTTGCTGGTCGTCGTTGCCCTGACATTGGCGCTGATCGGCCTGGGCAATCTGGGGCGGGCGGCGATGGCCCTGCACTACGCCCGCCTGCTCCCCGACCTCCCGCTGACCGTCCCCTGGGCCTACCTGGCGGGGATGGGGGCTTTCTGGGGGGTCGCCATGATGGCCTGTGCGGTGGGCCTGGCATGGCGGCGCCCCTGGGGACGGAGGGCCACCCTGGCCGTGGCAACGCTCTACCAGGCCCACATCTGGCTGAACCACCTGCTCTTTGACGCCTCCGACTACGCCCGCCAGACCCGGCCGCGCGACCTGGCCCTCTCTGCCCTGTTTCTGGCCGTCGTCTGGGGAACCCTCCACCTGCCCGGCGTCCGCAGGATATTGGGAATCTCACACAAAGACACAACCTCACACAAAGACACAAAGGCACAAAGAAATAATTAAAAAATTCTTTATATCTTTGTGTCTCCGTGTCTTTGTGTGAGAAAAACTGATACTGGAAACCTCACACAAAGACACAAAGGCACAAAGAAATAATTAAAAAATTCTTTATATCTTTGTGTCTCCGTGTCTTTGTGTGAGAAAAACCGATATTGGAAACCTCACACAAAGACAAAACCTCACACAGAGACACAAAGGCACAAAGAAATAAAAATATTCTCTGCATCTTTGTGTCTCTGTGTCTTTGTGTGAGAAAAGCAATGAAGGAGGTTTGCCGATGACCCGACTGGCGGTTCTTTCCGATACCCACGGCAACCTGCCCGCGCTGGAGGCGGTCCTGGCGGACCTGGAACGCCAGGGCCGGCCCGACTTCTACTGGGTGCTGGGCGACCTGGTCGCTTTCTGCCCCTGGCCCGGGGAGACGCTGGCCCGCCTGCGGGCCCTCCCCAATGTCTCCTTCCTGCAGGGGAACACCGACCGTTATCTGGTGACCGGGCGCCGTCCCGTGGCGCCGGTCCGCTCCCCGGAGGACTGGGCCCGCATGCCCGGTTTCCTGGAGATGCGGGATGCGCTGTTTCGCTGGACGGTGGGGCGGCTGGCCTGGGAGGAGTACCTGTTCCTGCGGGACCTGCCGACGCGGCTGGAGATGGACATCCCCGGCTACGGCCGCGTTGTGGCCGTCCACGCCGTCCCCGGCGACGACGAGGCCAACATCTTTCCCGACACGCCCGACGAGCAGATTCTCCCCCACCTGACCGGCCTGGACGCGCGCCTTCTGGTCTACGGGCACACGCATCGCCCGCTGGACCGGGAGGTGGGCGGAGTGCGGCTGGTCAACGGGGGGAGCGTCGGCCTGCCGCTGGATGGCGACCCCCGCGCCGGGTACGCGATTCTGGACTTCAGCGGCCCGGAGTGCACCGTCACCCTGCGGCGGGTGGCCTACGACGTGGAGAGAGTCATCGCCGAACTGGAGCGGGTGGAGCATCCGGCGCGCTTATGGCTGGTGTCTATGCTGCGCCGGGCGGCCATGTAGGTCGCTGCGAAACGCGCTGGACAAATCCGGCAAATTGCGGTAGAATATACCTGCATCTGAATCCTGGAGGGAAGCGTTGGCAAACACGAAGTCGGCGATCAAAAATATGCGTAAAAACGAGCGTCGGCGGCTCCGCAATCAGGTGTTCCGGACGCGCGCTCGCACGATGGTCAAAAAGGCCCGCTTGGCCATCCTCTCGGGTCGGCCGGAAGAGGCCCAGGAGGCCATCCGTCGGGCCTACAGCGCGCTGGATAAGGCCGCGGAGAAGGGCATTATCCACAAGAACAACGCCGCCCGACGCAAGGCGCGATTGATGCGATTGTTTCAGCAGACGATGAGCAGGTCGTAAGCGGCCCCCCCGCACCACTGCTCCCCTCCCACTGCGCACCACGACTCAGGTCGTGGTGCGCGTTTTTCGTTCGTCTCAGACCTCCACCAGCCGGTACTCCCGGCGGCCCATCCCCAGCGCGGCCGCCGCATCCACGTGCAACTGCCCGTCTATCCCCAGCGTCTCCGCCAGGACCCGCTGGCCGGGCTGAACCCCCCGGTCAGCTGCAGCGGACTGGGGCAACGGCAGGGCGCGGTTAATGGCGTCCAGCGTTGCCTGTTCCACCGCCACAATGTCGTCCCCGCCGAAAATCCCCTGGTCCTGCACCACGGGGGTGTCCGCCATCGGCATGCAGTCGCACTCCGGCTGTACCTCCAGCGCGAAGTTCAGGAAGACGACCTTGCCCGGGCGGAAGGTGGAGAGGACCGCCTGCGCGGCCTCGGCCAGGGCGGCCTGGAACTCATCCCGCCCCCGCTTCTGGAGCCGGATGGCCCCCTCCGGGCAGACCCGTTCGCAGCGCCCACAGCGCCAGCACTTCTCGTCGTCCGTCACCAGGGTGCCATCCACCTCCGAAATGGCCCCCGTCGGACAGACGTGGAGGCACTGCAGGCACATAATGCACAGTTCCGGGTAGCGCTCCAGAGTGGACTCGGGGCCGGCGGCGTGGAGATGACCGCGCGCCTGTCGCCAATCGCCGCTGCGGTGACGGCCCGCCACCCCGCCCATCGCCAGGTTCTTGATCGCCCCACCGTACCCGGCCTCAATGTGCCCCTTGCAGTGGGAGACGACGATCATCGCCGGGGCGTCGTAGATGGCGGAGGCGACGCGGACGGAGCCCAGGACGGGGCCGGCGGGGACCTCTATGCTGTCGCAGCCGAAGAGGCCGTCGGCCAGGATGACCGGGCAGCCGACGGACTGGGGGTTGATCCCGTTCTGGTTGGCGACTTCCAGATAGTCCCAGCCGTTGATGCGCACCGTGTCGCAGACGAAGGGTTTGCCGCCGACGGCCTTCACCGCGTCGGCGACTTTGCGCAGGAAGAGGGGCCGCACAATCCGGTGGGCCCCGTCGGAGCCGAAGTGCGTCTTGATGGCGACGTACTCGTTCTTCTCAATCCGGCTCCCCAGGTCCAACCGCTCCAGCATCCGCTCCAGCCGGGCGGCGAGGCTGTACTGGTAATCCCACCGGGTCGCCCGGGCGGTCGCAAAGTAAACGATGCTCTCCATTTTCCTTTCCCCCTTTATCCTTGTCTACTTGTATCCTTGTCTACTTGTCTACTACCTCCATACTGATGTCCAGCGCGGGGGCGGAGTGGGTCAGCGCGCCGACGGAGATGCAGTCCACCCCCGTCGCGGCCAGTTCCGCCACCCGCTCCAGCGTTACGCCGCCGGAGACCTCCAGCGGCACCCGTCCGGCAGCAATCCGGACCGCCGCGCGGATGCCCTCCAGGTCAAAGTTGTCCAGCATAATCCGGTCCACCGGCAGTTCCAGCGCCTCCCGCAGTTCGTCCAGGTCTTTGACCTCCACCTCTATGGGCAGTTCGGGGTGAGCGGCGCGGGCCCGCCGGACCGCTTCGGTGATGGAGCCCGCGGCGGCGATGTGGTTATCTTTGATGAGGACCATGTCGTAGAGGCCCATGCGGTGGTTCTGCCCGCCGCCCATACGGACGGCGTACTTCTCCAGGGCGCGGTGGCCGGGGTGGGTCTTGCGGGTATCCAGGATGACGGCGCGCGTTCCGGCGACGGCGTCCACGAAGCGGCGGGTGAGGGTGGCGATGCCGGAGAGGCGCTGGAGGAAGTTCAGGGCGGTCCGCTCCGCTGCCAGCAGGCTCCGGGCCGGCCCCTCCACCTCCGCCAGAACCGTCCCGGCCTCCACCCGCGCGCCATCCCCGACGCGCGGGGTGAAGTGGACGGACGGGTCCACCCGCCGGAAGACGGCCTCGGCGACGGGGAGTCCCGCCACCACCCCCGCCTGTTTGGCAACGATGTGGGCGCGGAGGCGGAGGTCCGGCGGGAGCACCGCCTCCGAGGTGACGTCCCCCGGACCGATGTCCTCGGCCAGGGCCAGGTCTATGAGATTCAGGATGGCAGGTTGCAGGTTCATTGCTGGGCGCAGGTCACAGGTCGCATGTCGCAGGTCGCAGGGCGCAGAGCGTGTAGGATTTTATCACATGTTGGGAGAGTGGCAACTGCCATCGCCTTATAGGTGACAGTCACCGCTGATCTTGACAAGAAGGACTTTTGAGGTATAATTTTTACAGGAACTTGTAGCCCCTACATTAAGAGCAACGTCTCCACAACTATCGGATCAGAGAGCAATTCTCTGTACCGGCGCAGACGGCGTGGAGACATCGGTATTTGCAACAGGAAGCAGCTCCTGCCGGATGCGGCGGGGGCTGCTTTTCGTTTCTGGTGGATTTGTCCGGGCTTCTGCCGGCCGGGGTTCAGACTCCGTTCAGGTCTGGGACTTCGCCTTCCCTCAGCCCGAACTTCCTCTTCCGCTTCCCTTCCAACAAGCCTCCGACAGAGCCTCATATTCCTGCCCTTCAAAACCAACCCGGATCGCACACAAGGGAGCACCGGGCGCTCTCACAGGTCGGCCCTTTCATCCAGAACGGCGGAAAGGAGCAAGATGGCCCAAAAGAGACGGTTGTTCGTCCTGATGGGAGCAACGGTCCTTCTGCTGCTGGTAACCCTGGCCTGCGGGCCAGTGGTGACCGTGGTGGTTACCCCGACGCCGTCCCCCGCTGTGTCTCCCCCGGTCTCTGAGGTCACCGTTTCGGCCCCCACTGCCGCTCCACCGACGGAGGCCTTGTCCCCTGAGCCGACGACGTCGGCAGGCTGCACCCTGGGCGCCCGCTGGGTTGCCGATGTGACCGTTCCCGATAACACCGTCATTGCCCCCGGCACGCCCTTCGTCAAGACCTGGCGGGTGCGCAACTCCGGCACCTGTGCCTGGGGGCCGGGGACCCGCCTGATCTTCGTCTCCGGCACCCCGATGGGGGACCCGGCGGCGGACGTGCCCGCGCTGGCCCCCGGCGCGCAGGTGGATGTGAGCGTAAACCTGACCGCGCCGGCCGCACCGGGGACGTATCGGGCCAACTACCAGTTCCAGGCCCCAGACGGCACCCGCTTCGGCCCGGTCATCTGGGTACAAATTGTGGTACCGGGCACGCCCACACTCTCTCCGGCTCCGGTCTGCACGCCGCCAGTATGCCCGCCCGGCCAGGTCCTCTATTGCCCCGGCGTCTGCCCCGGCGGCTGCGGCGTGGTCTGCGTGACGCCCACTCCCTACCCGCCCTCCGGGCTGGCGATTCTCTCGTTCTCCGCGGAGGTCCTCCAGGACGTACCGGGTGGCAAGCGCGTTCGGTTCTCCTGGCGGACCCAGGGCGCGACCTGGGCGTCCATCATTGACCAGGACTGCAGGCGCTTTATGCGCTACTGGGAGGCAATGCCGCCGGAGGGGGGCTCCCTCATCGTGGACCTGATAGACCTCCCCGCCCGCGATCCGGTGATGACACTGGTAGCCCGGGACGCGGCCGGCCATGAGGTCCGGACTTCTGTGGTGGTGCCGGTGCCCTGCCGGTATCCGTGGTTCTTCCCCACCGATAATCGCTGTTGTCCTCACGATGCGGCCAGCACGACCTGGGCGGCGGAGGAGCCGTTTGAGCACGGCTGGATGCTCTGGCTGGAGAAAGTTCAGAGCCGTGAGGTTGTCATCTCTCGGGTCATCCTCGTCTTTTACGAGAATGGGTCTTTGGAGGAGTACGACGACACCTTTGTGGAAGGTGAGCCCGAAAGCGACCCGTCCTTTGTGCCGCCGCCGGGGCTGTACCAGCCCATTCGGGGCTTCGGCAAACTCTGGCGGACCCACCCGGAGGTGCGCGACCGTCTGGGTTGGGCGACGGCCCCCGAGCAGGGGTTTTACACCCAGTGGCAGATGATGCCGCCTATAACCCTTGGTGTCCCTGAATATGTGCGCCGGATAAACGGGAAGGTCATTGAGTACAGGGCGGCGCAGAGGAGAGGGAGTTGGCGGGAGTTACCGTAGGGTGAGTGGGGTAAAACGTGCAGCAAGTTGGGAATGACGGCTGTTCCCCTGGTCCAAGAGCCGGTGAGGAGAAATTGGAACGATGAAGGGGCAAGCGGGGGTCCTTGCGCGGCTGAAGATAATCCCCTCTGCACCGTACCGAAAAACGGTGCCATGGGCGGGCCTGGTGATCAGCGTGATGCTTGGGCTGTTTTACTATTGGTTTGCCATCGCCAATCGCTATGTGGTCTTCTTATATGAACACCTGGGAGCAGGACCTCTCCAGGAGCCTAACTATAGCCGACATTGGATGGCCGGGCTGGTTGCCTCTGGCGCACTGCTCTGCGTGTATGCTTTGGTGGGTTGGTGTTACAGAAGTGTGGTCATTGCCTTTCACAAAACTGACCATCTGCCCTTCTGGCAGCACGTCTGGCTGTTGAGCGCGCCGCCGGTTGCCATTGGGATTTGGGCGATTACGACCCGGTGCAATTTTCCCACCCTTCCCTGGCCATTATCTGCCCGCTGTATCATTGCCACATGGATTGGGATGGCGTTAGCGCTGTGGTTGGCGGACCTGATTGTTCAGCAGACCTCGGAAGCGCTGTGGGTGATCTTGCATGGGGCAGGAATGGTGCCCATCCTGCTGCTCTTGCGGGCCGTTGAATTACCCTTCTATGGCCTGGCCTCGCCAGCGCCAGCCTGCCTGCTGGGAACCGCCGGATTGGTGGCAGGCGTCCTGTGGATGGCAGGGATGGCGCGCTGGCGGCTTGTATGGCGGAGACCTCCTTTAAGCCCCTTTTCCATCTTCTGTGCGGGGTTGGGGCTCAGTTACGTGGTGCTGCCGTTCGCGCATTACCTGTTCCTCACCCCGCCAGGTATCCGCTATATCAGCACGGCGGGCAACTTCTTCGCCATGAGCCCGGTAGTGCAATGGATGTGTTGGGGAATCGGCGCCTTAGCCGTATTTGCTATAAACAAAAAATAAACCAGGAGGAAAAGCCATGAAAAAGCAAGCGATATTCCAAGCCATCTTCCAGTTCATATTGACAGCCCTCGCCCTTTCGGGCATCCTGCTGGTCGCCTTCTTCCCCCAACGGATTGCCCTGACAGGCTGTATGCGGTGGATCTCTATCCGGACCATTACCATCACTATTCCATCTCCGGCAGGGTGATAGACGCGAGTGGTAACCCTATCGCGGGTGTGACCGTTTCGGCGCTTGGAAGTTCCAGTGCTACCACAGGGTCTGACGGCTATTACACCATATGGTTGCCCGCAGGTACTTACACCGTTATACCGTCCAAGAGCGGTTACACCTTCTCGCCCCCCTCGCGCACGGTCACTGTGCCGCCAAATGCGACAGGGGTAGATTTCACGGGCTCGCCGCTTGGGGTAGGGCTTTCCTACACAGGCCCTTTGTACCTCCCTGCCGATGACGTTCTGGTGGACGAGGTGGATAGGCTCATTACCACGGGGGACCACGTCCATTTGAGGCTACCTTTCCGGAACGACGGCACTCAAACCATCACCAACGCCAGTGTATGGCTCTGCGGAGCGGTTCAGGCCGGCTCCCAGATCGGAGTCAACATCTATAACGGCACGTCCTGGTGGAACTGCGGACAGACGGTAACGCTTACGCCATCCACCCTGGCTCCCGGCCAGACCGGGTTCGCTGATTTCTGGATCTATGTTACCAACAACGACCCCTCGGTCCGCTCTTCCCTGTCTGGATACACCTGGCTACTGATTACTACTGGCGGCAGGCAATGGTGGATCTATATCCGCCTCTCGCCGATAACCTTCAACATCTCCGGCAATGAGGCACTCAAGGGCAGTTCGTGCCTGCACCATCCTGACAACTTTGCAATCCGAAGGTATGCCCAGTACGCTGCTGGCGCAGCCTGGATGAGCACTCCGCCAACCAACAACGGGGATCCGGACACGCCGGAACAGGCTATCCGCAATCTGGTTAACCGGGTGAATGGGGAGTTTCGCTACAGGGACCGCTGGAGTACCCGCCAGCCAGATACGGTGCTGCTCTCTACCCGCTATGGGGACATCGGGGTCTGCAGGGACTATGCGGATCTCACTACGGGATTGCTGCGCGCTCTGGGTATACCCGCCCGTTATACCGATGCGATCTTCATCAGGTGGGTTCGGTTCTGGTTCTTCTGGTTCCCCTTACCCATGGGACACGCATGGGTAGAGGCCTACCCGGGAGCCGGAGGCTGGCGGCATGTGGATTCCACCTGGGGCAAAGCCTTTGAGGAAAACATCTATGAGGCCAGCGGTTACCGAGTAAGAGAAGCGTGGGCTGACCGGTATCCTCTCTCTTCAGCCACCATTTGGGTAGGTCAGCAGTACCAGTGTATTCCGCCGTGTTACGCCTCGCCTCCGAATTGTCCTGCCTGCTTCCGTGAAAGCAATCAGCCCCGATCACCCTGCCGATCGCCCTGGGAGTGTGATCTTTCCTGCGTGGAAGATGTGACCGCACGTTACCGTCAAACGGGTGGGCGCAGTTTGAGTTTGATGGGCAGCGAGGAGTTGGTGGTCCGCATCCAGGCGCCCATCCTGGTCACCCGTACGCTCCCCTTCACCCTGGAGACCGGCATCGTGAATAGCACCACCTTGCCTCTAAGCCCCATCACCGTGACGGTAGGAATTAGCGAATATGTGAATTCCGAGGTTCCCCTCTTCCAGGTTGAGCCTCCATATCAGATCGTCTCCAGCCTGAGCCCCGCGAGGAGATCACGGTGACCTGGACCGTCACACCGCTGCTCACCGGTAATGGCCTCCCCCTGCGGGTAATGGCTGAAAGTGGGGATTACTGGGATATAGCGGAGCAGCCCGTGGTCGTGAAAGAGCCGGATGCTCCGTTACCGCTTACTCTGGACGGGCTTTGTGGGCCGGGCACGGTGCGGCCAGGGATGCCAATCACCATCACGGCTTACGTTCTGGATGAGACCCTCCGTCCTCTGGCGGATACCCTTACTGCCGTTACGGCCACAGTATACGCCACCCCAACTCTGGCTTACTCTGTGACCTTGCCATTAATACCGGATAGTGAGGGGTTCTTCAAGCAAACTCTGAACCTGCCGGGGGATGCTCCAACCGGAACGTACTGGGTGGCTTTTGCCGCCACTCGTCCCGGATATGCTCCAGCCTACGGAGCCTCGGCCTTCTTCGTTGCCCCGCCCCTGACCATGACGCTGACCGCCACACCAACCGTGCTGACTGCGATGGATGTGCTGACCATCACGGCGCAAGTTTACGAACAGGGGATGGCTGTCAGAGGCGCGGGTGTGGGGGCAGAGATCCGGACACCCAACGGGCAGGTCATTCTGCCTCTCATTGAAGAGGATGGAGCCTATGTGGCGTCCTTCCGCCCGGTAGACCTGGCTCCGAACTTGGGTGGAACGGTAAGGGGTGGAGAATGGTGGAT
>Ga0315298_1004232_pt1 | contig 21704 bp, 16 predicted proteins | sample WHS_1_MG_FD_203077 | JGI IMG/M metagenome (GOLD analysis project Ga0315298, IMG submission 203077) | Extremophilic microbial mat communities from Washburn Hot Springs, YNP, Wyoming, USA - WHS_1_MG | ecosystem: Environmental > Aquatic > Thermal springs > Hot (42-90C) | place: USA: Wyoming...
CGGCTACTACCTGCTGGTACGCACCGAACCAGGCGAGCGCAGCACGGTCCTGCATATTGCCAAAAGGCACGTCGGCGTCGCGCACCACTATGGCGTCGTCCAGTACGCCCAGACCCTCTCCTCGGCCAAGCATCAGATGCACGCATCCAACCGGAATGTTGCAATTCTCCTGGCCATCGTAACGGCCCTGATGGTTGCAGTCTGCTGCCTGGGAATATTCGGACTGACCACGTTCAACGTCGGCAGCAGAACCCGCCAGATCGGTACGCACCGGGCCCTCGGCGCGCGCCAGAGGGACGTCGTCGCACACTTCCTCGTCGAGGGCGCGCTCGTGCTCGGCAGCGGCGCGATTCTGGGCAGCGTTCTCGCCCTGCTCATTGGCAGTTGGCTCAGCGCACACTACGCGTTACCGAGGTTGAATGTCGCCTATCTGCTCGCCGGCATCATCGCGCTCACGGCAGTCGGGGAGCTTGCGGCCTGGCAGCCGGCGCGGCGCGCCGCACGGATACCGCCGTCTGTTGCGACACGTACGGTGTAACCGAACATGCCTCGATTTCACGCCACCCAGCGCTCTCACACCTCATTTGGCGCTCTGGGAATGATTACGCAGCATCCACTGATTCGGGTCAAGCGAGGCCGGCGCGTATCGCGTACCCGGGAAGCACTTGGCCGCGCCGGGATCCTTGCAATGTTCCTCGGCGGCATCCTGATGTTCGGCACGGCTGGTGCAGCGGGAGCGACGAACTTCCTTCAGGTCTATCACGAGGCATTGCAGAACGATCCGACCTACCGGCAAGCGTATGCGACGTATATGGCGGCGCGCGAAGCGCGCCCCGAAGCCTGGGCCGCACTGCTGCCGCAGATCACCGCGACGGCCGGGAAGACCTGGAGCCATTCGGCCGGTCGCAGCGGTCAGATCAACTCCACCGCCAGCGGCACGCTCTACTCCTATCAACTGCCGTACACCTCAGACGGCGACACCAAGCAGTGGAGCGTGAATCTGACGGAGAACCTGTTTTCCTGGACCGATTGGATGAACCTCAAGGCGGCCGATAAACAGGTGGCCCAAGCGCAGGCGAACTACGAAGCCGCGGCGCAGAACCTGATCCTCAGAACCGCAACGGCGTATTTCAACGTTCTGGCCGCGGTCGACACGCTGCATGCGCAGGAATCCTCTCTGAAAGCCCTCACGCTCGGACTGACGCAGGCAAAGGAGCGCTACCGAATCGGTCTCATCGCCATCACCGACGTCGAGCAGGCCCGCGCAGCACGCGACACGGCTGCTGCGGCGGTCATCACCGCCAAGCAGACGCTTGCCAATGCCCTCGATCAGCTCCAGGTGATTACAGGATCCGAGTACACAGACATGGACGAGCCCGGCCCGGGCCTGCCGCTCGCCATGCCGCATCCGGCCAGCCAGCAGGTCTGGGTACACACCTCGTTGCAGCAGAATCTCACCCTCATCGCCGCGCGCCTCGCCGCAGATGCCGCCCAGGACCGGGTCCGGGCCGCCTTCGGCAGCGACGTGCCGACCGTGAGCCTGGTCGCCAGCCGCTCCTACAGCACCGGCAATACCCGCGAGACGGTATTCGGGCAGCTCTTTCACGACCTGGGCGCCACGAGCAACGACCGGCAGATCGGCATCGAGTTCTCGCTGCCCTTGTTCAGCGGCGGCGGTGACGAGGCCCGCATCCACCAGACCCAATACCAGGCCATGGCGGCCGAAGATGCCGTCGAGCAAGCCTCCCGTTCGACCGTCCAGCAGGCACGCGACGCCTATCTCGGCGTCATCACCGGCATCGCGAACGTCCGAGCCTTACGTCAAGCCCTCATCTCGAGCCAGACCGCCTTGAAGGCCACGGAGGCGGGGTACAAGTTCGGCACCCAGACGGAGATCGACGTCCTCAACGCGCTGAGCGCGCTGGTGTCGGCCCAGACGAATTACGCGACCAGCCGCTACAGCTACATCAACAGCCTCATTCAGCTGCAATACGCCGCCGGCACGCTGTCGGCCCCCGAGGTTGCCACCATCAACGGCTGGCTCACCCGAGCGGTTCGGGTCGGCCTGTCCGGCGCCATGACGCCCGAGGGCATCACGCCCCCGGCCGCACCCAATGAATGAAGCCCGGGGCGATGCAGTCAACCGTAGATGTTCCTTCGATGACGGGTGGCGATTGCGTTGCCGATCCTGGGCTGAAGTTCTGCGCCTCGCGGCGTTGAACTGGAGTGCACCTGATGCTCAACTATTACCTTCGTATGGCCTGGAAGAGTCTGCGCCGGACTCCGGGTCTTTCGCTGCTGATGATCTCGGGCATCGGGCTCGGCATCTCAGCGTGCATCGTCACCCTCACCGTCTTCCACGCCATGTCGGGCAACCCGATCTGGTGGAAGAACCGCGTGCTGTACGCCGTCACACTGGATTCCAGAAGCGCGCACGCCAAGACTCCCAAAGACGACGGCCCCCGGGACGAACTCAACTACCGCGATGCGACTTATCTGTTCACCTCTCACATCCCGAAGCACCGTACGCTCATGACCCTGCTGATGGGCGCGATCGCGGGCGCTCCCGGCCAGGTCCGACCGCTGCCCGTATTCACCCGCGCGACCACATCGGGCTTTTTCCAGATGTTCGATGTCCCGTTCCAATACGGTGGTCCGTGGAATGCCGCTGCGGATCAGGGACCGGCGCCCGTCATCGTGCTGAGCGCGCACGAAAATGAAAAGCTCTTCGGAGGGCGGGACAGCGTGGGGAAAGCCCTGCTCTGGAACAGGCACCGCTTTCGCATCGTCGGCGTCCTGGCGCACTGGGATCCGCAGCCGCGCTTCTACGACCTCACCGGCGCCGGCAGCGGTGATTTCGGCAAACCGGAGAATGCGTTCATTCCGTTTCAATGGGCGCCGACGCTGCACATCTGGCCGGCCGGAATGCTCGAGTGCCGCCATTCGGCTCCCGGCGCCACCTACGCCTCGCTGCTGAGTTCCGATTGCGGCTGGATTGAAATGTGGGCTGAACTAGCCAATGCCGCGGCACGCCGGCGGTACCTCGCCTTCATAAATGCCTATACCGCTCTGCAGCAGACCACAGGCCGCTTCAAGGGTCTTCTCGACAATCGCCTCTGGACGGTCAGCCAGTGGTTACGCGCGCACCACGTCATCAGTGAACGCAGCCGGATGCTCGTGGCGCTCGCATTCGCGCTGCTCACCGTCTGCCTGATCAACACCGTGGGCCTGCTGCTCGCGAAATTCCTGCGCAGCGCCCCCCTCCTCGGCGTGCGCCGCGCCCTCAGGGCGAGACGCGGTCAGATCTTCGCGCAACACCTCATCGAGGCCGCAGTGCTCTGCACACTCGGCTCGGCACTCGGCCTTGCGCTGGGGGTGGCCGGATTGAAGGGCGTTCGCCTGCTGTATGCGCACAGCAGTGCCGCCTACGGAAAACTCGCCCATTTTGATCCCCTGGGGATGCTCTGGGCGCTCGGACTGTGCATCGTCGCCACTTTGGTCGCCGGGTTCTATCCGGCCCTGAGAGCCGGTCGCGTGACACCGGCCGCCTATCTCAAGAGTCAATGAATGAGCACTGGCACATTGAGGCTCGCATGACATTGCACCTGCACCCGCTATTCTCGACCCTACGGCGCAACCCCGCCGGGGCCCTCCTGGTCGCACTGCAGCTTGCAGTCACCCTGGCGGTGCTGGTCAACGCTGCCGCCCTGGTGACCCGATCCGTTGCCAAGATGCGGCGGCCGACCGATCTGAACACTCGCGACACCTTCGTCATCACGGTGGAACGGGACGAAAAGGACTTCAATGTCGCCCGGGGAGCGAGCGAGGACCTGGCGTACCTGCGCAGCCTGCCTGAGGTCGTGGCCGCGACTGTCACCCAAGGGATCCCGATGACTTTCGATGGATTCACGCTCCCGCTGACACGGAACACAAAGGGCGCGGGCCCCTCACTGCCTGCCGCCATCCTGCCCGTCGACGAGTCGGGTCTGCGCGCACTGGGCGTGCGGCTCGTCGCAGGGCGCAACTTCCGCTCCGACGAAATTACGACAGAATCCTCGGGCAATCCCTTCCAGGGAATCTCGGAAGTGATCGTCACTCAGACCGTGGCCCGATCCCTGTTCCCCCACGGCCACGCCCTGCAGAAGACCGTGTATCTGTGGAACAAGGCCCCGGTGACCATCGTGGGCATCGCCCATGATTTCATGGGCCCTCAGCTAGGGCTCTCGCCGTACGCGTCCATCCTGATCCCGGAAATCATAACGCAGTTTGGCGGCTATACCCTTCTGGTGCGTACCCGGCCGGGAACGCGAGATGCCGTCCTGCGTGCTGCGAAGGCCCACATCGGTGCGTCGCATCAAAATGCCGTGATCATCCGTACGATGACCCTGGCTGCGGCCCAGCGGGCGATGAACCTCGGGCAACGCAATCTCGTGGTCTTCCTGACAGTGGTCTCCACCATCATGCTCATCTTCTGCTGCTTCGGCGTGTTTGGTCTGTGTACGTTCAACGTCGGCAGCCGCACCAAGCAGATCGGCATCCGCCGCGCGGTCGGGGCTCGCCGGCGCGACATCATCAGGCACTTTCTGGCCGAAAACGCGCTCATTCTCGCCGCGGGCCTGCTGCTCGGCAGCGTGCTCGCGCTCGGCATCGGACAATGGCTCTCGGATCACGAGGGCGTAGCGCGCCTGAACCCGGGGTACCTGCTCGCCGGAATCCTCGTCCTCGGTCTCGTCGCACAGTTCGCCGCCTGGCAACCGGCGCGGCGGGCCGCCCGGGTGCCACCGTCGGTGGCGACCCGCACGGTTTGACACAGAGCACAGCATGTTTCGCTACTATCTGTTCCTCGCGCTGAAGAGTCTGCGCCGAACGCCAGGGCTCACAGCGTTGATGGTCAGTGCCATCGGCCTGGGCATCTCCGCGTGCATCGTCACGTTGACGGTTTATCACGCCATGAGCGGCAACCCCATCTGGTGGAAGAACCGGGTCTTGTACGCGGTCACCGTGGATCCGCGACCTGCCCCGCAGGCCGGCACCGCCCCGAATCCGAACGGTGCGCCCGACCAGTTGACCTATCTCGACGCGACGTCGCTGTACCGTTCGAAGATCCCACGGCACAAGGCGCTCATCGTCGGCATGGCGGGCGGGTTGCGCGGCGCACCGGGGCAGACCGGGGCCGTCCTGGCCAACGTACTCGGGACGTCCGGAGGATTCTTCCGGATGTTCGACGTTCCATTCCAATACGGCGGTCCCTGGCGCGACACGTCGAGCCTCGAGCCGCTTCCCGTCCTCGTGCTCAGCCGGCACGAGAACGAAAAGCTCTTCGGCGGCGCCGACAGCGTCGGGCGAACCCTCCTCTTCAATCATCATCCCTTCCGAATCGTCGGGGTCCTGGATCAATGGGACCCCGAACCGCGCTTCTACGACATGACGGTCAACGCGTTCGGACACTCCCCGGATGCGTTCGTGCCGTTCGGATGGGACGCGAAATTGCGCCTCTGGCCGAATGGGCACATGTCATGCTGGAGTTCGTCGACGGCGAGCGGCTTCCAGCAGCTGCTCGGCTCGAACTGTGTGTGGATCCTGATGTGGGTGGAACTGCCCAACGCAGCGAGCGTCGCCAGATTCCGCGATTTTCTGGCCGCTTATTGGGCACAACAGCACAATGCAGGGCGATTTACGCGTCCGCACAACTATCACCTCTGGCGCGTCAATCAATGGCTAGTCCACCACCACGCCGTGACGAACAACAGCCGCCTGTTGCTGCGGCTGGCATTCGCATTTCTCGCCGTATGTCTCATCAATACGGTCGGCGTCGAGCTCACGAAATTTCTCCGTACCGCGCCCTTGAGCGGCTTTCGGCGCGCGCTCGGCGCGAGTCGTCGCCAGATCATCGAGCAGCATTTGGTGGAAACCGCACTCATTGCGATCGCCGGTGCGGCACTCGGTCTCGCCCTCAGCTGGGCGGAGTTGCACGCGATCCACGCCTTGTATTCCGGAACGCAGGACGCCTACGGACAGCTGGCGCACTTCGGTTCACTCGGGGTGCTCTGGGCCTTAGGGCTCGCCGCGCTCGCCACGCTGGCGGGTGGCCTGTATCCGGCGTGGCGTATCGGCCAGATCTCGCCCGCCCGATTCCTCAATTCCCAATGAACGGTCCGCAACGGTCATGGACCTGAGCAATCCCTCGCTGCTGAGCTCACTGCGCCGCAACCGTGCCGGCTCTTATCTGGTCATCCTCCAGATCGCCATCACGCTCGCCGTCATGTGCAACGCCGCCTCCATCGTAACGCGAGCTGTTGCCCGGATCGATCGGCCGCCCGGCTTCAATACCCGCGACACCTTCATGCTCATCGTGGCGGGAACGTCCAAGCGACTCAATATCATGGCGGCGGCCACGACCGATCTGGCCTACCTGCGTGCACTGCCGGGCGTCGTGGCGGCGACCGTTACCAATGGGCGGCCCATGACGAACGATGGGACGTTCACGGCACTCAGACGTACTGCCTCGGCAACGGCAAGTGTCGACGTGAAGGCCAGCGAACTACCGGTAGATCAGCAGGGCTTACGCGCATTGGGGTTGCATTTGGTAGCCGGACGGAACTTTCGCGCCGATGAAATCATCCCTTATTCCCCGAACAATCCATCGCGACACGCCGCGCAGATCATCGTCACACGCGCTCTCGCGCAGGCGCTCTTCCCGCGAGGCGAGGCAGTAGGACACACGGTTTATGCGGGTCGAGAGGTCCCTCTGACCATCGTCGGAGTGAGCAGTGACTTCATGGGGCCGCAGTTCGGCCAACCGGCCTACAACGTCGTCCTGATGCCGGAGTTTCCCGGGAAGTACGGGTTCTACGACCTGCTCGTGCGGACCCGCCCCGGCCTACGAGATGCGATTTTCCGGGCCGTAAAACGGCACATCGCGGCGGCGCACACGCGGGCTATCGTTGCGTTCGCACAGACGCTGTCGGCCGCACGGCGGCACTTCAATGCCAACAGCCGCAATATTGCCCTCATTCTCTGCGCGGTCACGGTGCTGATGCTTGCCGTGTGCTGTCTCGGGTTGTTCGGCGTGACGGCATTCAACGTCAGCACCCGCACCAAGCAGATCGGGGTCCGTCGCGCGATCGGCGCGCGGCGGCGCGACATCGTCAGGCAATTCGTGGGCGAGAGCGCGCTCATCCTGGGAATCGGTATCGTCCTGGGATCCATACTCACACTCGCGCTCGGCCACTGGCTGTCCACGCACTATGGCGAGCCGCGGCCCGGCCTGCCCGCGCTGCTCGGCGGGATCGCCACGCTGTGGGTTGTGGGCCAGCTCGCAGCGTGGCAGCCGGCACGGCGGGCCGCCCGGGTGCCACCCTCGGTGGCGACCCGAACGGTCTGAGTGCCGTTCCGGTACCATGGGCACGATGGCGGTTTCCGGCAAAGACCTCCGACTCGATCACCACCGGGTGCTCATCATCGATGACAGCCCGGCGGTGTGCGCCGCACTGGAAGTGCTGTTCGCGCTGCACGGTGCGCAGGTGACGCTGGCCGCCTCCCCGACCGAAGGCCTCGCCGCGCTAAAAGCTGCTCCCGTGGACCTGGTTCTCCAGGACATGAACTTCCGCCGTGAAGCCACGAGCGGGGAGGAAGGCGTGGCGCTCTTTCACGAGATCCGCCGCGCCCATCCGGACCTGCCGATCGTGCTGATGACCGCCTGGACGCACCTCGAGACCGCGGTCGAACTCGTCAAGGCCGGAGCTGCGGACTATCTCGCCAAGCCCTGGGACGATGCAAGACTGCTCACCACGGTGCGCAACCTGCTCGACCTCGGACAGGCGCGCGCCGAGGCCGCCGCGTTGCGCCGGGAGCGCCGCGAGGCGCGCGCGGCGCTCGAACGGCGCTTCGACTTGCGCGGCGCGATCTACGAGAGCGCCGCGATGCATACTCTGGTATCCATGGCGACCCAGGTGGCGCACGCCGACGTGCCGGTGCTGATCACCGGACCGAACGGCTCGGGCAAGGAGGTTCTGGCCGACATCCTCCAGGCGAATTCCTCCGGGCGCGACGGCGCTTACGTCAAAGTGAACCTGGGCGCCCTGCCCGGGGAGCTGATGGAGGCGGAACTGTTCGGCACCGAGAGCGGCGCCTTCACCGGCGCACGGGCGCGAACCGGCCGGTTCGAGGCCGCCGACGGCGGCACCTTGTTTCTCGATGAGCTCGGCAATCTCGCCGCTTCCGGTCAGGCGAAGCTCCTGCGCGTGCTGCAGAGCGGTCAGTTCGAGCGTCTGGGCTCGAACGTGACACACTGCGTGCACGTCCGGGTGATCGCCGCGACCAATGCGGACCTGCACGCCGCGATGCGCGAGGGCCGATTCCGTGAGGATCTGTATTACCGGCTCAACGTCATCGAACTCGAAGTCCCGCCGCTCGCGGCACGGCCGGAGGACATCGTCCCGCTGGCGCGCCATTTCCTCGAAGGCGCCCACTCGCTCTCGGATGCCGCCGAACAGGCCCTTGTCCAGTACGCCTGGCCCGGCAATGTGCGCGAGCTGCGCAACGTGATCCGCCGCGCGTGCCTGCTGTCGCCGAGCGCGCAGATCAGCCCCGCGACGTTGAACCTTCCGGCCACCGCGCCGCGCTGCGGCGAGACTGCGGCACCGGAGCGTGCCGCGGTCGAAGCGGCGCTCGAGCGCAACGAGGGCAACATCTCGCGCGCGGCGCGTGAACTCGGACTGTCGCGCCAGGCACTCTATCGGCGCATGGAAAAGCTGGGTCTGAAGACCGACGCATGATCGCCAGACTGCGCGGCTCGCTCGCCGGGCGCGTGGGCGTCGCGCTCGTGCTGATGGCGCTCATCGCCTCGGGGCTCACCGCAGCGGCCGCGCGCTGGCTCGGCGCCGGCCCGCTCGGGCTCGCCGTTGCGCTCGCAGCCTGTGTCCCGCTGCTGGTGTGGCTCGCCGTACGCGCCGCCCGGCCGTGGCACCAGACGCTCACGGCCGTGAGCGGCGGGATCGAGAGCCTGCGCGATCGGGATTTCAGCGTCAGCATCTCCCCGCCCGAACCGCTCGAGCTGCGCGAGCTCGTCGAGGCGTACAACAGTCTGGGGGCGCTGCTGCGCCGTGAACGGTTCGACCTGTATCAGCGTGAACTGTTGCTCGATACGGTCCTGCAGACCACCCCCGTCGCACTGGTCCTCACCAGCGAAGCGGGCCGCATCGTGCTCGGCAATCTCGCGGCGCGCCAGCTGCTGCGCGACGGGCGACGGCTCGAGGGGTTGCAGGTCGAGGCACTGCTCAGCGAGCAACCGGCCGAGCTGCGCTCAGCCGTCGCAGCCGGCACCGACACGCTCTTCACGATCGGCGCAGGCCCCGAGAGCGAGATCTACCGCTTCTCGCGACGCGACTTCCTGCTCAACGCCCGCCCGCACCAGCTGTGGCTGCTCGAGCGCCTGACCCGCGAACTCGCCGCCCAGGAGATCGCGGTCTGGAAGAAGGTCATCCGGGTCATCGCGCACGAGCTGAACAACTCCGTCGCCCCCATCAGCTCGCTGGTGCATTCGGGCAAACTGCTCGCCGCGCAGGCCGACGCGGCGACACTCGGTCCGCCGCTCGAGCGCATCTTCGCCACCATCGGGGAGCGCACGCAGCACCTGGCGGCCTTCATCGACGGCTACGCGCGCTTCGCCAAGCTCCCGCAGCCGCGCCTGCAGCGGCTGTCGTGGGCGGCGTTTCTCGAGCCCCTGGCCGCCACGCTCGGTTTTCGCATCGAAGGCCCGCTCCCGGACGTGCAGACCGAGGCCGACCCCGGTCAGCTCGAGCAGGTGATCATCAATCTGGTGAAGAATGCCCGCGAGTCGGGCTCGGCGCCCGAGGCGATCACGCTGCACATGCGGCGCGAAGCGGCCGGCGTGTGCCTGGAGCTCGCCGACCGCGGCGGCGGGCTCAGCGAGCAGGCGCTGCGCGATGCGCTGGTGCCGTTCTTCTCCACCAAGTCCTCCGGCACCGGTCTCGGTCTGACGCTCTGCCGCGAGATCATCGAGGCGCACGGCGGGCGCCTGACCCTCGCCAACCGCCGGGACGGCGGGGCCGTGGTCGCAGTGTATCTGCCATAATCGGCGGATCGCCGCCCGGGGGAGCGCGGCGCAGAAACGGAGTCCGCGGATGCCCACTGCCGTCACGTCCCTGCGCCAGAACCTGGTCGCGGCGCTGCTGCAGACCAAACCGGCCCAACTGCCCTGGCGGGTGCTGGCACGCAACACCGCCGCGGTGGTTCTGCCGCTCATCTGGGGCATCGCGAGCAACCAGCTGCTCCCCGGCATCGCCGCAGCGGTCGGCGCGGTGGTGACGATGTATTCGGACCAGCCGGGTCCCTATCGCCAGCGCCTGTTCCGGCTGCTGGCGGTCTCGGCCGCCGGCGGCCTGGCGACGTTTCTCGGACTGACCCTGAACCCTCACCTGCCGGCGCTGCTGGTGGCGAGTTTCGCCATTGGCTTCTCTGGAGCGCTGCTCGTGGTCTTCGGCGATGCGATCGCGCGGGTCGGCATGACCGCGATGATCCTGCTGGTGATCGCCACCGATCTTCCCGCACCCTCGCTCGGGGCCGCCCTGGCACTCACCGGATGGGTCACGGCCGGCGGCCTGCTGCTGACGCTGTTCTCGATTGCCGCCTGGCCGCTGCAGCGGTACGGACCGGAGCGCGAGGCGCTCTCGGCCGTCTACCGCGAGCTCGCCGCCATGGCGCGCCGCGGCGCGCACGACAGCGGCGCGGCGCTCGAGCTCACCGCCGGGATGACTGAATTGCAGCACACGCTGCTCGGTCCGCTGCGCGCCCGCGGCGCCGTCATGGACCATTTCGCCGTCATGCTCGAGCTGGCCGAGCGGGCGCGGCTCGAGCTCACGGCCCTCGCGGCCACCGAACCCGGGGAGCGCCTCCTGCCCCTGGTGCAACAGGACTGCGCGGCGCTCATCGACGCGATCAGCGCGGCACTCGAGGCGGGCGGCGACCCGCGGGCGCGCATGCGCACCGAGCTCGAGCGGCTGCAGCGCGCCGAACGCGCCGCCGCGGAGCACGAAACGGAGCTGCCCGAGGGCGCGTGGCGCCACGTCCAGGCGCTCTCCGGCCAGCTCTCCGCCGCGGTCCGCAACGCCGAGCGCACCGGAACGCAACGTCCCGGCCGCGCCGTCGACGAGGATTTGCAGTTGCCGCATGCGCTGCGACCGCAATCGCCGCTCGCCATTCTGGGGGCGAACTTCACGCCTCGTTCAGCGGCCTTTCGCCACGCGGTGCGCAGCGCCGTGTGCTTCACGTTCGCGCTGTGGCTCGCCCGGGTCCTGCCGGTCGAGCACGGCTACTGGATTCCGATGACCGTGGCGATCGTGCTGCGCGCGGACTTCGCCGCCACGTTCAGCTACGGACTGCTGCGCGTGGTCGGCACGATCTTCGGACTGCTGCTCACCACCGCGCTGGTCTATCTGCTGCCGCTCAACGCATGGGTGCACCTGGCGGTGCTGGCGGTGCTGTGCGCCGGGTTCCGTTACTTCGGCAACGTGCACTACGGGATCGCGGTCGCCTGCCTCACCGGCATGGTGGTGTTGCTGTTGGCGTTCGCCGGTGAGCGCCCCGAGCCGACCGTCATCGCCCGTCTGATCGACACCATCATCGGTAGTGCGGTGTCACTGTCCGTGTACGCACTGTGGCCGACGTGGGAGAAAGGACGTACGCGCGAGACGCTCGCTGAAATGCTGCGCGCATACGCCGCCTACATCGCATCCCTGGCGGGCGGCAGCGTGCATCAGCGGCGCGACGGCCGCCAGGGTGCACGCGTCGCACGGGTCAATGCCGAAGCCTCCGTCAACCGCCTGCTCGCCGAGCCGGCCACGCCGCCGGCGCTGGCGGAACTGGCGCAATCGCTGCTCACTCAAGGCAACCGGCTGGCCCGCACGGTCATGACGCTCGAGGCGCTCCTCGGGCACCCGGCATCCGTGCCGGCACAGTCCTCACTCGAACCCTTCCTGCGTCAGAGCGCCGCGGCGCTCGCGGAAGTGGCCGAGGCCCTGCGCGTGCGCCGCGAGCCCGATACCCTGCCACCGATCCGCGCCGCGCAGCGCCGCCTGGCGCGTGAACTCGCCGGCGCTGCGGACATCGTGGACGCCTGCGACCGCCTGGTCGACAACATCAACACGCTGGCGCACATCACGGCGCGCACGCCGGAGCAGCCCCCGCTGATGCAACCGGCGTAGCGGCCTTGCGCTTACGCGCTCGCCGAGGGTCGCGCGGCGCGCCGGCGCGGCGCGGCGCCGTTGCTCTTGCGCCGGGCAGGCGCCGGCGTGCCCATCTCGAGCTGCAGACCGCGCAGGTAGCGGCGGAAATCCTTCCCCAGCATCGGGTGACCGAGCGCGTACTCGACGGTGGCCTGCAGGTAGCCGAGCTTGCTGCCGCAGTCGTAGCGCGTGCCGGTGAAGCGGTACGCGTACACCGCCTCCTCACGCATCAGCGCGGCGATGCCGTCGGTGAGCTGGATCTCCCCGCCCGCGCCCCGGCCGATCTTCTCCAGGTGCTCGAAAATCGACGGGGCGAGCACGTAGCGGCCGACCACGGCGAGATTCGACGGAGCCACCTGGGGTTTGGGCTTCTCGACGATGCTGTGCACCCGGGCGGTGGCCGACTTGTCGGCCTCGACCGCCACGATGCCGTACTTGTCGGTGTCGGCGCGCGGCACGGCCTGCACCCCGAGCACACTGGCGCGCTTCGCGTCATACACCTCGGCCATCTGCGCCAGACAGGCGACGTCGCTGCGGATCAGATCGTCGGCCAGATGCACGAAGAACGGCTCGGCGCCCACCGCCGGCTGCGCGCAGAGCACCGCATGACCGAGACCGAGCGGGGCGGGCTGGCGGATGTAGATGCAGGAGGCGTAGGACGGCAGGACGCTGCGGATCTGATTGAGCAGGCTGCTCTTGCCCTGGCGCTCGAGCAGCTGCTCGAGCTCCTGGTCGGAGTCGAAGTGATCTTCGATGGCCCGCTTGGCCGCGCCGGTGATGAACACCAGACGCGTCGCCCCGGCGGCGAGCGCCTCCTCCACCGCATACTGGATGAGCGGCTTGTCGACCACCGGCAGCATCTCCTTCGGGCTGGCCTTGGTCGCCGGCAGAAAGCGCGTACCGCGGCCGGCCACCGGAAATACGGCCGTGCGTATGATCGACTTGGGAGGTGTGCGCATGGTGTGCTCCTGAAGACGTAAGCTCCGACCCGTCACGGGTCGCTCATGGGGCTAGTGTAACGCGCGCCTCGGCGCAAATCGCCCCGTCGCGCTGATGCGCCCGCCCGTCGCACTCACTGCGCGACCATCACTCGCGCTGCACCGCCGTCGCGTTTCAGCGCCGCCGGCCGCAGACTGTCCCAGGCCCGGCACTTCGGGCAACGCCAGTACCAGGCCGTGCTCGACAGGCCGCACTCCCCACATTGATAGCGGCCACCGGCATCGCCCAGGCGCTTCATCAGCAAGGCCAGGGCGTATGCCTCGGCGAGTGCGTCCGCCTGCGGTCCGTGCGATTGCGCCAGCCGCTGCAACTCCTCCGGCGGCAGTGCGCTCGCGAGCAGCACGGCGAGCTCACGCGCGCCGCGCTGACCGGATCGCTCCAGCCGCGACCACAGCGACGCGAGGGCCCGCGGCTCTTCGGTGCGCCGCGCGAGTGCGAGCGCCCGCGGAATCATCTCGATGGCGAGCACCGGATGTGCCTCGAGGATATTCAGATACCGCTCGAGCGCCTGAGCGGACTGTCCGTCCGCCTCGGCCAAGCGCGCGGCCAGCACCTCGGCGCGCGGCAGGTCCCGGGCCCGCACACGGGCCTGCCCGAGCAGCGTCCGGGCCCGCTCGGCATCCCCCTGGGCGAGCGCCTGCTCGGCGAGCTCGCACAGGTAATGTGCGGCGATCCGGGCGCGCTCGGCCTGCACCCGCGGCGGCAGCGCCTCGAGCGTCTCGAGCGCATGGGTCCAGTCGCCCTGCGCCTCGTAGATGCGCAGCAGCTGATCGAGCGCGGTGTCGCGGTACTCGCTCGAGGCGGCGAGCTCGGCGAACAACTCCTCGGAACGGTCCATGAGGCCCGCGCTGAGATAATCCAGCGCCAGCGCGAAAGTGGCCTTGTCGCGCAGCGCCGCGCCGCCCTGCTCGCGCAGCCGCGTGTGCACCGCGATCGCACGGTCGACCTCGCCGCGGCGGCGAAAGAGACTGCCGAGCGCGAACTGGATTTCGGCGGCGTCGCCCGTTTCGGCCATGCGCGCGAACACCTCAACCGCGTGGTCGAAGCGATCGTTGATGAGATGGTCGAGTCCGACGTAATAATCGCGCGGCAGGCGTACCGTGCGGCGGTTGCCCGTCAAACGCCCGAGCAGCCACGCGGCGATACCGAGGGCGGCGAACGCCAATGCAAGAAGAAGGGCGGGCAGCGCGATCACCGCTGCAATGTAGCATGCGCCGCCGTGCGCAGCTGCGGCCCGCAATCAGCCGCGGATGGGTTGCCCCGTACCCTCGTTGACCCGTTCCCTCAGGTCTTTGCCGGCTTTGAAGTGCGGGACGTGCTTGCCGGAGAGCGCCACGGTTTCCCCGGTCTTCGGATTGCGTCCCTGACGCGGCGGGCGGAAGTGCAGCGAGAAGCTGCCGAAGCCGCGGATCTCGATGCGCTCGCCCTGCGCGAGCGCATCGCTCATCACCTCGAGCATCTGCTTCAGAGCGAGCTCGACGTCCTTGGCCGGCAGATGCTTCTGCTTCGCAGCGATGATTTCAATGAGCTCAGATTTGGTCATGTCTCAGGCCAATCCGTCGCCGCTCCCGCCGAGACGGGAGCGGCGACGTTCAGGACTCAGCCACGGTCCCCGATGTGCTCTTTGAGCAGATCGCCGAGACTCGTACCCGTCGTGCTGGAGTCCGAAGAGCGGTAGTTCTGCACCGCCTCGGCCTCCTCGTGGGCTTCCTTCGCCTTGATCGAGAGCGAAATGGTGCGCGACTTGCGATCCACGCCCGTGAACTTCGCCTCGACTTCCTCGCCGACCTTCAGCACCGTGCGCGCATCCTCGATGCGGTCACGGCCGAGCTCGGAGGCGCGCAGCTGTCCCTCGATCCCGTTGCCGAGGTCGATGGTGGCGCCGCGTGCATCGACTTCCTTGACGACGCCACGCACGATGGTGCCCTTGGGGTTCTCGGCGATGTAGCTCGAGAACGGGTCCTTCGCCAGCTGCTTGATGCCGAGGCTGATGCGCTCGCGCTCCGGATCGATCGAGAGCACCATGGCCTCGAGCTGCTGACCCTTCTGGTAGCTGCGCACCGCTTCCTCCCCGGGCATGTCCCAGGAGATGTCCGACAGGTGCACCAGGCCGTCGATGTTGCCCGACAGACCGATGAAGATGCCGAAGTCGGTGATCGACTTGATCTGGCCGCTGACGTGATCGCCGCGGTTGTAGTTCTCGGCGAACTCCTTCCACGGGTTGGCCTTGCACTGCTTCAGGCCGAGGGAGATGCGGCGGCGATCTTCGTCGACGTCGAGCACCATGACCTCGACTTCCTCGCCGGTGTGCACCACCTTGGCCGGATTGACGTTCTTGTTCGTCCAATCCATCTCCGAGACGTGCACCAGACCCTCGACGCCGTCCTCGATCTCGACGAACGCGCCGTAGTCGGCAATGTTGGTGACCTTGCCGAACACGCGCGTGCTGGCCGGGTAGCGCCGGGCGATGTTCTCCCACGGATCGGCGCCGAGCTGCTTCAGCCCGAGGCTCACGCGCGAGCGCTCGCGGTCGAACTTCAGGATGCGCACATCGATCTCTTCGCCGACCTTGACGACTTCAGACGGATGCTTGACGCGCTTCCACGCCATGTCCGTGATGTGCAGCAGGCCGTCGATGCCGCCGAGGTCGACGAACGCACCGTAGTCGGTGAGGTTCTTGACCATGCCGTGCACGACCGCGCCTTCCTGCAGGTTCTCCAGCAGCGCGCTGCGCTCGGCGGAGAACTCCTGCTCGACGACCGCGCGGCGCGAGACCACCACGTTGTTGCGCTTCTGGTCGAGCTTGATGACCTTGAACTCGAGCGGCTTGCCCTCGAGATATGCCGTGTCGCGCACCGGGCGCACATCGACCAGCGAGCCCGGCAGGAATGCCCGGACGTTGTCGATTTCCACCGTGAAGCCGCCTTTGACGCGGCCGGTGATGATGCCGGTGACGATCTCGGACTTGTTGAATGACTCCTCGAGGCGCGTCCAGGTGCGGGCGCGCTTGGCCTTCTCGCGCGACAGGCGCGTCTCACCGGTGCCGTCCTCGACCGAATCGAGCGCGACTTCGACTTCGTCGCCCGCTTTGACTTCGATCTGGCCGCTCTCGTCCTTGAACTGTTCGACGGGAATGACGGCTTCGGACTTCAGACCGACGTTGACCACCACGACATCGGGGGTGACGTCAACGACCAGTCCGGTGAGGATCATCCCCGGGCGGATGCGCTGGTTGGCGAGGCTCTGCTCGAAGAGCTGTGCAAAACTTTCTGTCATACCTTCACTCGCACGGTCCTTGGGGACGGCGTGCTTATTAACTGGCGCCCCTGACATCCTTAGAGCCCAGGCAGATGCGAAACACGGCATGCGCATCCGGGCGCATACCCACCGGAAACTCGTCTCGTCAGGACCGCCCTACGCCCACAGCGACCGGCGCCGGCCCAACTCGATCACGCGCTCGACCGCCGCCTCGATGGTGAGCTCGGTCGAATCGATCCGCTCGGCATCCGCGGCCGGGACGAGCGGGGCCACGGCCCGGCTCGAGTCCCGCGCGTCCCGCTCGGCGATCTCGCGCGAAAGGGCCGAGAGGCTAGCACCGGGGCCCTTTTCTTTCAACTGGTTATAGCGGCGACGGGCCCGCTCCTCGGCGCTCGCGGTGAGAAATATCTTCAGCGGCGCGTGCGGAAAGACCACCGTGCCCATGTCGCGGCCGTCGGCGATGAGCCCCGGCGCCTCGACGAAGGCGCGCTGGCGCTGCAGCAGCGCGGCGCGCACCGGCGGCCAGGCGGCCACCCGGGAGGCACCCTGCCCGAGCGTCTCGGTCCGGATCGCCGCGGTGACGTCGCGGCCCTCGAGCAGCACCCGCTCGCCCTCGGACTCGGTCCCGAAGCGCACCTGCATCGCGCCGGCAAGCCGGGCATGCCCGTCCACGTCGTCCGGCGACAGCTTATGTTCAATGCCCGCGAGCGCCACCAGTCGGTACAGTGCCCCGCTGTCGAGCAGGTGCCAGCCGACCCGGCGCGCCACGGCACGGCTCACCGTGCCCTTGCCCGACCCGCTCGGGCCGTCGACCGTGACCACCGGTATCCCTACTTCGCTCACGCTCACGCGGCCTCGATGGCGAGCCCCGCCGCGCGCGCGAGCGCGACGAACCCCGGGAACGAGGTGGCCACGTTGGCCACGTCGTGGATCTCGACGGGCTCGCGCGCCGCGAGTGCGGCGATCGCGAACGCCATGGCAATCCGGTGATCGCCGTGGCTGTCGATCTGCCCGCCGCTGAAGCCGCTGCCGCCGCGCAGCCACAGGCCGTCATCGAGCAGATGGTTCTCGACCCCGAGGACACTCAGGCCCTCGGCCATCGCCGCCAGACGGTCGGTCTCCTTCACGCGCAGCTCCTCAGCACCGCGCACCGTCGTCTCGCCCTGCGCGAGCGCGGCGGCGACGAAGAAGATGGGGAACTCGTCGATGGCGAGCGGCACCAGTTCGCGCGGCACGTGGATGCCGCGCAGGGCACTCTTGTGCACCTCGATGTCCGCGGTCGGCTCGGCGGCCCCGTCCGGATGCGGGTGCAGGCGGATGTCCGCGCCCATCCTGCGCAGCATCTCGAGCAGCCCGGTGCGGGTCGGGTTGACCCCGACGTTGCGCAGCAGCAGCCCTTCCTCGGCGCCGATCAGGCCGGCCACGATGAAGAACGCCGCCGAGGAGAAGTCCGCCGGCACGTGCACCGCCGTGCCGGTGAGCCCCTGGCCGCCCTCGAGCGACACGCTCGCCCCGTCGCGCTCAACCTCAACCCCGAAGGCGCTGAGCATCCGCTCGGTGTGATCGCGGGTCGGCGCCGGTTCGGTCACCCGCGTGCGCCCCTGCGCCCCGAGGCCGGCGAGCAGCACGGCGGATTTGACCTGCGCGCTCGCCACCGGCATGCGGAAATCGATGCCGTTCAGCCCCGGCGTGCCGCGGATGTGCACCGGCGGGCGCCCTTCGCGCGTCTCGATGCGCGCCCCCATCTGGCGCAGCGGCGCCGCGACGCGCTCCATCGGCCGGCGCATCAGCGACTCGTCCCCGACCAGCACCGAGTCGAACGGCTGGGGCGCGAGCAGACCCATGAACAGACGCATCGCCGTGCCCGCATTGCCCATGTCGAGCGGCGCGCTCGAGGCGCTGAGCGCCGCGACCCCCGCCCCGTGCACCCGCACGTGCTCGGGCGCCGGCCGCTCGATGCGCACCCCGAGCGCCTGAAGCGCCCGCAGCGTCGAGAGGCAGTCCTCGCCGGCGAGAAACCCCGTGATCTCGGTCTGCCCGGTGGCGAGCCCGCCGAGCATCAGCGCGCGGTGCGAGATCGACTTGTCCCCGGGCACCGTCAGCTCCCCGCCGATCCGTCCGCCCGGTGCGACGCGAAAGCGCGGCTTGATGTCAGCTGTTGTCATGATGTTCTCTCTACAACACGGCGCGCGGATACGAGCCGAGCAAACGGAACAGCGAGGCGCGCCGCTTCAGCGAAGCGAGCGCACGCGCCACGTGCGGCTCCTCGGCGTGCCCGTCGATGTCGATGAAGAATACGTAGTCCCACTTGCGCCGGTGCGAGGGACGCGACTCGATGCGCGTCATGCTCACGCGGTGGCGCGCGAGCGGCTCGAGCAGCCGGTGCAGCGCCCCGGGTGCATCGGTGTGCCCGACCGACACCAGCAGCGTGCTGCGGTCCTGTCCGCTCGGCGCGAGCAGCTTCCTGCCGAGCACCAGGAAGCGCGTGCTGTTGTCGGAGCGGTCCTCGATCTGACCGGCGAGCACCTTCAGGCCGTACACCTCCGCGGCGGTCTGTCCGGCAATCGCCGCCGTGCCGCGCTCATCGCGCGCCCGCCGCGCCGCCTCGCCGTTGCTCGCCACGGGGATCTGCTCGATGTCCGGCAGATGCTCCTGCAGCCACAAGCGGCACTGCGCGAGCGACTGCGGATGCGAGCAGATGCGCACGATGCGCCCGAGCGCGTTCATGTTGCCCATCAGATGGTGATGGATGCGCAGCTCCACCTCCCCGCAGATCTTCAGCGGCGAGGAGAGGAACCGATCGAGCGTGTGGTTGACCGTCCCTTCGGTGGAGTTCTCGATCGGCACGACGCCGAAGTCGGCGGCCGCGGACTCGACCTCGTGGAACACCTCGTCGATCGAGCCGAGCGGCAGCGAGCGCACCGAGTGGCCGAAGTGGGTGAGCACCGCGGTCTGGCTGAAGGTCGCCTCGGGGCCGAGATAGGCCACTTTCAGCGGCTCCTGCTGCGCCAGGCACGCGGACATGATCTCGCGGAACAGACGCACCACTTCCTCGTCGCGCAGCGGCCCGCGGTTGCGCTCGCGCACCGCGCGCAGCACCTGCGCCTCACGCTCAGGCCGGTAGAACTCCGCGCCGCCCTCGGTGCGGCTCTTGGTGAGGCCCACGCGCTGCGCGAGCCGCGCCCGCTCGTTGAGCAGACGCTGGATCTGCTGATCGACGCCGTCGATGCGTTCGCGCACGGCGGTGAGCGTGGCGGTGGTGGATGCGGCGCGGCGGCGGTCGGGACTCTTGCGTGGCATGTCGGGCTGCGGTCTCAGATGAGGTGGGCGGAGAGCACACCGTGAATGGCGCGCACCGCATCGAGCAGCGGTGCGGCGAGCGTACCGTCGAGGTCGAGCAGCGTGTATGCGTAATCGCCACGCGAGGCGTTCAACAGCGCCGCGATGTTCAGGCCCGCGCCGGCGAGGTGGGTGGAGATCTGTCCGACCACGTTCGGGACGTTGCGGTTGGCGATCGCCAGGCGCGCGCTGCCGGGACGGCGCGGGAGCTGCGCCTCGGGGAAGTTCACGCTGTTGCGCACGTTGCCGTTCTCGAGAAAGTCACGCAGCTCATCGGCGGCCATGACCGCGCAGTTGGCCTCGGCCTCCCCGGTGAGCGCCCCGAGATGCGGTAGCGCGATCACGCGCGGATGGCCCTTGAGCAGCCGGGTCGGAAAATCGCACACGTAGGCGTGCAGCCACCCGGCATCGAGCGCCGCGACCACCGCCGGATCCTCGACGATGCCGGCGCGCGAGAAGTTCAGCAGCACCGCGCCCTTGGGCAGCAGCCGCACCCGGTACTCCCCGACCAGGCCGCGGGTCTGCTCGTTCAACGGCACGTGCAGCGTCACCAGGTCTGCGCGCGCGAACAGATCATCGAGCGAGAGCGCCTGCTCGACGCCGGAGGAGAGCTGCCAGGCGCGTTGCACGGTGATCTGCGGGTCGTAGCCGAGTACGCGCATGCCGAGCGCCTCGGCGGCATTGGCGACCTCGACGCCGACCGCCCCGAGTCCGACCACGCCGAGGGTACGGCCGCTCAACTCGAAGCCGGCGAATGCGCCCCGCCCCTCGCGCACCGCCGCGCCGATCGAGGCATCCTCGCCCCCGAGGCTGCGCGCGAACTCCCACGCCTGACAGATGTTGCGCGCCCCGAGGAACAGACTCGCCAGCACCAGCTCCTTGACCGCGTTGGCGTTGGCGCCCGGGGCATGAAACACCGGGATGCCGCGGCGGCTCAGCGCCTCGACCGGGATGTGATCGACCGCCGCGCCGGCGCAGGCCACCGCGCGCACCGAGGGGGGCAGCGTGAGCGCATGCATGTCCGCGGCGCGCACCAGCACGGCGTGCGGGTGCGCCAGACCCGCGGCCACCTCGTAGCGCTCACGCGGCAGGCGCTCCAGACCCCGCGGGCTGATGTCATTGAGCGTCAGGATCCGGTAGCGCATCGCCGCTCAGCCGTGCCGCCGCTCGAACTGGCGCATGAAACCGACCAGCGCCTCGACAGCCTCGAGCGGCACGGCGTTGTACAGGCTCGCGCGCATCCCGCCGACGGAGCGGTGCCCCTCCAGGTGCGTCAGACCCTCGGCGGCGGCCTCGCGCAGAAACAGCGCATCGAGCTCGGGGCGCGCCAGCGTGAACGGCACGTTCATCCAGGAGCGGCAGGAGCGCTCGACCGGATTGCGGTACAGCCTCGAGGCGTCGATGTTCCCGTAGAGCAGCTCGGCCTTGGCGCGGTTGCGCGCCGCCATCGCCGCGAGGCCCCCTTCGGCCTCGATCCACTCGAACACGAGCCCCGCCATGTACCACGCGAAGGTCGGCGGAGTGTTCAGCATCGAGCCATGCGCGGCGAAGCGCGTGTAATCGAGCACTGTCGGCACGTCCGCACGCGCCCGTCCGAGCAGCGCCTCGTGCACGATGACCAGGCACAGCCCGGCCGGGCCGATGTTCTTCTGTGCCCCGGCGTAGATCAGCCCGAACCGTCCGACCTCGATCGGCCGCGAGAGGATCGTCGAGGACATGTCGGCCACGAGCGGTACGCTGCCGGTATCGGGCACGTAGGGAAACTCCACCCCGCCGATGGTCTCGTTCGGGGTGTAGTGCACGTACGCGGCATCGGGATCGAAGCGCAGCGTCTCGCGGTCCGGCACGGTGGTGTAGCGTGAG
>Ga0315298_1004236_pt1 | contig 21692 bp, 19 predicted proteins | sample WHS_1_MG_FD_203077 | JGI IMG/M metagenome (GOLD analysis project Ga0315298, IMG submission 203077) | Extremophilic microbial mat communities from Washburn Hot Springs, YNP, Wyoming, USA - WHS_1_MG | ecosystem: Environmental > Aquatic > Thermal springs > Hot (42-90C) | place: USA: Wyoming...
CAAATCACAACTCAAAAATGCCCGAAAATTCCCTATTTCCAATTTCCTATTTCCTGTCCTTGATCACGCTATAAAAACCAGAACACGTTAATGGGAAATGGGAAATCGGAAATTCATTAATGGGAAATGGGAAATCCCTGGAACTCTGGAACCATGGAACCCTGAAACTCTACAACATATATCTTAACGAAAGGACCTCCCTGATTCTTACCGTTCCCAATGATTCTCCCTCATGGCCAACTAAGGTTATGCGATCAGTGACGGAAATTCGCTGCACCAGACCTTCTTCCGCGATCCAGTCGGTGATTTGCATGCCACTGTATAGATCGCTGTATAGATATAGATATTCAATTTTAACACAACCATATAACTTCCCGTTTCGTTCAAGCACTTCTTCGCCGACAGCCTTTTTATCAATTTGCAGGGACATACCTTCGCGTGGGTAACGATACGTCCACTGCACCCCCTTTTTGAGAGGATATTTAATATTCAGCGTCGGAGGATCTTCCAGGATGATGGGAGAATCGTCCTCCGCAATTCCAACCAATCCGGAAAGCCCTTTGAACGAAAACAGATTTCCGGCAACGAAACTACTTTTTCGGGCAAAAACAGCAGGACCGGGATTCTGGTACCCCAAACATTTCAGTCCGTCAGCATCTTCAAAAAAATATTCCATTGAACGAAATGTTGCGGGATAATCATAAGCCCCGAAACACTTTACTGCCTGTCCGTTCAGCATAGTATCGCGCAAAATGGTAACCGAGACCTCGGAGGGTATTGAATCGGTTCTGATAATTGTCTCCGATTGGTCTGACTCATAATAATCAATTATAATAAACCGGTCATAGCTCCAGAATGTTCCCGTTTTCATCGGATAACCCGCCAGGCCGTCATGGTCATTGTCCTTGTCATGGTCGCAGGAAAAAGCCAATAAGACAATAAACAGAAGGGATGTTGCGGAAAAGAAAATTCGCATACTGAAAGGGGTTTCTAAATCTTCACAAAGATCTTTTTCTTATAAAAGAAGTATAGCACCAGCCAGCAAACCAGGGTATAGGTAAGCCCGTCGGCCAATGTTTTCCATGCCTCCGGCAGGTGGTTTATCAGACCTTCGAAAAAGAAGTTCCGCACACACCATAAACAGAGCATGGGCTGCATCAGGTAGCTTACGATGGAATTCATGCCGATTACCTGGAAGAAAAAGGCCCATTTTTTCTTGCCCCACACATCAATAATGAGGTAAAATATCCCGAGGAGGATAAGGCTCCACCCTCCGGCATAAACGACAAATGAGCTTGTCCATAGTTTTTTATTAACAGGAAACACATTGTGCCAGAGCCGGCCGATAATAAGGGCCACGATGCCGGCCATCAGAATAGCAATTCCTTTCTGCACCGGTTTTGGGAGCCGTTTTTCATCGCGCAGGAAATCGCCGGTGAGAGCACCCAGCAGAGCTGTTCCTATAGCCGGCAGGGCGGAGAGAATTCCTTCCGGATCGAAATAATTTTGTTCATACAGCCAGCCGGGCAGAAGAAGGCGGTCGATGTACCCCACCAGGTTCCCTTCCCAGGAAAGATCGCCGGCCTTAAAGCCCGGTGCAGGTATGAGCGCCATAATGGTCCAGTATCCGAGGAGGATGACAGCAAACCATGTCCACCGCCAGGTACGGTTGGCATAAAGAACGATTACGGCCGCAAAAAACCAGCCGATACCGATGCGGCCAAGAACACTGGCAACGCGGATATGTCCGAAATTAAGCCGCAGAAGTCCGTTGTAAATCATCCCCAGGAAAATAAGGAGCACGAGCCTTGTAAGCATGTGTTTCCAGATCTGCAGGCCTGTGTCGCCCCTCTCCTTTCGTTTTGCCATGGAAAAAGGCAAAGAAACTCCTGCAATAAACAGAAATAAAGGAAAAATCATATCATAGAAGGCAAATCCGTGCCAGGAAACATGTTCCATCTGACGGGCGGCGGCATCAAGGAAGGGCCATCCGGTGAGGGTTGCCAGACCTATAATAATCATGTTGCCGCCCATAATCCATAGCATGTCGAAGCCACGAAGGGCATCAAGAGAAGCCACACGGCCGGTTTTGTTCACTGGTTCAGTCATAGGAAGTAAGATTTATTGTTTGGTTATTCATTGGCCAGAGGTCGATTCGTAATTCCTTGTTCTCTCTGTTATTATTTCACTTTTAACGGGTTAGCCGATTCTTTCTGATACTGCTCCTGGAGTTTCTTAAGGGTTGTATCGTCTTTCACCTGCCGCAGAGCCTTCGCCAGGTGCTTTACCTGGATATCGATCAGCAGTTTCCCCAGCTGGGCGTTGGCATACTGCGCATCACCGGCATAATGGTTGGGGAAGCGGGCGTACCACCAGAGGGCTGTGAAAAAATCAGGCAGATTATTCATCCGGGCCTGGTCATCACCGCTCTCTGTTTTAACTGCTTCCAGTTTCACCAGGTCGGGACGTATGGCAAGCATTTCGGATGTTTCCCGTTCACCGGCATGCATTTCTTCTACCTTTGATTTGACAAGCTTCTCAGCCTGTTCCATTTCAGAATCGGGTATCTGCGGCTCATACAAATAAAGCTGGTACGGATGGGGTTCTGCATTGTGGCAAAAGACGAAATAATGCAGGAAATCATTGTTTCCGCCATGCCCGTTCACCAGCACAATTTTCGAGAACCCGTTGCGCGCCAGCTCATTGCATGTTTCCTGCAACAGTTTCCAGGTTAATTCAGGACTGTAGGCAATGGTTCCCGGTTGGTGCCTGGCCTCGTTAATCTGGCCGAAATAGTATTCCGGGAAAACAACGGCATATTCCGTTCTGGCAGCATTTACAGCCAGATTACGGGCCGCAATAAGGTCGGTACCGAGCGGCATATGAGGCCCATGCTTTTCCATTATACCCAGAGGGATGATGCAAACCCCCCGGATTTTTCGACCGCCTTGACAAAATCAGGAGCAGTCAGCTCTTCGTATTTAACCGGAAGAGGACTATCGGCTTTTGCCTGCGTCTGAGCCAAAAGCAAATGGGCCGACGCAAACAGGGCAACCAGAACAAATACGGTTTTTTTCATCATAATAAAATTAATTTTTAATGGTATGATGGAACCCACATGTTCGGCATTTTATTACCGCTGTGTTTGTGTTTGTAAAACATGTGGGTTTCATAAATCTTTATTTTTTATGTTGGAACCCACGTGTTTGAAAATCTCCATTTGTAAGGTATTTGTATGTGCAAAAAAGGTAGGTTTCATAACGAATTTGGCAGTTTAGTTTGACAGCTAAATTGTTCTTTTTCGCATCCTTATTCTTTAGGCTGTCCTTCCGCTCTCCGGAACCAGACTTTCATGGGATTGCAGCCCCGGTTTGACCAGGCGTAGTAAGGAATAAGCGTTACTTCCCTGGTTCCGGCTTTTTTATCAGCAGTCAGTGCCGTTCCTTTAAGGATAACGACTCCTTTCAGCAGTTCCGGTTTCCAGACCGGTTCAAATTCAGCATCCTCAGGAACTGAAATATTATCGAGGCTGAACGGATTGTCAGCTCCTTCAGCACAATAGACAACAGGTCCGCGTTCGACGGCCAGTTTCCCTTCGTCGTCCTTCACCAGCGGATTGGCAATTACTTTACGCACCGCCATGGGGAATTCCAGTTCAGCAACATCCCCATCTTTCCAGGGATAGTTGAGAAGCAAATATCCGTTTGAGAAGTTTGCGGAAACCGGCTGACCGTTCACCACAACCTGCGGAGTAGCGTCAAAGGAATTCAGGTAGGAATAGAGATCGCCCGGGAGTGGCTTTCCCTGAACCCATCCCGGAATCCGGACAGCAAGAATGGTTTTCATTGCAGGAGCCGGATGAAGGGTGAGCTTCACTTTTCCGTCCCATGGATAGCGTGTTTCCTGCTCCAGTACGAGGGCATTATTGCCCATAATAATGGTAGCGCGGCTGCTGATAAAGAGATTGACATACACGGTATCTCTGCGGAAGGCATAAATATATCCCGGAACGGAAGGAATAAACCGTGCCAGGTTGGAAGGGCAACAGGAGCAGTCGAACCATTCCTGGCGGGTACAGGAGCCCATGTTGAAAGGAGTTTTTCCGTCCGATTCGAGCGGATTTGGATAGAAAAACCTGGTTCCGTCGAGCGAATAACCCGAGATGACCCCGTTGTAAAGCGAACGTTCCAGCACATCAATGTATTTGCTGTCGCCGTGCAGAAGAAACATGCGCTGGTTCCAGAGGACGTTGGCTATAGCGGCACAGGTTTCGGCATACGCGGTATCATTGGGCAAAGCATAAGCCGGGCCGAAGGCCTCCCATGCAGGCCATGCTCCTACCCCGCCGGTAATGTAGATTTTTCTGTACACCACATCTTCCCAGAGTTTATCCATATGTTCCAGATAGGCTTTATCGTTCATTATAGCGGCTATATCGGTGGCTCCGGCATACAGATAGAGTGCCCTGACAGCATGGCCAACCGCTTCATCCTGCTCGAGCAGGGGCTTATGGGTCAGGATATATTCCCTGTAGTATTTCGGATTGGCATCGGGGTCCCTTTTCCCTCTCTGATCGACAAAAAACCGGGCCAGTTCAAGGTACTTTTTATTGCCGGTAGCCCGGTACAGTTTAACCAGGCCGATTTCTGTTTCCGGATGCCCGGGAGTAATATGCAGTTTGTCAGGCCCGAAGGTATTTACCAGCAGGTCGGCATTTTTAATGGCCACATCGAGCAGGGTACGTTTTCCTGTGGCCTGATAATGGGCCACAGCCGCTTCATAAAAATGGCCCACATTATACAATTCATGACTGCCGAGCGGATCTCTCTCCCAGCGGTTCTTTGCCCACGAACTGTCAGGGTTGATGGTCCGCATGGTATATAAATAGCCATCCGGTTCCTGTGCTTTTGCAATCAGGTTGGCCAGCGAATCCAGGTATGCCTCCAGTTTCGGATCCGGGTGCGTAGCCAGTGAATATGAAGCCCCTTCAATAATCTTGTATACGTCAGAATCGTCATAACCATATTTCGAGCAGAACTTACCCGGGATAACCTTTCCGGCTACGGCAAAGTTGGCGATGCGCCCGGTTTCCTCGCTTTTCCTGAAAGCAAACGGGATGGTCACGGTCCGGTTGGTTTCTATTTTCGGGAGCCAGAAGCTGTCGGTAACCTGAACCTGGGTAAAGGGAACAGGTTTAATCGGATAGTCGCCTGCAGATGGTTTTCTGCATCCTGCCATTATCAATAGAACAACAGACATTAAACAGACAAGAACTTTTTTCATAATCAGGTGAAATTTGGAAAAGCCAAATTAATATTTTATTGGATTTTTCGAATAATTCTCTTTAATTTGAACCAACAACCAACCGACAGACCATGAAGCCCTCGCAAGTTCATTTCCTGGAGGAATTCCTGTATTCCATTCATTTTGATTTTTCCGCCACCATAACAGCCACAAGCATTTGGTGTACCGTGAACTGTTTAATTCAAAGAACCAAAAACCAACACATACAACCATGAGTAAACTGACTTTAAAAGAAAAGATTGGATATAGTGCCGGCGAAATAGGAAGCACCATCAGCTGGCAGGGGATGATGTTCTTCCTTGGATTTTTCTACACCGATATTTTCGGGCTTCCAGCCATTACCGCCGGATATCTTTTATTTCTTCCGCGTTTTTTTGACGCATTTGTCGACCCGATTGTGGGGATAATTGCCGACAGGACCAATACCCGTTGGGGAAAGTTCAGACCATATATTCTCTGGTTTTTCATACCTTACAGTATCCTGATGGTTCTGATGTATGTTACGCCCGATTTCAGCCTTACAGGAAAGACGATCTATGCGTATATTACCTATATTCTGATGATGATCATCTACTCCCTGATCATGACCCCGTATAATGCCCTGGGAGGAGTGATCACGAATGATCATATTGACCGCACCAGCTTACAAAGTTACCGGTTTCTTATGGCCTTTGCAGGCGGACTTCTCATACGGGGGCTGACAAAGCCACTGGCCAATCTGTTTGGCGGGGGGTACAATCCGGCTAACGATATGCCCATGAATCCGCAGAAAGGATTTATGCTGACCATGCTGGTTTTTGCCATTATCAGCCTGGCGGCGTTTTACTTCACCTTTGCCAGCACAAAAGAAAGGGTAGCTCCTCCGCCGAAACAGAGAACACCACTTCTTACCGACCTGAAGGATCTGATCAACAACCGTCCCTGGATCATCTTGTTTTTCGTATCAACCCTGAATCTTATCTATGTCGGTGCCTGGTCGGCTTCCATGGCCTATTTCTTTAAATACTACATGTCGGTTAAAACCCTTCAGGTTTTTGGGTTCAATACAGGTTACGATTTGTTTTCGGCTTTTAATGTATTTGGTTCCATTATCATCATTCTCGTTCTGGCCTTTCCTGTTTCCAACTGGCTGGCAAAACATTTCGGAAAGAGAAATACCCTGGTTGTTTGTTTCAGTCTGGTAGCTGCTTCCATAGCGGGCTTTTATTTGTGCAGGCCTGCGGATGCCGGGCTGACACTGTTTTTCCAGTTTATCCAGTCGGCTGCTGCCGCCCCGACCATGCCGCTGGTTTGGAGCATGTACGCCGATGCTGCTGATTATTCGGAATGGAAGAATAACCGCCGCGCCACAGGACTGGTTTTTTCGGCTGTTGTTATGGGACAAAAGGCCGGCATAGCCCTGGGCTCCGCCATTACCCTCTGGGTACTGGGTAAAGCCGGTTATAATCAGGAAATCATGCAGCAAACCGGTTCTGCACTCACGGCCATACGGTATTCGATGAGTCTTATTCCGGGTGCTATAGCCCTGGTCACAGCATTCCTGTGCATTTTATACCCACTTACCAATGCCAAAATGGATCAGATACAGGCTGAACTTAGCCTTCGCCGGCAGAATGAAACCGTAACAACAATGTAAATGCCATGAAAACCTATCGTGTCTGGGTTCCTGAGATCAACAAAGCGGAACTCTCGGAATTTGATTTTGACGAAAAAATCAATAATCCCAACGAAGTTATTCTGAAGAACCTGTTTTCGCATGTTAGTGCGGGAACTGAGCTGGCCTGCCTGGCCGGTCTGGAAAGTTTTTTCCCCATTCCGAATGTGCCGGGTTACACAGCAGTAGCTGAGATTGTGGAAAAAGGGAGCAATGTACCTTTTTCTGTCGGGGATGTTGTTTACACCTACGGGCCGCATGCGGCTTATTTTAAAATTGATATCACCGATCGCTGGCATGGGGTATGTGTTAAAGTACCGGAAGGGCTGGAGCATGATGTTGCGGCGTTCACCCATATGGCCGGGATTGCCATGACGGCCATCAGGGTATCGGGAATCGAACTGGGCGACAAAGTAGCCGTAACCGGTCTTGGTGCCATCGGAATTCTGGCCGGCCAGCTTGCGCGTCTTCAGGGAGCCATGGTATTTGGCACTGACCCGGAAAAGTTCCGGCGTAATCTTGCCCTGCAGTGCGGAATTGATGCAGTGATCGACCCCGCGGCAACTCATCCTGCTGATGAAATCCGAAGGATTACCGGCGGGGAAGGTGTCAGTACGCTCATCGAAGCATCGGGAAACTCATCCGCTTTGGAATCAATGCTCGATGCCGTGGCACTGAACGGTGAAATTATCCTCCTTGGTTCACCCCGAAATCCTTACCAGACCAATCTTACAGAAACCCTCCGTCACTTCCACCTTCTGCCATGGAACCATACCCTGAAAGGTGCACTGGAATTTACCTTTCCTACGCAACCTATTCCCTTTGTCAAGCACAGCATCGAACGGAATGCACAGATCATTATGAACCTTATGAAGGAAGAAAAGCTCAACATTGAGCCAATTTATACCCATCGGCTGTCTCCCTCCCTTGCCGCCATGGCTTACGAAGGCCTCAGAAACAGGAAAGATGAATTTGTCGGAGTGGTTTTTGACTGGTCTCAACTCTAAAACGCATTAACTATGAGAAAATACACTATTGGAATTATCGGAGCCGGCATGATTGCCGAAAAGCACATTCAGGCATTTCAGAAGACCGGAAGGGCAGAGATCACATGGGTAGCCCGAAAGGACAAATCGCGCCTCAACGGGTTTGCCTCCCGCTATGGAATTCCGCGCGGCACGGACGATTATCGTGAATTGCTTGCTGATCCGGAATTGGAAGCGGTAGTAATAACATCGCCCCCCTACCTGCACCGTGATATGTTTATTGATGCATTAAGGGCCGGGAAACATGTCCTGCTTGAAAAGCCGGCTGCCATCAACCGGAAACAGCTTCATGAAATGCTGGAAGCACGGCACCGTTTTCCTCACCTGAAGGTACTTGACTGTTCCTGCCGCCATGCCCGGCTACAGCCTAAGTTCAGGTTTGTAAAGGAATACATACGCTCAGGACAACTGGGTGAAGTCTATTTCATCCATCACAACGGGGTATTCAGGAATGGGCGTCCGGGCATTGAATACCATCCTGCTGCCAAGTGGTTTCTCAACAAGGAACTGTCCGGAGGAGGGCCAATGATTGACTGGGGAGTATACGACCTCTCCTTTCATCTGGGTTTGCTTAATGATGAGCCGGAACTGAAGAAAGTGCATCATGCCTTTGTAACTTCCGGTCTGGACAAAAAAGATCCCGGAACTCCGGTATACAATGTAGAGGAACATGGAATGGCTCTGCTGGAATTTGATAATGGCCTCCGGTATTACTGGGAAAGAGCCGCCCATGCCAACGTGGAAGCACCCCATGAAACCCGGATTTACGGAACAAAGGGCGGACTCAAATTTGCTTTTTGCAGCTGGGATTCTCCTTTGATAACCTTCTTTGACTCAGAAAACGACGGAACGGGAAATGCCCGCCGGGTTGATACGGAAGTTGACATGAGTTCCCACATTGATGACGATTATGCCCTGGCCGAACACTTTATCGGGCTTCTTGACGGAAAGGAAGATCCCCTGATGCCCATTGAACGGGCGGCAAAGCACCTGGAAATCATTTTCAAAGTATACGAAGCAGCAGGGGTAAAACTCCCCTGAAACAAGTATCAGAGGAAGTTACGGTGTAAAAATCCCTCAAACTGTTCTTTGTACTGGTCACCAACCGGTATCCTCACGTTGCCAAAAATGATCCGGGAGCGTTCGATGGTATTTACATGCTCCAGGTTGACAATGAAGGAACGGTGCACACGCATGAACCTGTCAGGAGGAAGTTTCGATTCAATATTCTTCAGGGTTGACAAAGACAAAACAGGTTTGGGTTCTCCTTTTAAATATACTTTTACATAATCTTTCAGTCCTTCAATGTAAAGGACCTCTCCGAAGTTGATTCGCCGCACCTTATATTCCGACTTAAGAAAAAGAAAATCTCCTGCGGTTTCGGGCATAACAGCCTCTTTTCTTTCAAGCTCAATCAAGCGATGTGCCTTTTGTGCAGCCTGCAGAAAATCTTCGTAGGTAAAGGGTTTTAACAGATAATCCACGGCATTGAGTCGGTATGCTTCGAGGGCATAGTTGGCGTAAGCTGTAGTGAAGATGATTTTCGGACCATTCAGGAGCATTCTGGCCATCTGGTTTCCTGCCAGGTCGGGCATATGGATATCAAGAAAGACAAGTTCCACAGGTTCTTCATTGAGGAATTCCATGGCCTCAACCGGATTCTCAAATTCCTTTCTTAAATCCAGGTAGGGAGTTTTCCGGATATATCCGCTGATGAGCTGAAGGGCCAAAGGCTCATCATCCACCGCTATTACCGAAATCTTATCAGCACTCACTTTATTGTACAATTTCGAGACGTACACTATATGTATCTGAATTCATGGAAATTAACAGGTTATGCTTTTCAGGAAAAAGAATCTGAAGCCTTTTTCTGACATTTTCCAGGCCAATTCCATTCAGCTCTGATGCGTCAGTGGTTTGGCGGCCGGGAACTGAATTCTCGCACAAAAATACCACTTTGTTGTCGATGATCTGCAAATGGATTCGAATGAAAGAATTTTCCTGATAACTAACCCCGTGTTTAAAGGCATTTTCGATAAAAGGAATAAATAACAAAGGGGGAAAAGGTCTGCCAGGAGCAGGTTCAGGCAGATTAATTTCGAGTTGAACTTTTTTGCTGAGTCGCAGTTTCATAAGGTCTATATAGTTTCTTATGAAATTCACTTCGTCCTTTAATGTAACATCTTCCTGTTCCGATTCATAAAGAAGATACCGCATTAATCCGGACAACCTGTGAACGGCAGTCCTGGCTGCTTCCGTATCGATTTCTATCAGTGAATAAATATTGTTCATGGTATTAAAGAAGAAGTGCGGACTGATCTGGTTCTTCAGCATGACAAGTTCGGCCTGGATGCGGTCTTTTTCCAGTTCCTTTCTGATTCTTTCATTGGTTTTATATCGCTCGAGCAACCGAAGACCTGCACTGAAACCGACAAAAAAGAAGGCTGTAAAAAAATAATTTACTGCCCGAAAAGGGAATTCCGGACGTTTAGGAATTCCGTGACTTTGCATAAAATCATCAAATGCCTTTCGGAATTCGATTTCTCCTGGGGTTTGGGGGAACAAGTGCTCACCGCCGTATTCTGTTGCAAAGAACATGATTACCATAAGAGCTGTAACCGCCAGGAGGTACAGATACCATTTCCCTTTGAAAAGAAGTTTTCGGGTGAGCCAGAGATAGCTGAGATAAAAAAGTACGGCATATCCGACCAGATTCAGGTAATGCCGTTTTAGAAAAGTCGTTTCGGCCCTATTTGTAACCCAGTTAAGGTAAAGAGGGAGTATGACAAGAATGGACCATGCTGCAATATGCAGTAAAATGGGTAAATATTTTTTTTCACCGGCTGCCATACAAACTATTCATAACGTATTGCCTCAATCGGGTCGAGTTCAGCTGCTTTACGGGCAGGGTACCATCCGAAAAAGACACCAATGAAAGTACATACTGCAAAAGAAAGTATTACTGACTGCGGCATCACCATAACCGGCCATCCCATGATGGAACTGATCAATGCAGATGCCCCCATGCCAAAGATAATACCAATTATGCCACCGATGATACTTATAAGAACCGATTCAACAAGAAATTGCATCATTATATCTTTGCTTCGCGCACCCACTGACATGCGAAGACCAATTTCCCTGGTACGTTCCGTTACGGAAACAAACATAATATTCATTATGCCGATTCCGCCAACAAGCAAAGAGATTCCGGCAATAGCACCCAGGAGAGCCGTAAGAACATTGCTGACCGAACTGAAGGTATTGACCAGTTCTGTCTGCGAACGTACGGTAAAATCATCTTCATCACCTGGTTTAATTTTATGTTGTTCCCGCAGCGTTTGTTCAATTTCAATTTGTGCTTTAGAACCCAGTTCTTCCGAAGCTGCAGAGGCATAGATAGCATTAAGCCAGGTTATGGCAAGAATGCGTTTCTGTACCGTAGTATACGGAGCCACAATGAGATCATCCTGGTCCTGTCCGAAACCGGATTGTCCCTTTTCGGCCAGAACCCCAATTATCTTAAAAGGTATATTTTTAAAACGAATAACACTGCCCACCGGATCCTGATCTTTTTCAAACAAATTGTCTTTTACCGTTTTACCAATCAGGCAGACTTTGGCTGAATTTTTCACTTCCCGTTCTGAAAAACCGCGACCTGTTTCTATTGTTATCTTTCGGATGTCAAGGTATTCAGGGGTCACGCCATAAATGGTGGTTGGCCAGTTTTTGTTGCTGTAAATGCTTTGCCCTGAAGTTCTGACTTCGGGCGAAACCATGGTAACATCGGGGCAGTTTTTTTCGATGGCTTCCATATCAGTTATTTTAAGCGACTGCATATTGGAAGGTCCCATCTGAACTCCACCACGGAACATAGAGCCGGGCATAACAAAAATCATATTCGTTCCCATGGAGGAAAGCTGGGTCTGAATACTTGCCTTGGAACCCTGTCCGATGGCAAGCATGGCAATGACAGAGGCAACTCCAATGAGTATTCCCAGCATGGTGAGAAAGGTTCTGGTCTTGTTCCTTTTTAGTGCCCGGATTGCAATGCGCATTAAATTCACATAATTCATATGTGGGGTATTTTATCTGTGTTAATCATTTTTTCTAGCCACAGGTATCTGCAGATGGTTATAGATTTTTCACAGGGTTGGTCTGCATTTTATCTGTGTTTGTTCTTTGGCAATAGGTGTAATATATGGCTCTAATAATATTCATCAGATAATGTCCAGTGCCTCTGTTATTATGTTCAGAACGAGTCATCATCAGAGCAAATCATTATTATTGAGTACAGGTAATCCTTTGAGGGCTTCGCGTGCATCGACAACAGACGCTGCTTTTTCTTCGTTCCGGATCAAGCCGTCACGAAATACAACCCGGCGGCTGGTAAAATTGGCAATATCCGGTTCGTGGGTTACAAAAACTATGGTTTTTCCCTGCCGGTTCAGGTCCTGAAAGAGGGCCATTATTTCAAATGATGTCCGGGTATCCAGGTTTCCTGTTGCTTCGTCAGCAAGAATAAGAATGGGATTATTGACAAGAGCCCTTGCTATGGCAACCCGTTGCTGCTGTCCGCCGGAAAGCTGACTGGGCATATGATCCATCCTGTCGGCCAGACCTACCGCTTCCAGAGCGGCTATTGCCATATTCTTTCTCTCTTTTGAACGAAGGGATGCATTATACATTAAAGGCAACTCTACATTCTCGAGGGCAGTTGTCCGGGGAAGAAGATTATACGCCTGAAAAACAAAGCCGATCTTTCGGTTTCTCAACAGAGCCAGTTGATTTCGGTTCATTGCAGCCACGCTTGTTCCGTCGAGGTAATACTCTCCTGATGTAGGCGTATCAAGGCATCCAAGAATATTCAACATGGTGGATTTACCGGAACCACTGGCTCCCATGATGGCAACAAACTCTCCCTCCTCAATGACCAGGTTAATACCACGAAGCGCATGGACAACCACTTCCCCTATGTGGTAATCTTTGCGGACCTGTCTAACTTCGATGATTTTCTTTCCCATAGTCATATATATTATCGACGACGCGGAGGAGTTGGCATAAACGGACTTCTGGTCTGATTATTTGTAACAGAAGTTTTCTTCTGTACATGGGTTTCTGCCACAATGACGGTATCTCCCTCTTTCAGACCGTCACGTATTTCAACATGAATGTCATCGTCTATCCCTATTTGTACAGGCTGAGGTTTTATTTCCTTTCCTTTTTTTACCCATACAATTTTGGGTGGCTGAAATCCAGATGAGTCAGCTTTTATTCCGGCAGGGGAAAGAATGCCGGGGTTCACCGCAGCCGGCATTCTCATAACCTGTGTATCAAATGATTCCCCTGCTTTCGGTGAGGCAACCCTGTTTTCAGAAATACCGGATGGTGTAAACTGCAACGCTTTTGCCGGGATCAGCAATGCATTGTGTGCTTCCTTCGTAATGATGGTTATGCTGGCCGTCATACCCGGCATCAGCTTCAGATCCGGATTGGGTGCTTTGATGACCACGGTGTATGTTACAACATTGTTAGTAGTGACAGGCTGAAGTCTAACCTCGGTGACTTTTCCGGAAAACTGGAGGTCAGGAAAGGCGTCCACTGTGAATGTCACCCTGTCACCGTTTTTTACCTGGCCTATATCAGCTTCATCAACGTTCGCTTCTACCTGCATCTGTGTAAGGTCATTGGCAATAGTAAACAGGGTAGGTGTATTAAAACCTGCTGCTACCGTTTGCCCTTCGCTGACAGCCCTGTTAAGAACAACACCGTCGATTGGAGAATATATAGTGGCATAGCTCAAATTGATTTTTGCCCTTTCGTACTGGCTTTCAGCTGATTTAAGATTTGCCTTTGCCATATTGTAATTGTACAGAGCCTGGTCATAATCGGTCTGTGCCACCAGATTTTTGTCGTACAAGGGTTTAATCCGGTTGTAATTGGCTTCCTGAAACAATAATTGGGCTCTGGCATTTTCAAGTGCAGCCTCAGTTTCAGAGAGGGTGGCCAGCAAAGGTGTTTTATCCATTTCAGCCAGCAGCTGACCCTTTTTAACCCTTGAATTAAAATCAGCATGCAATCGTTTTATTACACCCGAAACCTGTGTACCAACATTTACCGTAATGATAGCACTGAGTGTTCCTGTTGCCGTTACCGTATTCTGTATATCACCCCGTTTAACAATCTCTGTTTCATATGATTGAGTGGGTTGTGTTGTTTTCTTTTTTCTGGCAACAATAAGAATCACCAGTATTACAACCAGAATGGCAAGACCGATCAGTATTATCCGTTTTTTCATTTCCTTTTAATTTTTGATTATCTCATTTTCATAATATAAGCGATCTACCCATATAAAAGTCAAGCACTTTTTGACTGAAGAGCAGATTGTATTTGGCCTGAAGCAGTTTGCTCTCGGCAAGGATCAGGTTGGTTTTCTGTATCAGAAAATCAACGGAATTAATAATACCCTGATTGAATTTTTCTTCCGCCACCCGATACGATTCCATGGCGGCATTATAACCTTCCAGGCCGGCTTCATATTCATTCCGGGCTGAGCGAACATCGGCACAGGCCTGTTCAATATTTTTACGAAGCTGGTTCATTATATTCAGTTCATCGAGTGTTGCACTTTCTACACCTATCCTGGCAGTCTCAATACGTGACCTGACTTCCCGTTTCTGATAAATTGGTATCGACAGGCTCAGTCCAAGTGAAGGACTGATTTTCTGATCCAATTGTTTTGAATAGCTCAATCCGGTCAGTTCACTGGAATACCCGGTACCCATACCGGCATTTAACGAAAGGGAAGGGAACAGACTTCCTCTTGCTATAGCAACCTCCAGTGCGGCTGACTCTTTGCGAAGCTTTGCCGACTGAATTTGTGGCTTGATGGACAGGGCAAGCCGGAAAACCGAGTCGGCGCCGGGGAGGTCTGTAACGTTAATCAGGCTGTCCACTTCAGGAAATACGATATTAAATGTGTCATTGACCGGAATTTCCATTAATTGCATGAGGTTCACACGGGAAAGAGTCAGCTGGGTTAGCGCAGAAGCGAGATTTTGTTTTTCCGATGCCAGCTGGGATTTCACCTGAAGATAATCTGACAAGGCAATTGAGCGCAAGGTTAACCGCTCTTCAGCCAGTTGAAGCTGGGTTTTTGTGGCTTCAACCTGATTTTTGGCATTTCGCACCTGTTCATTTGCATACAGAACCTGAAGGTAGGCATCCATGACACTCAGACTGACGGATTCTCGCTGAGTTTCTGCATCATATTCACCTGCCTGACGGTTTATCATTGCCTGACGGATACTGTTGGTAACCCTGAACCCGCTGAAAAGAGAAACACCTGCATTAAGCGAGTAATTGGTACTGTTCATAGAAGAAAAATCCGAACTGTTCTCCTTTTTGCTCCAGGCAAAATTCTGAGATACAGATGCACTGGCAGAAGGAAAACGCTGGGCACGGGCCAGTTTTTCGCTGATAATCTGATTTTGGACATTCAGATCTGACTGTCGGACCTGAATATTTTGTTTCAGGGCATATTCAATGCATTCCTGCAATGTCCATGGTTTATCCTTCTGTGCCATTATCTCCTGAACGGAGATGACCGGGACAAGAAAAAGAACCGAAAAAATTCCAATCCGTGTCATTTCATTATTTTGCCAGCTAAAATAGAACAGGTACTCACCTGATTTACCATAAAACAGATAAACAGGCATAATTTACCGACAAAAGCATTTTTTCAGGGTCGTAACGGCAGTAAAAACGGAAAATAAAAAGGAGTTTCCCAAGAATTGTATCTTTCGAAATTCGCTGCTGAAATTTCTTTTATCACCCGATTGGGGTTTCCTCCCACCAACCGGATGATGCACAGATAATTGAAAACCCTGAATCTATGATGGTTAAACCCGTATTACCATCCCGGCAGGAAATTCAGGCCAAAAGTGCCGAATTTCAAGTCGTTGCGCTGGAACGGAATGGCGTAATATGGTTCAAGAACAAGGTATCCGAAGAGGTTGATACGCAATGATATTCCGGCACTGGTAACCAGTTTGCGGGTAAATGGTTCAGCAATACCTGTAAAGTAGTCAACACGGGTATCTTCCAGTACAGGGCCATCGGAAAAGCGCAGGCGGGCACCGCTGTTCCATGCTACGCCGGCATCAAAGAACAGAGCGGCTTCGGTATAGAGGAATTTGGACTTAATAAGAGCCAGTTGTTCAATACCGGTAGTCGGCACACGGAATTCAAAATTGAAAAGCGCCATGCGCGATCCGAGCAGGTTCTCTATCCCCATGGAATTTGTTCCCGGCACATAATTCGTAAAAACGGCATTGTCGTACCCCCTGATATACCAAGGATATCCGAGATACAGGGATGAGTAAAGCATATTTTCGGCATCCTTGCCGTAGCGGCCGTAATGGTATAAACGGAAACTGAAATTGACAGGTTTAATGAAGAAATATTTCCGGAAGTCGAAAAGCCCGGTGTAAAAGTTATAGGAGCCGAAATACTTTTCTCCTCCGACCCGCATCCGGTAACCGCGAAGCGGGGAAGTCATCCCGAAATAGGAATTGTCGCCTACATAGGCCAGGTCAACCTCCTGAATATTGAAACCTTTTGGTACCGGCTGGTTGCGCTGAATACTTTCTCCGAAATATTGCATGGGATACCCCATGTATTCGGTATAGTATGTATTATAGATGTCAAGGCGGTAATAGTACCACGCAACCGAAGCTCCTGCTTCGATGCGACGGGTCTGGGAAAAAGGGTAATAGCCGAACAGGGAGATTTTATCTTCGAAGAGTCTGTAATAATAGAGTGAGTACTTTATGAGCGGGAAAAGAACGGTGTCTTCCTGCTGGACAAATCGTGCGGTATCGAATGCTGCACCCATGCTACCAAAGCGGTATGGGATATGGGACACAGAACCACCCCAGTTGATTCGTCGTTCCTGATTGATATAGGCAAACTGTCCTCCGAAGTCATAAATTTCTCCGTTCAGGCCGAGGGCGGCATACATCTGATTTTCGCCCGTAATATCACTGAAAAGAGTTTCAACACTTCCGGCCACTCCGGTTCCATAGCGGCTGGTTGCTACACCCACCCCTCCTGAATTGCCGATATAGTCGAGTTTAAATTTCCTGCGGAATGGAACATATTTGAATTTATCGGCAGGAATTTCAGAAACAAATTTTTCCCTGCTGAGGTCACGATCAACGATGTTTACCCCGAAACGCTGGGCAGGAGGCAAAGTTCCTGCGGTTTTATCCACTTGATCAGGGTGCATCTCCACGGCCCTGAATTGTTCCGGCCTGGCAGAGAATACGGTATAATCTCCTTTCTGATAATAGGTATAAGCAACAACTCCGGTGGCAGGTGAAACGCTGAGGGCCGGTGAAAACATGGTAATACCGGAAATGCCGGTATAGAAATTGGTCAAACGGAAAACCTTTGCTGTTTCGAAATCATAGCGGTAGAGGTTTCTCATTCCGTCACGGTCAGAAAGGAAATAGAGCGATTTTCCGTCGGCCGAAAAAACAGGATTCATATTGTTCGCCCCCGGGAAAATATTCAGGGTGGTAATCTCTCTGGTTTCCCGGTCGTAAAAGGCTATGTTGTAAACTGAGCGGAAATGATACTGGGGTTGTCCTTCCCCTGGCATATCGGTTGTAAAGGCAATCTTTCGGCCATCGGGCGACCAGGCAGGCTGCATATTGGCCCAGGCATCATTGGTAATTTGCTCAGCCCGTTTATGACGAAGGTTATAAACCCAGAGATCGGACTTACCTTCCTTCAGCCCGGTAACCACAATTTCTTCTCCGTTGGGTGACCAGGCAGGATTGGAAAATGATTCAAGCCCCGGAATAATCAGCTCACCCCGTTTTTTCCCGGAAGGCACATCGAGAATTAACAGACGGTTATATCCCTCTTTAAAAATGACAAAGGCAAACTGCCGGCTGTCAGGCGACCAGGTGCCCGAAGATTCGATAAAGTGAATCTGGTCGATGTTTCCGCTGTTGACGGTGCTGAAAAGTTTCCTGACACTTGTTCCCGTGGCGGCGTCAGCAAGATAGAGATCGTAGGTAAAAACATCCTTCTCGGAAACAAAGGCAACATACTTTCCGTCAGGACTGAGCATGGGCGCCAGGTTATTCCGTCCTGCGTTCACTTCCGAAAGCAGTTTTGTTCCTACGGGAGGTTCAATGCTGTCGGTGAGAAAACGTTTGTAGTGAACATAGGTGGCGCTTTTCCACATGTTCCCCACCGTAACGGCATTCTGTTTTAAGATGCTGTCGCAGGCAATTTCCAGTCCGAATTTGGAGGTATAATCCAGCAGGGGAACGATAACCGAATCACCCCAGACCTTGCCAACAAAAGCCAGAAAAGCCTGGCCATAGCGGTAAGGAAAGTATTTATTGGAACGGGTAAGGTCGTCAAGGCTTGGAAAGTCGTTTTGCTGCACTGCATCACGCATCCACATGGCTGTATTGGGATCTTCACTCCCGATACTGAAATATTCGGCCATCCCTTCAATCAGCCACAGGGGAATGTTTCGCAGATTGCGCATACGGCTGTCTTCACTGTGCAGAAGAAGGTTATACTGAAAGGCATGGACCATTTCATGTCCGATGATATGGCTGGTCTGGCCCATGGATTCATTGAAGGGCATTACAATCCGGTTCTTAAGGCCTTCGGTTACACCGCCGGTTCCCATTCCAATTTCTCCTGAAATAGCTGTTGTCTGCTGAAAATCAGCCTGATTTGAATACAAAATAATGGGATTGCGGGTTGTAAAAGTGTCTTTGAACAATGTAAGATGGTGGTTGTACCAGTCTTCGGCCAAAGCTCCCACCTGCTTTACCAGCGAGTCATTCTTCATGTAATGATAGAATTCAAAATGCGGTGTCCGGTACACTCTGAAACGAAAGTTTTTGTAATCGGGCTTGTTTCGTCCAAAATACTGCCCGCTGGCGGTCAAAGAAAACAAAATCATTGCCAGAAACACCCCCAGATATTTCCGCAAACAATACCGTACAGTATGGTTCATAAACAACTGATTTCAGTGCAAAACTAAACCAATCTGAGCAGAACAAAAAACATACCAGAGGCAGGACAAAAACCAACAAAAACAACTTGTATTAACGTTTTTTAACCAGCTCAACCAGGGAAAATGAGTCTGGATGGATATTCTTTACGAACATTAGAAGATTTCCGATTGATGAATTTCCGATTTCCGATTTCCCATTTCCCATTAACGTGTTCTGGTTTTAATAGCATGATCAAGGACAGGAAATAGGAAATTGGAAATAGGAAATTTCCAAAGATTTCCCATCTTCTTTGCATGAACTGAAAGATTTTTGTTTTCACAGATTCACTCATGAAGCATGATCCTGAAAAAAACAGGTCTCTTTTATTGCGTCTTCCCCGATAAAATATAACTTTCGGAAAAAATTAAGCCTATGACTGCCGATACGAAACGAGTTGTTTCTGTTGATGCCCTCCGGGGATTTGACATGGTATGGATAATGGGAATTGGATCCCTTATATCTGATCTTCCAAAAGCATGGGACAGTAATATCAGCCGTTTTCTGGCAACCCAGATGGATCATGTTGAATGGACAGGTTTTCACTTTTACGACATCATCATGCCGCTCTTTTTGTTCATTGTCGGAGTGGCCATGCCTTTTTCCGTCTTACGGAGAAAAGAAAAAGGGGAACCGAAAAGGAAAATATATCTTCATGTAATCCGCAGGGTTATCATACTATGGATCTTCGGAATGATGGTTCAGGGTAACCTATTGTCCTATTCCTGGCACGAACTGAAATTTTACAGCAACACATTGCAGGCAATAGCTGCCGGGTATCTGATTTCCTCCATTCTTCTTCTGGAAACATCGAAGCAAATTCAGTTATATGCAACAGCCGGGCTTATGCTCGTTTACTGGCTCTGCATGGCACTCATCCCCATTCCGGGTGCGGGAGCCGGCAATTACACCCCTGAAACCAATCTGGCCATTTACATTGACAAAGCCCTTCTGGGAAGCCATCAGGACGGTACAACCTACTCCTGGATTTTAAGCAGTCTGAATTTTGGTGCCACAACCATGTTGGGCGTCTTTGCCGGATACATCATCAAAGGTTCCGGATCGGGCATTGCCAGGACAGGACAGCTCTTTCTGCTGGGTATTGCCCTGATTGCAACAGGTTTGATCTGGGATCTGAATCATCCCATTGTGAAACATATCTGGACCAGTTCCTTTGTTTTGTTCTCCGGCGGCCTCTGTTACCTTCTCCTGGCCCTGTTCTACCTGTTGATTGACGTTTTTAACTGGAAAGGATGGGCTTTCCCCTTTGTAGTGATTGGTTCCAATGCCATTGTGGCCTACATGCTCGGTCACCTGATTGATTTCAGAGTGATAGGAGATGTTTTCGTCGGAGGCCTTGCCAAATATACAGGGGCATGGCAGGAAATAATCCGCTGGGCAGTTCATTTTGCCATACTTTACGGCATATTGTACTACCTATACAAGCAAAAAATCTTTTTGAAAATTTAAATACGGATTGAACTGGACCCCATCGGGAAGATCCTTTCCCCTGATTTTATCAGGCAGTCCTGACGCACCATTCCGTAATCATAGTCTTCAAAAAATTATTATTGGGCTATCAATGAAATCAGTTTGGATTTTTTGAAGCAACTAAGTTGATATTCAGCTCAATTTCGTCTTTCAGCACTCTGTCTTTCATTTTCGTGCTGTACGATACCCCATATTTCTGACGGTTGAATACCAGATTACCTTTGGCCCGCAAAGTATCGCCCTGCTGGGTAAACCGGACACCCGTTACAGCTTCCTCGGCCGTACGACCACGAACGGTAAACCTGCCATAAAGAGTATCGTTCTTCATTGTTTCAACAACAAAGGTAGCAACCGGAAAAGAGTCAACGGCAAAAAAATCGGCACTTGATAAATGCGCCACCAGGTATTCTTTCGGGGTTTTTTCCGAATAGTTCTTGTCGGTAGGGCTGATGGATTTCATATCCACTTCAAACTGTCCGGAGACAATTGCATTGCCTGAAACAGCAAAAGTGCCGCCTTTGAGTTTGATCAATCCGTAATGATCATAAATATTCAGCATCGATCCTTTCCAGAAGATGGTTGAACTGTCCGTTAAAACAGTATAGGAGCCATCTTCAGCCGCACCGGCAGGGCCCGATTCATTCTTAGCTGCCGGCTTGCAGGAATAAAGAACCATTGCTCCGGCCAGAAATGATAACAAAAACATTTTTTTCATAATCGTAAAGTTTTCTTAGTAACACTTAAGATCTCCCTTTGTTTAGTTCATTTATCGGTTGTTTTCTATATTTGAAACTGAAAAAGAGCGGATGAAACCCACATGTTTTGCAATCACCTTTTAATGTAATGTATTGAAAAACATATGGGTTCCGTCATATCGTAAAAAATCCACAGGATATTAAAATGAAGCAAAACCTCCTGTATCTGTTTCTGCTGGCGAACATTGCCTGTACCAGCAATCATTACCCTTCCGCGCCTGCAAATCCTGATGCTTCGCCTGAAGCTGTGCAACTGCTGAATTTTTTGTATTCGATTCAGGGAAAGTATATTTTGTCAGGACAGCACAATTTCTTGTACGAACCGGTCAAATACACCGAACTTGTGCATCAGATC
>Ga0315298_1004238_pt1 | contig 21691 bp, 18 predicted proteins | sample WHS_1_MG_FD_203077 | JGI IMG/M metagenome (GOLD analysis project Ga0315298, IMG submission 203077) | Extremophilic microbial mat communities from Washburn Hot Springs, YNP, Wyoming, USA - WHS_1_MG | ecosystem: Environmental > Aquatic > Thermal springs > Hot (42-90C) | place: USA: Wyoming...
CCGCCTTTCGCGTCATATCCGGGATTTCCCCGTAAGGCCGTTCTAGCTTGGACATCCCACCCCGCGGAGGGGCGGGCTCCGCACGCCCGCCCGGACGGAATTGGCCTCGCCGGAGCATGCCCCATTTGGCCACCAGGCGTTCGTTTCCCCCCGATGATTATGTTGTGCCTCGGCATTCGTGGGGCCTTGCCACCCGGACGCACAGAGTGCGTCCCTCCGAGAAAACCGCCTTTCGCGTCATATCCGGGATTTCGCCGTAAGGCCGTTCTAGCTTGGATGGCCCACCCCCCGGAGGGGCGGGCTCCGCACGCCCGATATCCTCCCTCTTGGCGGGTCGATGGAAAAAAAGCAGGATTCACTTGCGCCTTTGGAGGAAGGCGGGTATAATGATTTTGTTGGTGATGCACGCTGGATGTCGAGAGCTTTTTCCAACCGCATACGACCTCTCCTTGGAAGGGCTCCCTCCAAGTCGAATCCCAACAAAATCAACAAAGAAAGGTAGACGTTAATGAAGGGTACAGTTAAGTGGTTCAACGAGAAGAAGGGTTATGGTTTCATCCAGAAGGACGATGGCGGCGATGCTTTCGTTCACTATACGGACATCGCTGGAGGAGGCTTCAGGACCCTCACAGAGGGTCAGAGGGTCGAATTCGACGTGGAGGAGAGCAGAAAAGGGCCACAGGCCAAAAACGTAAGACCGTTGTGACATGAACTGACCCGAGGCCGAAGGAGAGGCCGGCCTCGGACAATCTCACCTGCCCAATTTTTCTCCGTCATAGAGACCAGAGGGTTTCCTGGGGACACACGGCTACGCCCTCAGGCCGTAGCCTGTAGCTCAGCTTATGAGGGAGTAGCCCTTTCCATACCTTTCCTCATGGACCTTGTTCCAATGAAGGCTTTCCCTCGAATGGGGCCTCTTGACCTCTGCGGGATAACCCACTGCCACTATGGCCTCCACTTCCAAATTGGCTGGCAGACCCAAAACCTCCGCCACCTTCTGGCCCGCCTTGGTGCTCTCGTCATACATCCTTCCCCTTATCTGAACCCAACAAGCCCCAAGCCCCATGGACTCCGCAGCCAAGAGCAGAAAGGTGCAAGCTATGGACGTGTCTTCCACCCAGACGTCTGACTTGCTAGGATCCCCGCACACCACAATCGCGAGGGGCGCATCCTTGACAAAGGAAGCTCCATGGGGCTTGCACCGAGATAATTCCAGGAGGGTTCCTTTGTCCCTGACGAGAACAAATTCCCACGGATTCACGCCCCTCGATGAGGGTGCCCTCAATGCAGCCTCCACCAAGGCCTCCACCTTCTCGGCCTCCACTTCCCTTGGGGCATACTCCCTTATACTCCTCCTTTTCCTCACCACCTCGAAGAAATCGCTCCCTGCCATGTCTCAGCCCCCATCTGTCTGAGGAAAGGCGGTATTGGCATAAAGGTACTCCATCTTCTCCTTGTGGGCCAGCTCCTCTAGGGCCAGCCTCTTGAGCAATTCCTTCACTGGACCAGCTGGGTGTCTGGAAGCGAGCTCCTCGTAAAACTCGTAGGAGATCTTCTCCTTGGTCGCAGCAGCGAGAAACACTTCCTTGAGTCCCCAATTGGGGTTCCACTCAGGGGACCCGAATTTCTCCACGATGTGAGCGTCTATGGGCTCGACCATGCCAAGACCTTGGCCCTCTATCCTTCCCTCCTTGTAAGCCACAAGGAGCTCCCTGTGGCCGTCCTCCTCCTTGGCCAGGAAGAGCAAGGTGTCCTTGACCGATGAGTCAACAACTCTCGAGGCGAGCTCCTCGTAAAGCTTTCTCGCCCCTTCCTCCTCTGCTATAGCCAAATCCAAAACCTGCCTGAAACTTAGCTTCCCCATCTCTCACCTGCCTTTTCTCAACGACCCACCCCAAGCTCAGTGGCCAAAGCCCCGAGCCCTCTCCTCAATGGGCGCATCTGGTCTCGAGATGTCCAGATGCACATCCACTGAGCCTTTGCGGGATCGGGCCTGGGACCCCTTCTGGGGGAGGCAACCCAAGCTCCCTCCTTTTCGCCTACTTGCCCCTTCTGTCCTCCACCCTCACAACTGGGGTCTTTTCCTCTGACCCACTCGCCTTTCTCAACGCCCCCGGTGGAAGAAGCTCGACCTCCCTGGGCGCGACCCCAGTTGCCTGTCTCACCGCATCCTTCATCTTGCGAGCCAGGCTTTGACACAAGGCCTGGTCCTGGAGCAGGGACTTGTCCTTGAGTTCAACCCGAACACAGAAGAAATCAGTCCCCCTCTTGTCTCTGTCCACCACTATGCGGGTTTGGGAACCCGCCTCCTCGAAGGCAAGAAGCGTCTCCTCCACCTGGCTCGGGTAAATTATGATGCCCTCCAAGACCACTGCATCGTCCGTCCTTCCCTTTATCGCCGCTATTCTTGGGTGGGTTCTCCCGCAATCGCAGCTTTGCCATGTGATGGCAGAGAGGTCTCCGCTCCTGTAGCGGATGAGAGGAGTACCTTCCCAGACGAGGGAGGTCCAAACTAGCTCCCCCTCCTCCCCTTCTCCCATGGGCTCCCCAGTCCTGGGATCCACGCACTCGCACAAGAAGGCATCTGCCCAGATGTGCATCCCAAATTTCCTGTCCCTCACTTGACACTCGCATCCCATGGCAGGGCCAAGGAACTCGCTCATGCCATAGAGGTCATAGGCCTTGACCCCCAAGGAACTCTCTATCCTCTCCCTCATGGGCCTGCTCCACGGCTCCGCTCCCAGGAGCGCTATCCTGCACCTGGTGTTGCCTCTCATATCCACCTTCCTTTTCTCCACTAGCCTCGAGAGGCTAAGAGCCTTGGACGGTGTAGCGCAAAGGGCTGTGGCTTCCACCTCCCACAGGAGCTCCAGAAGTTGTTCGGGCGGCAAGCTACCTGCGGGAACACTCGCCATCCCGAGTTTCAGTGCCCCATAATGGAGACCGAAACCCCATGTGGTGATGCCCGTGGGAAATGCATTGAGAAGCACGTCCCCTGGCCTAAGGCCAACCATCCACAGGGCTCTCGCGTTTATATCAGCCCAGTAGTCTATGTCGTGCTGAGTGGCTGCCACAAGGAAGATCTTCCTGCTTCTGGTTCCAGAGGTGGAATGTATCTCCCTGACCCTCACGGGATCGGAGCAAAGGGAGGTGAGGGGCGAGAAGCTCTCTATCTGGGCTCTGTCTATGAGGGGGATAGACCTTATGTCCTCGAAGGTCCGAATCTCTTCAGGATCCACCCCCGCACTCTCGTAAAGTTCCCTGTAAAAGGTGCTGTGGGACATGACCCTGGCCACTGCGTGGCGGAACCTCTCCACCTGCATCTCCCGCAGTTTGTCCTGGGGCATGGTCTCTATTTCTGGCTGAAAAAATGCCCTAGATCCCAAGGACCATGCCTCTCCTTTTTCCAGGGCCTAGCCAAATCACCATCAAGCGGGTTCCACCCTCACCGCGCATACCTTGTATCCTGGAATCTTGGATATGGGATCCAAGTGGGAGTGGGTGAGGAGATTCGCTGCAGCCTCTGCAAAATGGAATGGGACGAAGACCGTCCCCTCGACCGCCTTGTCCGTCACCCTTGCCACGGCTTCTATCTGACCTCTCCTGGATCGTATGCGCACCCTGTTTCCGTCCCCTATGCCCAGTTTCTCGGCATCCTCAGGAGAGATCTCCACCTCGCACGCAGGAGCCCTCTCCACAAGGCCCACGGATCGCCTGGTCATGCTCCCGCCGTGGTAATGATACAGGATTCTCCCTGTGGAGAGATAGAGGGGAAATTCTTCGTCAGGCTCTTCTGGCTCCGGCCTGTATTCCACGGGGTGGAAAAGTCCCCTTCCCCTCGTGAACCTGTCCTTGTGGAGGAAGGGTGTTCCCGGATGATCCAGTGTGGGACAAGGCCACTGGAGACCCACTTTCTCAATTCTCCAGTAGGTGATCCCTCCGTAGCTGGGAGTCACGGCCCTTATCTCCTCCATTATTTCCTCTGGGCTCTCGTAGCTCATGGCCATGCCCATGCGAGAGGACAAATCGCATATTATTTCCCAATCCTGCCTTGCTTGTCCTGGGGGGTCCACAGCCTTTCTCACCCTCTGGACCCTCCTCTCGGTATTGGTGAAGGTCCCATCCTTCTCTGCGAACGAAGCCCCGGGGAGAACCACATGGGCCAATCTACCGGTCTCCGTCAAGAATATGTCCTGGACCACGAGGAAATCCAATCTCCTGAGAGCCTCCTCCACGTGATGGAGGTCTGGGTCGGATATCATGGGGTTCTCCCCCATTATGAACATCCCCTTTATCTTCCCATCCAGGGCCCCCTGGATCATCTCCATGAGGGTGAGACCAGGGCCCTCGGGAAGGCGGGACACTCCCCATGCCTTCGCCATTTTTTCCCTCACCTGGGGATCTCCGACAGGCTGGTAGCCGCTAAACACATTGGGCAGGCCCCCCATGTCGCAGGCACCTTGGACATTGTTTTGTCCCCTGAGGGGATTGACCCCTGCATTGGCAATTCCCACATTTCCACAGCACATGGCCAAATTGGCGAGGGCCTTCACATTGTCCGTCCCTTTGGTGTGCTGCGTGATCCCCATGGCATAGAGGATGGATGCTGCGGGTGCCTTAGCGTAAATGCGGGCTGCCTCGATGAGGAGCTCGGAGGGTATGCCCGTTATCTTCTCCACCCTCTCGGGGGTATAGGCCTCGACGCACTCTTTGAGGGCCTCGAAGCCCTCTGTCCTTTCCTGGATGTATTGTTTGTCCTCCAGACCCTCCTCGAGGATCACATGGATCATCCCGTTTATCCACGCTATGTCCGTCCCTGGTTTGGGCGCAAGCCACAGATCCGCGTAATTGACGAGAGGTATCCTTCTCGGGTCCACCACGATGAGCTTGGCACCCCTTTGACGAACCGCCCTCTTGACAAAGCTTCCTATGACCGGATGCATCTCCGTTGTGTTGGAGCCAGTTACCAGGATGACATCTGCCCTCTCTATCTCCGAAATGGAGTTAGTCATGGCCCCACTTCCAAACGCGGCGGCAAGACCTGCCACCGTGGAGCTGTGTCAAAGACGGGCACAGTGATCCACGTTATTCGTGCCCAAGACAGCCCTGAAAAATTTCTGGAAGAGGTAGTTCTCCTCGTTTGTGCACTTGGCAGAGGTGAGCCCCGCCAGTGCATCCGCTCCGTAACGGCTTCTTATCTCCGAGAACTTCTTGGCCACAAGCTCGAGGGCCTCATCCCAACTCGCTTCCCTGAAGGAATCCTTCTCCCTCACGAGCGGAGTTTTGAGCCTTTCGGGATGATGGATGAAGTCATAGCCGAATCGTCCTTTCACGCAGAGGCTTCCGAAATTTGGAGGCCCATACCTGTAATCGCTCGTCACCTTGACTACTTGGCCCTCTGCCACATTGAGCTCCAGCTGACACCCGACACCGCAATAAGCGCAAGTGGTGCGGACCTTCTGGAGTTTCCAAGGCCTTGCCTTGAATTTGGCTTGACGCTCCGTGAGAGCTCCCGTGGGACAGACTGAGACGCACTCCCCGCAGAACACACACTCGGATTCACCATAGGGCAAGTCCCAGGCAGTGACTATCTTGGCCTTCCCTCCCCTGTAGCCAAAGTCTATGACCTCATTTACCTGAACCTCGTTGCAGGCCCTGACACACCTCCCACACAAGATGCACTTATTGAGGTCACGTTCGATCATGGCATTGGAGGTGTCCTTGGGATAGCCAGGAGAGTCTACTGGGAAGCGGAAACTCTCTATTCCCAGTTCATACGCTAGATCCTGAAGCTCGCAGGATCCATTGGATTGGCAGAGGAGACAGTTGTGGTCTCCACTGGCGAGGAGCAGATCCACAACTAGCCTTCTTGCCCTCAGGACCCTCTCGGTCTTTGTGTGCACTACCATGCCCTCGGCCACTGGCATGGCGCATGAGGCCACAAGCGCAGGCCTCCCTTCCACTTCCACCACACATACCCGGCAAGCACCTGAAACGGGTAACCTGGGATGGTAGCACAGGGTTGGAATGTGGATCTTGGCCTGCCTTGCTGCCATCAGGATGGTGTTTCCAGCCGCAGTGGTGACTTCCTTTCCGTCTATGACCAGCCTCACCGTATCCATTGGACCGCTCCTAGAAAGATTGGACTATTCCCTCGAAGCGCGGACTCTTCCCGCCGCAACCCACATGCCTTGTCTTGGCTGTGCCTCCCCATCCATCCGCTATGGTGATTCCTTACACCTTGCGAACAGCCGAAAACTTAGGTGGACAAACCTCAAGACATGTGCCGCATTTTATGCACTTGTCCTGCAAAATCCTGTGCACAACCTTGGGAGCACCCTCTACAGCGCCGACAGGGCATTTCTTTCTGCATATCCCACAAGCCTTGCATTTCTCGGGGTCGATCTCGTACCGAATGAGAGCGACACATACCCCGGCAGGGCATCTCCTTTCCCTTATATGGGCCTCCACTTCCTCTCTGAAGTATCTCAGCACGGTGAGCACAGGGTTGGGAGCTGTCTGACCCAAGCCGCAAAGGGATGCATCCTTCACTGATCTCGCCAATTCCTCCAGATCCTCTATATCCCCTGGCCTGCCATTCCCTTGACAGATGCGGTCAAGGATCTGATACATTCGCTGTAAGCCCTCTCTGCAAGGTGTGCATTTCCCGCAAGATTCGCTCTGGGTGAATGTCAGGAAATAACGGGCCACGTCTGCCATGCACGTGGCCTCGTCCATGACCACCAGTCCTCCCGAGCCCATTATGGAACCAGCTTTGCTCAATTCCTGGTAATCCACGGGGAGATCCAGCAAAGACTCCGGCAAAACGCCCCCAGAGGGGCCTCCGGTCTGGACTGCTTTGAAGCCCCTGTCCTGGAGGATCCCACCCCCTATGTCGAATATCACCTCCCTGAGGGTGATGCCCATGGGAACTTCTATGAGCCCCGAATTTTTCACCTTCCCAGTTATGCAGAAGACCTTCGTTCCCTTGCTATTCTCCGTCCCAAAGGAACTGTACCAGGAGGCTCCATTGAGGAGGATGGCGGGCACATTGGCGAAGGTCTCAACATTGTTGATGTTTGTGGGTTTGCCCCAGAGGCCGGACTGAGCAGGGAAAGGAGGTCTGGGCCTAGGCATCCCCCGCTTGCCCTCTATGGATGCCAGGAGGGCCGTCTCCTCGCCGCAGACGAAGGCCCCAGCCCCCATCTTTATCTTTATATCGAAGGAGAAGTCCGTTCCCAGGATCCCATCCCCGAGGAGACCGTACTTCTTGGCCTGAGCAATGGCCTTCTGGAGGCGCTTGACGGCTACTGGATATTCCGCCCTCACATATATGTAGGCCTCTTTCGCCCCTATGGCGTAGCCAGCTATCAGCATCCCCTCGAGAACCGCATGGGGATCACCTTCCAGCACGCTCCTATCCATGAAGGCACCCGGATCGCCCTCGTCGCCATTGCAGACCACGTATTTGGGACTTCCTTTGGCCTCCCTGGTGGCCTTCCATTTGAGGCCCGTTGGGAACCCAGCGCCACCTCTACCCCGCAGCCCCGAGGCTATGATCTCGGAGATCACCTCCTCCGGTGTCATCTCCTTGAGAGCCTTGGCCAATGCGAAGTAGCCGTCCGTAGCGATGTATTGTTCTATGTCCTCGGGATCGATGAAGCCACACTTTCGAAGGACTATCTTTTTCTGCTTGGAGTTATAGGGAAGATCGCTATATAGGGGGAGACCCTCCAGAGGCTTCCCCCCGTTGGGAAACTGCGCCATGGCCCACTCCATGACCACTTTTCCCTCTGACAGGTGCTCCTCTAGGATCCGCTCCGCTTTGGCTCCATCCACATGTCGGTAAGTAATTCTCGGTTTGTGGGCTTCTATTATGTCCACTAGGGGCTCCTCGAAGCACATTCCTATGCACCCGGTCTGGAAGACCCTCCCTTTTATCCCCAGCCTCTTCATTCCCTCCTGGAAGGCGTGCATAGTCTCCCGCGCCCCAGATGCAATGCCGCAGGTATTCATCCCCACCACCACATGAACCTCTCCGGCCTCCACCTTGTCGAAGGTTCGTGCCCTTTCCTTTATCCTCTTGAGCTCGTCCACAGTCATGGTGCGTTCCCTCCCGGGCATTCTCCGCGCGGTGTTCTCCGCGGCATCCCCTCCTCGGAGCCCTCCTCCTCAAAGACGAATTCCTCAGTATCTCTTGAGCACTTCCCTCACCTTTTCTGGGGTAAGTTTCCCGTAAGCCGTATCGTCTATTATGATCGCTGGAGCGAGGCTGCAGCATCCTATGCAATAGACCTTTTCAAGGGTGAACTTTCCATCGGGGGAGGTGTCTCCTGGCTCCACCTTCAACTCCCTCTGCATCTCTTCGAGGATCTTCGCCCCTCCGCGCACGTGGCAAGCAGTGCCCTGACAAGATAGGATCGTGTGTCTACCTCTGGGCTTGAAGGAAAACTGGGCGTAGAATGTCGCCACACCGAATAGCCTCGAAGGAGGCACCCTCAGCTCCTTGGAAATGTACTTCATGACCTCAAGGGGCAAATACCCGAATATCTCTTGCGCCCTCTGCAGCACTGGAATGAGGGGTCCAGGCTGACCTTTGAACTCCTCAATCGCCTCTCTAAGCTCGTTCATCTTGCCTTCCGCCATGCTGTCACCGAAGTCCATGATCGCCCCCTTGCCACTGTCCTGACAGCAGAGTTTCAGCTCTTCACGTCCTCTTGAGGAGCGCGTCTGCCACCTTTCCCATCTCCTCCAAAAGACGGGGAAACGCCATATAGGGGGGCTGCCCCTCCATATCGGCCTTCACCACAGCATCCTCATAAGGGACCATCCCTAGGATCTCGAACCCCTCCATATTTCGGAGTAGAAATTCCTCGTCCTCGCGCCCCCTCACCTTGTTACCTATCACCCCGATGCGCCTGAGACCTATGTCAGAGGCTAGCCTCTTGACGGTCTTCGCTGTCTCTATGCTCCTTCGGCCAGGCTCGACCACAACGATGAGCCTATCCACAGCCTGGGCAGTTCCCCTTCCCAGGTGCTCTATGCCGGCCTCCATGTCCATTATCACGACTTCCCTTCGATCCAGAAGGAGATGGGTGACCAAGGCCTTGAGCATCGCGTTCTCGGGGCAGTAGCAGCCCCCTCCCCCTGTCTTGAAGGCCCCCATGACCATGAGGCGGAGCCCAGGCTCCACTGTCTTGGAGAACCTCTCCGGGATGTCATCCACCCTCGGGTTGAGGTTGAACATCCCCCCTATGGAACCTGGTTTTGCCCCTGTGCGCTCATAGATGAGCTCTTCCATCTTGACTATGGGGGTTATGTCGGAGGCATCTGGTATGCCGAAGGCACTGGCCAATGTCGCATTGGGGTCTGCATCTATGGCCAGGACGTGATAGCCCTTCTGGAGAAAGGCCTTGGACAAGGAAGCAGCGATGGTAGTTTTCCCGACCCCTCCTTTTCCACCTATGGCCAACTTCATGGCCTTCTCCTCTTTGCGCCTCTCAGGCGCATGGGACCTCGATCTCCAGCCCGAGCTTGAAGACTCTCCACGCTTTCAGAGCCCCAGTTCAGGCCATGGCTCTTGGGGCGAGTCACATCCCAGCGGCAGAGAGGATCTCCGGCACCAGATGTTCCCTTCCTATGGCCATTATGTGGACGCCGTCGCAAATCTTCTCTTCTCTTATCTGCTTTATCATGCGGCCTGCGATCTCGATCCCTTTCTCCAGGGCCTTGCCCTTGGGAGCGCTTGCCAACTCATCTATCAAGGGCTGAGGGACAAAGATCCCGGGGACGTTGGCGTTCATGAATCGGGCCATGCCTGCCGAGGCAAGGAGCACTATCCCTGCGAGGATCTTCACGTTGAATTTCCTCGCATACCGCATGAATTTCTTGAAGTTATCGAGATCGTATATGGCCTGGGTCTGGATGAATTCGGCCCCTGCCTTTATCTTTTTCTCGAACTTGAGAAGTTGCGGCTCTATGGGATCCGCCTCCGGAGTCACTATGGCTCCGACACAGAACTTGGGGGCTCCCTTGAGCTCGTTTCCAGCAAAATCCCTCCCTTGCTCCAGTTGTTTTATGAGCTTTACGAGAAGAACCGAATCGAGATCGAAGACAGGCTTTGCCTCCGGATGGTCTCCCACAGTGATGTAGTCTCCTGTCAAGGCAAGCACATTTCTTATGCCGAGAACGTAGGCCCCGAGAAGCTCGGATTGGAGGGCCAGTCTGTTTCTGTCCCTACAGGTCATCTGCAAAATGGGCTCCCCGCCCGCCTCCTTTATGAGTTTGCAGACGGGAAGGCTCCCTATCCTCATCACAGAGCTCTGGTTGTCAGTGACATTGAGGGCATCCACCTTGTCCTTGAGGAGGTCTATGTGGTGGAGCATCTCATCGATGTCCACCCCCTTTGGAGGCCCTATCTCCGCTGTCACCACGAACTCTTTTGTCCTGAGAGCTTCAGCAAAGGGAATGGGCATGGCTAGGCCTCCTCCTCTCTGTATGCAGCGTGCCATATGGTCGCGGGAGTGGTCTGGACTTTGTAGTTTTTGGGAGGGTGAATTTCCCTTATCTTCTCGAGCCTACCCTGTCCCTCGAGCCTCCTGTAGATCAGGGTCCAGGCGCAGTCCTTGTTCTTGTCCACCTCGCACTTTCCGTGATTCGTGCCTCCGCAAGGTCCGTTGACCAGTCCCTTGGGACAAATGGTTATGGGACAAATACCCCCCGTCTCCGCAAGGAGGCAATTGGAACAAGCCCGGCACTTCTCGCTCCATACCCCCTCTTTCTCCGCAATGCCTATGAAGGTGGTGTTGAGGGCAGGGACCACCACTCTGTGGGGAAAAAGTTCAGCGGCAAGCTGCACCCCAGCCCCACAAGCCATGGAGATGACCACATCGTACTTGTCCACTCGATCTTTCAGGGTGTCGAAGTACTCCCTGTCGCATTGGCGGAGGATGGTCTCTTCGTCCACCTGGACATCTTTCCCCTCCTCTTTGAAGGCGATCCTCAGCTGGCTCGCCAGGATCTGGACCTCTTTCTCCCCCCCTGCCATGCAGACAGCCACACATGTGCCACAGCCCAGAACCAGGATCCTCTTGCATCCATCCACATACGACTTGATCTCATCGAAGGGCTTTCTCTGGCCTACTATCATCTCTTGTTCTCCGTGTGCTTTTAGATCCGGCTTTCATGAGATCCCCTCAAGCCGCCTCCTTCTTCCTCTTGAGGGGCGAGGGACCAAGTTCCTTTGCCCTCCTGGTCATCTCCTCCACTGCCTCAGCGAAGGCAGTGGCCATGGAGGAGCTCATGTTGAACATCTCTAGCCTCTCAGGCTCTATCCCTATCTCCTTGAGCAACCCCTTGGTGTAGCGAACCCACCTTTTGGCTCTCACATTTCCTTCCAGGAAATGGCACTCTCCCTCGAGTCACCCAGCCACGAAAACTGCATCCGCCCCGGCCTCGAAGGCCTTGAGAAGGTGAATGGGCTCGACCTTCCCTGTACAGAGCAATTTCACCATCCTCACTGTTGGCGGATACTGAAGCCTCATGGAACCAGCCAGATCCGCAGCCGAGTAAGCGCAGTAAGTGCAACAAAAGGCAGCTATCTTCGGTTCGTAGGACATCTCGGCGCCCTCCTCCGCTCCTTTCTTCTCCATATCTTGGCCTCCATCCCGCAGACAGCTAGTTCTCCACCATCATCCTTCCAGGGCAGCCACCTTGGCCAAAAGCTCTTGGTCTGTATAACCCCCTAGCTGGATTGCCTTTCTGGGGCAGGCTGATGTGCATATTCCACAACCCTGACAGGCCGCGGGATTTATCTCCGCAACGCCCTTGGAGCCCACTTGAGGGACATGGTAGGGGCAAGCTCGCACACAGGTGAGGCAAGCCACACACCTTCCTTCGTCCACCCAGGCCTTCTCCCCTGGCAGGTACAGCCTCTCCTTGGAGAGAACAGTCACAGCCCTTGCGGCAGCGGCTTGGGCCTGGGCTATTGTCTCCCTGAGGAGCTTTGGCCCATGTGCCAGACCTGCGAGGAAGTTCCCCTCCGAGGCGAAATCGACTGGCCTCAGCTTCATGTGAGCTTCCATGAAGAACCCGTCAGCATTGACGGGAAGCTTGAGCTGGAGAGCCAGGGGCTGCTCCTTTTGGCCCTCGACGCCTATGGCCAGCGCCACTATATCCGCTGGTATCTCCACCTCCTCTCCCAGCACATGGTCCTTGACCGTGACAACGAGGTCCTGTCCCCTCTTCTCCACCTTGGGAGGATCCTCCTTCTTGAACCTTATGAATATGACACCGCGCTTTCTAGCCTCCTGATAGTAGAGCTCCATGAGCCCATATGTGCGAACATCCCTGTAGAGGATGAAGACCCTGCAGTCGGGCTTGAGTTCTTTGATCTTCAAGGCGTTCTTTACGGATCCCTGGCAACAGATCCTGCTGCAGTAAGGATGTTCCTCGTTTCTGGACCCCACACACTGGATCATGACCACTGTGTCTATCCCCTCGAGGCCTTCTTTGCCTTTGGCGAGCCTGTCCGAGAGATCCAGGGCCGTGACCACCCTGGGGTCCTCCCCATAGAGATATTCTTTGGGCTCGTAGGGCTTCGCGCCCGTTGCCACTATGGTGACCCCGTGGCGGATCTCCTCTGTGCCGTTGGAGTTGGATATGTGGGTCGTGAAGTTGCCAACGAAGCCCGTGTGATAGGTGACCTGACTTTCTAGATGGACCTTTATCCTCGGATGGCTTTTCACCTTCTCCTCGAGCCGCTCCAAATAGGCTCGGACATCGTCTCCTTCTATGGTGTTGTGGAGCCTTCTCGCTATTCCTCCCAGCTCCCCTGTTTTCTCGACCAGATGGACCTCGTAGCCCTGCTCGGCTATGTTGAGGGCAGCGTTCATCCCCGCAACACCGCCTCCCACAACCAATGCCTTCTGCTCCACAGGCACTGTGAGCTGTGGAAGGGGCTTCGCGTTTCTCACCTTGGCAACGGCCATCCTCACCAGGTCCTTGGCCTTCTCAGTGGCCTTATCGGGTTCGTGCTGGTGCACCCAGGAGCCCTGATCCCTTATGTTTGCCATCTCGAACAGGTACGGGTTGAGGCCGGCCTGGCGAATGGTCTCCCGGAAGAGGGGCTCGTGGGTCCTCGGGCTACATGAGGCCACAACTACCCTGTTCAATCTTTTCTCCCTTATCACCTCGACCATCTTCTCTATGTTGTCCTGACTGCAACTGAACAGATTTTCCGCTGCATATACGACACCGGGCAGTTGGGCAGCATAGTCCCTAACTTCAGGAACCCTGACCACACTGGCTATGTTTATCCCGCAGTCGCAAACAAAGACCCCAATCCTGGGCTCTTCTTTGGAGACATCTACCTCGTCGGGATAAGACTTCTCCACTATCTCGCTGTAGCGGGCATCAGCTAGGATTGTTTCCACTTGGCCCACTGCCGATGAGGCCTGCATCACCGTCTCGGGGATGTCCTTGGGACCCTCGAATGCGCCGCAGACAAAAATTCCAGGCCTGGATGTGGCAACGGCCTCCAGTCCCCCTAGGGAGGAGAAACCGTAAGGATCCAACTCCACCCCCACCTTCTTGGCCAGATCAACGATCCCGGGGGACGGTTCCATGCCAACCGAGAGCACAACCATGTCGAATAGTTCCTCGTGGACCTTCCCATCCTCGTCAACGTACCTTATGAGGGGGCTTTGGGTCGCCGGATCCTCGACAACGGAGTGTATCCTGGAGCGGATGAACCTTACCCCAAGCTCCTCCCTCGCCCTGTCGTAATAGGCCTCGAATCCCTTGCCAAAAGTACGCATGTCCATGAAGAAGATGGTGGCATCCAGGTCCCCTTTGGCATGCTCTTTGGCTATCACAGCCTGTTTTATGGCATACATGCAGCATACAGAGGAGCAGTAGGGATGGTCCCCCTCGTTTACGTTCCTCGAGCCAGCACACTGGATCCAGGCTATCTTCTTCGGCTCCTTGTGATCGGAAAGCCTCACCATGTGGCCCTGAAATGGCCCAGAGGCGCTCAGGATCCTCTCGAACTCCTTGCTTGTGACGACATTCTTTATCCGTCCGTAGCCGTAGGTCCTGAGCTTCTTGGGATCCACTGTCTCGAATCCAGGAGCCAGGATCACCGCTCCCACTTCCAGGGTCCTTCTCTCTTCCACCATCTGGTGGTCCACGGCTCCTGCCTGACACGCCTTAACGCACTCGAAGCACTCGCAGCATGCCCCGCAATTGAGGCATCTTGAGGCCTCCTCCCTCGCTGCCTCCTCGTCCACCTGGAGCCTCACTTCCTGGAATCCCTTGACCCTTTCTCGAGGAGGAAGGGTGGGGACCTTGAGCCTCTCCTTTCTCTCTACATCTGGTGGGATCTCCGTCCACTTCTCGCCCGCCTCTTTCTCCTCCACCCATTCCTTGGGGAGTTCCTCCCCCTTGAGGAATTTGGCGATATAATGGGCAGCCCTCTTTCCCGCTGCAACGGCCTCGATCACAGTTGCAGGCCCTGTAACAGCGTCTCCACCTGCGAAGATCCAAGGCACGTTGGTCTGGAGGGTCTCGGGATTGACCACCAGGAGGTTCCACTTGGATATCTCGAGACCAAGGCCATCCTGGACGAAGCTCAGGTCAGGCTCCTGACCTATGGCCGGAATGATGAGATCCGCCTCCACGAAGAATTCTGATCCCTCTATGGGAATGGGCTTCCTCCTTCCTGTGCTGTCTGGTTCCGTGAGCCTTGTGCGGATGCATTCCAATCCCTTGAGGCGTCCTTCCTCATGAACGATCCTGGAGGGCGCGGCCAGAAAGAGGATCTTCACCCCCTCCGCCTCTGCCTCCTCTATCTCTTCAGGCTCCGCCAGCATCTCCGCCTTGGATCTCCTGTAAACTATGGTCACCTCCTGGGCCCCGAGCCTTAGAGCTGTCCTAGCACCATCCAGGGCTGAGTGGCCTCCGCCTATGACCACTACCTTCCCCTCGAGTTTTTTCAGCTTCCCCAGATGAACCTCCCGGAGGAACGTGGTCACATCCTGGACACCTGGGCCTTCCTTCTCCCCGGGGATTCCCAGCCTGAGTCCCTTCCAGGCACCCACGGCCAAGAACACTGCTTTGGCCCCGTGATCCTTGAGTTCCTGGAGGGTGAGGTCCTTCCCTATCCTCACGCCGGTCTGAATCTCTATCCCGAACCTCTTCAGGTTTCCTATCTCCTGATCCAAGACCCAGCGGGGAAGCCTGTGTTCCGGGATCCCGTACCTCATCATGCCCCCTGGCTCCGGCATGGCCTCGTACACAGTCACCTTGTAACCCTCGAGAGCCAGGAAATAGGCCGCAGTGAGGCCAGCAGGCCCTGATCCCACTATTGCCACCCGTTCTTCCCTGGGCTTGATCTCGGGCAACGGGATCTCGGTGACAGGTGCCCTGTCCGCAGCTACCCTCTTCAACTCCCTTATGGAGATGGCCTCATCCACCTGAGCCCTCCTGCAGCTCGCCTCGCACCTGTGAGGACAGACACGGCCGAGAATTCCAGGGAAGGGGAGGTCCCGCATGATGATCTCCACCGCCTCCCTGTACTTGCCCTCCTTGACCATGGCCACATATCCCTGGACATTGAGGTTGGCCGGGCAGCCGATGCGGCAGGGGGCAATATCCCACTTCTCTATGGCGTAGCCGCTCGGGATTGCCTGAGGATAGCGCTTGAAGGTCGCCTTTCTCGTCGAAAGCCCGAGATCGTACTCATTGGGCCTCACGACAGGACACACCTTCGCGCATTCGCCGCATGCCGTGCACTTGGAGAGATCGATGTATCTCGGGTGCTGTATCACCTCTACCTTGAAGTTGCCAGGCTCTCCCTGAATGTCCACAACTTCGGCATTGGTCAGGAGATCTATGTTCAGGTTTCGGCCGCACTCGACCACCTTGGGCGAAAGGATGCACATGGCGCAATCGTTGGTGGGGAAGGTCTTGTCCAGTTGGGACATGGTTCCCCCGATTGCTGGAGTCCTCTCCACCATGTACACGTGGAAGCCGCTTTCCGCGAGGTCCAGAGCCGCCTGAACACCGCCTATTCCGCCGCCAACTACTAGAACAGATCCCTTAGCCATGGATGTCCTCTCCTGCAGGAACTCGTCGGACTTTTCATGTGAAGGACCGACCGTGGATTTTCACTCCGGGGGAGGCAATTCGGATCTCCGAAGGTAGCTAACTCAGTATATGGGCCCATTCACAAGCGTTCAAGACTATCTACCCGACCCGGGGACAAATGTCAAGACCACCGGGCCGAACGAAGGGCGTAGGCCCTCACGCCCAAAGTTTAAGATGGCCAGGGGGCTCACCCGGTGGAGGGGCGGGCTCCGCACGCCCGCGAGGATGGCAGCAAACTAACCCCCAACATTGCGCCGTTTTGGTTGACGGCCGATCGTGAACGCACCCGGCGGGAATGCAATGTCTTGGCACTCCCACGGCCTCTCAATGCGGACGCACGGAGTGCGTCCCTCCGAGAACCAGCCTCCGCATCATCTCCGGGCCTTCCACGCCAGGCAACCCACTTTGCGCTTGGCCATCTCGCGGAGGGGCGGGCTCCGCACGCCCGCGAGGATGACACGGGTTTGACCGAGGCATGTGTCCTCCTGGCCACCGGCTCATGGTCAACCCATCGGCTGCAAATGGAATGCCTCGGCATTCGCGGGGCCTCTCAATTCGGACGCACAGAGTGCGTCCCTCCGAGAAAACCGCCTTTCGCGCATCTCCGGGTTTGCCCCCGGAAGGCCTTCTCCCCATTCGCTTGGCCATCTCGCGGAGGGGCGGGCTCCGCACGCCCGCAAGGGAGGCATCACGCTAAACCGAATGTCGCCTCTTTTTGGCCGCGACCCCCTCGCCAATCCGTCGGTGAGGGTGACACGCCCCGGCTTGCTCTCGACCCGTATTCGCGGACGCACAGAGTGCGTCCCTCCGAGAAAACCGCCCCTCGCGCCATCTCCGGGTTTGCCCCCGGAGGGCCTTCTCCCCATCGCTTGGCCATCTCGCGGAGGGGCGGGCTCCGCACGCCCGCAAGGGAGGCGTGGGGTTGACCGAGGCATGTGCCCGGTAGGCCAACCGGCCTCTTGCCTCATGATCGGGTGGAAATGGAATCCCTCTGCTCGCGTGCGGCCTTACCACGCGGACGCGGAGACCGCGTCCCTCCGAGAAAACCAGCTTTCGCGCCATCTCCGGGTTTCCCCAGCGAGGCCACCTCACTTTGGATCGCCTCTCCCGGAGGGGCGGGCTCCGCACGGCCGCGAGGTGGGCTTGCGCTTGACCGAGGCATGTGCCCGGTAGGCCAACCGGCCTCTTGCCTCATGATCGGGTGGAAATGGAATGCCTCTGCTCGCGTACGGCCTTGCAACGCGGACGCACGGAGTGCGTCCCTCCGAGAAAACCGCCTTTCGCGCCATCTCCGGGTTTCCCCAGCGAGGCCACCTCACTTTGCATCGCCTCTCCTGGAGGGGCGGGCTCCGCACGCCCGCAAGGGAGGCACCGGCTTGACCGAGGGATGTGCCCGGTACGCCAACCGGCCTCTTGCCTCATCACCGGGTGGAAATGGAATCCCTCTGCTCGCGTGCGGCCTTGCCACGCGGACGCGCAGAGCGCGTCCCTCCGAGAAAACCGCCTTTCGCGCATCTCCGGGTTTGCCCCCGGAGGGCCTTCTCCCCATCGCTTGGCCATCTCGCGGAGGGGCGGGCTCCGCACGGCCGCAAGGTGGGCTTGCGCTTGACCGAGGCATGTGCCCGGTAGGCCAACCGGCCTCTTGCCTCATGATCGGGTGGAAATGGAATGCCTCTGCTCGCGTACGGCCTTGCAACGCGGACGCACAGAGTGCGTCCCTCCGAGAAAACCGCCTTTCGCGCCATCTCCGGGTTTCCCCAGCGAGGCCACCTCACTTTGGATCGCCTCTCCTGGAGGGGCGGGCTCCGCACGGCCGCAAATGAGGCCTCGCTTGCACCGAAAGACCGCCCCATTGGGCCACCGGGCGTTCATTTGCCCCCGATGATTATGTTATGCCCCGGCTTGCTCTCGACCCGTATTCGCGGACGCACAGAGTGCGTCCCTCCGAGAAAATCACCTTTCGCGCCACTTCCGGGCCCTCGCTCGCAAGGCCATCCTAGCTGGGATGGCCCCCCGCGGAGGGGCGGGCTCCGCACGCCCGCTAGCGAGACTTCGCTTTCACCGGGGGATCGCCCCATTAGGCCACCGGGCGTTCCTTTGCCCTCGATGATTATGTTATGCCTCGGCTTGCGCGCGGCCTCGCAACGCGGACGCGGAGACCGCGTCCCCGAGAAAACCACCCTTCCCGTTATCTCCGGGCTTTCTCCTGCAAGGCAAGTGACTTGGGGTGGGCCCCTCCCGCTCCCTATAACCCAAACAAAAAGGGGGATCCGAAGATCCCCCTTTTTTGCTCTGCCCCGAGGCCTTCTAGAAGGTGTACCTCAGCCTCCAGAAGAGCTCCCAGGCATCGTCAGCACCACCCGCTCCAAGCCAATTGGCCTCAGCTTGCGTAAGACCCACAGGCAGATTTGCAGCCCGAGCGGCGGCGAAGTTGTGGTCCAGACCCTTGCCGGCGAAGAAGTAGGCACCGATCAGATCCAGGGTCAGGTTGGGATAGATCTTGTACGTTGCCGTGAGATCGATCTCCCAACCGAGCTCCTTGCTGTCATTGAAGTTACCGTTGGGCTTTATCAAGGCGGCAAGCGGTTTGTCCATATCATCCGTGGCCCAGATGTAGCCCGCAAGGAGATTCAAAGCGAGCTGCTTTGTTGCCTGCCATGTGGCATCCAGGGCCGCATAAGCATGACCACGAGGAGCGCCCGTGTATGTGGACCATCCCTGAGACCAGCTCTTGTACCCGCCCTCGAAGAGCTCGAACTGGCCGTGGAACGCATCCACAGTGGACCAGCCATGCCACCTTCTCTTGGTGGGATCCGCACCACTGAACCAAGCGAACCTGACACCGATATCGAAGGGGCCTGGCTTCACACCTGCGTGGGCCAAAACTGCCCATCCCCTGGGATCCACCACGTCCACGTAACCGGGCACAGGGGCAGGGACATCATTGTCACCCTCGTTCGTCATGCCCCAGAAGTAGTTCCCATGGGCCCTGAAGTACACGGGGAGGCCTCCAATCGTCGGCTCTATGGCGAAGTGGAGTCCGTGCCACAGGTAATCGCCAGCGATCATCCTAGCACCCCAGCGGCCGCCTAGCTGCCTCGAGGAATTGCTGGCAAAATCCAGCCAGTGCTGACCGCCCTCTGCCACATGGACCCACTGGTGATACGTCCCGAAGCGGAACCACTTGGTGAGGGAACCCTTGATGTCGATCAGGTAGAGGTCAGCATCGTCCCTGTCGCCGTGGTACTTTGTGGTGGGATTCAAGTCGTAGAGGTTGTAAGGACTAGCAGTCGACCCCGTGAGGATGGATCCCTCACCCTCATTGAGCTTGATCCACCATCCAGAGACGTTGAGCACGTTCTTGATGATGGGGGCATCCAACCTCACCCCGAAATAGTCGTCACGAGCGTACATGATGTTGTTGGGATCCAGACCACCGAAGCCCTGAAGACCAGCCTGGACCTTCACCGGCGTTCCGGGGATCAAAAACCAGATGTAAGCGTGTTTCAGCTTCGTATTGTTGAGGTCGTCACCTCTTGCAGGGTCGTTTACCCCAGCATTCGGGCCATAACCTGTCTGGGTCACGTTGGATCCCCAGATCCAGTCGTGCTCGAAGCCGAAGGTGGCGCCGTACTTGCCCTCGAAAGAGGTATCCAGCCACCAACGGAAACGCTGATAGATATACCTGCGGGCGTCATGGATGTCATCGTCGAAGTCAAAATTGTTGTCATTGGATCCGCCCGCAATCCAGTAATCGCCCCTGATGTTGAAGTCGGCCTTGCCGAGATACTTGCCCACATCCTGAGCCTGACCTGGCACACTGAAGGCCAGGATTAGGGCAAAGCCCGCAAGGAGCGCAAGAAATGCTTTTCTCATGTCTCCTCCTCCTTTACTTTGGTCTTCGCACCCAGCTTGGACCCTCCCTCCCAAAGAGGGTCGAGAAAACTCCCTTGTTCTTTTACCCATCACCTCCTTTCTCCTCTAGCATAAGCCAATTGCCAACTGCCACTATTAAGCCCCGCAGGGCACCTCTCGGACCTTCCCCTCCCCGGGCAGATCCGTAGGTGGCATTATTTCTAGCATTGCCAAATTTTCTTGTCAAGCCCTTTTAAGCATCCCCCCAAAAAATTTTTTGGGTAACCCCTCGAGCCCCCAAACTTTTCTGGCGAGGGGGGTCGAAGGATTTTTCTCTTCCTGGGACTCCAGAAGAGCACAGGGGAGACTCCTCTGGATTTTCTCTCCCAGGGACTTTCGACCGGACCGATCAGCCTCCCCCAATGGGATTTGTGGGGTCGCCCTCGGAGATCATCTCCCACAAAACCTCCCTTTCCTTTGGGCCAGGAAGAAATCCTCTGAGCTCCGCTTCCATGACGAGTTCACCCCTTTGATTGGTGAAGCGAGCTATGGCAAGGGCCTTTCCTTTTTGGTCGATTTCCACTATCTCCATCTCGCAAGTGATGGTATCGCCTATGTACACTGGCTTTATGAACCGAAAGCTCATGGCCGAGGCAAGCCAGGCCCACTGTCCCCCTGGCTCGCAGATCATGCTTCCCACAAGAAGGCCGTGGCAAATGAGCCCTGAAAAACCCTTTTCCCGAGCGAAACGGGGCTCGTAGTGGACGGGATTGTAATCCCTCGTTATCTGACCGAATACCTTTACGTCCTCCTCGGTGAAGGTTCTGGAAAACCGGACAACCTTCCCAACCCCAACAACTCCCTCAGCCACCTCCCTCCTCCATGGCCGAGGTCCACAAGTGGGTGATGACTGGAGTCGGGCGGAGGGAGTTCCTTCCTTTTTCTCTATAAATGTGCTCATGGGAGCCGCCCTTTTCCTGGAGGATGTTTTTTCCGAGGCCGCAGCTTCCTCTGGATGCACCCTCGTGTGGACTCATCCAGGAAAGGCCCCTTTGTAAGATAGACCAGAAGGGGCCCTGTTGCCAAGAAGTTCGTTTGCCGGAAGTGGGCAAGCAATGTGAAAGGCAATTGAGGGAACAGGGCGGATTGGGGGGCTCCGCACGCCCGCAAGGGAGGCACGGGCTTGACCGAGGCATGTGCCCGGTAGGCCAACCGGCCTCTTGCCTCATCATCGGGTGGAGACGGCATGCCTCGGCATTCGTGGGGCCTCGCAAAGCGGACGCACAGAGTGCGCCCCTCCGAGAAAACCGCCCTTAACGCCATCCCCGGGCCTTGCACCGGGAGGCCATCTTAGCTCGGATGGCCGACCCCGCGGAGGGGCGGGCTCTGCACGCCCGCAAGGGAGGCTTGCCCTTGACCGAGGCATGTCCCAGGTAAGTCAGCCGGCCTCTTGCCCTCATCATGGGGTGCAAATGGAATGCACCGGCTTGCTCTCGACCCATATTCGCGGACGCACAGAGTGCGTCCCTCCGAGAAACCGCCTTTCGCGCCATCTCCGGGTTTGCGCCCGGAAGGCCTTCTCCCCATCGCTTGGCCATCTCGCGGAGGGGCGGGCTCCGCACGCCCGCTAAGGAAGGCATCGGCCTGGCCGAGACATGTCCCCGGTAGGCCACAAGCCTCTGGCCTCATC
>Ga0315298_1004239_pt1 | contig 21679 bp, 17 predicted proteins | sample WHS_1_MG_FD_203077 | JGI IMG/M metagenome (GOLD analysis project Ga0315298, IMG submission 203077) | Extremophilic microbial mat communities from Washburn Hot Springs, YNP, Wyoming, USA - WHS_1_MG | ecosystem: Environmental > Aquatic > Thermal springs > Hot (42-90C) | place: USA: Wyoming...
TGCTCCCGCCGTCGGCAAGCACCGCACGAACCGCGGTCACGATGTGCTCGGCGCTGGGCAGCGCAGCTTCTTCGAGATGCTTCGCGTAGGGGACCGGCACTTCTGCGGTGCACACCCGCGCCGGTGGTGCATCGAGGTCATAGAAAGCCTGCTCGATGATGCGGCTGATGATCTCGGCCGACAGGCTGCCGCTGCGCCAGCCTTCGTCGACCACCACAGCCCGGCGCGTGCGCCGCACGCTCTCGAGGAAGGTCGCGTCATCGAGCGGGCGTAGCGTGCGCAGATCGATCACTTCGGCTTCGATGCCTTCTCGGGCCAGGGTTTCAGCGGCGTCGAGGCATTTGTACAGGCTCCAGCCGTAGGTGATGAGCGTGACGTCCCGTCCCGGCCGGCGGATGGCCGTGTGGTCGAGATCGACCTGGCGGACACCGGGGCTGAGCGTGCCCTCGAGGTTGTAGAGATAGAGATGTTCGAACAGCAGGACCGGGTCCGGGCAGGCAAGCGCTGCGCCGAGCATGAACCGCGCATCCTCGAGCGTCGCGGGCACAGCGATCCTCAGTCCGGGGATGTGCGCGTACCAGCCCTCCAGACTGTGCGAGTGCTGGGCCGCGAGCTGTCGGCCGGCGCCGGTCGCCAGACGGATCACGAGCGGAACATTCAGCTGGCCGCCCGACATGTGACACAGGGTCGCGGCATTGTTCACGATCTGATCGAGGGCGAGCAGGCTGAAGTTCACCGTCATGATTTCGACGATGGGGCGCAACCCGCCGAGCGCGGCCCCGATGCCGGCGCCGACGAAGGCGGATTCCGAGAGTGGCGTGTCGCGAATGCGCTCCGGTCCAAACTCCTCGAGCAGCCCTTTGCTGACCGCGTAACTCCCGCCGTAGCGGCCAACATCCTCACCCATGAGGAAAACGCGCGGGTCGGCTTCGAGGGCGCCGCGCAGCGCCTCACGCACCGCGTCGCGATAGGTGATCCTGGCCTCGGGCTCAGGCGGTGCGTTCGGCGTAGACATACCGCTCCAGATCGGACACCGCTTCCCACGGAGCGCTTTCGGCAAACTGCACGGCGGCGTCGACTTCGGTCAGGGCGTCGCGCTCGAGTCGCTGATAGTCGTCTTCGCTCATCAGGCCGGACGCGCGCAGACGCGTGCTCAGGGTGACGATGGGGCCTCTTTTTTGCCACGCGTCGATTTCCGCCTTGTCTCGATAAAGTTGCGGATCGAACATGGAGTGGGCCCGGAAGCGATAGGTGCGCATCTCCAGCAGGGCCGGCGCGCCGTCGCGACGCATTTTTGCGACTGCGTCGCGGACGGTGGACTCGACCGCGAGCACGTCCATGCCGTCCACGGCCCGGGCCTCGATCCGGTAGGCGCCCGCTTTCGCCGTGACGTCGGTTTCGGCCTGCGCCCGCTGCAATGCGGTGCCCATCGCATACAGGTTGTTCTCGCAGATGAACAGGACGGGCAGCGTCCAGAGCGAGGCGAGATTGAGCGATTCGTGGAACTCGCCTTCGGCCACGGCGCCATCGCCAAAGAAGCAGACCGTGACGTCGGTGCGGGCCTGCAGCTTCGCGGCGAGTGCCAGGCCCACGGCGATCGGCAGCCCGCCGGCGACAATGGCGTTGCCGCCGAAGAAGCGGCGTTCGGCATCGAACAGATGCATCGAGCCGCCGCGGCCGCGGCTGCAGCCGCTTTGCTTGCCAAACAACTCCGCCATCAGTCGGGTCATCGGAATGCCGCGAGCGATGGCGTGTCCGTGCTCCCGGTAGGTCGCGACGATCGCATCGGAGTCGCCCAGCGCTTGCAGCGCACCGACCGCAACGGCTTCCTCTCCGTTGTACAGGTGCAGAAAGCCGCGGATTTTCATCTGGCCGTACAGCTGGTAGCAGCGATCCTCGAAGACCCGGATGCGCAGCATCTCGCGCATCAACGCCAGCGCGTGTTCGCGGTCGAGCGGAACCGCGGGGGCCGCGCTCATTCCCGTCCCTCGAGCGTCGAGAGATCTCCTTCGGGCAAGCCCAGTTCACGGGCGCGCAGCAGGCGGCGCATGATCTTGCCGCTGCGGGTGCGAGGCAGACTGTCGCTGAAGGCGATCTCCCGGGGGGCGACCGCGGCGCCGAGCAGGCGGCGCGCGTGGCCCAGGATCTTCAGGCGCAGCGCATCGCTCGGCTCGAAGCCGCTTCGCAACTCGACGAACGCCTTCACGGCCTGTCCGGCCACCGGGTCCGGGACGCCGATGACGGCGACCTGTGCGACAGCAGGGTGCGTCATGAGCGCGCTTTCGACTTCGAACGGACTGATGAGGTGGCCGGAGGATTTGATGATGTCGTCGGCGCGCCCCACGAACCAGAACTGACCGTCCTGGTCCCGCCGCGCCAGATCGCCGGCGAGGTACCAGCCGTCGATGAAGCATTGCCGGTAGCGGTCGGGGTCTTCGAGGTAGCTGCTGAACATCGACGGCCAGCCGGGCCGCAGTGCAATCTCCCCGACCTGTTCAGGGGATTCGATGATCTCCAGGGTTCCGGCGCCGGTGCGGCGGACCACCCGGGCCTCGATGCCGGGTACGGCCCGTCCCATCGATCCCGGCACCACGTCGCAGGCCGGGAAATTCGCGATCATGATGGCGCCGGTTTCGGTCTGCCACCACGTATCGTGAAAGGGCATGCCGAACGCTTCCACGCCCCACTCGACAGCCTCGGCGTTCAGGGGCTCACCGACGCTCGCCATGTGACGCAGTTGGGGATAGGTGCGGGTGCGCGTGAGCGCGGTGCCGGCCTTCATCAGCATGCGGATGGCGGTCGGGGCGGTGTACCAGACGGCGACGCGCTCCTCGTCGAGGATTTGATACCAGCGCTGCGCGTCGAACTCCTCGCGGTCCACGATCATCGTCACTCCACGGGTGAGCGGACCGATCAGTCCATACGCGATGCCCGTGACCCATCCCGGATCGGCGGTGCACCAGAAGACTTCCCCGGGATGAAGATCGAGGACGAGCCGGCTCGTGGCGTGCTGCGCAATCACCGCGGCGTGGGTCAGGGTGACCCCCTTGGGTTTGCCGGTGGTGCCGCTCGTGAAGTGCAGGAGCGCAACGTCGGCATCCGTGGTGGGTGCTGCATCGTAAGCATCCGGGGCATTGCGCATGAGGGTGGCGAAATCCGCGCAGCGCTCCGGCAGCGCGCCTGCGGAATCCTCACGCAGGAGAAGAACGTGCCGCAGTTCCGGGAGCGCTTCGCGCAGCGCCGCGACTTTGCGCCGGTAAAGCGTCTCGGTCGTGACCAGCACCTGGGCATGTCCGAGCTGCAGCCGGGTCTTCAGCGGGTGCGGACCGAACGCGGAGAACAGCGGGCTGAACACGGCGCCGGCCGCAAAGGTGCCGAGACCGACCGCAAACAACTCCGGCACCCGGCCGAGCAGGGTTGCGACCGTTGCGCCGCGAGCCACGTTCAGGGCGCCCAGGACGTTGGCGAATCGATCGGCCAGGCGTTTCAATTCACGGTAGGTGAATTCGACACGATTCCAGTCACGATCGATGAAGCGCGCGGCGACGATGTCGCCCGAGCCGAGTGCGATGCGGTGTTCGAGTGCCTCGTGCGCGATGTTCAGGTGCGCGTCATCGCGCCCGACCAGATCGATTCGTGCCTGGGCCCAGCTGAATTCGTGCCGCGTGCGATCGTAGTCGCGCAGATAGTGCGCGGTGTTTCCGGGCGCCGATGGCTTGTGGATCGTCCGCGTGGGCATCATCCAGCCTCCTGCCGATGATTCTCGCGGCCCGCTGCCCGGCGTCGATCCGCTTTACTACCTATTCGCGCCTGCACAGCCGGACTACGTAGTTGTTCGGATGGGCGGCAGGTTTGCTGTACCCACCGATCAGTCAGATGCGGCGGCTGCTCGGCGCTGGGGCGTACGCGTCAGCGGGCGGCCGGTGCGCCAGGGGGCTCAAGGCGCATGAATCGGAGTATTCTCGCAGGTCGGTGCATGCGCCCCGTGCGCGCCGGACCGGTGGGGTGACCTGCGACGCAGGGTGTGCAGTTCACAAGGACAGCAGGAGCGTGGATCCCGAGATGTCTCAGCGTCGATCCTCAACAGATGTCGCCGCCGGGGTGCGCGATGCGTTTCTCGTCCAGGCACAAGCCTGTGCGCGCCTCGGTTCACCCTTCACCGCCGCGTTGTGCCGCGTCCTGGCCGCGGGACTCGATTCAGCCAACGCGCTCGAGCGTCGGGTGCTCGAGTGGCACGGCGATCCGAGTCCCTTCGCCGATTCGGTGCCCCTGCGCCTGCTCGGCGCACTCCACGGCCTGGTGCGCGCCGGTCGCGCGCCGCAGCTCACCGCCCTGTACCCGCCGCAGCCGCTGGCCGAACCGCAGCGGCTGCTCGCGGCCGTGCGCTCGACGCTGCGCGAACACCCGGACTTCATACGGGCATTCCTCGATCATCCGCCGCAGACGAATGAAGTGGGCCGCTCGGCGGTGCTGATCGCCGGCTGGCTGGAGATCGCGGCGCGTACGGGCTATCCGCTCAGCCTCTTCGAGCTCGGGGCGAGTGCGGGGCTCAATCTGATTGCGAACCGTTATGCCTACCGGTTCGGCGATGTGCCCTGGCAGCACACACCGGGCCGGGCCGCACCGGCGACGGGTGCCGAGCTGACCCTGGCGTGCGATTGGAGCGGTCCGTTGCCGCCGCTGGATGCGCCGCTTCAGATCCGGGCGCGCCGCGGCTGCGACCGTCACCCGCTGGATGTGACTGATCCGGCGCAGCGCGAGCGGTTGGCCGCTTATGTGTGGGCGGACCAACGCTCGCGTCTGGAGCGCCTCGATGCGGCGATGAGGGAGATGCAGTCAGCGCCGGTCCGCATCGAAACGTGCGAGGCACAGCATTGGCTGCCGTCGGTGCTGCCGCCGGCGAGCGAGCCGTACGTCACGCGAGTTGTCTGTCACAGTGTTTTTTGGAGTTATCTGGAATCCCAGGCTCAGACGCAGATCGCGACCCACCTGGCAACGGTGGGTGCCGCGGCCTCGACCGAGCGGCCGTTCGCCTGGCTGCGCCTGGAGCTCACCGGCCGGGATGAGCCGGCGGCGCTGAGATTGACGCTGTGGCCGGGCGGCGCAGAGGAAGTGCTCGCCCGCGCCCATCCGCACGGAGCCTGGGTCCGCTGGCGAGGTGAGTGAGGGTAGGTGGCGGGGCGCGTCAGCGCTGTTCGCGCGCAGCGAGCGCCGAGACGGCGCGTTCAGCCGCGTCGACGGCGCCGGCGAGGTAGCCCGGGAACTGCGCCGACCATTCGCTTGCGATGCCACGCAGTCGCTCTTGCCAAGGGCCCTCTGCGGCCGTCGCGAGGGGCGAGTCGGCATGCGCCTGCGCGGCCTGAGCGTCCGCATCCGCGGCCGTCAAGGGGTCGAGCGCCCAGTCCTTGATGAATTCGGCACTCGGCGCTGACGCGGGGGGACCGAACAGACGGGCCAATTGCTCTCGGCAGGCCGAGCGCAACTGCGCTTCGGGCACACTGCGGCGCAGGTGTGCGGGGAGCGCGAAAAAGCCGAACAATGCGGCGCTGCCGTCGGGCAGGGAGGCATCGTGGATCTCCCCGAGCGGCCCGGGCAGACTGCGCGCCTCGCCGGAGAGCCCCTGTTCGCGCCAGAAGGGCCGCTCATACAGTGCAACGTACTTTGCGTGGGGGACCATCCACGTTGGGGTCGCGGCCCACTGACGCCGCAGCGTCGCGGGCAGCGCGGGAACGCATTCGAGATCGCGGGCCACAAGTCGCGGCGGCAGGGCGAGCCACACCTCAGCGGTGGTGCTCGTGCACTCTCGCCCATCGGGGCCCTCGCTGCCGATGTCGATCTGCCCACCGGCCAGTTGCAGCGTCCTGACCCGTCGTCCCGTGAGCAGCCGCGGCGGATCGAGGTGAGCGCATAAGGCATCGACCAACGATTGCATGCCGCCGAACAGGCGCTGGGCGGCCGGCTCGCTCACGTAGCCACGCATACGCACCGGCGCGCGGTCGGCGCTGCGTTCCACGAGCATTGCGCCGTCTTCGTGCTGGGCGAAGCGGTGCAGGCCGAGATCCTCGATCAGCCGCGCGAGCTGCGGCTGCAGCGCCGGCCAGAACCAGGTCGGGCCGAGATCGAAGCGGTCGGCAGCACCCGCGCCCGGCCGCCCGGCGCTGGCGATGCGCCCGCCGGGGGCCGCACGCGCCTCGAGGAGGACATAGTCGATCCCGAGCTGTTCGAGCCGGTAGGCCGCATACAGGCCGGCGAGACCCGCCCCGATGATGGCGATGCGTGCCATAGACTCGGTCGCCTCAGGGCCGCAGTCCGTGCGGCGGCTTCGGCAGGATGAGCATGTCGCGCAGCTGAGAGCGAACCCGGATGCGCGCAGGACTCTTCTGTTTCGCCTGCAGCGCCGGGGAGCCGCCGCCGGTGGGCGCCGGGCACACGCTGCTCGACGGATCTGCCATGTACGCGAGCGCTGCGCTCAGTACCGCTTCATTCGGGTCGCCGAGCGCATGGGCGAAATCATCGGCCACCGAGCAGCCGGGCAACGTGACGCCGGGGGATGATGGGGTGTTCTGGGGCGAGAAGCCGTCGCCGAAATCTCCGAATCCGACGGCGTTGACGCCCTTGAACTCGATGGAGAAGTAGGTCGTGCCGCAGTTGTCCTGCGGATAGAAGCCGTACGGCTTGCCGCAGGTGGTCGAGCCGAATTGATAAACCTGCACACCGGCGCCGCGCAGGCCATTGATGATCGCCTCGCTCGCCGAGCAGGTCTCGGCGCTGGTCAGCACGTAGACGCTCGAGAGACCCAGGGTCGGCAGCGCCTGGCCGGCTGCGACGGAAAATCCCTGCGTCGTGTCGAAGAACGGCATGGGTGTGATGGGTCCGCCGGTAACCGGATTGGTCGTGGAATACTGGTCGTTGAACTGCTGAACGTAGAACGTCTCGCCGGCGGTTTCCGTGGGACCTGCGATCATGTAGGCGAGCTCGCTGGCGAGCCCCAACAATCCGCCGCCGTTGTAGCGCAGATCGAGCACCAGGTGCGTGACGCCGTCTGCCTTGAGGGTGTCGATCGCTTGGATCAATTCCGACTCGGCCGAGACGTCGACCTGGTCGTTGTAGAGAATGTAGCCGACGGTGCCGGCCGCAGTGGAGAGCGTCTTGACCAGGAGCACCGGCTGGTCGGTGATGTCCTGGGCCTGCATCGTGAACGTGCGCGGGGTGTTCGAGCCCGGATCGAGCACGGTGAAGCTGTGCGTTTCACCGTTCGTCGTCGGGGTGAGCGCCGCATTGATCGTGTCGATGTCGTTTGCCGAGGTGGCGTTCACCACATCGACCCCGTCGATCTCGAGCAATTGCGCACCGCGCACCAGATCGGCCGGGGCGCTGGCGGCCGGGGTGCCCGGCTGGGTGTACGCGACCATGACCTTGCGTGGCGGGGAGGCGTTCACCACCGCCCACTGAACGCCATAGCCGACCGACGTGCCCTGTTCCATGGCCTCCCAGGTGGCGGTGGGGTACGAGAAATGGAACCGGTCCTTCGGTGCACCGCTGGGGTCCGTCTGCGCGGTCTTCATCAGATCGAAATACTGCGCCGTGCTGTAGAGCCCGGGATCCAGATCCGGCACCTCGCTGTACCAGTAATACAGCGCATGGGTCCAGGAGCGCAGCCAGTTGTTCTGATCGGTCACCGTCCCGGGTACATCCGGATAGGATTTTCCGGTGTAGGGATCGGTGCCGGTTCGCGGCACGGCGCAGCGCTCGGCGTAATCGGCGGCCGGCGCATACACTCCCGGCGTCCAGCCGTCCGAACTCGAGCCGGTGGCGCTTTGCGCCGCGGGGACGGCGCTCGCCTGTGCGCTTCCGCCACCACCACCGCACCCTGTCAATGAAAGCAGGGCGGCACAGACCAGAATTCCCCTCAGCGCGCGTCCGAAACGCATCGGCTCCCCCCTGATTCCTCGGTCCGCCGGCGTCAATCCTGCCGCCGAGCGCCTCGAACTATAACATTGCCGCATCGGTGGCGGCATCGGGCGCGGCGGGGAGGTCCGATCACGCGCCGTGCGACCGCCGTTTGCGCGGAGTGCTGGGCGGGGCAGCGGCAGCCGCATCGCGACGGATGAAATCAACGAAGGCCCGCAGCGGTTCCGGCACCAGGCGGCGCCCGGAATAATAGAGGAACGGTCCGCAGAAGCTCGGCCACCACGGCTCGAGCAGCGGCACGAGCGCGCCGGTTGCGAAATGCGGGCGCAGCCAATCCTCGAACAGATAAATGATGCCGAGGCCCTGCAGTGCCGCAGTCAAGGCCAACTCCGTGGCTGAGCCGATGCTGACCAACAGCGGCCCCGACGGGTCGATCCGCACCGTCTCGCCGCGGCGCTCGAACTCCCACGGCGGCATCGTGCCGCTGTCGAAGCGGCCGAGCAGGCACTCGTGCGCGAGCAGGTCGCGGGGGTGCTCCGGTCGGCCGCGCCGCTCGAGGTACGCGGGCGCCGCCGCTGCGGCGAGCCGCTGCAGTCGCGGCCCGATCGGAACGGCGATCATGTCTCGCTCGAGCCGTTCCTCGTAGCGGATGCCGGCATCGAAGCCCGCCGAGAGCACGTCGATGAAGCGTTCCTCGGCGATGACTTCCAGGCGGATGTCGGGGTAGGCGGCGAGAAAGCGCGGCACGATGTCCGGAAGGATCAGCCGAATCGCGCTCACCGGCACGTTCAGGCGTAGCGTGCCGGCGGGCCGGTCGCGATAGGCGTTGAGGACATCCAGCGCGGATTCGACTTCGGCCAGCACCGGGGTGAGGCGCTCGAGCAGGCGTTGCCCGGCCTCGGTCGGCGCTACGCTGCGCGTCGTCCGATGGAGCAGTCGCACCCCGAGGCGCTGCTCGAGGCGGCGGATGGCATCGCTCAGACCCGAGGCGCTCTGGCCGGCGATCTTGGCGCCCTCGCGGAATCCGCCGGCGCGGGCGACGGTCACGAATGCGCCGAGTTCGTCGAAGCGGGTTTTCATTGTGCAAAAAAACGGACAACCCGTGCACATTGTATCCGCTTATCGCGCAACAAGACACCCGGTACAGTACCGATGCTTCATCAAGGAGACTCGCATGCCTCACGTGGAAAAATCAGGAATCTTCCCTCTCGGCGACGAACGCAACGTGCATCGCCTCGGCTACGGTGCGATGCAGCTCGCCGGGCCGGGCGTCTTCGGTCCGCCGCGAGATCCGCACACGGCCCGTGCGGTGCTGCGTGCAGCGCTCGACGCCGGTGTCAATCACATCGACACGAGCGACTTCTATGGCCCCCATGTCACCAATCAATTGATCCGCGAAGCGCTGCATCCGTACCCGAAGGAACTGACGCTGGTGACGAAGATCGGGGCGAAGCGCAGTGCGACGGGGGAGTGGCTCCCGGCCTTCTCACCGGAGGAGCTCACCCAGGCGGTGCACGACAACTTGCGCAACCTGGCTCTGGATGTGCTCGAGGTCGTCAACCTGCGCATCATGTTGGATCAGCACGGGCCGGCCGAGGGTTCGATCGAGGCGCCGCTCACGGTGCTCGCGGATCTGCAGCGCCGCGGACTGGTGCGGCACATCGGACTGAGCAACGTCACGGCCACCCAGGTCGATGAGGGCCGGCGGATCTGCCCGATCGTGTGTGTACAGAATCACTACAATCTGGTGCACCGGGACGACGATGCACTGATCGGCACGCTCGCGCGCGAACGCATCGCCTACGTGCCGTTCTTTCCGCTCGGGGGATTCACGCCCCTGCAGTCCGGCACACTCTCCGAGGTCGCCGGCAGTCTGGGGGCGACACCCATGCAGGTGGCACTGGCGTGGCTGCTGCAGCGCGCGCCGAATATCCTGCTCATCCCGGGGACCTCGTCGCTTCAACACCTCGAGGAGAATCTCGCGGCGGCAGAGTTGGTCTTGCCGCCGACGGCGATTGCCGCGCTGGAGGGGATAGGCGGCAGCCGAAGTCTCGATTCCGTGGGGTAGCGCGAGGCGCGCTGAGGCGTGCCCGCGCGGCCGCCTCAGCGCGCAGACCATTGCGCGCACACCGTAAAGCGTGGGTCGGTTCCGCTCGCCGCGTCGCACACGAGCGCCGTTGCGCACTCGGAGGTCATGCGCCAGGCGGCTGCGGCCGGCAGCGCGCAGAGAGTCTGCAAGAGCAGCTGGAGGACACCGCGGTGTGTGACGAGTGCCAGCGTGCCGCGCTGCGCTTCGGTGAGACACTGGCGGGTCTGGCGCAGGACTCGGGCGCGGAAGTCGGCGTAGGGCTCGCCTTGTGGCGGGGTGATATGAGGAAAGCCGCTGAGCCACCGGGGTGCATCGTCGGGGAAGCGGCGCTCGATCTCGGGCCAGGTGAGCCCCTCCCAGGCCCCGAAATGGATCTCGCGCCAGGCCGGATGCAGTGACACGGGGACACCGTGCTGCGTGGCGAGCGCCCGCGCGCAGCGGCTCGCCCGGCGCAGGTCGCTGCTGAGGATCCGCTCGATCGGTGCAGAGGCCAGATGCGCTTGCAGGGCGCACAGCTGCGCCGCACCCACCGCATCGAGGTCTGGATCGCTCTGACCGCAGAACGTCCCGGCCATTGCGGTCGCGGGGTGGCGGATGAGGATCACCTGATTCAGCGCCACAGGCTGCACGCGTAGAGGGCGACCGCGGTCACCTGGATGGTGGCGCCAAAGCCGTCGCCGGTGATTCCGCCAAGGTGGCGGCGAAAATAGCCGATGCTGGCTACGGCGAGCGCGGGTGCAACGAGCACGTCGGCGGCCCAGTGCGGACCGAGCAGCCACCACGCGGGCAAGGCCGCGAGCAGGGTGCCGAACAGCAGCGCCGGCCCGGACAGCCGGCGGGCGAGCCTCGCGCCTTGACCCGATGCCGGACCGGCTCGCCGGGCAGGATTCAATGCCCAGGCGAGGGGCAGCACGGTCCAGCGGCTGAGGGTCTCAGCGCAGACGATGGCCGCGAGTACCGTCTGAGCCGGCAGTGCCGCGATCAGCACCGTGCGCAGCAGCACCGAGAGCGTGATCGCAAGCGCGCCATAGCTGCCGATGCGGCTGTCGCGCATGATCTCGAGTCTGCGCTCCGGAGTGCGTCCGCCGCATCCATCAGCGCTATCCGCTAGACCGTCTTCATGCAGCCCTCCGGTCAGCACGACCAGGCCCGAGACGGTGAGCGCGGCAGCCGCGAGAGTCCCGAGGTGCGGGCGCAGGAGGCGATCGGACGTTCCGGCGGCAAGCCCGAGCAGCGCACCGACCAGCGGAAAGTACGGTGCGGCGTCGATGAGGTCAGTCCCGCCCGTCAGGTCGCCGGGGACGGGAATGCGCGTGAGGAATTGTACGGCGGCGCCCAGAGCCGTCCACGGACGTGTCATGAGGCGGCCGTGCTGACACCCGCGGACTCGAACGTGGCCATCTCCGCCAGCAGGTGCACCGCAGCCTCGACCAGCGGCATTGCGGCCAGAGCCCCGGTGCCTTCGCCGAGGCGCATCTCGAGGTCGAGCAGCGGCGCCAACCCCAGATGGTTCAGCAGGTGGGTATGGCCGGGTTCCTCGGAGCGGTGCCCGGCGATCATGTAGTCGCGCGCCGCCGGAGCGAGTGCGACGGCGAGTGCGGCCGCGGTGGTGGCGATGAATCCATCGACGACGATGATCCTGCGCCAGCGGGCGGCACCGAGGAAGAATCCGCACATTGCGGCGATCTCGAGTCCGCCGAGGCATCGGAGGATTTCGAGGGGTGCGTGCGGCTCGCCGTCGCCGGCCGGCAGGTGCCGCGTCAGGGCCTCCTCGATCACGCGCTGTTTGAGGTTGCGCGTGGCCTGTGCGATGCCCGTGCCGCTGCCGGTGACTGCGGCCGGCGGCATCCGGGTGAGCGCCGCAGTGATGGCGCTCGCCGCGGTGGTGTTGCCGATGCCCATCTCGCCGGCGGCGAGTACCGTGAGATTGCGGCGGGCCGCATCGTCCGCGGCATGAATCCCAATGCGCAGTGCCTGCTCGAGTTCACTGGCGCAGAGCGCCGGCTCGCGGCGCAGGTTGCGGCTCCCGCGGCGCACCTTCAGGCGCCACAACTGCGGATGGTCGGGGAATTCGGCGTCGACACCGACGTCGACGATCGTCAGAGTGACGTCGTGCAGCCGGGCGAGGACGTTGACGGCCGCCCCGCCGGTGAGGAAGTTGTGCACCATTTGCGCCGTCACGGCGCTCGGATAGGCGCTGACGCCCTCGACGCTGACGCCGTGGTCGGCGGCAAAGAGGTAAGCCCCCTTGCGCATCGGTATCGGCAATTTACCCTCCATGATCGCGTAGCACTGGGCGCCGATCTGCTCGAGCCGTCCGAGGCTGCCCGGTGGCTTGGTGAGTTGATCCAGTCGGTGCAGCCCCTCGGCTTGGCATTGCGGTTTGAGAGGTGTGATGCCTGCCAGGGTGTCCTGCAGCAACAGCGCAAGGGTTGGACTCATGGCTCAGGGTTCTCCGTGTTTCAACACCAGCGGCAGGCCGGCGACAGTGAGGGTGACGCGCTCGCACAAGGCGGCGAGCGTCTGATGCAGCTCGCCGCTGGCATCGACGAAGCGCCGCGACAGAGGACCGATCGGGACCACGCCGAAGCCGGTCTCGTTGCTGACCATCACGAGGTCGGCGGCGAGCGCAGCCACCGCCGTGCACAGGCTGCGCCGCTCGCGTTCGAGGCGTTTCGGCGCCATGCACAGCACATTGGTGAGCCAGAGCGTGAGGCACTCGACCACGATGATCCGATCCGCGGCGTCATGGGCACGCAACGCTTCACCGAGCGCGAGCGGTTCCTCCACGGTCAGCCATTCTGCGGGGCGGTGCTCGCGGTGCTTGCGAATGCGCTGTGCGAGTTCTGCATCGCCGGCGGCGAGGGCGGTGGCGACGTAGAGCACCGGCCGGCCGCTGTCGCGCGCACGCTGTTCGGCCAGCCGGCTCTTGCCGGAGCGCACTCCGCCGAGAATCAGTTCCTTCATGCCCCGGCCTGCGTGCGTGCCACGGTGGCGAGTGCGCCTTCGAGGCGCAGCCAGTGCGGCTCAGGCCCCGGCAGTCCGAAGCGCAGACTGGGGGGCGCATCGAACAGGCGGGTCAGAATCCCCTGGCGCGCGAGCGCATCGTGCAGCTGGGCGGCATTGGGGTGTCGGACCCATTGGAACAGACTGCAGCCGCCGGCAGGAGGGAGGTCGTGGCGGCGCAGGAGCCCGGCGAGGCGTGCGGACCGTTCCTGCAGTCTGGCGCGCATGGCGGCGTGCCACGGGCGGTCGGCCAGGGCCCGGCGCGCCACGTCGCGCGCCGGGCCCGTGACGGTCCAGGGTCCGAGCGGTTCGGCGAGGCGCTGCAGCAGCGCCTCGGAGCCCAGTACGAAGCCGACGCGCGCGCCGGCCAGACCAAAGAACTTGCCGAGGGAGCGCAGGACGATGAGACCCGCGCGGTTCGTGGCAGCGGCCAGACTGTCGCTCGGGTCGGCGTCGGCGAAGGTCTCATCGAGGACCAGCCAGCCGCCGCGCGCGGCGAGTTCGGCGTGCCACGCCAGAAGTTCGGCGGCCGAGAAGCGCTCGCCGGTGGGGTTGTTCGGGTTGACGAGTACGATGGTGTCGAGGGTGCGTGCCGCCGCCGCGCAGTCCGAGCGGCGCAGCCGGACGAGTTCGTGACCTGCCTCGTGCCAGCGCAGCGCATGTTCCGCGTAGCTCGGATCCAGCACGCCCACGCGTCCGGGCGCGCGCAGCTTCGGCAGCAGCAGGATCGCCGCCTGCGAGCCGGCCGTCGGCAGGGCATGGGGTGCGCCGTAGTATCGCTGCGCCGCCGCGGCGAGTCCGTCCTCGTCCTCCGGCAGTCGCGCCCACGCCGAGAGCGGCACCTCGGTGTGTGGCCAGGATTCGGGGTTCAGGCCCGTCGAGAGATCCAGCCAGTCCGGTAGCGCGATGCCGTAGCGCCGGGCGGCCTGCCGCAAACGTCCGCCATGCTCAAGCATGGAGCGTCTCCGCCATCAGGGCCAGCGCCGTGGCCATCGTGCTCCACAACAGCACGGAGCGCACGAGCAGGCGGCGCGCCCGACGGATCGTGCCGACGTCCGCCGCCGCTCCGGCGCCGAGCGGCGGTCGCTCACGCCACTGGCCGTGATAGAACGCGCCACCGCCGAGGCGCACATCGAGCGCGCCGGCGCCGGCTGCCATGACGGGGCCGGCATTCGGGCTGTCCCAGGTCGGCCCCTGGCGCCGCCAGCAGCGCAGCGCCGTGCGGGTCTGCCCGAGTGCCGCATAGGTAAGGGCGGTGAGTCGGGCCGGCAGGAAGTTTGCGCAGTCATCGAGCCGAGCCGCTGCCCAGCCAAACTGCCGGAACCGCACGGTGCGGTAGCCCCACATGGCATCGAGCGTGTTGAGCAGTCGGAAGGCGAGCGCACCGGGTGCCCCGGCGATGGCGAACCAGAACAGGGCACCGAATACCGCGTCATTGCCGTTTTCCAGGAGCGATTCGACCGTGGCGGCGGCGACTCGCGAGCTATCCATGTCGTGCGTGTCGCGACTGACCATGCGGGCGACCGCGAGACGGCCGGCATCCAGATCGTCGCGGCGCAGGGCGCCTTCCACGGCGAGCGCATGCTCATGCAGGCTGCGGTGTCCGATGACGAGATAGAGCGTCGCCACGGCGAGCAGCGGGGCCGCCGGCGTCGACCCATCGAGCCACATGAGGATGAGCACCGGCGGGAGGACCGCGAGCATCACCGCGCAAGCCCCGACCGCGCGAGTTCGAGCACCTGTGCGGCCTGGGTCCACGGCGGCGCACGCGGCCGGGTTGAAACGTCGCTCGATCCCATCGGCCAGCCGGCCGAAAAACACCAGCGGATGTCCTCGCGAAGGCTCACCGAGACACGCATCGAGCAGCACGGCCGCGCCAATCTCCGCCGCGCTCAGCAGTCCGGACGCCGCTGCGCTCATCGGGCGCCCTCGGGCCAGGTGTTCTCGTACACCATCTCGGCGAGCGGCCTCGGCTGGCGCCAGTGATCCAGTGCGAGTCGCGGCGCGGAATCGAAGTGGGCGGGCGCACCGAGGCACAGCACGGCGATCGGCCGGGCATCGTCCGGAAACGACAGCTCGCGGGCGAGGGCGCCCGGATCAAACAGCGAGACCCAGCCGAGCCCGAGGCCTTCGGCCCGGGCTGCGAGCCAGAGGTTCTCAATGGCACAGGCCGTCGAGGCGAGGTCCATCTCCGGCAGCGTGCGGCGACCGAAGATCTCGCGGGTGCCGCCGCTGAGCAGTGCCACGACGATGAGTTCGCCGCACTCGAGAATGCCCTCCACCTTCAGGCGCAGGAACTCCTCGCGCCGCGGCCCGAGTGCCTCGGCCGTGCGCAGCCGCTCCTGCTGCACGAGCGAGTGGATGGTGCTGCGCAGCGCAGGGCTCGTGATGCGCAGAAACCTCCAAGGCTGCGACAGACCGACGCTCGGTGCGGCGTGTGCGGCCGCAAGGATGCGGGCCAGGACTCGTGGCTCGACCGGTTCATTCACGAACGAGCGGACGTCGCGGCGCTCGCGGATGACTCGGTAGATCGCGGCACGTTCCGCGTCGCTGTAGCGGTGCCGGTCTGCACTCACGTTCGATCCTCCCGGGAACCGGTCTGCTGCACGCGATCGACCGGACGTGTACGAGGCACACGAATGTGCGCGGGATTTGCGGGGCTGCAGCGCGGGGAGGGTCTCGTGACGGGTGCTGGCACGGTCAGCTCCTCAGGTTCGATCGGCTGGGTCATAACGTAGCGTCAGGTAGGCGCTGCGCCCGGGCTGGTTGTAGTAGAGCGCGGTCTGGTAACGACGACCGAGCGCGTTCGCGAGCAGGACCAGTACCCTCCAGTGCGGCCGGAAACGCCAAGCGGCACGCAGGTCGAGCGTCTCGTAGCCCCCGAGCCGTTCGGTGTTGGCGGGGTCTTCGAACCGAGGTGCACTGGCGAAGATCGTCGCGCCGAGCTGCACGGTGCCAAACATGCGGTCCACATCCAGTCGCCCGCTGTAGCGAGCGATCCGCGGCAGAAGCTTGCCGTCATTGACGCCCGTGTCGCGCGGATCGAGCGCCGTCAGCGAAAGATGGTAGTGCCAGTCGAGCAGCGTGCCCGCGAAACCTCCCTCGAGGCCGCGGATGCGTGCGCGGTCGACGTTTGCGGCGGCGAAGGTCACTGGATCGTACTCGATGAGATTTGCGATGTGTGTCTGGTACGCATTCAGTGACCAGCGCAGCGAGTCCGTGCGGCCGTTGAGACCGATTTCGGCACTGCGCGAGGTTTCCGGCCGCAGCGCCGGGTCGCCGTAGAACGGGAAGTACAGGTCGTTGAAGGTCGGCGCCTTGAATGCCGTGCCGTACGAGGCACTGAGGCGAATCCGCGCAGGCAGGCGATAGGCCCATTGGGCCGACCAGGTGTCATGACCCCCGAACTGCTGGTTCTGATCGTGGCGGCCGGAGAGCTGCAGTTCCATGTGGGCCGCCGCGAGCTGATAGAGCCCGAATTCCCCGACGTCGCGGCGGGAGATCACGGCATAGGCGGTGGTGCTCGCGACGGCATCTCGCTCGTAATCCACTCCGAGCACGATGCGCTGACGGTGCTTCAGGGCGAGCTGATTGATCCACGAACCGGTATCGCGCGTGGTGTCGAAGAATCCGTCCGGTGCCCCGTTGAAATACTCGCGGCTGAGATCCTTGCTCTGACCACCGGTGATCGACATCGTGAGGACCCCGAGCGGAACGCTGGTGAGCGTTGCGCCGACTACCTGCTGGGCAACGCGAGACTCATCGCCGCTGTAAACGTTCCCGTCGTAGCGGGTGTCACCGTCGCTGCGCAGGTAGTCCGCGCTCACCGTGCCTGACCGTCCCCGATAGCCGCCGCTCAACGCCGCCGAGCCGCTCCAGTAACCCTGCTGAGGCGAGTTCGTGTAGCAGTTGGCGCTCGGCGGCGCGGTTGCCGCGCAGATCGCTATACCATCGGTGTACAGGCCGCTGAGGCTGGCGTCGTACCAGCCTCTGCCGAGGCGCGCGGATTCCCCGAGCGCGAGGCGGTAGGTACCGTGACTGCCGCCGCTCAGCATCAGTGAGGGCGCCGGTGCGGTGCCGGCCGACCCGTGGCGGGTGAAGATTTCGATGACGCCGCCGATCGCGCCCGAGCCGTACAGGCTCGAATAGGGCCCGCGCACGATGACGATGCGCGCGATTTGGGCGACCGGAATCTGCTCCCAGGCCGCCGCGCCGGTCGTGGCGGAACCAACCTTGATGCCGTCGATCAGCACCAGTACCTGGTCGGCGCTCGTACCGCGCAGATAGACCGAGGTGCTGGTGCCGAGTCCGCCGTTGCGGGCGACCGAAATACCCGCCAATCCCTCGAGCAGGTCGCTCACCGAGCGCGGCTGCAGCCGCTCGATCTGCGCCTGCGTGATGACCGTGACCGAGGCGATCGCCGCGCGCAAGGGCTCGGGGCTGCGAGCCGCCGTGATGATGACTTGATTGAGACCGGAGGGAAAGGGCTGCGCGAATGCGCTCTGCATCGCGCACGCCAGCGGCAACGCCGCGGCAATTGTGAACTTCACCTGTCGCTCCTGCTCGCACGCCACGTGCGATGAGGTGGAAATGCGGCGACAGGAGCAGGGGTGGCAGAACGCTGCGAGGCGGATACGCCGCAGCCGGTCTGACGTCGCCCCACGCGAGTCACCGAGTATGCGCCGCAGGCCGGTCTCCGGGCTCGCGAGTGGAGGGCTTCTCCTTACGACCGCACCTTCCCGTGCTGAACGCACAGTGGTGTTCGCGGTCGACAGCTCGCTTACCGTTGCGTGGGCAGCGCCGGCATTGCATTCGCAAGGCGAATGCGCACCGGCTTCCCGTTTCACCCCAGGGAATCAGATTCCGAGGGACACCTGTGACGCGGAAAAGTCTACGCGGAGGTTTCTGACGGCGCAAGCGTCAGATGAGGCGAAGGAGCCGTCGCGAGCCCGCCGTCTAACCTGCACCGCCGAATCATGCTTGTCCTGGGAGGCGTGCCGTTTACGAGGTGACTTGCGCCGCGGTGCGATCAGTGAGCGATGACACATGCCGTGCGGGTGTTGCCGAGTGGGGGCCGCGGCACTACGATGGTTGGAGGGTGGTTGGGACGCATGGAATCAGTCTCCCTTCGGTTTTCTTTGTGATTCAAAGTCTTGGCTTCAGGTGGCGCCCGTGCCTGTCGCGGTGCGGACCCCTGTGTCAGATTCGACAGTGAAGCAGGATCCCAAGCTGAAAATCGCTCTATTGATGGCCTCGGCGTTCCTTTCGGTGTGTCCCTCTGTCGCATGGGCACAGAGCGGCGTTCGCCAGGCGGTCGATGCCGTGATACGGCCGCTGATGCGCAAGGAGGGTATCCCTGGTATGGCCGTCGGCATCGTCGTCGCTGGTCATGCGCGGGTGTTTGATTTCGGCGTGGCCTCGTTGCGAACGCGTGTTGCGGTCAAGCCGGATACGCTGTTCGAGATCGGATCGGCAAGCAAGACGCTCACCGCAACTCTCGCCTCGTACGCCGTCGTGACGGGGCACATGTCTCTCTCGGACCCTGTCAGTCATTACTTCCCGTCACTGCGCGGTACGCCGTTCGGCGACGAAGTCGGTTTGCTGAATCTCGCTACGCACACGCCGGGTGGGATGCCGCTGCAAGTGCCGGACAATGTTCATACTCGAGCCGAACTGATGCGCTACCTGCGCGCCTGGCGGCCGCGGTATGCGCCCGGAACCTATCGAACGTATTCGAACATCGGGATCGGGCTATTGGGTCTGGCGGCGGCGAGAAGTCTGCGCCAGCGCTTCGCGATCGCGATGCAGGCGGATCTGCTGGCAGCGCTCGGCCTCAATCATACGTTCGTGGTGGTGCCGGCCGCGATGAGGACGGACTATGCGCAAGGATACACCGACCGCGGGCGGCCGGTGCGGATGACGCCCGGGTGCCTCTGGCAGGAAGCGTATGGCATCAGAACCACGGCGGGGGATCTGGTGCGATTCCTGGAAATCAATATGGGAATAATTCGTGTCAATCCCGTCGTGCAGCGCGCCGCGTTCGACACGCATTCCGCGTATTTCACAGCGGGTGTGCTCACGCAGGATCTGATCTGGGAGCAATATCGGTTTCCAGTCACACTGGCGCGGCTCCTGGCGGGAAATGCACCGGCCATGCTGTTCGACGCGGTGCCGGCCAGGGCGCTTCGTCCCCCGCTCGCGCCAGAGGCGAATGCGTGGCTCAACAAGACGGGCTCGACCCGGGGATTTTCGACCTACGTGGCGTTCATTCCGGCGCGAAAGCTCGCTGTCGTCCTGCTGGCGAATAAGAACTACCCGATCCGTGACAGAGTCACGGCGGGGTACCGGATCATTACCGCGCTGTTGCAGCGCACCGAATCGGATGCGGGAGGTCGACCCTGAGACTGCGCCGTCGTCCTCCGATGGCGAGCGCGAGCGGGTCTTTGGGCAGGCGGGGGCGCTAGGGCGCCTTCGGCACAGGCAGGCCCAGCTTTCGATACAGCATCGCGCGGAAGCGGCGGATGCGGGCGGCATTGCGCCCGACGTCGCTTTCCCCGATGCGCGATTCCGATCGGATGTCCAGACGCGCTCCGTCCGGTTGGGCTTCGATCCGGATCACCACGTCGTCGGTGAAGCCGAACCACAGCGTCGTGCTGCTCGCTTCGATGATTCCGGTGTGCGGATGTGCCGAGTCGAGCGTCCACCCCATGTGCTTCACGGTGTTGAGCGCCGCGGCAAAGACCGCGGCGGTCGGTTGCTGGAACGTCATCGGCTCAATATCCGGATATGCCTGGTGCTGCAGCGCAGCCACTTTGGGCCCTCCGTAAACGGTGGAGTTCACCGCATGGGCGGCCGTGCGCAGGGCGATCACGTCGGGAAGGAATTGAGGCGGATTACGCGTGTCCGTCGTGATGTCGTGAATCGCCGGAACCGATTCAGCCTTCTTCAGCCACAGGTAGGGAATGCCCCAGGCCACTGCGCCCAAAACGATGGCGAGCAGGGCCAATGCGACGGGTCGAACCGAGGCCTTTACGACGCCGCACAGGAGCAGTGCGAGCACGCCGAGTGCGACGGCCATCATGCCGCCGTACGCGCCGTAGCGGATGAGGCGAAAGGCGGTGCCGAGCCCGACTGCGCCCAGCCGATACAGCGGCCCTGGCAGAACCATGGCAAGGACGGCGAGGACCGCGAGACCGAGCACCAGCGGGATCATCTTGCGCAGGCCCCGTCCCAGGGGCGTCACGGGACGGCCCGCCGCACCTTGAGTGTCACTCGAGAGATTGCTGCTCATGCCCACTCCTGCCCGTGCTGTATTGATGTCGTTGTTCGGGTGTTCACGGGGTCTGGCTACAGCCCTCCGCCGCGTTCCGATCCCCGCTTTCCGGCAGTGCATGCCGGCCACGCGTCGGTCCGACGATGATGCCGTAATTCCCCGGCGCGCCCCTACAGCCGCTTCCCAGCAATCGGCCTCGAGGTGCGAGAGTCGGATCATGGCCCTGCCGGAGGCCGGCTGCAACCGTTCCGTCCGGGTTTATCTCGACCGTGCCGCACGCGCCAGCCGCCGTGGCGCCTGTGCCGATACTCGGCGCACACCGAGGGCATTCAGCCGGCTTCCCCGCGTCGCCGGAGGAGCGCGACGGGGCCTCGGTCCCGGTCGCGCACGGCCAGTGCCCATGTGCGCTCACCGTTTGCACTCGCGCCGGCGGCTCGTCGGGAATTCATTCACCGCAGGTGCCTGGAGGTGTTCCTCAATCCGAGTGCATTTAAAGACCCGCCACCGCCGGACCTGTGTCAGGAGTCGGGCGGTGCCGAGCTTCACCGCGGTGTCCAGTCCGAAGCGTGCGTACCTGATGCAGAGCGCTGAGTGCCGAGGAGTCCACGAAGGGGGGCGCACGCACCGTCGTGCCCAGCGAACGGTCCATCGCAATTCCCGTTGGCAGGGAACACCCGCGGTCAGCGCCGGTCGCATAGTGTTCAACTTTGTCGCCCCCGGAGGACACCGGCGGACGCACACTCATGGGGAAGGAGATCAACGTGAAGCTGAAGTCGATTTGCTCGGTCGCGACCGTCGTCGCCCTTGGGTTCGCGGGTAGTGCAGGTGCCGCAGGCCTGATTCCGCAGCCCAATGCCAATGCCATTCCGTATGCAACCAAGGCCAATCCAGAGACCCTCGTGTTGGATGCGCGCATGGCCGCGCGTGGTATTGCCATTTCGACGATGCACATTCCGGTGCGGCCGGGTCCGTTCACCTTCGTATACCCGAAGTGGATTCCCGGCTACCACTCGCCGGCCGGCGTGCTGGCGGATATCTCGCAACTGACGGTGAGCGCTGACGGGCAGACGTTACCCTGGCGACGTGACAAGGTTGACATGTACGCCTTCCACGTAATGGTTCCCGGCGGCGTGCATTCGATCAAAGTGCGGTTCACCATGCTGCTGAACGGAGGTACGAGCCAGCGGGCGACGCCTAACCTTGCCACCATCTGCTGGACACGGGCATTCTTCTATCAGAACGACATCAACTACCACCATTACTATCTGCGCGCGAGCATCATCCTGCCCAAGGGCTGGGGTTACGGAACGGCACTCACCACGGTGAGTCGGGTGGGGCAGCGCGTGAATTTCGCCGAAGAACCGCTGACCTATGTCGGCGACTCCCCTTTGTTCATGGGC
>Ga0315298_1004242_pt1 | contig 21675 bp, 19 predicted proteins | sample WHS_1_MG_FD_203077 | JGI IMG/M metagenome (GOLD analysis project Ga0315298, IMG submission 203077) | Extremophilic microbial mat communities from Washburn Hot Springs, YNP, Wyoming, USA - WHS_1_MG | ecosystem: Environmental > Aquatic > Thermal springs > Hot (42-90C) | place: USA: Wyoming...
GCCAACGCTTCGCGCAGCTCGGGCTGGATCCGGGGATCTCCCTCAACATCGGTGCGCGGCATTTCCTGCATCCGGCCTTTCTGGATGACCTGGAAGAACATTGCCCCCAGGGGAAGGGGATCACCCTGGAAATCACCGAGACGGTTGCCCTGGCCGACCTCAAGACCCCCGCGGCAATCGCGGCAGCCCTCAAGGATCGGGGTTTCCGGCTATCCATGGATGATTTTGGCACGGGTTATTCTTCCTTGCTCTATGCGGCAAAGCTTCCCTTTGACGAACTCAAGCTTGATCAGGATTTCGTCCGCAACTTTCGCCATGATCATGCCAGCTTTGCCGTGGCCGGCGCGGCGCGTTTGCTGGGCGACCTCTCCGGTCGTTCCCTCATCGCCGAAGGCATCGCTACCCCCGCGGATCTTGCCCTGTGGATGCGTATGGGAGGAACCCGCATCCAGGGCTACCATCTCTCGCCGCCTTTGGCAGAGAATGCCTTTTTGACCTGGCATAGCTGGCTGTTGCCCTTGCTGCGGACCGCCCCTGCCATCTGTCCGTTGGAGGATCTGGCGCTCCTCATCCATATCACCGAAGATCCCGAGTCCTTTGGGGAACTCTTCCGCCATACGGCAGCGAGCTGCCCCCTGGGAATCTGGTTCGCGCAGAAACAGGGCAAGTATGGAAAACTGCCGGGTTTTGCCGAGGCAAAGGCGATCCATGAACGGCTCCACCGGTTCACCCCCAACAACTCTAGCAAGGAGCGCGCGGATCTCCAGAGGAGAATGCGTGAAATCACTACCCAGCTCTATCAGGAAGTGGCGGCATGGAATGGGCAGCGCTGATGGGCACTGCCAATCGTGCGCCACCCTGACGATCCGCCAGCCAACCCATGACCGTATTCATGCCGGCATTCCTCATCTTCGGGGCGAAGCCCATGTTTCAGCTCGCCAGGAGATCCGTGTGCTGCCGTCCCCTCACAAGGGCTCCGGCAAGCGCATGGAAACGAGCTGTACATGGAGGAATTCTTCCATTCCCCATTTCCCGCCTTCTTTCCCCAAGCCCGACAGCTTGATTCCGCCAAAGGGTGCCTGAGGGGTGGAAGGGGAGCCGTCATTGACGCCGACAATGCCATACTGCAGGGCCTCGGCTACGCGGAATGCCCGCCCCAGGTCACGGGTCCAGAGATAGGCAGCCAGGCCGTAGGGGTTGTCATTGGCCAAGGCAATGGCCTCGGCCTCCTCGCGAAAGGAGAGGATGGGCAGCAGGGGACCAAAACTTTCTTCGCGCAGGATGCGGCTCTGCGGACCCACCCGGCCAAGCAAAGTGGGTAAAAACCACAGGCCATCCCCTGTGCCTCCGCAGAGGAGTTGGGCGCCGTGCATCAGCGCATCCTGTAGCTGGGCCTTCAGTTTGTACAAGGCGGCGGTGTTCACCATGGGCCCGATGTCGGTGGATTCGTCGAGGGGATCGCCCACTTTTAGCGACTGGACGGCCTCGATATAGCGTTGGGTGAAAGCGGGCAGGATGGATTCATGCGCATACAAGCGGTTGGCGGCGACGCAGGACTGGCCGCCGTTGCGGAACTTGGCGCTGAGGGTCATGGCTACCGCCGCTTCCAGATCGGCGTCGGCGAAGATCAGCACGGGCGCGTGTCCGCCCAACTCCAGGGATAAGCGTTTCATGGTGGGTGCGCCCAAGGCGTAAAGCCGTTGCCCCACCACCGTCGATCCGGTGAAGCTGAGTTTGGCGATACGGGGATCGGCCATCAGTTGTTCGGCCAAGGGCGCAGGATCTGCCGTGGGCAGGACCTGGAAGGTGCCGGCAGGCCCGTCCGCAGCGTCCCAGAGTCGCGCGAGCTGCAGCGCCGTCAGGGGCGTTTTTTCGTCGGGTTTGAGAATGACGACGCAGCCGGCGGCCAAGGCGGGCGCCACCTTGCGGGCGACCATGGAAACCGGGCTATTCCAGGGAGTAATGGCGAAAACCGGGCCGACGGGCATTTTCCGGATCTGCAAGCGCTTGTCCGGAAACTGGGAGGGGATGCTTTCGCCCATGATGCGCTTGCATTCTTCCGCATACCAGCGCACCAGGGCCAAGGCGGTGTTGACTTCGGCGCGGCTCTGGCGAATGGGTTTACCCATTTCCCGGGTGATGAGCCGGGCTAGGTCCTCCCTTTGCCCCTGGATGAGGTCCGCCCAGCGGGCGAGCATGGCGGCCCGCTCGTAGGCGGTGTGCCGGCGCCACAAGGCGAAAGCGCTGACCGCCGCAGCGGCGGCCGCTTCCGCCTCCGCCGCCCCACAGTCGGACACTTCGGCCAGGACACGCTGATCCAGAGGGCTCCGTACTGCAAAACGGCGTTCCAGGTCTTGCCAGCATCCATTGATGAATGCTCCGGCAGGTGAAAAATTCATGGGCCTGATCCTGTCAATCCAAGGGAAATGTCATTGGCTATTCAACCTGAATCCGGGGGGAAATACACCTCGGGAAATTAGTCGGGAGAACGGGGCGGAATGGGCAGGATGCAATCCGCCGGGCAGACCTCCTGACACTGGGGTTTGGCAAAAAATCCCTCGCATTCGGTGCATCGGTCCGGATCGATCTCGTAATGCTCCGCTCCGGAAAAGATGGCATTGTTGGGACATTCCGCCGCGCAGATGGCGCAGTTGATGCATTCGTCGGTAATGAACAAGGCCATGGATGAGCGCACTCCTTTGGCATGCCGATGAGCCGTCCTGATGGGGGGAAACATGGCCTCCCCGGACGATCCGGAGAGGCCATGCGGAGGGCTGGCCCAATGAGTTGGACGGGTGCTGCCAATACGCCCCGGCGAGCAACGAGGTCAGATTGCGGCCGGAACTCGGGGAAGTATTTCGGGCATTGGCTCGGCATAAAATGCTCTCACGCAGATTACTGACAGTCTTCTTGCGCCGAGTGGGCGATGCGCTCGAAGTCGTCGGATGGGAGATGCGTCGGTTGGTAGTCGATTCCGAGGCCCTGCTTCCAGCGATAAAATGCACGCAAATGGTTGCGTGACCCGCGTTCAAGTTCGGCATAGACCGCGAGAATCTCCGGTTTGACGGTGCGATGCGCCGCATTCCGCAGATCAGCGATGTCGAGTTCCTCGATCAGCAGGCCGACACGGATCGCATTTTCCCGGCTCTGCAGCCCTTGCTGCACGAGGCGGCCGTACAAATCCTGTAGGTCGGCACGGTGGAACCGACCAACTTCCAGTCCCTGCGCTGGGTCGGAGAGGCCGTAATGTTTCAGCAAGGCCAGGATGGCGTCCATATGTGCTTGCTCAGCTCCGCTGATATTGTCGAAAGGACGAATTCCCCAGCGGTCATAAAGGCGTAGATAGACATCGCGGGCGATTTTTTCTTCCTCGCGCATCAGCAACAAGTCGTCGCGCTCTTCAGCGCTCAGCTCGCCCGGGCGATGCGCTGCAACGGTGGAGCGGATCTGCGCGAGGTGCTCCTTGCGGTGCGCGGTGCGGTCGAGATAGACGAAGTCGCCGCCGACCTGAGCGGGAAATGCGCTCTGCCAAGCGCCACCGCCCAAGCCTCTGCCACCTCCACCCATCCCGGCTCCCCCGCCGCCACCCATGCCACGGCCACCACCGCCACCACCGCCACCACCTACCCCGCGCCCACGGTTGCCTTGGCCACCGCGGATGTTCGGGTCGTTGGGCAGGCTGTTGCCGACGCCATGGTTCAATCCGGGCAGGTCCGCGCCGCAGGTGGGGCAGGTCCGGCCTTGGGTACTCAATTCTCTGTTATCCATGGGAATATCTCCTATCTGATGGACGCTAGTGATTCTTTTTTACACCAACCAGGAGAATACCGCATTGAGAATTGTTAATTTGTGCGCAGGAATTTTTACCTTTGCTTGCCCCCAATGGAGTCCTGCCTCCTCGTGATCAGCCGCCGCTTTTCCGCCAGGAGGCGGTCGAGACCACCATGTGGGAAAGCTCGATGACATCCCCCAGTTCCATCACCTGATTGGCGGGGAGATGGAAGAAGTCGGTGGCATTGGCGGAAATCCGGAGCATGATGGCAAAAAGCCGCTCCCGCCACAGGGCCATGCCGGCCTTTGTCGTGGGGATCACCCGCTGGCGGGAGACAAAGTAGGTGGTATCCATGGGGTTCCACGGGAAGCCCAGGTTTCCGCTGGACTCCAGAAGCTCCGGGATGTCGGGCTGCTCCATGAACCCGTAACGGGCGGTGAGCCGATACACGCCTTGTCCGTAATCCCGAACCGCCACGCGCTCCTCTGCGGGAATACGCGGTTCTTCCTCGAATTTGATGGTGAGAATGACGACCCGTTCGTGGAGCACCTTGTTGTGCTTCAGGTTATGCAGCAGGGTATGCGGAATCCCCTGCTCCCGTACGGTCAGATACACTGCGGTACCGGGCACGCGGATGGGTGCGGCAGGGGAGATGCCGTGCAGGAAGGCTTCCACGGAGATGGCCTCCGGATAGAGTTTGCGGGCGAGGATCTCGCGCCCCCGGCGCCACGTGGACATCATCGTGAAGGCCGCCAGGCCGACCGCCAGGGGGAACCATCCCCCTTCCAGGAATTTCATCAGGTTCGCACCGAAGAAGACTCCATCCAGCAGAATGAAAAAGCCGGAGAACAGGCCCGCCTTCCACAGCGGCCATTTCCAGCTGTGGCGGGCAACGAAAAAGACCAGGATGGTCGTGAACATCATGGTGCCGGTGACTGCCGTCCCATAGGCAAAACTCAGCGCGTCAGAGGACTTGAACCACAGGATCACCGCGATCACCGCCAGCATCAAGAGCCAGTTGAGCCCCGGAAGATAGATCTGGCCCCGCTCGGCTGCCGAGGTGTGGATGATGGTCAGGCGCGGCAAATAACCCAGGAGAAAGGCTTGGCGGGTGGCGGAGTATGCCCCGGAGATGACCGCTTGCGAGGCAATCACCGTGGCTATGCCCGATACCACCACCATGGGCAGGGTCGCCCAGGCCGGGAAAAGCCTGAAGAAGGGGTTCTGGATGGCGGTGGGATCGAGTTCCAGCAAGGCGCCCTGGCCAAGGTAGTTGAGGGTCAAGGCCGGCAGTACCAGGAAAAACCACGCCATGCGGATGGGCCGGGAGCCAAAGTGGCCCATATCGGCGTAGAGCGCTTCGGCGCCGGTGACGGCGAGTACGACGGCGCCAAGGATCACCAATCCACCCGGACCATGCATGCCGATAAAATGGAGGGCGAACCAGGGATTCAGTCCGAGCAGCACCTGGGGATCGGCCGCGACCCAGGCCAGCCCCGAGCCGAAGAGCAGCAGGAACCACACCAGCATGCTGGGTCCGAAAAGGTGGCCAATGGCCGCTGTGCCGCGGCGCTGGACCAGGAAGAGCCCGATGATGACCCCCAGAGCCAGGGGAACGACCAAAGGCTTCCAGGCGGGTGACGCGACTTCCATCCCCTCCATGGCCGACAGCACCGAAATGGCCGGGGTGATGACGCCATCGCCATAAAAAAGGGCCGCGCCCAAGAGGCCGATGCTGAGGATCCACCAGCGCATGCGTCCGGAGTGGCCGACGGCACGGGAAGCCAATGCGGTTACCGCCATGATGCCGCCCTCGCCATGGTTGTCCGCCCGCATCACCACCCAGGCATATTTGACGCCCACCACCAGGATCAGCGTCCAGAAAATGAGGGAAAGGATACCCAGGAGATTTCCGGCGCTGGGTTGCAGGGACATGGCGGACAGACAGGCGCTGAGGGTATAGAGCGGACTGGTGCCGATGTCCCCGAATACCACACCGAGAGCGGCCATGGCCAGCAGGGGAAGCGGTTCTTTGCGGTCGGTCATGGAATCCTCAGGGGACGATAGCGGAATGGGAAAACTGCTTTGGCAGATCCCAAGATGGGCTTGCGGACTATGACATGATAAATAATAGAGCTATCATTACCCCAATGATGCCGCTAACAATAAACCAAGCGCAGAGAAATGTCTGGCAATGAACCAGTCACCATCATCACAAGTTGCAAATGCAAGAAAACGGGCAATCCGTTTTCGTCGCATCCAACCGTTTTCATGGACGATCAATGCCAGATCATATACCTTGCCCATTGCGTAAAAATACTAGAATCGGGAATGGATATAAAGCATTATGCATTGTCCTGATTTACTGGACGAACAGTTTTATTTTAGCATATTATCCCTGTTTGTGGGGATTTGCAACACAACAGATCCTGCTGCGCAGGATGTGTGCGCAGGATATGGTTATGGGCCTGTGCATGTTTCGCGAGTTGCCCTAACGCTGTTTCGGCAGGGAATGCTTGTCAGGAGGTGTCATGCGCTGGAGCCGTTATTGGCAAGATGGAAAGGATGCCATCGCTATATGGCTGGATGGTGACCTGCTCCGCTTGAACGCCCTGGACCTGCCGCCGGATCTGGATCTCCTGCTCGCCGACGGTCCGGTTCTGGCGCCAGACCTTTATCGTCGTCTTCGCCGCCTCCCGGGCAATGCCTTGCTGAATCCGCAGGAGCTTTCTTTCCTACCCCCCGTTCCGGGGCGAAAAATCCTTTGTGCCGGCTTGAATTACCATAGCCATGCCGTGGAAACGGCCATGCCGACGGCGGATTTTCCCAATCTGTTCATCCGCTTTGCCGATACGCTGGTGGGCCATGGGCAAGCCCTGCGGATCCCGCCGGTTTCCACCCAGTTGGACTATGAAGGGGAATTGGCGGTCGTCATCGGCAAGGCGGCAGGGTCGCTGGCACCGGGAAATGCCCTGGATCATGTGGCGGGCTACACGATTTTCAACGATGCCAGCGTGCGTGATTTTCAGTTCCGGGGCAGCCAGTGGACGCTGGGCAAGAATTTCCCGGCCACCGGCGGTTGCGGGCCGGCACTGGTCACTGCCGACGAGTTGCCACCGGGGGCGCATGGGCTATCCTTGCAAACGGAGATTGACGGGGTCTTGCTCCAGGATGGAAATACCGCGGACATGATCTTTGATGTCGCGGCGCTGGTGAGTGCCGTCAGTATCGTTACCCCTTTGGCCGCGGGCGATATGATCATTACGGGCACCCCGGCGGGCGTGGGGTTCACTCGCCAGCCCCCGCGCTTTCTCCGGCCCGGAGAGATCTGTACGGTGCGCATCGAAGGCTTGGGCGCCCTTGTCAACCCAGTCGCCCCGGCGCTTTGCTCCCGGGCCGGGTAAGGGATCCCCATGGGCAATGATCCGCAAGGGCGTGCAACGGAACGGATTTTGGACAAAAATAACAGGCAGTTAGGAATCTCGTCCTAACTGCCTGTTTTATATGGGGTGGCTGATGGGGCTCGAACCCACGACAACCGGAATCACAATCCGGGGCTCTACCGACTGAGCTACAGCCACCATAAGAAGAGAGCGGAAATGATACTGTGCAGAGGGGGAGATAACAAGAGGGCAAGGCGCTGGCTCCGCCCAGCCGGATTGCGGGCGGATCAATCCATGAAGAGCGAACTGACGGAATCCTCTTCGGCAATGCGGCGGATGGTTTCGGCGAGGAGTTCGGCTATGGAGAGGATGCGGATCTTGCTGCAGGCCTGGGCATCGGGGCGCAGGGGAATGGTATCGGTAACCGTGAGTTCGTCGAGGACGGACCTTTCGATGCGTTCGATGGCGGGTCCGGAGAGGACCGGGTGGGTGCAGTAGGCGCAAACCCGGACCGCGCCATTCTCCTTCAGGGCCTTGGCTGCCTCGCAAAGGGTGTTGGCCGTGTCCACCATGTCGTCGACAATGACGCAGGTGCGTCCTTCCACATCGCCGATGATGTTCATCACCACCGATTCGTTGGGGCGGGGACGGCGTTTGTCGATGATGGCCAGGTCCACTTCGAGGCGCTTGGCAATGGCGCGGGCCCGGACCACGCCGCCCACATCCGGGGATACGACGATGAGTCCGGGATAGCTCTGCCGCCAGATGTCGCCCAGGAGGATGGGAGAGGCGTAGATGTTGTCCACGGGGACGTCGAAGAAGCCCTGGATCTGATCCGCATGGAGGTCCATGGTGAGGACGCGGTTGGCGCCGGCGCTGGTGATGAGATCGGCAACGAGCTTGGCGGTGATGGCGGTGCGCGCCCGCGACTTGCGATCCTGGCGGGCATAGCCGTAATAAGGCACGGCGGCGGTGATGCGATTGGCCGATGCGCGTTTGAGGGCATCGATCATGGTCAGCAGTTCCATGAGGTTGTCATTGGTGGGCGCGCAGGTGGGCTGCAGCACGAAGACATCGCGGCCCCGGACATTTTCGAGGATTTCCACGAAGACTTCGCCGTCGCTGAAGGAACTCACTTCGGCGCGGCCGAGAGGGATCTGCAGAAAACGTGCTACGGCTGCCGCCAGGGCGGGATTGGCATTCCCGCTAAAGACCATGAGATTACCGTGGACCATGGTAACTGTTTCCCTCTGCGTAAACGTTTTAGGACGGCATGGGGACCAATTTGGCTGGGGCGCCAGGGATCGAACCTGGGAATGCCGGAATCAAAATCCGGTGCCTTACCGCTTGGCTACGCCCCATCAAAACAAAGCATCCCGGACGAGGTCATGGAGGGGATGACGATTGCATCCCCGCACTGCCCACGCCCGCCAGGGTTTTGGAACGGTGGCCACGATCTGTTGCGCATTTTGCGCATCCTTCGCTTCGGCGAAACAACAGGCACCACTCCCGGTGAGCCGGGGGTGGCGCAGACCCTGTGCCTGAAGCCAGTCGAGAGCGCGGTCAATCTCGGGATAACGCCGCCGAACCGTTGCTTCCAGCGTATTTTTCGTAACCCCATCCAGAAACGCGCTTATTGTGATAGGCGCGTGTTGCCGTGTCAATTCCGGCGCCGCGAAGATCTCCCGCGTTGCCACGGAAACGCCCGGATGGAGCAGGACATAGTGGGCCTCGGGCAGTTCCGGCATGGCCACCAGCCGCTCGCCGATGCCTTCGCCCCAGGCCGACTGGGCAAAGAGGAAAACGGGCACGTCCGCCCCCAGGCTGACCCCCATGGCCATCAGTTCCGTCCGGGTGAAGCCCAGATTCCAGAGCTGGTTGAGGGCGAGCAGGGTGGTGGCGGCATCGGAGGAGCCACCGCCAATGCCACCGCCCATGGGCAACTGCTTGTCGATGTGGATATGGACCCCTTCGCGGATATTGCTCTCGGCGAGGAGTTTTTGCGCCGCGCGGACGGTGAGGTCCGCTGTTTCCGGCACTCCTGCCGGTCCGCCGGTGCGGTGGATGGATCCCGGCGGCAGGGACTCGAAATAAAGGGTGTCGTGGAGATCGATAAACTGGAAAACCGTCTGCAGTTCGTGGTAGCCGTCTGCCCGCCGGCCGACGACGCGGAGCATGAGGTTGAGTTTGGCCGGTGCCGGGTAAGCGCGGCTCATGGGCGCTCACCAAAGTGCCAGCCGGTGATGGCCAGACGCAGGGTGATTCCGTCGGGACCCTGGGCCTGCAGGAGGCTGGGCATGACCAGCCCGCCTATGGGGGCATAGGCGAGATAATGGATGGTCCATTGCTCGGCGTGGATGGTTTCGGGGAGGCCGTCGCCATTGCGTTCGACGCCTTCATCCGGCCTGGGCAGGCCGAGCAGCCAGTCGGGCAGACGCGCCACGGGGAGGGTTACGTGCAGGACCGATTCCAGCAACACCCCGAGGCTGGCGGCCTGCATTTGCTTGCCATTGGCCAGGAGCAGTTGGGCACCTGCAGCGGTGGCGCTGAGGCGGGCCACGGTGCGGCCGAGGGGGTCGCGGAGGGAGACTTCCTGCTGCCGCGGGGTTTCCCGCCAACGGAAGCCAAAGCTTTCCGCTCCCTTGGGCGAGCGCAGGGATGCCTGCCCGCTGGCCTGCCAGGCGGAAAGATTACGCAGTACCTGATCCCGCTCATGACTGGCCAGCACCAGGGAAGGCCGGGGTGCCGGAGGCGGCAGGCTGGCACAACCGTCCAGCAGGGAGGCCATGACGGCCAGCAAGCATAGGGTGCGCCGCATCATGGCCGGGGTCGGGCGATGAGGCTTTGCAGGGCGGCGTCATCGGGGTGGTAGCGTAGCGCGTCCTGCCAGACCCGCCGTGCCTCGTCATAGCGCTGCAATGCCCAGAGCACCTCGCCGAGATGACCGCTGACTTCGGCATCGGTAGGCATGGCGGCGTGGGCCTTCTGCAGATAGGGCAGGGCCTTTTCGTTGAGGCCCTGGACGTGATAGAGCCAACCCAGGCTGTCGAGGATCTCCGGACTTTCGGGGGCCAGGGTGATGGCCTTGTCGAGCAGGGTTTCCGCCTCCCCCAGGCGAGTGTGCCGTTCCACGAGGCTGAAGCCGAGGAAGTTGTAGGCCTGGGCATCGTTGGGGGCGAGGCGGATGACCTCGCGCATGGCCTTTTCCATGGCCGGATAATCCTTGATCCCCTCCTCTATCACGCCCTGCTCGTACCAGAGTTCGGGCTGGTCGGGCAGGCGTTGCAGGGCCTCGTGGAGCACGCTCAAGGCCTCCTGCGCCTTGCCTTCGTCCAGCCGCAATTCTGCCTCCAGGAGCGGGATTTGTGCCTGTTGGGGATAGCGGGCGGCCAGCTCCCGGAGTTGCGCCAGGGCCTTTTCCCGATGTCCGAGCAGGTAGTCGATGCGGGCGCTGCGCAGTTCCACTTCGGGGAAGAGGGGGCCGCCGGTGATGCGCTGGTACCAGTGCAAGGCTTCGGCCCACTGCCCCTGGGCCTCATAAAGCCGCCCCAGATAGTAGATGGGTGCCGGTGAGTGCGGTGCCAGGCGCAGGGCCTCGTGCAGGGCCTGCCTTGCGCCCGCCCAGTCCTGGCGATCCATGTCGATGAGCCCCAGGGAAAGGGCGATTTCCGGGTCCTGGGGGTTTTGCCGGGCCAGGTTTTGGTAAATGCGATAGGCTTGCTCCACGCCGCCCATGCGCAGATAGAGGGAGGCCAGATACTGGCGGGCCATGCTGGCCTCTGGATGACTGGCGGTGAAGCTTTGCATGCTGCGCAAGGCGGCGGTGGGGCCCTGGCTGATGCGCAACGCCTCGGCCAGGGTGATGGCCGCTTCCTGCCAGGCGGGTCGCAGGGCCAGGGCCTTTTGCAGTTGGACGACCGCGGCTCCTACGCGATGTTGGGTCAGGTAGAGGCGGCCCAGGGCGAAATACGCCGGAGCAGAGCGCGGATCCTTGCCGATCAAGGCCTGGAGGAGACGCTGGGCTTCGCCGGGGCGGCCATGGGACATGAGGAGGTCGGCCAGTTGCAGGGTCACCCGGGTATCGTTGGGGAAGCGGGCGACCGTTTCCTGGAGCAGGGCGATGGCACGGTTTTCCTGGCCGGTGGTGAGGAGCAGAGCCGCCTCGTACTGGGCCGCCGCGGCGCTGTCGGGGGCCACCTGCCGCCAGCGGCGGGCCAGTTTGAGGGCGCCGGGAAAGTCGCCAAAGCCGGCGGCGACGGCGGTGGCCCTGGCCAGCACCTTGGCGCTGCTGCTGTGGCGTGCCGCTTCACGCCAGGCGGGTATGGCGAGTTGGGGGTCGTGGCGGAGGGTGGCAAACTCGGCGACCAAGAGATAGTACAGCTGCTCGCCGGTCATGCCGCGCTCCACGGTGCCGGCCCCGGCCACCCCAGCCGCCAGACCCAGCGCAAGGCCGATCATCCCGCCGCGTAGCCTGGCCCCCATCACGCCCATCCACCACCTCCATCCTGTGCAAGGATGGCACAATAACCGCTCGCGAATGGGCTTGCAATCCTGGCGACTGTCGGCCACAATCCGGCCCTTCATCGTCGCCCAGCAGGGACGGTTACGCCATTTACTGCTTCGGTCTGAGTCATCACAGCGCCCCCATTGAAGTTCGGGAAAAAGTGGCCTTTTCTCCGGAGGGGCTGCTGCTCGCCCATCGGGATCTCCTCAGCAAAGGGGTGGCCAAGGAAGTGCTGATCCTGTCCACCTGCAACCGGACGGAGATTTATTACCACGGCGGTTGCGGCGGCCATGCCGATGTCATGCAATCTTGGCTCTGCGAGTTTCACGGTGTCGACCCGCAGATCCTGGCCGGACATAGTTATTTCCATGTCCAGGATGAGGCCGCCCGTCACCTCTTTCGCGTATCCTGCGGCCTCGATTCCATGATTGTCGGCGAACCGCAAATCCTCGGCCAGATCAAGGATGCCTACCAGATGGCCGCTGACGCGGCGAGCGCGGGTCCTTTGCTCAATCGGCTCCTGCATTGGGCCTTTCGCGTGGCCAAAAGGGTGCGCAGCGAAACGGCCATCGGTTCGGCGCCGGTGAGCATCGCCTATGCGGCGGTGAGCCTGTCCAGGCAGCTCCTGGGGACGCTGGAGGATAAGGAGGCCCTGCTCATCGGCGCCGGAGAGACGATGGAACTGGTGGCGACGCATCTACGGGAGCACGGGGTGAAGCGCTTTGCCGTCGCCAACCGGACTCCGGAGCGCGGGCAGCAGTTGGCGCAGCGCATGGATGGGACGGCCTTTTCCCTGGCCCAGATTCCCGAGCTCCTGGCCCAGGCCGACGTGGTGGTCAGCTCCACGGCCAGCCCGCTGCCGGTGGTCACGGTCGCCGCGGTCGCCGAGGCCATGACCCGGCGCCGGAAGGGGGAACTCATGCTCGTGGACCTGGCGGTGCCGCGGGATATCGCTCCCGAGGTGGGCAATCTGGCCAACTGCTATCTGTATACCATCGACGACCTCAATGACATTACCCAGGCGGGACTGCGGGCGCGCCGGGAGGCGGCCCTGGAGGCCGAGGGCATCATCGCCGAGGAGGTGGTGGGATTTCAGCAGTGGCGCGAGAGCCTGGAGGTGGTGCCCGCCATCCGCCGGCTGCGCGAGCATGTGGAAGGCAGCCGCAAAGACGAATTGCAGCGCTTTCTGCGCTACATCGATCAGGGCCAGGATCCGCGGGTGGTGCTGGATGCCTTCTCCAAGGCGCTGATCAACAAGATCCTGCATGAGCCCATCGCCACCCTGCGCCAGCCCTGTCAGGAGGCCACCAGCGAAAACCTGGTGGCGGCCCTGGATATCCTTTTCCATCTCAGCGACGCCGAAGGATGAGTCTCAGTCCGCGTCTATTGGGCCAGTTGGAGCAGTTGGCCTTTCGCCATGAAGAGTTGGCGCAGATGCTGGCCAGCCCCGACGTGGCCAGAGACCCCGGACGCTTCCAGGCCCTTTCCCGGGAACTGGGAGAAATCGCGCCCATCCTCGAACTGCTGCGGGCCCACGAGAGCCGGGAGCAGGATCTGGCTGCGGCCGAACGCATGCTTCTGGAGGAGCGGGATGCCGAATTGCGCGCCATGGCCAGCGAGGAGGCGGAGGCCGCGCGGGAAGCATTGGCGGGCCTCGAAGAGGGCCTGCGCCTGCGCCTGCTGCCCAAGGATCCCAACGACGAGCGCAATGTCTTTCTGGAGATCCGTGCCGGCACCGGTGGGGAGGAAGCTGCTCTGTTCGCCGCCGATCTGGCGCGGATGTACACCCGTTACGCGGAAAACCGCGGTTTCTCCGTTGCCGTCATTTCCGCCTCGGAGTCGGAGCGGGGCGGCTTCAAGGAAATCATCCTGGAGATCAGCGGCCGCGGGGCCTACTCACGCCTGAAGTTCGAATCCGGCGGGCATCGCGTGCAGCGCATCCCCGAAACCGAGGCGCAGGGGCGCATCCATACCTCGGCCTGCACCGTGGCCGTCCTGCCGGAAGTGGACGAGATTGCCGAGATCACCCTCAACCCCGCCGACCTGCGCGTTGACACCTATCGTGCCAGCGGGGCCGGCGGCCAGCACATCAACAAGACCGACTCGGCGGTGCGGATCACTCACATTCCCTCGGGACTGGCGGTGGCCTGCCAGGAAGACCGCTCGCAGCACAAGAACCGGGCCCGGGCCATGGCCCTCCTGCAGGCGCGCCTGCTGGAACAGGAGCAGGAAAAGCAGCAGAGTGCCGCGGCCCAGACACGCCGCCTCCTGGTGGGCTCCGGGGACCGTTCGGAACGCATCCGCACTTACAATTTCCCCCAGGGGCGGGTGACGGATCACCGCATCAACCTCACCCTGTATCGACTGGAAGCGGTGCTGGCCGGCGATCTCGATGCCCTCATCGACCCCTTGATCAGGGAATATCAGGCCGATCTCCTGGCCCGCTTGGGAGAGGATGCCTAAAGATGCCTGTGCCGCTAGGGGATACCCTGCGCCGGGTGGCATCGCGTTTGGGAGCGGTGAGCGACCAGCCGGAGCAGGAGGCGCGCTGGCTCGTGGAGGCCGCTTTGGGCTGTGCTGCGGCCGGCCTGCTGCGCCGGGGCGATCAGCCCCTCCCCGCTGCGGCCGCCCAATGGCTTGGCGAGCGCGTGGAACGGCGCCTGACGGGCGTCCCCTTGCCCTATTGCCTGGGGAGATGGTCTTTTTATGGGCTGGAGATGGCGGTGAATCCCGCCGTGCTCATTCCCCGCCCCGACACGGAGTCACTGGTTGAACTGGCCTTGGGGCACTTGCCCCGGAAGGGCGCGCGACGGGTGCTGGACCTGGGTACGGGCTCCGGGGCGGTGGCCCTCGCCGTAGCCCGGGCCAGACCAGAGGCAGAAATATGGGCGGTGGAGCGCAGCCCGGAGGCCCTGGCCGTGGCCCAAGGCAACGGCCAGGGCCTGGGCTTGGCCGTGCATTGGCTGGCGGGTGACTGGTTTGCGCCCCTCTCCCCGGGGCTCCGCTTCGACCTGATCCTGGCCAACCCCCCCTACCTGGCCGCCGATGATCCCCATTTGCCGGCCCTGCGCCATGAGCCGCGGGAGGCGCTGCTGGCCGGCCCGACGGGTCTGGAGTGCCTGGCGGCCATCGCGGCGCAGGCGCCGGGTCATCTGGCGGCCGGAGGGGTGCTGGGTCTGGAGCATGGCGCGGAGCAGGGGGAGGCGGTGCGCGCCCTGCTCCGCGCCGCCGGCTTGGCGCAGCCGCGCACGCAGCGGGACCTGGCGGGCCGGGAGCGCGTAACCAGCGCCTCCTTCCCGGCCTGAGCCATGCCCGAACTGCCCGAAGTCGAAGTCACCCGCCTCGGCATCCGGCCCCATGTCCTGGGACAAAGGATACTGACGGCCGTGATTCGTGAGCCCCGTCTGCGCCTGCCGGTGAACGCCGATCTGGTGGAACGGGTGGCCGGGCAAAGGATTCATGCCGTCGATCGACGCGGCAAATATCTGCTGCTGGCGCTGGATAGCGGGGCGCTGCTCATCCATTTGGGGATGAGCGGGCAATTGCGGGTGCTCCCCGCGGCCACCCCGCCGCGCCGCCATGACCATGTGGATCTGGTCCTGGATTCCGGCGCCTGCCTGCGCTTCCATGATCCGCGCCGTTTCGGAGTGCTGCGCTGGATCCATGACGGGGAGAAGCACCCCTTGCTCCGGGATCTGGGCCCCGAGCCCCTCGGCGCCGCGTTCACGGGCGCTCTGCTCCATGCCCGCAGCCGGGGCCGCTCCCTCGCCGTCAAGGGCTTCATCATGGATGCGCACACCGTGGTCGGGGTAGGGAACATCTATGCCAACGAGGCCCTCTTCCGCGCCGGCATCGATCCCCGCCGGGCCGCCGGGCGCATCGGCCCGGTACGTTATGAGCGGCTGGCCGCCGCGATCCGCACGGTGTTGGCCGAGGCCATTGCCGAAGGCGGCACCACCTTGCGGGATTTTATCCAGCCCGATGGCAAGGATGGGCATTTTCGACTATCTCTGGCGGTTTACGGCAGAGCAGATGGGCCCTGCCTGCGTTGCGGCGGGCCCCTTCGCAGCGTCCGCATTGGTGGGCGCAGCAGCTATTTCTGTCCACATTGCCAACATTGAAACGCGGGGAGCGTCATGCCCAGTAATCAGCTAGCTCTGTCACCCATCCTGCGCGAACTGCAGGTACTCCGTCAGTGGCGCGACCAGGTAGCCGGGAGATTGCATGACCTGGCGGCGTTGACCACGGATCTGGGCCTGCTGCCCGGTGGTACGGTCCTGCGCCTGGAGACCCTGGCTTACGAGATCGGTCAGGATAATCTGCGCGTGGCCTTCGTGGGCGAGTTTTCCCGCGGCAAGACCGAGTTGATCAACGCCCTTTTCTTTGCCAACGTGGGCGGGCGACTCCTACCCTCCAGTTCCGGCCAGACCACCATGTGCCCGGTGGAGATTCGCGGGGCCCCCCAGGGCAATCCCGGCATGCAATTGCTGCCCATCGCCAGCCGCACCCTGGACGTCACCATCGAAAAGCTCAAAAAAGCCGGGAGCGCCTGGACCCGCATCCCTTTGGGCCTGGAGAGCACCAGCGGGCGGAACGCGGCACTGGCGCACCTGACGGAAACCATCTGCGTGCCCATCGAGGAGGCCCGCCGCTTCGGCCTGTGCCCTCCCCTGAATCGCACGCCCAAGGATCGCGAGAGAACGGTGTGCCCCTCCTGCGGCCTGGGCAAGGTGCTGATCCCGCGCTGGCGGCACGCCCTCATCTATCTGCCCCATCCCATGCTGGACGCCGGACTCACCGTGCTCGACACGCCCGGACTCAATGCCATCGGCGCCGAACCGGAGCTGACCTTCGGCATGCTGGCCGATGCCGACGCCATTATTTTCGTGCTGGGTGCCGATACCGGCGTTACCCAGAGCGACCTTGCCATCTGGGAACAGTATCTGATGCGCAATCCCAGTCAGAAGCAGTTGGTGATCCTCAACAAGGTCGATACCCTGTGGGACGAATTGCGCGACTGGTCGGAAGTGGAGGCGGAAATCGCGCGGCAGATCGATGCCACCGCCGCTCGCCTCGGGGTGCGCCGCGAGCAGGTCATTCCCGTTTCCGGCCAGAAAGGGCTGGTGGCCCGCATTCGCCAGGATGCCGATCTGCTGACCCGCAGCGGCCTGTCCGTATTGGAGGAGGCCATCGCCACCATTCTCGTCCCCGCCCAGGAGGCCAGCATCCGGGCACGCTGCCGGGCCGTGGTGGAGCGGACGGTCATGGATCAGAAGGCCATCCTGCGCGACCAGATGCAAGGAATCATGGCGCAGATGGACAGCATGCGCCGCCTCAAGGAGAAGACCGGCGAAAAGGTGCCCAAGCTGGTGGCCCAGCATCAGCAGGTCCTGCGCTCTTTCGAGGCGGATCGCCGCGCCTTCGAGCAGAAGAAAACCGCCTTTCGCGCCGCAGTGGAAGAGGGACTGCTGGCGCCCCTGGCGCCCGGCACCTTTGACCTGATCATCAGCAACGCCAAGGGCGAAATGCTCTCGGCATGGACGACGGCAGGCATCGTGGAGCGCTTCAAGACCTTCTTTGCCGACGCCATTGCCCGCTTTGACGCTGCCCTCGAAGGCGCGCAGCAGGTGGCGACCCTGGTGGCGGAAGAGTACCAACCCTTGCAGGCCCGCTATCATCTCCCCCAACTGGGTGCCATCCCCTACGCCATCATGCCGCGTCGCGCCGAACTGCTGACCATGGCCGAAAACTACGAGCGTTTCGGGATGAAGCTGGAGATTGCCGTCAACACCCAGGGTGCCGTGGTGCGCAAGGCCTTCCTCACGGTGGCCAGCCGCATCCGCGATTTTGTCCTGGAGACTCGCCATGAGGCCGAAAGCTGGGTGGACGAGATCATGGCCGTCATGAACCGCCAGATGGAGATCTTTCAGGCCAAGTCAGAGGAGGAGCTCGCCGCCCTGGAATCCATTTCCCAGGCCATGGGCAACATCGACACCCGCATCCTGCAACTTCAGCGTGCCCTGGAAGACCGTCAGGCCGACATGCGGCAGGTGGACGCCCGCTGGACGCTCATGCTGCCGCTGCTTCGGCAAGACCATCCCGGGTCAGAGCTTCCGGCCCATAATCGCTAGGCCTGTCCCGTCAACCGCCGAAACTTCTGCTCCAGTTCGCTGGCCGACTCCGGGTGCTGCGGATCGCCGATGATGCAGTCCACCGGGCAAACCTCGCGACATTGGGGGGTGTCGTAGTGGCCCACGCATTCCGTGCAGAGGGCGGGGTCGATCACGTAGATCTGCGGGCCCACGGAGATGGCGTTGTTGGGGCACTCCGGTTCACAGACATCGCAGTTGATGCATTCATCGGTAATCAGTAACGACATACGCTCCTCGTAAAAAGACCAAGTATCGCGCTATGCTATTCCGCGCCAAGCCCCCCGTCCACCTGGCCGTGGAAACGCTGGCGCAGGGCCGCGGCCACCTGCGGCTGGACGAAGGCCGTCACATCGCCGCCCAGACGGCTGATTTCCCGCACCAGGCTGGAAGACAAAAAGGTGTGCTGGTCCGACGTCATCAGAAAGAGGGTCTCCATCTCCGGATTCATCCGCCGGTTGATGGAGGCGAGCTGAAATTCGTGCTCGAAATCCGAGATGGCGCGCAGTCCGCGGAGGATCACGCTGGCGCCTTCGTCCTGCAGGAGGTTGATCAGCAACCCCTCAAAGTCCCGCACCCGCACCCCGGGGATCCCGGCGAGGACCGATTGCGCCAGGGCCAGGCGTTCGCCCAGGGGGAAAATGGTCGCCTTGGGCGTCTGCGCAGCCACCGCTACCACCACCTCGTCAAAGAGCCCCGCCGCGCGGCGCACCAGATCCTCGTGGCCGTTGGTGATGGGATCGAAGGTTCCGGGATAGATGACCCGGCGCAATTTGCCCTTTGCCGCCTCATCCATGGGTCCGTTCCTCCGCAAGGCGTTGGAACAGGGCATAGTGGGAATCACCACAATGCCCGGAGCGATACGGACTCCAGCCCTTGGGCAAGGCCTCCGGCGGCCATTGTTCTGCGGCTGCGCTTTCCAGATAAATCATGGACTTGCCTGCCAGGCAACGGCCGCCGAAGAGCAGCGGCGCCAGCCGTGCCGGCCAACCCTGGTGGAAGGGGGGGTCGGCCAGGATGAGGTCGAAGGATTGGCCGCAGTCGCGCAAAAAAGCCAGGGCGTCGGCACCGACGATCTGTGCCTGGGCAGCGCCGCAGGCCGTCACGTTTTCCGCAAGGATCTGTCGGTGGCGCGGGTTTTTCTCCACAAAAACCACCGCTCCGGCGCCCCGGGAAAGGGCCTCCAGGCCCAGGGCGCCGCTGCCGGCGAAAAGGTCGAGCACCCGGGCGCCGATGATGTCCGCCGCAAGCCAGTTGAACAGGGTTTCGCGCACCACCCCCGGCGTTGGCCGCAGCGCCGTGCCGGGCAGGGTGCGCAGGCGGCGTCCCCGGCAACGGCCGGCAATGACGCGGATGCTCACCGGCCGCCCTGCGCCGGGGCGTTGTTCCATCCCGCCCATCGGTGGATAATGTCCGCCATCATTCCATTCTCCTGCTCTGGCCGCACGTCCATGCTCAATTGGTTCAAGGGTAACAAAACACCGCCACCGCGGGAAACGACCGATCCGGCAGAGACCGCCCCCGCAGGGTTTTCTGCTGCGGAGCCGGTTTCTGCCCCTCCCGCATCGGCAACGGCGGGCTTGCCGGCGGAATCCTCTCCGGCGGAGCCGGGCAAAAAAGGCCTTTTCGCCCGGCTGAAGGAGGGTTTGAGCCGCAGCCGCGAACAGTTGACCAGCGGCGTGGAACGCCTGGTCTTCGGCAAGAAGGAAATCGATGCCGAACTGCTGGAGGATCTGGAGGCCCTCTTGCTTCAGGCCGATCTCGGCATGGCGGCGACCCAGGAAATGATGGCGGCGGTGACCGAAAAGGTGCGGCGCAAGGAGCTCGCCGATCCCCAGGCCCTGACGGCGGCCCTGCGCGCGGCGCTGCTGGACATCCTGCGCCCGCGGGCGGCCCCGTGGTCGCCGCGCAAGGGCGAAACCCAGGTGGTGATGATGGTGGGCATCAACGGCGCCGGCAAGACCACCACCATCGGCAAGCTCGCCGCGCGCTGGAAGGGCGAGGGTTTCGGCGTGCTGTTGGCCGCCGGCGATACCTTCCGCGCCGCGGCGGTGGAGCAGTTGCAGGGTTGGGGCGAGCGCGCGCAGGTGCCGGTGGTGGCCCAAGGCAGCGGCGCCGACAGCGCGTCCGTCATTTACGACGCCTACGCCGCCGCCCGGGCACGGGGCAGCGAGGTGCTCATTGCCGATACGGCCGGACGCCTGCACACCCAGGGGCACCTCATGGAGGAACTGAAAAAGGTCAAGCGCGTCCTGGCCAAGCTGGACCCCGCCGCGCCGCAGCAGATCTGGCTGGTGCTGGATGCCGGCACGGGTCAGAATGCCCTGAATCAGGCCCGTCAGTTCCACGAGGCCGTGGGCCTGACGGGCATCTGCATCACCAAGCTGGATGGGACGGCCAAGGGCGGCGTGGTAGCGGCCGTGGCCAAGGCCCTGCCCATCCCCATTCGCTATGTGGGCGTGGGGGAGGGGGTGGAGGATCTGCGCCCCTTTGATCCCCAGGCCTTTGTCGACGCCCTCTTCGCGGAGAATACCGGATGATTCGTCTGATCAATGTCACCAAGCATTACCCGGGCCGCCACCATGTGCTGCGGGAAGTGAATCTGCACCTGCGCAAGGGAGAAATGGCGCTGCTTACCGGGCCCTCCGGGGCGGGAAAAAGCACCCTGCTCAAGATGTTGCTGCGCCTCGAAGGCGTCAGCAACGGCACCCTGATGGTGAACGGCGTGGACCTGTCCACCCTCAAACGCCGCCATATCCCCGCCTACCGGCGGCGCATCGGCGTGGTCTTTCAGGACCACAAGCTGCTCATGGACCGGGATTTGTTCAGCAATGTCGCCTTGACCCTGCAGGTGGCGGGCCTACCCGACCGGCAGGTGCAAAGCCGGGTGCGGGCGGCCCTCGACAAGGTGGGCCTGGGCGATCGCCTCCGCGAGTATCCCGCCACCCTGTCGGGAGGCGAGCAGCAGCGGGTAGGGATCGCCCGGGCCATCGTCCATACGCCGGAAATCCTCCTGGCGGACGAGCCCACCGGCAATCTGGATCCGCGCCTGAGCAATGAGATCCTCGATCTCTTTCGCGACTTTCATCATCACGGCACGACGGTGCTCATCGCCACCCATGATCAGGGTCAGATCGATCGTCTGGGCCTGCCGGTATTGCGGCTGGAAGGGGGGCGCCTACACACGCCGGAGGATCACCAGTGAATCTGCACATCCGTATCGAAGCGGGCCGGAACGCCCTGTCGGCCTTGGGGCGCCAACCCATTTCCACGGCGATGACCATCCTCGCCCTGGCCATCGTCATTGCCCTGCCGGTGGGCCTCTTCACCGTCCTGACCAACATGGAAAACCTCCTCGGCAGTTGGCGCAATCAGGCGCAAATCTCCCTCTTCCTGCATAAGGACGCGAGTCCGCAAGCGATCCGGCACTTGCAAACGGCCCTGACGCAAACCACAGGCGTGGTCGGGGTGCGCTATGTCAGCGCCGACGCAGCCCTGGCCGAGTTCCAGCAACACAGCGGCATGGTGGCGGCCATTCAGACCCTGGGAGAAAATCCCCTCCCGGCCTCCTTTGTGGTGCAGTTGGATCCGCTCCGCTACCCGCCCAGCGCCCTGCAGCGGCTCATCGGGCATTGGGCGCAGGATCCCGCCGTGGCCACCGCCCAGTCGGATCTCCATTGGGTCGCCCGCCTGCAGGCCATCCTTGCCCTGGGCCAGCGCGCTGCCCTCATCCTGGCCGTACTGCTGGCCCTGGGGGCGGTGCTGGTCATGGGCAACACCATCCGCCTGCACATCGCCCAGCGCCGGGACGAAATCGACGTGGCCAGTCTGGTGGGCGCCACCCGCAGCTTCATTCGCCGCCCCTTC
>Ga0315298_1004244_pt1 | contig 21651 bp, 22 predicted proteins | sample WHS_1_MG_FD_203077 | JGI IMG/M metagenome (GOLD analysis project Ga0315298, IMG submission 203077) | Extremophilic microbial mat communities from Washburn Hot Springs, YNP, Wyoming, USA - WHS_1_MG | ecosystem: Environmental > Aquatic > Thermal springs > Hot (42-90C) | place: USA: Wyoming...
GGTGTTGGCTTTCACACACATGTCGCGGAGAGCAAGAGAGAGGTGGAGCTTGTGGAAAAGGAATTCGGCAGGGGATACGTTGAAGTTTTTAACGATCTCGGGCTCCTCGGCCCAAAATTCCATGCCGTGCACTCGGTTTGGCTTAGCCAACGGGAGATGGAAATGCTCGCCAGGACTAAAAGTAAGGTTGTCCACAACCCAGAGAGCAACATGTATCTTTCCTCGGGCTTCGCCCCGATACCGGAGCTGTTAAGCGCGGGCGTAGATGTGGCGCTGGGGACCGATGGAGGCAACTGCAACAATAACCAAGACATGATAGAGTCGATGAGGGCAGCTGCGTTCCTTCACAAGGTCCACTCTCTGAATCCAACCATAATAAGCGCAAAGGATGTCATGAGGATGGCAACGATAAATGGGGCCAAGGCCCTTGGGTTAGAGGCCCAGCTCGGGTCATTGGAGGCTGGAAAAAAGGCGGACATCGTGATTGTCAATTTAAAGAGCCCCCATATTTCCCCCGTCCACGACCCAATCCCTTCCATAGTTTACTCTGCGAACGGAAACGATGTTGACACCACGATAGTCGATGGAAAAATTTTGATGGAGGGGAGGCGCATCCTCACGCTTGACGAGGACAAGCTTGTGGAGGAGGCTCAGAGGGTTGCGGATGATTTGGTGAGCAGGGCAAAAATCAAATGAGTCTAGAAGCCCGCCAAAATTTGGCCGCCGTCTACGCCCAAAATTTGTCCCGTGATATAGTCCGCGTCATCTGAGGCAAGGAAAACTACGACCTTAGCCACATCTTCTGGTCTTCCTATTCTCCCCAGAGGTATCTGAGGGGCTATCTCCCTCTGAAGGCGATCCATGGTGAAGTACTGCGCGATCATGTCCGTCCAGGTTATTCCCGGCGAGATGCCGTTAACCCTTATCCCGTACTGCCCCACCTCCTTTGCGATGGACTTAACAAATGATATAACCCCTGCTTTGGCCGCAGCGTACGCGGAAGCCCCCGGCGCGCTCAATATCCCAAAGTTTGAGGCAATGCAAATTATCTTTCCGCTTCTTTGTTTTATCATGTGCGGTAAAACTGCCTTGGTGCACAGAAAGACGGCTTTTAAGTTTACGTTTATAGCGTTGTCTAAGTCTTTTTCGCTCATCTCCACCAGCTTTGCTCTCGGATATACGCCAGCGTTATTTACCAGTATGTCTATTTTTCCAAATTCTCTTATGGAGTTTTCAACCAAGCCTGCGACTTCATCGCTTTTTGAAACGTCCGCCTTTAACGCTATTGCCCTTTTTCCAACCTTCATGATCTCTTCAGCAGTTTGTTTTGCAAGCTTCTCATCTATGTCATTAACTACGATGTTTGCACCTTCATTGGCTAAAGCCAAAGCTGTTGCTTTGCCTATTCCCCTCCCAGAGCCGGTGATTAGGGCGACCTGACCAGCCAGCTTCATTTTTATCCAAAAAACATTGGGGGATCAGTTATTTAAGTTTCCCACGATAAAAACAAAAACTCAAAATTTAAAATTCCAAATAAGTCCATAAAAAATAAAGGATCAATTGTTAAATTCGATGGCTCGTGTGGGGGACGAAATAGGGTAAAGCCATCGGCTTTCGCGCATGGATGAATGGCCGAGTTTTTAAATGAACCTTTGGGAACATCGCCCTCAGAAACCAAGGGAATAAGGTTCATCTATGATAGCTCAGGAGATTTTTAGGATTTCGATTTTTCACCGCTTGAGCACTTCGCCCAGCGCTGCCAGCATCTCCTCTATGTCCTCAAATCTGATATATCCCATGTTCCCTATTCTGAAGGTTCGCTCCTTTAGGGCGCCATATCCCTTAGCTAGTTCAAATCCGCGCTCTCGCATCTTTTCGTAAACTTCTGGGCCCGACATCCCCTGTGGGGCATTGACGCAGGTGACTGTCGGGCTCTCATACCCAGGTTTGGGGAAGAGGGTGAGGCCAAGGTTTCTGATTCCTTCGCTTATCATGCGGCTGCGCTTCGCGTACAGCTCCAAGCGCTTTTGTTTGCCCCCCTCCTTTTCGATTATCTCAAGTTCCTTGTTAAGCGCTGCGATTTGAGGGATTGGGGGGGTCATGTGCGTGCTCCATTCTTTTTGCTGATATTGCTCATAAAGCTTGAAATCGAAATACCAGCCCTTGTTCTTCGCCTTCTCAGATCTTTTCAAGGCCCCCTCGCTTATGCTAGCTACTGCTAGCCCAGGGGGAACTCCGAAACACTTTTGGGAACTAGCAAAGCAAACGTCTATGCCCCACTCGTCGACTTTAATCTCAACCCCGCCCATCGCGCTAACCGCGTCGACGAACAAAAGCTTCTCGTGCTCCTTAACCACCTTCGCGAGTTGCGGCAGCGGGTTAATTATGCCCACGCTGGTTTCGTTGTAGGTTATCGTGACCGCCTCCACGTCAGGAGAAGAGGAAAGCTTTTCATCTAAGAGTTCAGGGGTGATCGGGTCCCCAAGCTTTACCTCCAATCGCTCGACCTCCCTCCCGTTGGAGACCCCAACTTCCGCATACCTCTTTCCGAATTCTCCATTGATGCAGCAAAGCATTTTTCTTTCGACGCAGTTTCTGACGGTTCCCTCCATCACGCCTGAGCCAGAGCTCGGGAATAGGAAAACCTGATTTTTAGTCTCTAGAAATTTTTGAAGCCGTTCAACTGTCTGTCTGTGTATTTCTCTATATTCCTTGCTCCGGTGGCTGAACATCTGTATAGCCATCTCTTTTAGAACTTCCGGTCTGCATGGCACCGGCCCAACTGTGAACAGTTTCATTTTATCCCTCCGCAAGCGTCTAGTTTTCTTTTTATCTAATCGCGTGTCATTTATAAACCTAAGCGCCGGCTACCCGCCCCCAAGTGGCGGTAGAAGTGTGATCTCATCGCCGTCTTTAACCATGCTATTTTCGCCCTCAAGAAACTCTATCCTTTGACCGTTCAAAAGAACTATGGAGGGCCCTCTCTTTAGGTCAACGTATTCTCTTAAGCTAGGGTATTTATTTATGATAAGTTCGATTAGGGGCCCAATTCTGGTCTCGTTTTCCAGATCAAATGTCTCGCTTTTTTTCTTGGTTATGTAGGAGAGCTGGCCTATGTACTTGACGTTTACCTTCATGCGGGAGCCCTTATTTCATCCACCACGAAATCTAGGCCAAGTTCCAGGAGCTTTTCCCTCTTAGGTATGCCGGTGCGAATGTCCCAGTTTCTGGCCTCATAGTACTCGTCAAGCATGGGTTCGAGGTTTACAACCCTGCCGGCAGATCCGCCTTCCTTGAATGGTTCCTTCAGAAATCTCTCAGGCAGGCTGTCGTCCTTCCTTGTGATCCCCTCCCTAACGTTGAAGGCCCTCTCTAAATTAACTATCCGCTCGCCAATTTTTTGCAGCTGGCTAGGGCTGAGCTCTATCCCCGTCGCCAGCGAGAAAAGTCTGGACTGCTTTTCAAAACCCAATTTCAAAATTTTTGTGAAGGTAGAGGAGAAGTGTGAGTAGTGAGTTTTACAAGTGCCCAATGAGTCTTCGATCGCCATGAGTTCCTCCTGCCACTTAACAAGTCTTCCCTTCCCCTTAACTCCAAACCTATTTGCCGCTTCAGCTGAGCCAAAAAATTTTATTCCCTCCTCCGGTTTGCCTATATACTCAAAAACTGGCAGAGCACCCAAGTGGTCTGCCCCCCGCGGCGCGGTTACATAACCAAGGGTAAACCCGGTCTGACCTCGCGGGTCGCCACCTATATGTTCAAGCCCCTTTGTGTGCATGGCATATTTCTCAGAACCTCTGCCTATTATCTCTGAGGCTATTTTCACCCCTTCTCCCAGGATTTTTCCAAGGCCCTCCTTGAAAGCTATCTGTCTTATTAGCTCAAGAACAGTTTCGTAATTCCCCCACCTCAAATCGAGTCCTCCGACCTCCTCTTTCGTCAAAATTCCTCGCTGGTAAAGCTCCATCGCGAACCCTATCACGCTTCCGCCGGAAATCGTATCTATCCCGTACGCGTCCGCAAGCTCGTTTGCCTTTATTATTGCATCCAGTCTGCCGACGCCGACATTCGATCCCATCATAGAGAGCGTTTCGAATTCGGGCCCTTTGCCCGCGAACCCCTTGAATGGCCCAGATCTAATGACTACATAACGACAGCACCTGTTCCAGCATCCATAGCATCCCTGCGCTTTCCACAGGTACTTCTCCCGCATTTCCTCCCCGCTTATCGCCTCCTCGAACTCGAACTTCCCCAGTTGAAAATTGTGCGTAACCAATGCGCCGTTTGCCCCAAGTGAGCGAACCAGAAATGATGTGCCGAACATCGGCGCGGTCTCAGCGCTTCCCTTATCGCTCTTGAGGGTCTCGATCATGTCATCAACTTCAGCTTGGAATTTCTCCGGCTCAGCGACTTCTACAGGTTTGGTGCCGATCGTGACGATGGCCTTGAGTTTCTTTGATCCCATCACCGCGCCCCCGCCGCATCTCGCCGCAGCCTTGCCCTCCGTAAAATTCCCAACGCTTATTATCGAGGAGATCCTCACCAAATTTTCTCCAGCTTGGCCGATCGCAAATATTTGGGCGTATCTCTCCCCAAGATCCTTCATTATTTTATCGCCGGCAGAGAACGTAGTTTCCCCCCAATATGCGCTCGCATCCTTTATCTCAGCTACATCATCGTGCACATACAGGTAGCAAGGTTTCTCACTTTTCCCCTTGACCACGATTGCATCAAAGCCAGCATATTTCAGCTCGGCGGCGAAATGCCCGCCCGCATTAGAATAACCGTAAATCCCTGTTAGGGGGGACTTAAAGGTAAAATGCGTTCTTGAGCTCCCTGGTGCGGATGTCCCGCTTAAAGGACCGTTGCTGCATATTAAAACGTTATTCCCGCTGAACGGATTTGTTTGAGGCCCGACGCTATCATAAAGGACTTTTACCCCCAGCCCCCTTCCCCCTAGAAAATCCTTTGCATATTTTTTTGTATCAATGTGGGAAAATTTTCTGGTGGTGAGGTCAACTTCTAATATTTTCCCGGCGTAGGCTTTCAAAAAATTTCACCCAACGATGGCCTTGGGGTAAAGCTTTGCGAGCTTCTCAGCTTCGGAGAAATTCTTCTCTATTGCTACATCGTTTATGTCGACGATCTTGAGGGCGACGGGCGGGCAGTACTTCACGCATAAACCGCACAGATCGCAATTGATAGCCTTTCCAGTGTCCGGATGAAGTTTCATGGCCCCAAACGGGCAGGCCTTGACGCATTCCCCGCATCCTATGCATTTTTCCTTGTCCACGATGACTATTCCATGCGCCCTCCTAATCGCCTCCACTGGGCACGATTTGGCGCAGGGGGCGTCGTAGCAGTGCCTGCATGCTAGGGCGTAGTCCAGCGCAGGACTTTCTATCCTCACAACTTCGATCCTTGCCCTCGCCGGGCTGAAGACTTTATCGTGGCAATAAGAGCAGATCAATTGACAGTATCTGCATCCCGTACATTTCTTCGGATCTACAACCAGCAATGGGCGAGGAACTCGCCTTTTGATTATTCTACCCTCCTCTTCCAAACGACCACCTTTTATATTCTAAAGAGGGATGTTTTTAAATCTTATTATCCCCTCCCTATTTTTTGGCGCGTCTATAACTATGTTATATTTTTCATTTAAATCTTGGTTGGCACGTTTGACTGGCATTAAGCGCACACCGGTCGTCCAATAAGTTAAGAAAAGAGCCATAAAAAATGGGAAAAGAGAAAAAAATAGTTCATGCCCTCCCTAGGGGCTTTCCCACCTCTTCGAATCGCTTAAGAAGGGCGTCAAATAGATTTTTCACCCCAAATCTTAAAGCGTCCGTAGCTGGTAGCCCTGTTTCTTGCTCCACTTGTCTAATAGCGGCTCTGACCTCTTCGTCCGTCCTCTTATAACCATTTATAGCGATTCCGACTACTTTCGTCTTCGGGCAGACCGTCTCTATCAATTTAGCCTCCTCAGATGGCTTTGGAACGCCGAACTGCGGAAAACCATCTCTCCCCTTTCTGAAAGGATCGTGGACTATGATGGTTGCGTCAGGCCAGCATCCGTAAATCACACCCAACGCGTCTTGGCCGTAAGCTCGATGGGAGAGTGACCCCTGCCCCTCGACAAAAATTACGTCTTTGCCCATCGCGGCGACGTCGACGACCATCTTTTCTATTTGCCCGGAGACAAAGTCCGCAGGTATCGCGTCGATGCAGGCCCCAGCATCTCCGCCCAGCATCATTGTTGTCTGGCCAGTTGCAACAAAACCGGCTTTAAATCCCCTGCTCTCTGCCTCCTTTATAAGCTCGAGTATGGCTATGTTTTTTCCGGAGGCGGCGTCAGTTGACATGATGGCAACAATTGGAACCTTTAATTTGTCCACGTCCCCTTGGGCGACTCTCAAACCCTTCGGCGGTTTTCTTAGGTCGTGGAGCTTCACTTTATATCTATTCGCCAGCCTTGCAAATTCTGGGTCGTCGCTGAAAAAGTAGTGGAGACCGCTGACTATGTCTAGATGATTTTTGATGGCGCTTTTTATTATGGCTCTCCACTCCACCGGCAGTCCCCCGCCCGGCGGCGCTATCCCGATTATGAGGACCTTTGGCTTGTATTTCAGAGACTCCTCGAAATTCTTTACCACCGGTATTCCCTTTCTTCCGATGTTCAGGACCTCACCTGCGTCCTGTCCCGCCTTGTCCTCGTCTATCACGGCAACTATTTTGAACAAACGTCCCCCGTAAATCACGAGGGAGTTTGCGGTCTTGCCTTCCAGCGTACCGAACGCCTTGTTTGCCAAAATTACAGCATTTTTAGGCTTCGCCATTTTTGACACCTTTTTTTACTGAGAAGATACTAACATTTACATTTAAAAAGGTTAGCGCAGCAGGCAGCAGACATCATTCTCCTTTTACCGCTTTGAGCCCAAGCTCAAACGCTTTTAGGTTTACTCCCTCTGTACCCTTGGGAACATTTTCTCTGATTACCCTCTTGAGCGTTTCATTTGAGAACGGCAGTTCCACAGCCCCTGCGAGCGCGCCAAGCATGACGACGTTCATCGATCGAACGTTCCCAGCCTGCTGGGCGAGGGATGTGGCATCGATGGTTATAATTTTTCCATTCAATTTTTTGACAGCATCAGAGATCGCCTCCAAGCTTGGATATTCAGCCCTGCCCACGTTGACATCCATGGGGCTCCACACCCTCGTGTTGGTCAGCAGTAAACCTCCTTCCTTTAAAAATTTCACAACGTTTCTAAGCCCCTCCAATGGCTCGAGCGCTAGCACAATGTCTGCACCGTCCTTCTGAACGAGGGGCGAGTGTATGTCCTTGCCTATCCTGACGTGGCTTGCCACCGCCCCCCCTCTCATCGCTGCACCGAAGGTTTCTCCCACCCTCGCGCGCAGCCCTTCCTCAATCGCAGCCATGGCAATTATATGGGATGCCAGCACACTGCCTTGGCCCCCCACTCCCGCAACAATCATGTTTAGTTCAGTCATTTCACTCACCAACAATTATCGCGTTGAAAGGACAAACCTGGGCACACATCCCGCATCGCACGCATATAATCGGGTCTATGCCTGCCTTTCCGGTTTTGGTCTCTCCTTTAAATGTGATGGCTGGACAACCAAAGCTAACGCAAATTTTGCATCCGGTGCATTTGTTCTCGTCCACGTACACATCTCCGTAAGCTTTGTACTGTTTTAGCCGGATCGCCTGCAATGTGCAAACTCCTCTCGCAACCACAATGGAAAAATCGTCCTTTTTAAGCGCTTCCTCAATTGCTGCCTGGGTTTCTTTAATTTTGAAGGGGTCCACAGTTCTGATGTTCTCAACCCCGCACGCTTTTGCGACGTCCTCTATGCAAAGGACTTTTGCTTTCTCGCCGGTTGCGGTCACGCCGGTCCCAGGGTTCGGCTGATGGCCTGTCATCGCAGTCCATGAGTTGTCAAGCACCATGAAAAGCCCCTTTACCTTGTTGTAAACTGCATTTATCACGGCAGGGATACATGCGTGGAAAAAGGTGGAGTCACCAGCCACCGCGACCAGCGGGCCATCCTTGTAGCCTGCGTGGAACTGTCCTTGCAGCAGCCCTATACCTCCGCCCATTATGTAGTTCGTGTCAAGCGTTTCGTAAGGGGCATCGATCAGGTATCCAACAGATTCCGTCGAGAAGCTTGGCTTCACGACTTTCCCAGATATGCCATAGCCTCCTTGTTCATAGCAACCTATGTCCCCATTTATTATGGGCACCTTTGCCCCAGCTTTTCTAAGGGCTATTTTCAAGGCCCAGTAGCTGCCTAGGTGGGGGCAGCCTGCGCACAGGGTTGAGGACCTCGGGGCGACCAGCTTTTTGACTTCAGCCCTTATCCGCTCGCGAGCTTCATTTTCCTTTAGCTCAAGTCCCATTACCTTTGACAAAGCTTTTTCAACGATATCTACATTCAGTTCCCCAACCGGAGGGATGACGCCGGAGTTCCTCCCGTGCAATTTTAGACTTGGGTTCACATCCTTGGCAAGGCCCCTGACCTGCAACTCGATCAATGGCTCTCCTTCCTCGACGATTAGCACCTCATTTAATTGCTTAATAAAGCTTGAAGCGAGCTTCTCAGGGATGGGCGCTGGGGAGCCAATCTTCAGAAACGCAATTTTGTCCTGCAACTTCATAGCTTTAATGGCATCTCTAGCGTAACTTGCGGCTATCCCCGAGGCGATTATGCCTAAGGTTTGACCTTCCTTGATTTCCATTTCATTCCAGGGCAGCTCCTCGACGATCTTTTTTATCTCTGGGGCTCTCTCATGTAGCCACCTGTGTTTCTCCACAGGGCCTGGCGGGCCGTAAACATTCCAGCGGTAGGGGATTTTATAATGTTTGTCGAAGACTGGCTTCCTCTTCACCCTTTCAATTTTTCCAAGCGTCACGTCGCCCGAGGCGTGGCTTATCCTTGCCACAGATCTCACAAAGACTGGCAGCTCAAGCCTTTCTGAAAGTTCAAACGCGTATTTGGTCATATCCTTTGCTTCCTGCTGGTCCGCCGGCTCCAAGCATGGGATCTCGCCGTAAAAGGATGCGAACCTGGTGTCCTGCTCGTTTGATGAGTAGTGCGCGTCAGGATCATCAGCCACAACTATCACAAATCCCCCTCTGACCCCCCCGTACACCAAGGTCATGAACATATCCATGCACCAGTTCAGGCCGGCGTTTTTCATCGACGTTAAGGCCCTGACTCCGGTTATTGCGGCGCCTGCAGCGACTTCGAAGGCGACCTTTTCGTTCGTGGACCACTCTGCGTGGAAACCAAGCTTAGGTGCCACCCTTGCTAGAGTCTCCATTATTTCAGATGCAGGGGTTCCAGGGTAAGAGGCTGCAACCTGCACTCCAGCCTCGATGGCCCCCCTCGCAATTGCCTCGTTTCCCATCAATAGGACTCGCTTTCCGGGCGAGTCTTCCATTACAATATCTGCCATTTTTCAACCACCTCTAATTTTTGAATATCGCGTCAAAGCCGCGAGCGCGCGGACTGCGCGGGTAGGACTTTGGTAAACAGGTATATGAAGTTTTTGCATTTTTTCCCGCTCCTCCTTTTCAGCATGACCGCCGCCAAGCATTACTGGGACTATTGTTTTTCCTGCGCTGAAGTGCCTTGCGATCACATCAGCTATCCCCGGCATTGGATCTCCGACTATTACGATTATGGAATCTATGCCCCCATCATCGCACAGGATAGTCAGCGCGTCGTCATAGGTCTGCGAATTTGCGCTTCCGGTTAAGTCTAGGGGATTCCTCAGGATGCATTCGGGCGGCATCTCACTCTTAAGCTTCTCACGCAGTTCATCTGAAAGTTCGATCACGTTGAGTCCGAGTTCCTCACATGCGTCCGTGGCGAGAATTCCAGAACCTCCAGAGCTTGTGACGATCACCACCCTATCGCCTTTAGGCAATGGAAGAGTTGCAAAAGCCTTACATGCGTCGTAGAGCTCTTCGATCCCGTAGACTCGGATAGCTCCGGCTTTTCTTAGGGCCACGTCGAAGATCGAGTCTTTTCCCACCAATGAGCGAGTGTGTGACATAGCCGCCTGAATTCCCTTGCCCGTCCTTCCCCCTTTTAGCACGAGCACGGGTTTACTTTTTACGGCCGAGCGCAGGGTTTCTATAAATTTTCTGCCGTTGCGGGTGCCCTCAATGTATAAGGCGATCACCTTCGTCTCCTCGTCCTCGGCTAAGTACTCCATGAGCTCGATCTCGTCCACGTCGCACTTGTTCCCGAGCGCCACGAATTTTCTTATTCCAATTCCTTCATCCTCTGCCCAGCATTCCAGTGCCGCGAATATGGTGCCGCTCTGAGAGATGGCGGATATCGTCCCCTTGCTCTTTACGAGAGGCCAGCTCGCGCAGAGACCGACCGCGGTGCTGTTTACGCCTTGGCAGTTTGGTCCAACTATCCTGATTTTTGCTTGTTTAGCCGCTTCGAGCATCTGGCGCTCGAGTTCCTCGCCTGCGGCACCCGTCTCTCTGAAACCGCCTGAGATGACCACAGCCGCCCTGACGCCCTTTTTGCCGCAGTCAGCTATGACCGATGGGACGAACCTTGCTGGCACTATAATCACTGCCATCTCAACTTCTTCAGGCACGTCTTTTATCGATGGGTAACATTTCAGTCCTAGGATCTCGTCTGCCTTTGGATTTATTGGATAGATCTTCCCAGCGAAGCCCGCTTTGATTATGTTGTTCAAAATTTCGTGTCCTAGCTTTCCCTGTTCCCTCGAAGCGCCTATCACCGCGACGCTCTTTGGCCCGAAAAAACTTTCTAAACCCATGGTGTCCCAACATTAATTTACTGAAATTTATAAAAAGCTAACCGTTTATGTTATGGAGGCGGGCTTTATCAATCCTTTAATAAAAGGAAGCATTATGGAAAAAGAGGCGTGAGGAAATGGTGGGCTTAAAAGGAGGTCAGCTTGAGATTTTGACAAGGGACCAAGTTTACTCCATCCACCAGGCCACGATGGAGATTCTTGAGCGCGTTGGGGTTAAGGTTCAGGAGCCAAAAGCAATTTCAATTCTAAAGGAAAACGGCGCCAACGTGGACGAGAGGTCACAGCTTGTAAAAATCCCTGAGCAAATGGTCAAGGAGGCGATTAAAAGGGCGCCGCGCAGCTTCACGCTTCATGCGAGGGAGAGCCGCTACGACGTCAGGATAGAGGAGAGGAGGGTTTACTTTGGCCCCATGATAGGGCGCAAAAACATCCTTGACTTAGAAACAGGAAGGAGGCGCCCGACGAACCTTGAGGACGTGAAAAACCTCGTGAAGCTGACAGACGCGCTTGAAAATTATCGCCTGATACATAGCGGGGCGGTCATGCCCCACATAGAGGGAGTAAGGGACGAGGTGGTGCATGTAGTTGGCTACCTAGCCGGCGTCCAGAACACATCCAAAGTAATTAAAGCCACTGCTAGGGGGTCTAAGAGGGCCAGGGACTGCCTGAAGATGGCTTCGATCCTCGCCGGCGGAGAGGAGGAGCTTGTGAAAAAGCCAATGGTTTACACCACTGTGAACCCAATAAGCCCCCTCCAGCACTCGCAGGAGATGACTGAGGGGCTTCTGGAGTACGTGAGGCTCAAGCAGCCAGTAGACATAGCTCCCGAGATCCAGGCCGGGGCTACGGGCCCCGCTACTTTGGCAGGGGTGCTCGTGCAACAATACGCCGAGATACTCAGCGGCCTGACAATAGCCCAGTTCGCAAGCCCCGGGGCGCCGATATTTTGCGGCACGTGTTCGACTATAATGGACATGCGCAGGGGGCACATCGCCCTAGGGGCAATCGAGGCCGGGCTGATAAACGTGGCCCACGCACAGATAGCCAGGTTTTACGGCTTGCCTTGCAGGGGGAGTGCCGGTGACACGGAGTCTAAGGTGATAGATGTTCAAAATGGGTACGAGAGGGCGATGAATCTGCTTTTAGTCGCACTGGGGGGGATAAACTACATCTTTTACCCGGGCACCCTAGAATCGGCTCTCACAATAAGCCTTGAGCAATTGCTCATAGATGACGAAATATGCGGTATGGTATATCGTGCCCTGAGGGGGATTTCAGTGGACGAGGATACAATAGCTAAAGAAGTCATCGCCTCTGTAGGTCCCGGGGGGCATTTCTTGGATAAAAGGCACACCCTGGAGTTTTTCGCCAAGGAGCAATATTTGCCCAAGCTTAGCAACAGGGACGCAAGGGAGGACTGGGAAAGGGCTGGGGCAAAAGACCTCTGGGCTGTGGCGAGAGAAAAGGTCAAAGAGATCCTATCGAAACACGAGCCCACACCCCTCGACAGAAGCGTTGAGGATGAGCTGGTCTCGTACGTCAAGGAGGTTGAGAAAAGGGAGTTGAGTGGAAGGTGAAAAACTATGAGCACACCATACCAGGAAGTCGTTAAGCTCGAGGAAAAGCTACGCGCGCACAGGCACTGCGCTTTTTGCGGTAAGGCTTTTGTCCCAACGCCTTCACAGCAAATCTTTTGCAGCGATGAATGCACAAGGGCTTCAAAAAAGAGGGAGAAGTGGGCGAAGCTTATGTTCATAATCCCACTGATTATCTTGGTAATACTTTTCCTGCTCGCAGGGATTTTAAAATGAAGCTCTGCTAATGCTGTATCCCTCGCATTCGAATACGGTTTTGAAAAATAGCGAAGGGAAAAACTATGTATGAAATTGTTGAGAAGAAAGTGCTGGCGCCGGAGATTAAACTTTACAAGGTGAATGCCCCATTGGTTGCGAGGAAGGCTAGGCCCGGTCAATTCGTCATTTTAAGGGTTGGCGAAAGGGGTGAGAGGATACCTCTAACAATTGTGGATTTCGATAGGGGAAAAGGAACTATAACCATAATTTTTCAGGAGGTGGGAAAAACAACCAAGCAATTAGGTCTCTTGGGGCAAGGGGACTGCATTCTTAACCTTGTAGGGCCGCTCGGCATTCCTCTTGAGGAGAGATTTTTTGGGACCGTGGCATGCGCAGGCGGAGGGGTAGGGACCGCTGAAGTTTATCCTTTAGCGAGAGCCCTAAAAAACGCAGGGAATTTTGTGATTTCAATAATTGGTGCGAGGAGCAAAGAGCTTCTGGTGTTGGAGCATGAGATGCGCGGGGTCAGTGATGAGCTTTACATTACAACCGATGACGGGTCAAAGGGGATCCGCGGCTTCGTCACCGAGCCTTTAAGGGCAATGCTCGACGGCGGAAGAAAAATAGACCTCGTGATAGCCGTAGGGCCGGTGCCAATGATGAAGGCCGTTTCGGATCTCACCCGCGAAAAGGGCATAAAAACTTTGGTCAGTTTAAACCCCCTCATGTTGGACGGGATGGGGATGTGCGGGGTGTGCAGAGTTACAGTGGGGGGCAGGACGAGGTTCACATGCGTGGAGGGCCCTATGTTCGACGGTCACGAGGTGGACTTCGATGAGCTTAAGGCAAGGCTTCAAACTTATTTCGAGCAAGAAAGGCTTTCGCTTCAAAAATTTCACGGTTTGGTGAAGTAGCATGCTGAGAAGGCAGCCGATGCCTGAGCTGGATCCGAGGGAGAGAATTCATACTTTTGACGAGGTCGCTTTGGGGTATAATGAGGAGCAGGCGATTGAGGAGGCGAAAAGGTGCCTTCAGTGTCCCCGCCCTACCTGCGTTCAGGGATGTCCCGTGGGCATCGATATCCCCTCATTTATACTGTGCATAAGGGAAGGGAGATTTGAGGATGCTGTAAAAGTTATCAAGAAGAAAAATCATCTGCCCGCGATCTGTGGCAGGGTCTGTCCTGTTGAGGAGCAGTGTGAGAACTCATGCATACTAAACAAAAGAGGCGAACCAATAGCGATAGGGAATTTGGAGAGATTCGCTTCAGATTGCGAGAGGAGGAGCGGAAGCAGAGTCATCGAAAGGGCCGAGCCGACTGGCAAAAGAGTTGCAGTTGTGGGCTCAGGCCCAGCTGGACTTACAGCCGCCGCGGATCTTGCAAAATTTGGCCATGAGGTGACGATATTCGAGGCCCTTCATGTGCCCGGAGGGGTTCTCATGTACGGGATCCCCGAGTTCAGGCTCCCGAAAAAAATCGTGGAGGAAGAAATAGATTATGTGAAAAAACTTGGGGTCAATATAAAAACGGATGTTCTGGTGGGGAGGACAATAACTGTGGATGAGCTTCTGCAAGAGTTCGATGCTGTATTCATCGGCACCGGGGCAGGACCTCCCCAGTTTCTCGGCATACCTGGAGAAAACCTTGCGATGGTATTTTCAGCAAATGAATTCCTGACTAGAGTAAACTTGATGAAAGCGTACGATTTCCCCGATTATGACACCCCGATTAGGATTGGCAAGAGGGTTGCTGTCATAGGTGCGGGTAACGTGGCTTTTGATTCGGCTAGATCTGCTTTGAGGCTCGGCGCGGAGGAGGTTAGCATAGTGTACCGCAGAACTGAGAAGGAAATGCCTGCCCGGCTGGAGGAAATAAAAAGGGCGAAAGAGGAGGGAGTTGAATTTAAGCTGCTGACGCTCCCTGTCAGGTTGCTTGGGGATGAGAAAGGATGCGTGAAGGCCATGGAATGTGTAAGAATGGAGCTTGGGCCACCGGATTCGTCTGGTAGAAGATCCCCTGTCCCAATAAAGGGCTCTAATTTTGTTTTCGATGTTGACACAGTAATTGTGGCGATAGGTCGCACTCCAAATCCGCTGGTTCCCTCCACGACAAGTGGGCTGAAGGTTTCAGGGAAGGGCACGATAGTGGTTGATGACGCAGCTAGGACGAGCAGAATTGGCGTGTTCGCCGGAGGAGACATAGTCACAGGTGAGGCCACAGTGATAAAGGCAATGGGCGCCGGTAGGAAGGCCGCCTCAGCCATACATTCATACGTTATGCGAGAGAAAAATTGGCCGTCTTTCTAAATGTAAAAATTGCCGACCTCAAATTTAGAATAGGAAAACAATTATTTACAGCCTCCGCTATTCTATTTGGAGCCCCGTGGGGTAGCGGACAGGCAAAACCCCGCAAAATCCTGCCGGCCTTTGGAGCCGGCGACGGCGGAAGGAAAGATCCTGCCGAATTCGAATCCGCCCGGGGCTACCACAAAATTGAAGTTGGCATCAGCTTTTCTAGCTTTTAGCACGTGCGGTATGTCGTGACTCCCCGCTTTAGCGTTGGGCCTCTCTGTGACCGGCCCGAAAGAGCTGCTTTATGCGAAGAAAACATGTCTTTAAAAAACATTTGCATTTGATGGAGATATCTCAGCCCAGGCAAACAACCCTTTTATGCCCTTCAGGCTAAGTTAACACGGCGGGGATGGAAGCCCGCAGAGGCGGCCGAACCGGAGCCTACGGGCAACGGGGAGCCGCGAAAAAACCCGGGCGAAAAACCGGGGAATGTCGCGGATAAACGCCCGGCGGCAGGGCGGGAGGCAGCGACTGCGGGAGAAAGATCCCGACGCGAAAAGACGCCGGGTTGCGGAAGTGGTCGAGATTCTGCAGCTCGTTGATCCAGTAGCGGAAGGATCGAAATCCCCGCCTTTTTATTTTGATTACTTTCAGAGCTAAAATACGATACCTATTCCCAGGAGGTCAAGAAAGTACGCGTGAAAATTAAACAATTAAAATTCTTGGCTTTCAAGCCGATTGAATTTTTCATATGATTCGTGTTTTAATTTTTCTATAGCGAGAAAGTCTATCTGCGTGCTTATCGATAATATTCGCGTGTTTTTCGAGCTTCATGATGTGGTCATCTATTTTTTCTATATGTTTGTCTAGGTGTCTGGTGTGTTCATCAAGCTTGCGAAAGTGAACTAAAATCAAATAAATTACTGCAACTTCAACCGATACCGCAATGAGCTCTAGTATGAGCAACAGGGTTTGGATGTCCATCTCATCCCAAATGTTTCATATTTTTTGGCATAATCGCCCTTTAGAAATTAGATAACTTTTTTTAAATAATCTCCGATGATTTGAAATAACTCTACACGGCGTTTTGTTGCAATAAACCTTTTTAAAATACAGCGGGGCGAGAATCGAGAATGGAAAGCGATTTATTGTGTGAGCCGAAATTTAAAACAGCCCCGTGGTGTAGTGGACAGGGCAAGGGCCCCCATAAAAGCATGACAGGCTCTGGACCTGTCGACGGCGGTTCGAATCCGCCCGGGGCTACCACAGCACTTTTTTCAGCCCTTTTTAAGAAAAATGCTGGCGAAAATCGATTGATTTCCTCGTTTTATGTCAATCCCGGCCTTTTTTTGCTAATTTTTTAAGGAAAGTATTCGAGAAAAAGGCTCAGTTTTTAGCCTCTTCCCTTTGCCGTTTTGACTAGCTAGGATCGAGAGGGTCAAAGCGGTGGTCTCGCACTTTTCGGTTGTGCCTACTTCGCGTATATGCATGCCCATGCGTTTGCATGTTGCACCTCTACGGCGAGCTTGGCGCAGAGGATAAAAATTTTTACAAGGGTACAACGCATAAAATAAAATTTTAATTTTCAGACCTCGCAGGTTACGCGCAGCACGCAGTGACGATCAGAGACAGCGCTGCCATTAATAAGCCGGTAAGCCCGCCAGCGTATGTTGCCTGCAGTAGACAAAACGTGGCGCCCGTGAGAAGAACCCCCTGCACTGTGGTGAATAGCCACCTGCTGGCGGCCTTTTCAAGCTTTAAAAACTCGACGAAGTTGTCAATCTTAGAAGCTTTTTTCATCATCGCCCAATACCAGACGGTGCCAAAAATAAGAAAGATCGCGCAAAGTAGCACGGATATTCCACCCTCTCTTTCGAAGGGCGCGCCGAAAGGCATCGCAACAATTTCAAAAACTGCGGCGGCAATAGCCATAATTATCAAAACGGAGAACCATCTGGTCAGCCACCTTTTGAACTCCTCGGTGCAGACCTTGATTAGCTCCCCATTTTAACCACCTCGAGAAGTCAAATCACTTCGACTTACTTGGTGGTTAGTCAGGGAATCAGTTCTGCGCCTACTAAGTTCTTAGCGGCCTTCGAGAATATATCATCTTTAGATACTTAAAAACTTTTCGTTTAACAATTTAACAAATTAACTTAAAAACGTTTAAACAGATTAGCTTAACTTTATTCAAAATTTAACATGTTTCCAATAGGCCTATGCGTACTAATAGAAGACTAACGAAACAATTACGATTCCGTCCTACCATAAAAGTCGATTTCATCAAATTCCCTAATAAAAGAAAATTATTCCAATCTCTTATTGCTTTCACATTTTGTTGAGAAGGTTTGACAGTTTAGGGAATCTTGGACTTCAACAATTTTTCCGTCATCAACACTCCGGGTCCTTTGGGAAGTTTGATCCTTCCATCAATAATGTCCCCCCTCGCCTCGTTGAGCATCTTTTTTAGCCTTTGAGGAATGCAATCTTCAAAGTTATAAAAGGGAGCAAGATAAACCCCGCCCTCGGCGATGCCGTAGTAATAGGCCGGCTTTATTTTTCCCATGTTTATAATGCTTCCCGCCACAGCCTTGTAAATTAGGGAAGCGTTCCAGACCAGACTTGTAACCACAACTTCAGGAGCTACCGAATGCATGTCCGCCTGAGAGCCAAAAGTCAGAGCCCTTCGCGTTTCGTCGCAGGCTTTGATCGCCCCCAATGTTGGTCCGTGGCCTTGGCCGTACACAAAATCTGCTCCATTGTTGATCATTTCCAGTGCGAGATCTTTCGCCCTCGAAACATCAGTAAAGGTATGCGCCACAGCATAGTCTAGCTCAGCCATAGGGTTGATTCTTTTTGCCCCCATTAGAAAACATTCCTTCCACTTTTCTATGTCTGGAATGGAAAAAGGGGAAATGTAGCCAAGTTTATTAGTTTTGGTAAGATATCCCGCTATCATCCCCGCTAAATAGCTTATTTGTCTGAAGTCTACAAGCACTATGCCAACATTTTTGGGCGCATTTTCTATGGATGTGACCGTGATCGCCACAAAGAATTTTGTAGTAAACTCCTTCGCCACCTCGATAACAGACGCGGCGTATTGCCCCCCGTGTGCAAAAATTATGTCAAACCCGCGGATGGCATAGTCTCTTATCTCCTCCGACGCCTCTTCTGGAGGGACGCTTTCCTTGAAGGAAACATCGCATCCAAAATTTTTTGCAATTTCCATTAGCGCCCCGTATGCGGGGCCATTCCAAGAGATATCCGTGATCGCGTCGGATAGTATCATCCCGATTTTCCATTTCTGTCCAGAAATTTTTGGTTCGGGTTTTAGATCCATTTTACACAAACCCTTTTTGAATTTAGTGCCAAGTCAGCATGAGCTCGAGTCTTAATTAAGTTGCAGGAACAGAAGTTTTCAGTCTTTTAACAGTCACTTTTAGGTGCCTCGCGGATTAGAACTCTACAACAATCGCCGTATTGGTGTCGACAACACCTTCGATTTTATGTATGTCCTCCACAATTTTAGTTGTTAATTCCGATAGGTCCTTTGCCTCAAGCAGGACCACAATATCGTAGGGTCCGGTGACTACTTTTGCTGACTTCACGCCCTCTATTTTTTCGATTTCACTTGCCACCTTTCTCACCTTGCCTATCGCCGCAGTTACCAAAACGTATGCCTGAACCAACTGTTCACCCTTTTATATTTTGGATTCTTGGCATAAAAATCTAAAGCAAGAGGAAAATTATTGCGGCGAGGGGGGCCTCCAAAATAGCCCAGATAATGGGATTCCATGAGAACACTTTACTCCCATCTAGCGGAGGCAAAGGAAGCAGGTTAAAAAAGGCTAGCCAGAGATTGATGAATACTCCGTTCGCCCCTATGGCGCCAACAATTCCACCCACAGCACCCACCACTAAAAACATCCCCGCCAACAGGATGTTTGTTAGAGGGCCGGAGAGACCGATCACGCCCCCTTCCTTGCGGGTAAAATAGGGTGCCAAGATTACAACCGCTCCCGGTGCGGCGAAAATTACCCTACCATTCGTGGCTAACCCAAATAGCAACGCCAAAACCAGCCCTAGGGTCCACATCCTGTAAACTGCTAGATGACCGTACCTCATCGCTGCCCATTTGTGCGCAAGCTCATGTGCGACAAACCCCACCGCTAAAGGCAGGGAGACCACTGTGAGCCTCTCAGCGATCGCGGCAAAGCTGGGCAGATGAAGAAAACCGACTCCTGAGACGGCAACAACGAGAACTAAAATTGAGGCGATGATATGGCGTAGCTCAAGCCCTGTGAAGCGAAGTTTCATCACAATTCCTTGACCTGCAGCTTTCTTTTCAGGACAAGTTCAGCCGATTTTATGACGCTCCCTCCAGATCCTATAGCCTTTGCGACCTGTCCCTTAGGCACATAAATTATTAGCCCATCCTCTTGCTCCTCGACTTTTTCAATTTTTACGCCGAGCATTAGTTTTAGCCTTTCCAATGTTTTCTCTTCCACGTTAGCAACCCACGCATTCTTATCCAGATTATTTTAAAAAGTTTTGGGAGCCAGGAGCCAAGTTTCCATTTTTCGGCAAAGAATAAAACTTGGCTTCACAGAATTTGCTAGAGAGACATGCAAAAAAGGATCGGAGATAGGTTAATCATAATAGGTGTGGCGCATGTCCTGCCAAAAAGCATTTCGGAGGTCAGGGAGGCAATAGAGCTTGAGAGGCCGGATATAGTCGCTGTTGAACTATGCCCTTCGCGCTATTCAGCCCTTGGCCAGAGAGCAAAGGTGAGCGCCATCGATGCTTTGCGGGAAGGGCAGCTAAATCTTTTCATATTGAACAGACTGCTCTACCATCTTCAAAATAAGTTCGCAAGACAAACGGGTATATTTGCAGGGGAAGAAATGTTGGTGGCGATAAGATCCGCGGAAAAAGTGGGGGCTAGGGTAGAGTTAATAGATCGCGATATTGGTCTCACCCTTGAGAGGTTCAACTCTCACGTTGGCAAATTGGAAAAGCTAAAGCTTCTTTCAGAAATTTTTATGGCATTTTTACCCATGAGGGGAAAAATCTCGCTTGAGAAGCTTATGAATGAAAATGCGGTCCCGGAAGTTGTGCGGGAGTTTAAACGCATTTACTCTAAGGCATATGACGTGTTCATCGAAGAGCGAGATGAGTTTATGGCCTCTAGGATAGCATCGCTTCTTAAGATCAGTAATGGCAAAATTGTCTGCGTTGTAGGTGCAGGCCACTTACCAGGCATATACCAAAAATTGTTAAATCTAGGTAACTCAGGGCATGCAAATTAGCTTGATCAAAAGGTCTTAGCAAAACTTTTAAGTTAATCACGTTGAGGATTTCACCCGGGTAAGGCGATGCAGAAACTATAAAATTGACACTCTGATATATTTATTAAACTGAAGCTCAATTTAAACAGAGAAGAGGTGACCTGATGAAAAAGATCTCCGAATACCCCGGACTTAAAGTCTACAGCGATAAGGCGAAATATGTGGGCACAGTGGACGACGTTTTGATAGATGACAAGGCAGGGGTAATAGTAGGTCTGGCGTTTGGGCGCAGGGAGGGCAAAATACTTTCAATTCCTTACAAGGGCGTTATGGCCATCGGGGATATAGTGCTCGTCCGAACAAGGAAACCTGAGGGTGCGGAGTGACATTGGAGGAGTTCGGCGGGAAGCGGCCCCGCGTCCATAGCTCGGCGTTCGTTCATCCATCCGCAGTCTTAATTGGAGATGTAACCATAGGGGAGGGGTCAAGCGTCTGGCCCGGCGCGGTGATCAGAGGAGATGTGGCGAGCGTTAAAATAGGGCGCTACACATGCGTGCAGGACAATGCAGTGATTCACCCCGGCGAGGTTTACGCGGGGAGAAGAATAGAATACATCCCCGTAAAAGTTGGGGATTACGTCACGATAGCGCATAATGCTCTGTTGCACGGATGCACTGTGGAGGACAATTGCCTCATAGGGGGCGGGGCGGTGATATTCAACAACGCCAAGATAAGGAAGGGGGCGATCATAGGTATGGGTGCAGTCGTTTTGGAGGGGGTTGAAGTCCCTCCAAATACCATTTTCGTTGGAATTCCGGCCAGGAGGCTTAGAGAGCTAAAAAAGAATGAGCTTGGGAAAACTTTAAGGCACGCTAAAGAGCATGCGAGACTCGCAAAACTTTATTTGAAGCGCCATAAGGCCGGAACTAAAGAGGGATAAGGGTCGTTTCCAATCTGTCAAAAGTGGGGTATTCCTCAACGATCGCAAATTTTATCTTCGGCTCAACCTTTGACAATTTTTCAGCAACATACCAGTGTAGCTCCAATCTCTTTTTCTGAATATCGATGGCTATCATTTCTCGGGGGACGCCGTATTTTTTAATTAAAGCCATACGCACATTGCTTAATTCTCCGACGGGCAGGTTCAAGGTTACACCCTTTATCAAAAGTCCCTCATCGGTGATGACCTCGTATGGCTTCGCGACATTTTTCGCTTTTCGCTTGAGCCTGTTCCGCAGCTGAACACCGTCCTTCAACGCGCTCGGGCAAAAATGAACGTTAAGGCTTGTTTTATCCGCAGCCCACTTGAGCAATTTATTGGCCATTTCAGCGCTGCCTTTGACTGCCATAGATTCATCCGATACGATTTTGAACCCTCTCTCCTGAAGCGCGCGTAAATTTGTGTCGGAGAATTCAAGCTCATTTAAATTTACAAATTTGGCGCCCATGT